>Ga0265338_10008943_pt1 | contig 12046 bp, 13 predicted proteins | sample 42126metaG_FD_193579 | JGI IMG/M metagenome (GOLD analysis project Ga0265338, IMG submission 193579) | Rhizosphere microbial communities from Carex aquatilis grown in University of Washington, Seatle, WA, United States - 4-21-26 metaG | ecosystem: Host-associated > Plants > Roots > Rhizosphere... | reverse complement strand
CCGCGACACCATCGAGCGCGCCATCAAAAAAGGCGCCGGCCTAACCGGCGAGGCCGTCAACTACGAACTTGTCACCTACGAGGGCTTCGCCCCGCACAAGTTACCCGTCATCGTCGAGTGCCTCACCGACAACCGTAGCCGCACCGCCCCCGAAATTCGCGTGCTCTTCAAGGCGGGTCATCTCGGCGAGATCGGCAGCGTTGCCTGGATGTTCAACCACGTCGGCCTCGTCGAAGCCCATCACGCCAACGCCGCCCAGGACCTCGAAACCGTCGCCATCGAAGCCGGCGCGCAAAACGTCGAGCCGCTCGAATCCGACGAGGTGCCCGAGGGCCATCTCGGCGCCCGGTTCTTCTGCGACCGCCCGGACCTCGATGCGGTAAGTAAATTCCTCACCAAATCAGGATGGATCGTGACCGCTTCCGAGATGAGCCATGTCGCCAAGAATCCCGTCGACGTCCCCGAACCCCAGAAACCAGAAGTCATCGCCTTCCTCACCGCCCTCGACGAACACGACGACGTCCATCGCGTCTACACCGCGATGAAATAGACGAGACGGCGACCAGCCGATCCTCAACGTACAGCCAAAAAAGAAACCAGGTCCTGGAGTCGATATTCACCGTCTCTGGGCCAGCAACCACGTGTAAAGCTCGGGATTGTCGTAGGTCATTTTCCAGATATTGTGATGGGCTTCGGGGTATTCGGTGTACCGAACGTTCCCACCGACCGCCTTGATGGCTGCCACCATTTTCCGCGAATACTCGACCGAAATAATCGTGTCTTTTTCGCCATGGAACACCCATATCGCCAAGGCGGCGAGTCTTTTGGCATCCGACATATTGCCCATTCCGGAAACAGGCACAATGGCCGCGAACCTCTCGGGGTGCGCGGTTGCCATGGCCCAAGTGCCTCCACCGCCCATGCTCACGCCGGTCAGGTAGATCCGGCGCGTATCCACCCGGTATCTGCTAATGACATTATCCAACAGGGCCATCAGCGTTCTGTAGTCCCAACCGCTCTTGGTTTGGGGTGACACCAGTATAAACGGAAACTCAGGATGGGATTCCACGTACTTGGGCGGACCGTTCCGCTTCACGTCGACTAGGTTCGTGCCGGACTCTCCCCCGCCGTGCAGGAACAACATCAGTGGCCAGTACTGATTGGATCTTTCATAGCCTTGCGGCAGAAACAACAAGTAATCAATCTTCGCCGCCACCGGGCGTTGGACTTCAAAGTGGCTTTCCCGTTGAACCCCGCTTACCGGCCCCTCCGCCCCGAAGGCGACGCTTGCCGCCACGAACAGGGTTGAAACCAAGGAGCGGACGATAAAGTTCATCAATCGGGTCAGACCTGCGTTCAGGCGTTCCGGCCTGCTACGCCCATTTCTTGCCGACCGCGTCCAGCTCGGACTTCTTCAGGTCGGCGGGCGTCATCGCGATGCGAAACTTCACGTCGGCGTCGAATGTCAGGAACCATGGCTCAGCCAGCGCCGGAATCTTCGAGGGATCAGCCATGTCCACGATCAAGATGGCCCCGCGTTTGCCCTCGTGTTCGCTGAAGTACGCCGCCTCGGGCTTGAGCGCATCCAAAATGCCCGCCAGTTTCTTGCCCGCCTCGCCCTTGCGGATCAGTGAATTAAATGGTTCGTGCGGAATCGTAATATCCATCAGCATTCTCATTGCGACCTCCTGTTAGTTTTCTTTACCAATGTTCCAACCACTCATACGCCTTAACAAATCCACCCGCCGCCGACAACCATATCATCCCGGTAAAACACCGCCGCCTGCCCCGGCGTGATCGCCCGTTGGGGTTCGTGGATGCGAATACGGGCGCGACCGCCACCCAGTGACTCTACCGTCGCCGCACATCCGGGATGCTGGTGGCGCGGTTTAACCGTGACTTCCATTGGCCCGGTGAATTCGGCAACGTGCCAGATACAGTCCGCGGTCTCAAATTCGGCGCGGAGCAATTCTTCAGCGGTGCCGACAATGACTCGGTTGCCGATGGCATCGAGTTCGAGCACGTACAACGGACGCGGCTGGCCGCCAAGGTTCAGGCCTTCACGCTGGCCAACCGTGAAATTATGGATGCCGTTGTGATGCCCAAGCACTTTGCCCCCGCGCGTGACAATCTCGCCCCGCACATCGGTCACGTTTGCGCTCTCGCGCAGGAACCGGCGATAGTCATTCTCAGGCACGAAACATACTTCCTGGCTCTCTTCCTTGCCGAACGTTTTCAGGCCGATCTCCTTCGCAATGGACCGGGTCTCTTCCTTCGTCATGCCGCCCAGGGGAAACATCGCGCGACCGAGTTGTTCCTGGTTCAGTGAGAACAAGAAATACGTCTGGTCTTTCCGATCATCCCGCCCTTTGCAGAGATGGTAGCGGTGTCCGTTACCGTTAATCTTCTCAATCCTCGCGTAATGCCCCGTCGCAATGAATTCCGCGCCGAGCGAACGCGCCTTGCGCAGGAGCGAACCGAATTTCACTTTCTCGTTGCAGATAACGCATGGGTTGGGCGTGCGCCCCCGCTTGTATTCGGCCGCAAAATAATCCATCACCTCGCGTTGGAACGTGTCGATCTCGTCGATCACGTAGTACGGGATGTCGAGCGAATGCGCCACCATCCGCGCGTCCATGACGGCCTGCGGCCCGCAGCATTTGTCTTCCTCGATGGATCGACAGTCTTGTGGCCAGCCGCGGAAGGTCAGACCGATCACGTCGTACCCTTCCTTCTTCAGAAGATGGGCCGCCACGCTCGAGTCCACGCCCCCGCTCATACCAACGCATACTCTGGGCTTTGTCGTATTCATGGAAACGGTGGAGTATAGCGCATAGAAGCCAACGTCCAACACCCAACTCTCAACGCTCAACAGGCAACTGAGGCTTACCCTTATCCGCAGTGCGAATACTGGTGTAGAAGATTTTGATTAACTCTTCCGTTTCTTTGAGAAGCGGCTCAAACTGCGACGGCGGATTCACTAGCGGGACACGCATGGCCAGCCGCAACCACCGGCGAGTCTCACGCAGTTCTTTCAAGCACACCCTCATCTTATGAACGAAATCCTTCGTCGATTCCGCCGCCTGCGCTTCTCCGTGGTTCGGCAGCGGCGATGTGCCGGAACGAAGTAGTTGGCCGCCGACGTGATTGCCCGCAGGCGTTCTCGGCAAACGATCCACAATTCGGACGATTTGCGCAGAGTATTCCAGCAAACGGTCTTCCAGGTCGTATTTGCTGTTCTTCATTCCCTCTCCTACTTGAAAGTTGAGTGTTGAATGTTGGATGTTGAGCGTTGACTCCTCATTTACTTTTCGAGCCATAGCGTGTGCCGCTGGAAATCAAACGTGACCCGGTAGGAGCGCAAGACGGCATCGCCGAGAAACACCGCCTGGCCACCACCGATATCAGGCCCGACGAGCCCAGTGCGGCCCGCGACCCGCGAGAAGATAGCGTCGCCGATCTTTGCCTCCCTGATCTCGTACGACGCAGCCAGTGATGCCCCGGCCACTCCGCCGGGCACTGTGACCTCTCCTTTTCCCGGCTTCCAATACCCCAACTCAATCGCGCGCGTGCGCGGCAGTATCATTCCGTAGTCGCCGCCCGTATCGAGAATGCAATTGACCGCCTCCCGTCCGTCGATGGAAATGTCCACCGTCGGCAGATCGCCCAGCCAGCGCAACGGCGCCGTGGTCAGGAATTTCAATGTGTCATCCGGCAAATACGGCTCGTGTGCGCCGAAGATCATCTTCCCGTGAAGATTGTCGATGGTGAGATACGACAACTTGCGCAGTGCGTTGACGCCGAGCAACATCATCTGGACGTTTCCCCCGCGTGTGAAACTCAATACCTGTGCATCGGCTCCGACAACCACCACCATCTTCTGAAACTCAATCGACCCGATCCGCATCGTCGGCACGAACGCGATGTAATCCTCCACCGAACCGCCGATGCCGTAGCCGGTAACGGGTTTCAACCCGGCAATGAGTGGAATCCCCAGGCTGTGCGCCAGTGTGTACCCGAACAGATTGCGGTTGCTACCGCTGTCGATCATCACGCGCACGCCTGCCGTGCCGTTGACTGACGCAACAATAACCGGCTGGCGATACATTCCCCCCGGTTGATACGGGTGGTCGGAAGCAATCTCCACCAGCGGCACGGTCACGTCCTCATGTGCATCAATGAGATTTACGCCGTTAAAGCCCGCCCCGTTCTCTGTCACCCGCATCTGGAAGCCAAGTTCCTCGGGAGTTTTCGTGTTCTTCTGCAGTTCGGCCACCTGCGCAGGTGAAAGCGTCGGCGTGATCGTTTCCAGTCGCGAATTCGGGTTGCTCGCGCAACCAGCCCCCAACAACACGACCGCCAGCATGAGGACTATCCGTCGCATTCGATGCAGAATATAAGGCCGCCGACCAATGTCAACCCACCCCAAATTTGGTTTCGTTCCTGCCAAAAACACGCCTCTTTTGCCTCTTCCAAGACCATTTCCCGCCATTTTTTGGCTCTTTTTTGCAGAACGAACCCAACTCACTTGTACCACAACACCCTCACACCCAATCACATCCGCATTTTTTCGGTGGGTTCGTTTGGCAGGACTAGTCTTCTCCATAAAGAACGAAGCCAAAACTGACTGCCTCACGTAGTAGTGGCCACCCCGGCCGCTGTTCGTTGGATGTCCGCGCCCACTCCGAATCTGTTCTCGCAGCCATCTCCTCGCCCCTCCTAAGGGAGCCGAGTCGGACGAAGCCGAGTCCGGCCAGACGCCGTACGCCGTACTCCCGCGGCATTCCCCAGCCGATTCTTCCGGCCCGGTGCCCAACCCTCCATTCCTCCAATCCTCCAATCCTCCAATCCTCACGCCCCCACTATACCCGCCCCGCCCCACCGCGTCCAGTAATAATATCGATTAACGATATTTATCGTCTTCGCCGGTGTAGCGCGCGCTGTCCTCAGCGCATCCGAGTGGCCACTTGCAGAGTTTCGGCTGAGGACAGCCGACGCGGCAATGGTGGCAGTATCAAGATGCGCCCGTCTGGGCCTGCCCGTTGCGACTTCAGCCAACTGGTCGCAAATTGCGACCGCTTCCCCGAAGCACCAGGATCCCCGCCCCTCGTTGTCATTCTGAGCTTGTCGAAGAATCTCTGTCGTTTCCGACTCCCGCCCTGACCGAAACCGCCTCTGGAGGACTTGCCCGCCTTTGGCGGGGCGCGATACCCGGAGGAAGCCGAGTCTGACGACACCCTAGGCAGACCAGAAGCAAATCCAGTTGGAGGAAACAGCGGGCATCCCGACCGGCGTTGCCCCCGATATTCACAGGCAGGTGGAATAGCGCAAGGCCATACGCGCCGCAGCGCCGGATAATTTGGCGTAGCCTTAAATGCACCCGCCCCCCTGACGCACTATGCACCAAGAGCTAGCAGGCATAAGGCAAGTATTGGGGATTATATTTTTGACTCAAAAGCGGGGGGTATGGCAGGCTCGGCTTCAGCACACCGCATGGGCGGTGAGCGACGAGCGCCGCAGAGTCGTGGTATGATTCAATAGCCTTTTATTGGACAAAAGTATTTGTGCATCTAGCCGTTTATGCTGATGAGACCGGCACGCACGACGTGACCGGACAAGAGCGAGGCTCCGAGATGGCCGGGGTCGCCGGTTTCCTCGGCTTGAAAGAAGATTGGATAGAATTTGAGAGAGACTGGCAAGCTGTTCTAAACGAGTACAAAAGACCGTGGTTCCACAATAAGGAGTTTTCAAACCGGTTTAGACGGACAGATAAAGACACTTTGCCATTTCAGGGGATGTCAGCAGAGGAGGGCGAGCGATTTCAGATCGATCTATCCAGGGTCGCTTCACGCCATGCGCTTTTGGGACGAGGAGGATTTCTTTATGTAAGCGCATACGATGCTCTTGTTCCGGATTGGTACAAGAAGATTGTCGGGAGTCCATACGGTCTGTGTGTGCGCCTATTTTTGGAAACCATGCTGACGGAGATAAACTCTTACTGTCTTCAGCACCTTGAACACACACGAGCTGCGTTTGTATTTGACCAAAGCAAAGCCGACGCGGCTTGGCAGCACTTGGTGATAGACTCTTACCGTGGCGTAAAGGACCACCGCGACACCCTAGACCACATGGGGCCGCAAAAATTCGACGACATGAAGAAGGTTGCTGCGTTGCAGGCAGCCGACCTTCTAGCATCTCGATTGCGCCGCGTTTCCAAGAATGTGTTCGGGGCGCACGAGGCAGTTCCGATAAACGCGATTGACAATGCCCTAGCAAGAAACGTGAAGATTCTCTGCTATGATGAGAACTACTTAAGGAATCTGGCCCTAGACCTTGAGCGAGATAGGCATCTTTATGAATACGGTCTGAAAGGAGTCGAATGAGCGGAAAGCAAACGGAGCCAACTGAATTTGAGAAATTCCGCGACTTCACCAAGCGCGTCGTCTCAGTCCCGAAGGCTGAGATCGGGAGGCGTTTTGAGTCAAGTATATACTCCCCCAAGTATTGAGAGGTTTATCATGGACCCTCACGCCAATTCCCCGACATCAATTCGACTTTACCGCTACCTGCCGGATGAGGCGGCGATCAAAACAATTGAGAGACGTAGCTTTCGCGTGAGCCGTCTCGCCGAACTCAACGATCCATTTGAGTGGCGTTTCGGCTTTGAAGGCATTCCTCCAGAAACTGAAGAATTTATTCAAGTGCAAATGGACGGGTTTCTTGAGGATGCTAGCAAGGAAATGGGGATCATCTGCTTTTCCGGGGAGATTAAAGATCCGATACTTTGGAGCCACTATGCAAATGTTCACAGGGGAATCGCCTTCGAAGTAATTGGCAACATCGTTTCCGAGGCAAATGGCAGTATCACATTTGAGGTAAATGGCAGACGATACGAGAATCTCTTCAAAGTCGACTACGACAAGCCACGAATAGTGCTTCACGCGCAGGAGCTTTCGCAGTTAACAGAGAAACGCATAGAAGGTTTCTATAAACAAAAATCTAAAAGTTGGGGATATGAGCGAGAGTATCGCTGGGTAATCGGCCTTCTGTCATCGGCGTGTGAACCGTCCGGCGGACGGTTTTTATGGACGATACCGCCTGATTTTGTCACACGCGTAATTATCGGGTTTCGCTCATCAGTCAGCGAACAATACGCTCGCCGAGCATTAGAATTAAACGGCTTCCAAAACATCGAAATTACCAAGGCAAGACTTTCTCAAACAACCTACGAAATCAAACTGTCAGACCCAACGGGATCAAGTCCATCCTGCGAATAGGCGAGTCGCACAACGATTCCTGAGCGTCCCCGTGGCTGGTTCTACAACCTTGCCAACAGCTCGCGCCCGGCGGTATAATGCAAAATCGTGACAGAAAGGAGAAACGCGATGAATCGCGTGCGAGTTTGCCTTCTGCTTTTCGCCTTCACTGTTGTCGTCGCAGCTCGTGCAGAAGAAACCAACACGCCCAGCACTGCCAGTGCAACCAGCAACGCCGCGCTCACTGGCGTCACGGGCAATGTCGCCCCTAGCACGATCACAATCGACGGCACAACCTATGAAGAAGTCCGCTGGGACAGACCAACACTTTCAACTGTCACCATTTTCCACAAGACCGGCGTTGCGACGATCCCGCTTTGGAAATTGCCGAAGGAGTTGCAGGAGCGGTTTGGTTATGACCCGCAAAAGGTCGCCGAATACCAGCTCCGTCTGAAATACAACACCGATAGAAGGCTCATGGTGGACGGCAGGCTGGTGCAGGCTAAGGAACAGAGCGGAAACGTCGTGGCGAATCCAGCGACCATTAGAGACGCCGACGGGCAAACGTACAAGGGCACAATCCTCGTTGTTTCAAGAGTCGTTGGATACACAATCATGCAAACGCCCAGTCCTGCGGGTGTTGGTCAGGGTGCCAGCATGGCCGAAGAGGGGTCGGAAGAGGCGTACCGTAACACCGTCGCCGCTCAGAATCAGGGCGGCGTTGCAATGCCGACGAAGTTCGCCCAAGAGAACATCTTCGTCAAAGACTTTTTCCCAGCTAGCGGAGTCGGAACCAGTGTATCTTTTCAGGGCGTTCCCATTAACCCCATCGGTGGTTATGCCACATGGGCCGTCGCAAGAAAACCTAGCTTCGAGGAATGGCAGAAGCTCCAAAAGTAGCAGATCACCGGAGGCGTGACGGCAAGCAGCTAGCCGAGGCTCGTTTGATGACATCATTCTGGCAGTCTCCTAAAGGGAGTCTCTGTCCACGCCACGCGGCCTGTCTGATGGCACGTTGAAGTCTCTGCCGTCCCGCGCAAACAGAAAATCGGCTCCCAGTGAAAGTCTCCCCCAATTCTCCACATTGCCCGTAGCGCTGCCCCGAACACTTGTCTCGTTTCATGAGGCGTTCAGGGCTTGCCCGCCGAAGGGAGGGCTTGCCGGGTGCGCTGCCAACTCGTATTGTGGGGCAGCGAGCGTGCATATCGTAACTTACATGCGGATTTCGGTGACGGATCGTTGCAACGAACGATGCGCCTATTGTATGCCTCACGACGTGTCCATCGAATGGCTGCCAAAAGGTCAGATCCTCACCTACGAGGAGATCCTCCGCGTCGCCCGCGTGGCAACCTCGCTCGGTGTAACAAAATTCCGCGTCACCGGCGGCGAGCCGCTCGTGCGCCGGAATGTGGCGGAGTTCATCGGCGAACTGAACAAGCTGCCCGGCGTCACGGACATCGGTCTGAGCACCAACGCTACGCTGCTCGCGCCGCTCGCCCACCAACTCCGCGCCAACGGCGTCACCAAGGTCAATATCTCCCTCGACACGCTTGACGCCGCCAGGTACCGCGAGTTGAGCGGCAACGGCAACCTCGCCGACGCGCTGGCGGGAATCGATGCCGCCATCGAGGCCGGATTTCCGCAGGTAAAACTCAACATGGTTCTGATGAAGGGCAAGAACGACGATGAGGTGTTCGACCTTATTGAGTTCGCGCGCGACAAATCTGTCACGCTCCGCTTCATCGAGTTGATGCCCATCAGCACCAACGAGGTGTTGACCGACGAGAATTTCATTTCCATCAACCACGTTCGTCAACGAATCGCGAAACGGTACGAACTCGTTCCGTTGCCGGAACCCCCGAGCGAGGTCAGGGGTAACGGCCCAGCCCTGTACTACGAAGTCGGCGGCCTCGCGAACCGTCGTGGCCAGCCGATGCGCCTCGGTTTTATCGGTGCGATGACCAATCTCCATTTCTGCGATTCGTGCAACAAGATAAGACTCACCGCCGACGGAAAGTTGCGTCCCTGTCTCGGCGCTCATCTCGAATACGACCTGAAACCGGTCCTGCGTGCGCGAGGCAGCACCGACACGCAAGTACGCGAGGTGTTCGTCCAGACAATCCGCAACAAGCCCGAGGAACACGAGTTCCGCAATAACTACATGCCCGGCCGCAAAATGGTCGCCATCGGCGGATGAAGAAACTCTCCCATGTCGATAGACGCGGCAACGCCCGTATGGTGGACGTGTCCGCCAAGCCGCTCCAGGTCCGCGAAGCCGTGGCGTCCGGCGTGATTTTCCTGAAACCATCGACACTGGCATTGATCTCTACGAACCGCATCGCCAAGGGCAACGTGCTCAACACCGCTCGGCTCGCCGGCATCCAGGCCGCCAAACGCACCAGCGAGTTGATCCCTCTCTGTCATCCGCTCACACTGACTCACGTCGAGGTCGATCTTCGTCCCGCCAGGGACAGCATCGAGATCACCGCCACCGCCAAAATCACCGCCCAAACCGGCGTTGAGATGGAAGCCCTCACCGCCGTTGCCGTGACCGCGTTGACGATCTACGACATGTGCAAGGCGGTCGACAAAGAAATGGTCATCGGCGAAATCAAACTCGTCAGCAAAACGAAGAAATGATTTCCGTTGGCATTATCACTGTCAGCGATCGCGCCTCCCGCGGCCAGTACGAGGATAAAAGCGGACCCGCGCTCAAAGCATTCTGCGAGAAACGCGGCTGGAAGGTCCTCGAACAAGCCATCGTGCCCGACAATCAAAAGGTGATTCAGAGAAGGGCCATTAAATTCTCCGGCCTTTGCAACGTTGTCCTGTTGACCGGTGGTACCGGTATCGCCAAACGCGACGTGACGCCCGAGGCCATTCGCGCCATCAGCTCCAAGGAACTTCCCGGCTTCGGCGAAGTGATGCGCGCCAAAAGCTTCGAGCGGTTCCCGCACGCCATCCTCTCACGCAATCTGGCCGTCGTCGTCGGCACGTCTCTCGTGATTTGTCTGCCCGGCAGCCCGAAAGGCGCCGTCGAATGCCTCGAATTCGTCACCGATGCCATCCCCCACGCCGTTGAACTCTTGCAAGGAACCGCTGAACACAAATGATGACGCTCATCCAATTTCCCTGGTCGCCGTTCTGCATCACAATTCGGCGCATCCTCGAGCAGCACAGGATTCCGCATCGGATCAAGAACGTGTCGTCGCAGCAGCGTGAGCCAATTATCCGCGCCACGAAAGGCCGCGGCTACACCGTGCCGTGCCTGATCGATGGCCGGACAGCGATCACGGATTTCACCGATTTCGGGCAGGAAGTGGCGCGCTACATCGACCGCAAACACAAACTCGCTTTGTTCCCGCGCGACAAAGAAGGCGTCCAGTCCATCCTCGCCCGATACATCGAGAACGACCTCGAAATGGTCGGGTTCAAGATCGACGACAGCTACATAGTCCCGACGCTTCCGCTGGTCGAACGCGTGATGCTGGTGCGCTTCAAGGAACGCAAATTCGGCAAGGGGTGCGTCGCGCAGTGGACGAAAGACCGTGCCCAGCTGAATCGTCAATTCGCCGCGCTACTCGAACCTCTCGACAACATGCTCGCGTCGTCGGAGTTTTTGGTGGCGGATCGCGCGTTGTTTGTGGACTACGACCTATTCGGAATCCTCGGCAACTACCTCTATTGCGGCAAGACGAAGCTGCCGAATCTCAAGCACCTGCAACGGTGGCATCGCACAATGTCTCGCCCGTCAGGTCGTATTCGCCGGCGTCGGTAATCCAGACGTTCGCAAAATCGCCGACCTGTGCCTTCCCCGTCACCCGCACGCTCCCGTCAATCTCCGGCGCGTCGGCGTGGGAGCGCCCCACCCAACCGCCGTTTTTCTGCCCGTCGATGAGCACGCGGACGATGGTGCCGACAAAATCGCCCTGCACCTCACGGGACACTTTCTGTTGCAACGCCATCGCCCGGCCGTAACGTGCCTTCTTCTCCTTGGCGGACACTTGCTCGCCCATCATACCCGCCGGCGTGTGGTCCTCCTGCGAATACTGGAACATGCCCAGCCGTTCGAATCTCGCTTCCTCGATAAACCCCAGAAGCTCCTCGAAATGCTTTTCAGTTTCGCCCGGGAAGCCGACGATAAACGTCGTGCGTAGCGCGATGCCGGGAATGCCCGCGCGAATGCGCCCGATTAGATCGCGAATGTACTGGCCGCTCGTCTCCCGTCGCATCTGCTTGAGCATTTCGTCGTTGATGTGCTGCAACGGCATGTCGACGTACCGGCACACCTTGTCGCACGCCGCGATGGTCTCGATCAGTTCGTCGTTCCAATGGTACGGATGCGTGTAAAGCAGCCGCACCCAGAAATCCCCCTTGATCTGCTGGATCTCCCGCAGCAATTCGCAGAGTTGGCTCTTGCCATCACGCGGCCCGGGCGCGTCGGGATCCAGGTCCTTGCCGTAAAACGTCGTGTCCTGTGAGATGAGGTTGATCTCCCTCGCGCCGACTCCAACCAGCCCGCGAATCTCCGCCACCACATCGGCTCGCGCGCGGCTCCGGTGTTTTCCTCGGATGCGTGGGATACTGCAGAACGTGCACGGATGATTGCAACCTTCCGCCACCTTCACATAGGCGTAGTGCATCGGCGTGAGGCGAAACCGCGGAGCCGTGTAATCGGGCACGTACTGTGCGGGCCCGGACCAGAATAACTGCGGTGTCGTGTGTCCGTTTCGAGCGAGAATCTCCCGCACGATCTCCCCGATGCGCGGTACTTCGTTCAGCCCGACAAT
>Ga0265338_10008942_pt1 | contig 12047 bp, 6 predicted proteins | sample 42126metaG_FD_193579 | JGI IMG/M metagenome (GOLD analysis project Ga0265338, IMG submission 193579) | Rhizosphere microbial communities from Carex aquatilis grown in University of Washington, Seatle, WA, United States - 4-21-26 metaG | ecosystem: Host-associated > Plants > Roots > Rhizosphere >... | reverse complement strand
ATGCTAAAGTTGCAGTGGCCTAACCAATCGCTCAACCTGACGGAACCAGCCGTCGGCGATTTTGCACGCGCGAAGCAAACAGTTACTATTGGACGGGACATACCACGCGCGGACAGGCAACCGTGCCGACGCACTTTCCGCCGCAGGTTAGCTCCGGTCCGTTAGGCAGCCAACTCAATAGCATTTCGAAAATGAAACTGCATTTTCATATTGTTCTGTTCTTGTCCATCGTAAGTTTGCAATTTGCGATCTCTCAGCCTCATGGCCAGATCGTTGGAAAAGTAGTCGACGCTCGAACGGGCGAGCCATTGGACAACGCCAGCATCTTGTTCATTTCAACAACCATGGGCGCTACAGCAGATGGAAAGGGAGACTACCTAGTGCCGTATCAAATTAGTTAGCTTGTATTTTCGTTTTTTGTTTCTGGAGAAGCGATAGCGTAAGAACTTGATCATTGCCGTACGGACTTCGACATGCGACGTATAGTTAGAGTTGTGGAAGACAAAACGCTTGAGTTCGGTAAACTGGCATTCGATTTTATTGAGCCACGAAGCGTTCGTCGGCGTCCAGACAAAGATGATGTTGTTTTTTCGTGCCCACCGTCGGACTTCGACACGCCGATGGGGCGAGAAGTTGTCTAAGATAACGTAGACGCGTTCTTTGACAGGATACATCGCACGGAGTCGTTGGAGGACTCTGAGCGTTTCCGACCACCGCTTTCGCCTGCAGAAGTAGCCCCAGAGGCGGTCCGTGCGCACATCATAGAAGGCCAGCCAGTGACGGACCCCATGGGGGCGTGTGTAAGTGGCCGGCAAACGGTCCACGGCACTTTGAGCAGCCCACATCTGGCCATGGATGGGTCGCAGTTCGATCGGTCCAAACTCATCAAAGCAGACCAGATGGCAGCCGGTCGGGATGCGATGGTAAAGTCGTTTCAGCCGTTTTTTTTAGCGGCAAAAGCTGGATCGTTCGATTCTTTCCAGGTCTTTGTTCGCTGAAGCTTGACACCATGGTTGTGGAGAATGCTTCGGAGTGTCTCAATGCTAATGGTTTTGACTACCTTCGTCGCAATGAGATACTCCTTCAGCTTTTCCAGCGACCAGACCGTGAATGGGCGGCCGAGTAACTTCGGCGGAGCCAGCGCGACCTGGACGATCTCCGCCTGGAGTTCTTCAACAAACTCCAACGGACGTCCGGTTTTCGGCCGCTCGCGTAATAATGCGAGTCCTTCTGCGTTGAACCGACGGATCAATTCTCGCACGTATTCCTCGTGCATCAGGGTTTGTTGGGCAATCTCCTGAACAGTGGAACCCTGATCCGACATGATCAGTACATGAGCCCGACGGACTGACACGGCGTTACGGCTGTGACGTATGATGTGCAGAAGACGATTGCCTTCTATCTCTGTCAAAGAACGAACATACAATGCCATTGAGGAATCCTTTCAGAAGAATCTCCTCAAATGTGCAAAACCTATAACAAAAGTACAAGCCTACTTTCTTGAAACGGCACTAGTATGCACGGTGAATTAAGGTCAATACTTGTGAAAAAATGATCTAAAAGACACGACGCATCTTTAGTAACGGTTTTGGTTTTGTTTGGTTAGTTGTGTCGGCATTCTTTAAATGAAGGTAAGGTGATGAGGATGGAGAATCAAGAATAAAATGTACGGCCATTTCCGAAAGTGAGTGCTTTCCGTCATCACGCTCTGCGCGACTTCTCGAGCGTTTCTTGCGAGACCCCGCCTATTCCAGCGGGGAGCGACTGGTTAGAACACTGCGCTAGAAGTCTTTGCTTAAGGAAGAAAATATTGCTACATGACAGCTGTTAAAAGTTTGAATGCCTCATTTAATATTGTATCTATTCATTGAACACGTTGCTGATTTTAGATATTGAATAAATAAAGAAATAACCGGCTGCTTTATCTGAAGGTTCAATATTGGTCGGCAGATTGGTAGGAATTTTTAATTGGTCAAAGATATTTTCACTATTAAATGGGTTGTCACTGGAGGTGTTGTTATCAAATTCTTTTAAAAAGTCATATTGATACTGATTAAAGTTAAACGCAACTGTATTAATGGTATCAGCATATTTTACATTTATTACTTGTGGTTCTAACGCATAATATGTATTCCCTGTTGCAACAGAATCCGGAGTATTCACCTTTCGAGTTTTATAAGTAAATTCAAATCTGGTAAGCTCCCCAGTTCCAAGCATATCAGTTAAAGTATAAGAATTGTGATTATTTACTATGACATAATTAAACAAATAGTTTGGTCCATTATAGAATGTTGTATAATATCCTAAAGTTATAACGGTACCTTTGACTCTATCACCATTCATGCCATAATAGGATACCATCGAATCGAATTTAACCGGCACCGGCATCAAACCATTTGCTGTGTAGGAATCTATATGTCCATTGCTATCAATATCAATATTCGTAATTGTCAAAGTATAGTTGTGTCCCCCTGTACCGCAACATGCGCCTGATGTTTGATACAATCCAGGAATATCTTTATTCTCCAGATAATAAAAGGTATCTGTGTTGTCGGTGACAAATATCTTAGCTCCTGTAACAACCGTTTGAGGCCGGCCTGTTATAGCGCTTCCGGAACAATATAGCCTTATGGTGTGAATAACCGAATAGGTTGTAAATTCGCCGTCTACGAGTAATCGTTTGTCATTTGTTTTAATTTCAATATTCACGTTTTGTTCGCATGAATAGAAAAGCAAAGCAAGCACGATCATGCAAAAAGATTGAACGATGGTTGTATAAACTAATTGTCGTTTTATAGTGTAACCTCCTGGAGAAAACATAGTGCACCATGTTAAAAATTAAAACGATAAGAAATAGAAGGCATTATGCCGAACATGGATACTCCTTTTGCATCGATGATACTAGGATTATCTTCGCGGGCGACAAAATTAACGTATTGAATGTTGGCATGATTTAGGACATTGATAATGGAAAAATTCCATTCGTCGTGGTAATGCTCTCCCGGCAACTCTTTACTCTTGATTGTAAGACTAATGTCCAGTCTTTGGTACGGCGGCAGCCGATAACCATTCCTGTTTGAATATCCTGTTAATGTCTTACCCCAAAGCTCCATGACATAAATAGGTATGGTTGTAACTTGCCCGCTTTGATGCCTGAAATTTGATGAAAGAGATATGCGCTCGGATATATTGTAATTTACACAGGCATCAAAAGTGTGAGGCTTATCGAATGGAGAAGGATATTGTTGGCCTGAATTAATATCAGGGATTATTCTATAGCTTCGGGCATAGGTATAACTAATAAATCCGTTCAATTTTTCAAAATCACTTTTAATCATAGGTTCTGCACCATACGCATAGCCCTTACCGGTTCGTAATTGTTCTTCAAAGTTGTAGCTGGTTTGATCAATTGTAAAAAGTGGGTTACTGTCAAGAAAAGTTGCGCCATCTTTATAATCGATAACATTGTTCATGTTTTTATAGTAGCCCTCAATGCTTGCTTCTATAAGATTATTGAATAGATATTGAATAAAACCCACGCTGTATTGAGATGATGTTTGCGGCTTTATCGTATTATCCGATGGAAACCATACATCAAGAGGGCCTCCACCATTGGTTTTCACGAGTAATTGATCTTGCTGGGTCGTGTATGTGTAACTTGCTTTGATGGATGAATTCCCAAAAACTCTATAATTCATGCCAAGCCTTGGTTCAACGCTGTAAAAATGTGCATAGATAGAATTTTGAGCTGCATAAAATGAATCAACAACCTGATAATTATTTAGATTATACACCCAATGGCCTCCGAGATCTTGATATAAACTTGCTCGCACACCATATTTAAGAGACAGATTGTCGGTTATTTTTTGTTGATTCGAAATATATAAAGCATGTTCAAAAACGCCTTGTTCAGCAACAACCCTATTACTGAATGGTTGCGCATTTGTAATATTGTCAATAGCTGTTGTATTGCCTTCTAATTGCCCAGGCATAAATTTTTTTTTGGTGGTCGATGCTCCAAAATCAATTGTATTGTAGTTATTGAGATAATAATTAAATTCGGCCTTGAGTGAAATTTCTTCAATACCCGAATTCCAACTATAATTTAATGCATTGGTTCCATTGGTTGAACTATACGCAGTAGAATATTTGTACTTGCTATATATGAAAGAAACATTGCTGAAAAGCTCCGGATTGTAAACATGATTCCAACGCATGGACATTGTGTTATTAACATAATTAGCCTCTAAACCTATTGAAGAATTATCGCCACCGTTGTATGAAGAAACATAAATACGGTTTTGGGGATCAATGATTGCATTGAGTTTGCAGTTTAAGTCGTAAAAAGTTAAGTCAACGCTTCTGACTATATGTTTAAAAAGCCAGCCTAAATAAGAATACTTTCCGGACACAATAAAAGATGCACGGTCTTCAACAATAGGCCCTTCAACGCTTAAATCTGAACAAAGAATACCTAAACCTCCTGCTACGTCATAATGCTGCATGTCTCCATCCTTAAGTCTTATGTCAACGACCGAAGACAATCGTCCGCCATAATTAGCAGGGATATCACCTTTGTAAATTTGTATATCTTTTACGGCATCATCGTTAAACACAGAGAAGAGACCCATCAGATGCGATATTTGAAAAACAGGTGCATCATCGAGTAAAAATAAGTTTTGGTCAATACTCCCTCCCCGGACACTTATTCCTGTACTTCTTTCATTTGCCGCCTGAATGCCCGGCAATATTTGTAATGCACGCATAACATCCGCTTCGCCAAGCAATACCGGTAATTGTTTAACCTCCTTATTTGTCATAGTCATTTGCCCCATTTGAGGCCTTGATAGTTTGGCTTCGGGATTTGAACTGACGATTGTCATTTCATCAAGGTTAATTGGCTGAGTAGATAATTTTATGACAATGGTGGTATCCTTATTGATATGAAGAGTTATTGTTTGCTCGGAATAACCAATGTAGCTTGCAAGAATTTTGCCGGTTCCAGCTTCCAGGATTATATTAAAATATCCAAAGGCATTTGTAACGACACCTTTTTTGTTTGCAGAATCTACCACATAGCATCCGATTAATTTTTCACCACTTTCTTTATCCTGTACATAACCATTGACAGAAAAAGTTTTTATGTTTTGAGAAAATACACGTGAAAGAGTAAAAAAGAAAATTAGGATTAGATAGGTTTGTCTCATTTTACATTTCCCCGAAATTCGGCTTTTCACCTAACTCGCGTAAGCACGCTGTAAGTCATTGGTGCGTTCTAACGGACCGGAGTTAAGTTGTCTACGGGTCCAAAAACCCGTATGGAGTCGTAGGCTTGTAGAGGGGCGACGTGCAGTATCATCGCGGCAGTTATTCCAGACGTGGCAATTCACATCCGATAGAAGCTGGATGTTTCGCGCGAGCAAATTCGTCGAGGGGCCCCTTCCGTCAACTAGCGCGAGTGGTTAGGCGGTTGAACTTGATAAAATAGACTCAATGATGACGAGCGCGTTCAATATATCGGTTTCTTATCTACTGAATGCATTGCCTCTATATTTAGGAGTGTCGGTCATCGTGCAGGCAGCGTTGTCTCCGCTTACGTCAAACACCATAAGTTTTGGAATCTTTGAAGAATATGGAGTCCACTCACCCTGCTCTTGACCGTTCGGATCTCCAAACTTGGCAAAATTGGTCCAGTAAGTTACAATTTTATTGCTCAATGCTTTGTCGCCCTCAGTGAAAGGTCGCCAGCTGTGCGAATACGAATGGAACACATACCACAAATCGGAGGAGTGGAAGGCTCCGCTTGAATCACCCGGTAATGGGCGTGCAAATAGGTAGGCAAAAGCAGGCTTGCTGCTTTTTTCTGCACGGAGGGCGCAAAAATCTTTAACGGCGTTTGTCATATCCATCAAATCGTTGGCAGTGTATCCAAAGAGATAGGGGATGTCTGCAATTTTATTGGCCGTTGCTACGTCGCTGAACGTACCTTCCAAGAGATAATTGTCGACAACAGGGCCCCAAAAAATGCGTTTGTTGGTGGCAGCCGAGTAGTCTTTTGACATTTGTATAAGTTCATCGAAAGAAAGTGCACGCATTTCTTTTAACGTAGTTTTCTTAAAATAATCCATCATATTTTTGTTTGCCAACTGGGCGGTGTCGAATGAATTACTCCCCATTCTAAAATTACCCAAACCGCCGCCGCTCATGCTTATTGCATGGCTGATCAGTTTCTTGGACAACGGTGAAGCACACAGCGATTGAACGCTTCCAGCACCTGCACTCTGACCAAAGATGGTTATGTTGTTTGGATCCCCGCCGAACTGTTCGATGTTACTATGAATCCATTTAAGCGCTGCAACCTGGTCGAATAAACCATAATTGCCGGAAACACCATGAGGACTCTCGGCCGACAAAAGCGGGTGTGAGAAAAAGCCGATAACGCCAAGACGGTATGTTACTGTTACTAGAATGACGCCTCGTGCAGCCCATTCCTCGCCGCCGTCCATTTCGGGTTCAAACGCAAAACCTTCACGATAACCGCCGCCATGTATCCATACAGCAACAGGGAGTTTCTTACTTGTTTGGCCCGCAGCGGGAGTCCAAAGATTCAGATAGAGACAATCCTCGCTGAATGGGACAGAACCGCTGGCCCGCCATTCCTTGCCGTAAAAACTCTTAGGATCCCATGTTACTTGCTCGGCAGCCGCACCGTATTTATCTGCCACCTTTACTCCCTCCCATGGTACTACGGGCTGCGGCTCCTTCCATCGCAAGTCACCAACCGGAGGGGCTGCAAAAGGGATCCCCTTATACGCAACAACACTCTTCGTTGGAGTCTGTATTCCAATGACCTTGCCACCTTCAATGGTTAATACGGGATTTACGTCTTGGCTTGGGCCAAATCCCGATAACAAGCATATCAAAAAAAACAAAGACAATTTTTTCATAAGACATCCAATCCTTGATTAATGAAATGATACTATTCAAGAGCAAATATAATAAGAAAATTTTATCGAATCATCCGTTTATCTCTGACCTGTCGTCATCTTGACGACCGGTGAGGACTTCCAGACCGAGGATTAGATGCGCTTGAAGGCCGCATTTGCGTCGACCTGGTCGTATTCAATGAATTCGATAGGAACCGGACAATTAGAATAGAGTATACTGGCGAATTTCTTTACGGCGTCAGATTCTCCGTGGATCGGGTTTGCCTCCGCACCCTGCCAGACGAAAATGGGCACAAAGCGAGTGTGATATTCAGCGTCCTGCCGCACCTCGTAGCGAGCTGAGTAAGGCTTGACCCGCTCCTCAATAACCGATCCGCTTTGAGATGAGAAAGAATTATATTGTGGATCAAAGCGTGCAGCAGTGAGCAAAGAAAAGCATATGGCAGAATAGGATATCAGCTGTCAGAGCTGGTAAGAAAGCCCAACAAAATAAAAGGATTTCTTGCGCGATGGTACACTTGTACCGAAATCTGCACCATCAAAAAAAATTATCTCGTTGAGCCGGAAACACTTTTTCGCTATATTATACGGGGTCATATTGTGCCCGTAGCTCAATCCCGCAAAAGAGCTGCGGGATTTCGCAGTAGCAAAGAACTACTTGTACTAAATCCGTGCCCGTAGCTCAACTGGATAGAGCACCAGCCTTCTAAGGTGACTGTAGCAATAAAAAGCCCCTGTATTTGCAGGGGTTTTCGTGTTTAGAATGAACGCGAGTAACCAAAATGTCCCCGATTCATTTCAGCAGCAGCATCTTCTTCACCTGCATTTTTCCGCCAAACTCCAACCGCGAAAAATATATGCCGCTTGCAAGATTCGACCCGTTGAACTGCACCTGATGGACTACGCCTGTGGCAGCTTCATCGTTGAAGAGTGTGGCGACTTCTTGTCCAATCGCATTATAAACTTTGATAGTTGCCTTTCCATCACTTGGAACAGTGAACTGAATCGTCGTGGATGGATTGAAGGGTTCAGGGAAATTTTGGCTGAGCGCAAGAACTTTCGGGACAGCTACTGTTACCTGCACTGCTTGTGAATATGTGAATGCACCGTCATGATCGATCTGTTTCAATCGGTACGAATATGTTCCTGCGTTTCCGACATTATCTGCGCATGCATATTGTTGCGGCGCATTCGTAGTGCCATGCCCTGCAACAAATCCTACCTTTGTCCAATTGTTCATTGTTGAACCTTGGCCGGTTTTACTATTGACTATTGACTGATTACTGAAAACTGTTCGCTGTATTTCGAATCCTGCGTTGTTCACTTCTGTTGCTGTTTTCCATGCAAGTTCAACGGTGTTTAATCCCGCTGTAACTGAGAACGATGTAAGTTCAACGGGAAGCGGAAGCACTGCAGCGTTCAAGAATATTGAAACTGTATTGTCTTCACCGTTCGCCAAAACAAGATCCGGTTTACCGTCTCCATTGAAATCACCGATGGCAACAGAGTTTGGATAAGAACCAGCCGTGAAATCAGTTTTAACAGAAAATGAAGGAGTGGTGGCGCCTGGAGTCGTCATGTTCAACATCACTGAAACTGTATTAGACAGATCATTTGCCACAACCAGATCGGGTTTTCCGTCTCCATTGAAGTCACCGATAGAAATAGAGAATGGCGTATTGCCTGTTGCGAAATCTGTCTTTGCAGAAAATGTAGGAGTTGTAGCCCCAGGAACCGTTGTATTCAGAAACACTGAAACTGAATTGGACCCAAAGTTCCCAACAGCAAGATCCGGCATGCCGTCCCCGTTGAAATCAGCTATAGAAACAATAACTGGAGAAGTTCCGGTCGCGAAATCTGTATTGGCAGAAAACATAGGAGTTGTAGCTCCGGGAGATGTCGTATTCAGGAATACTGAAAGTGTATTGGAACCAAAATTTGTCACAATCATATCCGGCTTGCCATCTCCGTTAATATCACGTATCGAAACAGAATTTGAACCGGGTTCGGTTGTGAAAACTGTCATAGCAGAAAGTGTAGGGGTCGTAGCTCCAGGAGCTGTTGTGTTCAAGAATACTGAAACTGTATTGAAGGTGTAGTTTACTACGGCGAGATCTGACAAACCATCTCCGTTGAGATCGCATATATAAACATAGCTTGGAGAAGATCCGGCTGGAAAATCTGTCCTAGCAGAAAACGTGGGAGTCATTGCTCCCGGAGCTGTCGTGTTCAAGAACACTGAAAAAGTGTTGGAATTGGTGTTCACCACAACCAGATCCTGCCTACCGTCGCCGTTGATATCACGGATGGCAACGATTCGCGGACTAGTTCCAGTTGCGAAATCTGTCTTCGCAGAAAACGTAGGAGTTGTAGCTCCGGGAGCCGTTGTATTCAATAATACTGAAATTGTATTAGCGTTAGCGTCCACCACAGCGAGATCAGGTTTTCCGTCTCCGTTGAGATCACCGACAGAAACAAAATATGGATAAGCTCCGGTTGGGAAATCTGTCTTAGCAGAAAATGAAGGAGTTGGAACACCCATCACCGTCGTGTTCAAGAGGACCGAAACTGTATTAGAACCAACGTTCACTGCAACAAGATCCGGCTCACCATCTCCGTTGAAATCGCTAATCGAAACGACCAAAGGTCCAGTCATGACTGGGAAATCTGTCTTTGCAGAAAATGTAGGAGTCGTGGCCCCGGGAACTGTCGTGTTCAACAAAACTGAAATTGTACCGGCCTGAGAATTTGGCACTGCCAGATCCGGCAAGCCGTCTCCGTTGAGATCAGCGACGGAAAGAAAGTATGGCCCAATTCCAGTCGCGAAATCTGTCTTTGCAGAAAACGAGGGAGTCGATGCTCCCGGAGCTGTCGTGTTCAAAAATACTGAAACTGTATTCATGGTATAGTTCACCACAGCCAGATCCGGCTTTCCGTCTCCGTTGAGATCATTGATAGAAACACCAAGTTGCTCACCTCCGATCGCAAAATCTGTCTGAGTTGAAAACGAAGGAGTCGTAGCTCCCGGAGCTGTCGTGTTCATGAACACGGAAATAAAAGTAGACCCAGAGTTAGTTACAACGATATCCGGCATACCATCTCCGTTGAGGTCGCCGATGGAAACGCCAACTGGACTCGTTCCAGTCGAGAAATCTGTTTTTGCAGAAAACGAAGGAGTCGTTGCTCCCGGAGTTGTCGTGTTCAAGAACACCGATACTGTATTAGAATTATTGTTCGTGACAACTAAATCCGGCAAACCATCTCCGTTGAGATCACCGATAGAAACGCCGTCTGGCCAAGCACCAGTTGCAAAGTCTGTTCTTGCAGCAAATGTAGGAGTTGTAGACCCGGGAGCTGTTGTATTCAAGAATACTGAAACAGTATTGGAATTAGGGTTCGCTACAACTATGTCCGACTTTCCGTCGCCATTGAGATCACCGATCGCAACGGCGTATGGATTAGCACCAGTTGCAAAGTCTGTCTTTGCAGAAAACGAAGGAGTTGTAGCCCCCGGAGGAGTCGTGTTCAAGAATACTGATACAGTATTGGAGCTTTGGTTCACGACAACCAAATCCGGCTTTCCGTCTCCATTGAGGTCGCCCGCTGCAACTGAGAGTGGTTCATTTCCAGTTGGAAAATTAGTCTGTGGAGAGAATGAAACCTGTGCGAAGACCGATTGAGATGCGAAAAGAAAGCCCAGAAGAACACATTGGTATAAACGAAACATGCTACCTCCCTTAGATTGTTGAATGAAAATATTTTCTAAAACAGGGAAATTTTAAGAAAAGAAAAGAAAAGGATATGGGCTGGTTCCGGATTTCCCCGACTACACCAGATGACGCAACAGGATAATGCCAGAACCCAGCAAAGGGGACAGGCAATGGATAGAAACGTTTTGGAGAGAATTGGCGTACCAAGGTGAAGATAACGCATGCAAATGTCAACCTTAATTTTTTAGCCTTTCCTGACACGGAACTATCGATGTTCTGGGGTAGATAAGAGAACTCTTGATTGTCCCCCATTTATGCTATCGAGGCGGGATATTAGCTACTACCAACTGATGCACTAAAAACGGCAAGTCCATCAGCTATCTACGCTGATGGATTTACTATGAAAGAACAACATTTCCGTGGCAAAAATGAACATCCGAATCAATGGCTAACTGAATACTCACATTTGGTATTGTTTAGAAATCACTTCTTTTGAGATTTTATAGAGCACCAGCCTTCTAAGATCACTGAGGCAACAAAAAGCCCCTGTGTTTACAGGGGCTTTCGCATTTGATACGGGCGCGAGGAACCAAAATGTAACTTAATAGTTATTGAAAACTTGTTCTCAGTGGAAAAATATGTACGAACAATCACTCTATAAAACTTTTATTCGTGATACTGAACTCCGAGTTGACTGACCACGCTTCACAAACGTTGTGATATTCCTCTCCTGCTATTTCACCATCAGCATCTTCTTCCTGTAGTTCTCTTTCTTTCCCTTTTGATCGTTCACTGTTAATTGATAGATGTACATCCCCGTCGCGACGTTCGATGCATTCCACACCTCTTGATGGTAGCCTGCCGACCGATCGTCGTTCACCAGCGTCGTGACCTCCTGGCCGATGGAGTTGTATATTTTCAGAACGACGCGGGTTTCGTTCGGGACCAGGTAAGAGATGGTCGTCGAAGGATTGAACGGGTTCGGGTAATTCTGGTATAATTCAAAATGATCGGGCGGATTGACACTAACGTCGAGCTGCTTCGTCCACTTTTCCCCCGTTGAACTTGTGATGGTAAAGGTAAGCGTCTGCGGCTTATTGATCGGCGCGAGTTTATCTACTGTGAAAGAAAATGCCGCCGTGGTATCTCCTTTTCCCCTGAGCTGTGTTATTGTCTGCGATGTAGAAGTAAATTTGAGCCAGCCGGGAACATTCGATACTTCAACCGTAATGCCCGACGCGGCAACAGCGGAGGTATTTCGAACGGACAATTGTATGCTATTGTCCTTCGACTCAAACGGGAGCTGATGCTGGGAGAGTGAAAAGTTAAAAGTTAAAAGTGAAAACATAATGACAATAAATGCTTTCATAATCCCCTCTTTTGGGTTCGT
>Ga0265338_10008941_pt1 | contig 12047 bp, 15 predicted proteins | sample 42126metaG_FD_193579 | JGI IMG/M metagenome (GOLD analysis project Ga0265338, IMG submission 193579) | Rhizosphere microbial communities from Carex aquatilis grown in University of Washington, Seatle, WA, United States - 4-21-26 metaG | ecosystem: Host-associated > Plants > Roots > Rhizosphere... | reverse complement strand
GCCTCGCCAAGGGCAGAAGGAAGGCGGGGGTCTTGTTCGGCACGGTCATGCCCTGGGAAATGGCCGAGGTCACCCTCAGGTGGTTCCGCTCCAATTTTTCCCTTAAATATTGCAATGAAAAATCCAGGGCCTTCCTTTCCTCGGGAACCGCCGCCGAGAATAAATACATCAAGGGATTGTTCCGGTTGGGTTCCAGGACGACCACGTATTTTCTCGAGACCCGGCGCATTTCCTGGAGGACATCGTCCATATTTTCCACGTGATGAAGGAGGGCGTGGCAGAAAACCACGTCAAATGCCATGTCCTGGAAACTAAGCCTGGCCGCGTCCATGATTAATTTCCGTCCGATGGGATTTTTTTCCAGCATCTTTTGGGAAAAATCAACTCCCACGGTTTGGCAGACCTGGTCAAAATAATAGGAAAAGAATCCGTTCCCGCATCCAACATCCAAGAGCCTGGTTCCCTTTTCCAGGTGAAGATGGCGCTGGATTTGGGCGAGTTTAGGCGCCACATACTGCCTTACCACCGGGTGGTCCGGGGCGCGGCGCTTCTCCAGTGATTTTCTTTCCCAATAGTCTTTTTGGAACAAAGGGGCCTCCGCCGGGCGGTTATTTGGGAAGCGTCTTGGTTTGATTCCAGTTGTCTGTCATCGCTGGGACGACTTTCTCAAAATGAGACGCAGCCATTATGGGAGCTTGCCGTCTTTTCCCGCCCGCCTCTGTTAGCATCGAAGGGGGAAAGATCGAAATCCAAAGGCAACGTATTGTACGCGGATAAAAACCGATAACTGAATTTATTTCATCGGACTTTATCGGCCGTTATCGGCGTACAAAATTTAGAAGCAGGTTCTTTTTTATTTTAGCGCTTCACACAAAACGGAGGAAACATTTTATGGAATTAGCAAAACATCAGAGGGTTGGAAATATCCGCACCGGCAAGATCGGGGCGATCGCCTCGGAGCAATTCAAAGGCGCGGGCGGTGAATTCAAGGGGCACGTGGTCACCCTGGAAAATAACCTGGTTGAAATTTGGGATTTAAGCGTGATCACCCTTCTCCCTCCCGGATTTTAATTTTTGGGTGGATAGCGGAAACCGGACGGCGTTGTACGGTTTCGCTACATGCCCATCATAAAATTGAACACCTTATCCCCAAACTCGGGGATGTGCTCGTGGCTGAAATCGTGGTAGAGCACCGCTTCTTTTTTCGACCGGATTTTGTTGAAGGCCGCGAATTGGGTGGAAGGGGGGCAGATGTCATCCATCAGACCCACGGCCATGAGGACTTCCGCCTTGATGCGGGGGGCTAAGTGCTGGTTGTCAATATAGCCCAGCCTGGTGAAGACCTCCTTTTCACGGAGGTGGTTCGGGTCAAACCGCCGGAAGTAGGTTTTAAGCTCGTCATAAGCGTTTTTGGCCAGGTCCATTTCCCATACCCTTTGGTAATCACAAAGGAACGGATAGATGGGCGCGGCGCGTTGGATCCCCGGTTCCAAGGCGGCGCAGGCCAGGGTTAATCCGCCTCCCTGACTGGCTCCCGTGGCCCCCACCCTCCGGGGATCCACCTCCGGCATTGCCATCACGATCCGGGCCATCTGGGCCGCGTCCAAAAAAATCTGCCGGAACAGCAACTTCTCGGGCCGGTCGTCCAAACCGCGGATGATATGGCCGTTCAAGGTGTTGCCCCTCACCCCGCCCTTGTCCTCGGAGGCCCCTCCCTGCCCGCGGACATCCATGGCCGCGACCGTGAATCCCGCCGCCACGTAATTGAGCTTATCGCTCCAATCCCCGGAGGACATGCTGTAGCCGTGAAAAACGCAAAGGGCGGGATGGGGTTGGGGGGCCTTTTTGGGCCGGAGCAATTTCGCGTGAATCCTCGCCCCTCCCACGCCGGTCCAAAACATGTCGAAACAATCCGCCGTTGAGGTTTTCAATGTCGTATTGGGGCGCAGCTCCAGCTTTGGATCCAGCGCCCTCATTTCCTTGAGGCCTTGGGCCCAGTAAGCATCAAAATCCTTGGGTTTGGGATTGATCCCCTTGTAGGTCCTCAGCTTTTGAATCGGAAAATCAAGAATGGGCATGGCCCCTCCCGGTATTTGGATGAATCACTGGCGCTTGAAATAATAAAAATAAGAACTGCCCACTAAGACCGACGACGATAAAAGGAGCCAAACCCACTGCACGAGGAAGCCGTGGCTGAAATAAAAGGGAAAACGGCTGGAGAGCCAAAGCCAAAGACCCGCCGATAACATAAAAAGGGACAGGACTTCCGGGCTCACCCAGGCTTTCCAATAAAAAACCCGCGCGAAACTCTTGGCGTATTGCTTTTGATCGTAGGGACGCCGGCAGGGGGTTAATCCGGAAGTCCATTGGCGGGACCGCCACCCAAACCAGCCGTAAGACGCCAATAGATAGGCCGCGAAAACAACACAACCCCTAAAATCCGCGGAGGGGGAATAGAGCCACAGCAACAGGGCCACCATCCACAGCAGGACCAAGGCCGGGCAATGTACGCAGGAAAAATGGGTCTCGAAGCGGTGGATTCGGTTTCCCGTCTCCTGGTCCATTCCTTGATAGCCCCTGCCGAAGCCTCCCCAGGGATAATAGACAAGCCCGGCGGAGGGGTCCCTTTGAAATTCCACCGATGCCAGGCGGTGGTAAAAGCGCTCCCCAGCCAGGGGAAAAGACCCTGCCGCCAGAGGAAGGGCCGAAACCTCCTCCCTATTCTCCGCCGGACTTTCAGGTCCGCCGCCCATTGGCTCCACCTCGGGGGTCGGGGGCTCATGCCTTTGTTTCCATTTGCTGAAAATCAGGCCGCAGCACTCGCAATCCGGCCTTTCGTCGGATTGCTCAAATTGGCAGGAAGGACATTTCATGATGGGCCCATTTTACCCGTCCGCGGGAAATTTCTTGTAATGAAAAGTTAGGCCGCGGCTTCTTTATTCCCCGCTGAAAGAGGAATATACTCCTCCCTGGCCTGAACAACAGCTTCCTGAAAGGGATCGATATGACCCTCTGGCATTCACTCGAGTGGCTGGAAATTCACCCCACCGCCGATTGGATCCTCTTCCTGGCGGTCTTCGGACTTTTTGCCGCCGGGGGTGAATTTTCGCCGCGGCGGGCTTCCCTCATCCCCAAGTCCCTCCGATGGATCCCCAATGGCGGACTCGCGGCCCTCGATTTTTTAATCCTGAGGCTATTGGCTCCCGGCGGCTCCCTGCTGGCCGCCAATTGGGCCCTGACCCATCGTATCGGTTTCTTTAATTGGATCGAGCTTCCCCAGGGCTTTTCCATTGTTTGGGCGCTGATCCTTCTGGAAATAACGGTTTACTATCAGCACCGGGCTTTCCACGCCCTTCCCCTGTTGTGGAAATTCCACCGGGTCCACCACGCGGACCTGGAAGTGGATGTCTCGACGGCCGCCCGTTTTCATCCGGTGGAAACGGTCCTTTCCTGGGGGATCAAATCCCTCGTCATCTTGTTGTGGGGTTTGCCGGTGGAGGGGGTTTTTCTCTTCGAGGCCCTTTGGATCGCCTCTTCCCTCTTCAACCATTCCAACCTAAAAATTCCCTTGGGGTTGGATAAGATCCTCCGGGTCCTGCTGGTAACGCCCGACCTGCATCGGATCCACCACTCGGCCTCGATGGCGGAAGCCAATAGCGACTTCGGCTTCATTTTCTCCGTTTGGGACAAGCTGTTCGGCACCTACCGGGCCGAACCGCAGGGAGGGCAAATCGAAATGAAGGTGGGGTTGGAGGCCTTTAACGATCCAAAGTATTTAACGGGCGGCTCCATGCTCTTAATGCCATGGATGGACAAGGAAGGCCGCTGCGCCTGGGGCCATCTCACGAAAAGGGATTAGACCAGCGAGCGAAGGCGGCATCAAAAAGGAGCGTCGGTCCCGGCTGCCGCCGGAGGAATCCCGCGCCCTTCCCATCCCCTCGGGATGTTGGACCAGGATCCTCAGAACATCGAGTCGAATCCGCTCCCGGTGCTTCCCAAGGAGCTTAATTGTTGGTTGAAATTGGATTGGGCCAGAAGGGAAGCCTGTTGGCTTAACCCGATCAATTGCGATAGATCCGAGTTGTTGCCCAGGAGCCTTTGAGCGTCATAGGCCCAGGAAGGGAGCCCCATGGGTCCCCCTACCCCAAACAGGTCGGTCGCCCCAAATCCCAGTAGGGAAGTTTCAGGGTCGGAAAACATATCCGCCATGGCCAATTGCTGGTTGTATTTAGCCTGGGCGAAAAGAACCTTGGCCTTATCGCCGGGGGTTTTGGCCTGGATCATGGCTTGGTCAAAAGTGTTTCCGAAATTGACCGGCGACCCCATCAGGCCCGAAGTGGGATTGGATACCGCGTTTGAAAAAAGCGTGTCGATTGGGTTCAGACCGTTCATCATGGTTGTTTCTCCTTGGACAACCTAACGGCTCCAGGAAAGAATCCTGAAGAAAAAAAACGCCTCTCCCTCAAAAGCCCCTATTTTCAGGGACTTATCCCCGGTTCCACATGAAGGTTGAGGCGGAAGTTCCGGATTCAAAAGGGACCCCCGCCATAAAAAAAGCCGCTCGAAGGGCATCGAGCGGCCAATGTAAGGCTTATTCCGCGGAAGGGACCCCCGGCTTAAGGCGTCGTGGGTGTTTCCTCGGGCGTGGGTGTGGGCGTGGGGATGGTGGAGATGAAATATTTGTCAAAGGTCTTCAGGGATTTTTCGTCCTTGCAATCCCGGCAATGGGAAACCACTTTGGCCTGGAGCGTGTCGAACAATACCGAATCGGTCAGGTAGAAGAGCTTGTTGTTTTCCTTTTCCTTGCTCTTGCCGCAGATACTGGTCAGCTTGAGGAAGGCCAGGTGGGGCTTGGTCCATTTCAACAGCTCGACCTTCGGCTGTTGGCAGTCCCATTCCTTGGAATCGACCTTTTCCGCCAGGCCCGATTCCAAATCGGAGGTAATATCCGAGGTTTTACCGCTGTTGATATCCACAAAATAGGTTTTCCAGGTTCCCTCGATGACTTCCAGGCGGACAAAGAATTTCAGGCTGTCCTTGGCCCAGGAGAAGCGGATGGAGGCCCAATGGTCGTCAAATAGGTCGTTGGGGGAAGGGGGCGGCGCGGGATTAGGTTCGCCGGAAACTTGAAAGGTTCCCTTGTCCGTCTCATGGACGAGGGGGCTTCCTCCTTGGAGGATCTCGAAATGGTGCTTGAGGTTGCGGGCATTGACCAATTCCAGGGAATAGCGGAAAAAAACTTTATCCCCGACCCGGTGGTCAATCAATTGCTCGATCACAACCCGGTAACGGCCGTTGGGGGACTCGGATAAATAGAGCTGCTGGCCGGCCTGGGCGGTTCCCCAAAAACAGGAAAAGAGGATCAAGAGGGCCCAAAAACCTTTTAAGGTTTCTTTCATTAAGAAGTTCCTTTCACTCATAACTAAGGGGGATGAATACCCGGAGGCTCATCACCCGTCCTATCCACGATCATTAAAAATGATTTAAAGAATCATCGTTTAATTGGAAATGATATTTTAAAGGCATCTTTACGCCGACTGGTCCGCCTTGGTCCATCGCGGGGCTAAAGGTCGACTTTTCCGCAGCCGCGATAGCGGCTTCATCACAACCGTACCCTAAACCCTGGATCAGTTCCACCTTTTTTACCGCACCGGCGGCGTCGATGTCCACCTGTAAAATGACGAATCCCTCAATTTCAGCCCTTCGAGCGGTATCCGGATAGGCGGGAAGAACCTTATTTATAAATTGGGGGACTTGAGCGACTTGCGCCAGGGATCGAAATTCGCCCTTTCCCGCGCCGGCCTCAGGACGGCCTTGGGGATCGGCCGGCGCTGGTTCCACCGCGGGAAGGGATGGAGGAACCGGTTTCGGGGAAACCGCCGGGAGGGCCCTCCTCACACTTTGGGGTTTCCGCCAATCCTCATCCGAAGAAACAACCTGGGGAGCGCCGGCGGAGGTGACCAATGGCGCGAAATCCAGGTCGATTGGGTCCAAGATCAAGAACCGGTTGCGCGCCGACAGGACTAGGCCGAGGAAAAATAAAGAGTGGATCACCAGCGAAAGGGACCAGGGCCCAAGGCTCAAGGAAAGAAAAGTTCGGGTCCTCAAGGTTGGGACACACCCAAGGCGATTTTCGTGACGCCCGCCTGGCGGACCAGGTCCAAAAGCTCCACCACCTTGCCATGGGGCGCCAGCGCGTACGCCGAAAGGACAATCCGAAGATCGGGGTTCAAGGCGGCCTGCTCTTGGAGAATCGATTTTAATTTTTCCCTTTCTATTTTCTTGTCCTGGAAAAAAATTTCACCCCGTAAGTTCAACACCAGGGCCTGGCTGGCGGGGGCGGTGGGATTGGAGGTCAAGGCCTTGGGAAGGTTCACCGGCACCGAGGGGGTGGAGATAAAACTGGCTGTCAGCATGAAGATGATTAAAAGCACCAGCATGATGTCCACCAGCGGCACCACGTTGATCTGGGTGATGGCCTCATCCGTTTCCTGGGGCGCGATGGCCATGGAATTACCTTTTCTTTTTTTCCGCGTAGGCCAGGAGCAGCCGGGAGAGCCTGTCCGCGTTGAGCATGGATCTTTTGATCCGTCCCTGGAAATAATTGTAGGCCGCCACAGCCGGAATGGCGATCAGAAGGCCCATGGCGGTGGCCACCAGGGCCTCCGAGACGCCCCTCATGACGATGGTTGGCCCGGAAGTTCCCGCGATGGCCAGATCATTGAAGGCCTTGATGATTCCCAAGACGGTCCCGAACAACCCGATAAAGGGCGCGTTGTTGCCAAGGGTCCCCAGGACCAGCAGGTTCTTCTCCAGCGCCAATTTTTCCTGGATCTTGCGGCTTTCCAGCAGGGACTCCAGCCCTTCCCGCCCCAGGGAAAGATTCGAGAGGCCTTCCCTCAAAATGATCCCCTCGGAAGAGCTGGATTTCTCCACCATTTTTTGGATTTGCTGGAGCTTGCCCTGGGCGAACAATTCCGAAATTTTATTTCCCAACAGCTCCGCGTCCTTGGCCTTCGAGCCGAAGAATAAAAACCTGTCCCAAATCACGGCCAGACCCCAAAGAGATAGGGCAATGAGGATATAAAGGACCCAGTCCCCCCCTAAAAGGGCGAAAGTTTTGATGGCTTGAATCACGCGCACCCCTCGGGAGATTGATCAACGGCTTGGAGGTAGCATCCTAACACAGGCTCATCAAAATCAAAAACAGGCACGGTCTTGGCTTGGTCTTGGTTCGAAAAAGTCGCATGTCACGGCGAGACCAACCCAAATCGAAATGGCGTCAAACCAAGATAGGGCCTAGTTAAATCGGCTTTGGATCTGGGCGAGGGCCTGGAGGGCCGGTGGGTAATCGGGGAAAATCTCCAAGGCCTTGTGGAACTGGTCCTTCGCCTCTTCCGTTTTGCGCAAATGCATGAAGATCCGGCCCAGGTTGAAATGGGGATAATGGCGGGGCTCATACCTTTCCGACAGCAGGGCCTTCTCCAGCCAGGGAATCGCCTCTTCCCATTTTTCCTGCTCGATAAAATAAGCGCCGATGTCGTTGTAGGGATTCCCGAAGGAAGGGTCCGTCTCGATGGCCTTGAGGCATTCCTCGATCGCCTGCTGGTAATCCCCCTGGAAGGAATAGGCCCAGCCCAGGAAGGTGTAGGCCTCGGCGGTGGGATAAAGTCCCAGGGATTCCTTGTAGTAATCCATGGCCTTCTCCACGCGGCTGTTCATTTGGGCCCGGTAGCCCTTCATCCAAAGGGCCTTGGCTTTAGCCTGTCGCTCTCTCGGATTGGATGTCGGGTCTTGGTTCGCCATGTAATTCCTTTTTAAAAAATACCCCTTTAATAAAAAAGCCGGGGCTATGCCCCGGCTTGAAGCGAACAACTTAATTGATGAAGATTAGACGAATCTTTCCCCGTTAGAGGAAATCCGAATTATTGGAAAACGTCAACATAACGATTGGTGACATCCCCAACGTAAATGTAACCACCAGAAAAAGCGATACAAGACGGTGAAAAGGGGCCGGAAAATTCATTGGCGGAGGGACCGGGGTCTCCGAACACGCACTTGATGTCCCCCGTGGAAGAATAAACTTCAACCAAATTATTACCCGCGTCCGCCACGTAAACAAATCCCGACACGGGATCAACTGCCAAACCATGCACTTTGCAGCCGGCGATTCCTTGCCAACATTGGAGAATGGTTGTGGCCCCGGAGGTATATTCCATGATGTAAGAGTTGGGATAGCCTGCGTCACCCACCCAAACATTTCCAGCCGGCGTGTTGTCACAAGTCACCGCCCAAGGCTGCCTGAAGGTGACCCCAGCTGATTTGAAAACAGATCCTGTTCCACCCACCGTAACGTTCGGACTTCCATTCCACTCGGCCCGTGGAAGAGGTGGGTTGGGACAAAGTAACTCATAGGGAGAAAACTGTTCCACCCATCCCCTGCCCGTGTCCGCTACATAGACACTGCCGTTGAGTCCGGCGAAATCGGCGCAAAGACCTTGAGGATTATTGAAGGCAAAGGTTCCGTAAGCGGTGGTTGAAAACGGCATAAACAAGGGATCCAAAAACACACCGTTCAATGGCTGGAACCAAAAACTGTAGTATCCCATGTAGAGCTTCGCGCTGCCGTCTGGGTTCATATCCAGGGCCGCGCTCCAACCGTTGGGCAAGTTGCCGCCGGGATTGACGAATCCTTGTACTTGATTGAAAGCCGAAGTGGAGGGTGTAAAAATAACCGGCGTCGAGCCGGGCGTCGGGATAGGAGGACAACCAGTTTTAACGATATTGAAGATGTTGGGCGGCGCTCCGAGATCGAGAACCCCAGCCGCCACTATCGTATATTCTTCCATCTCCGTAACAATCCCACTGCTTGAAAAGGTATTTTCCGCGACAGTGAGAATTGAACCATTGAGAGCCATGGAGCGGGGAGCGGCGCTCGTTGAATAATTGTACCGGAAAACCGGCGGAGTGACACTGGAAGTCGGAGTGAATGTGGCCGTACTAGCCCCAGGAGGAGGCGTAAAAGTATTGGTAGGGGTTCCGGGAGTCAGGGTCCCGGTGGGGGTTGAAGATGGGACCGGGCCGACAACCGGCGCCGCAGGTCCGGGATTCTTATTGGTGTCGCAAGCCAAGGGAAAAACCACTCCCGAAAGAAGGACAATCATCACCAACGCTTTTTTGAAGCGTTGCCTTAATATTTTTTCCGAGCGCTTGGCCATGATGTCACCTGACTTTTTCAGAATTTTGGCTTCCCTTCGATTCGAAAGGAACAAAAGCCATCTATCCCTTACATTTGAAACCCAAAGGTGGTGCCGGCGTAAATATGCATCCCATCCCCTTCAATGGAACCCACATCAGTGGAAACTCCGTCAAAGTATAATTTGTTAAAGGGAATTTTAGAGACGCCGCTGATTTGGTCGAAACCAGTCCATCGTTGAAAGACCCCGCCCACCAGGGAAAAGTCCTGGCTCAAATAAACTTCCAGACCCGCCCCTAAGTTAAATCCGATCCCGGAAATGGTCTCATCGTCGGTGTTAACTAAATTGTAAGCCGAGTCATACAATTGCGAGCCATTGCGGATCCAAAGCCAAGGCAGGGAGAGCCCCATGCTGACAAAGGGCTGTACCGGCGCGGTGGTTAAAAAATATCGTTTAAAATCAAAATCAATCGAGCAGAGGCTAGCGGATTCGTTCGTGGTCACGGGGCCGGAATTGCTGGAACTGTAATAAACGGCCGTGTGGTCGCTCCTGGTAAAACTCAATTCCCCCGCCCAGGGACCTTCCCGGTGCCCCAGCATGATTTCCGCGCCAAAGTTACGGGAAATCGCGGGAACCATGTCGACTTCAATACTGGTGGATAAGGTGCTTCCCGAACTGGAGCCATTAAACGCCTGGAAAGAATGAATCCCTTGAAAACCACCCCATTGATCAATGGTGGCGGATGTCCCAAAAAAACCAATGTAGGTACGGGTTTTGATGAGATCCCTTTTGCCGGATTCATCCTCTTCCTGGGCCCAAGCCGCCGTGCCTAACGCTGCCAACAAAATTAAATTTAACGCGAACAATCCGACTTTTTTAAGTTTCATTAATCATTCCATCCTTGAATTATTTCATTCACGGAAGCAGGCCAAAAACAGGATTTGACCGCGTATTGGGGCATATTTTAACCCAAGGCCTTGATAAATATAAGGAAAACTTTAGCGGACGGGGAAAGAGGCTGAAAAAACGAGACTTAGGGCGCGGGGATGGGCCGGATAAAGGAAAAACCTCTCGAACCATGGTTTAGGAGGGATCCGAAGGAATTGAAAAACGACTTTCGTCTGACCCAGGCGCCCTTAAAAAAGGGCGGAGACCCCTATTAAGGGGTATTCGTGGGAGTTGGAGTCGGTGTATCCGTAGGGGTGTCGGTCGGCGTTAAGGTGGGTGTGTCCGTAGAAGTATTCGTGGGGGTGGAGGTGGGCGTATCCGTGGGGCTCGGGATCGGGGTAAAGGTGAAGGTAGGGGTAAAGGTTGGGTTCAGGATCACGAGGGTTTGAAGGGGGCTTTGAAAATTGGCCGAGGAGGGCGTGGTCGAGTTACAGGATAAGTTGATCAATAGGGCGCCGAGCCCGAGAACCCCAAAAAGTAAAAGCGTGAATAATTTTTTCATCCCAAAACCTTCCTTTTTTAAAAACTCACTGAATCCCAACCGTTGCCCCGAGGGTAAAGATAAGGCCGCTCCCGCTGTCGCTCGCCACACCACCGTAGGGATGCAGGGGCACGTAGGAAGGAGAAGTAGGCGGAGAAGCAAAAGTCGGGTGATTCTTATATTGGTCGAAACTGGCCCAGCGCTGGGTGGCCCCGCCGGTCAGGGAGAAATTGGGGGTCAAATAATATTCCAACCCGACGCCGAGGTTGAGTCCCAGCCCGGCCAAGGTCAAATCGGCGTAATTTCCGTCCGCGTCCACGACGGCGTCGGGGACGACGATCCAAGGGAAGCTCACGCCCAAATTGACAAAGGGCTGGGTTTGCGATTCCGTCAAAAAATACCGCTTGAAGTCCAAATTGATGGACTGATAAAGGGCCGACCCCTGGACAAGGGGGACCTGCACCGGCGTTGTCGCCGTCGAGGAGCTGAGGGAGGCGGGGCCGAAGAAAGCGGCGGGACTCGACTGGCAATAGCTGATTTCCATGGCATAGGCGTCTTCACGGTGGCCGATCATCAAACCAAATCCTAAACTTGAATCGAGCCGGGGGATCAAACCAATTTCATAGGAGGGGGATTGGGACGCGTAATAATTCTGCCCATTGAACAAGGTCGAATTGTCCACATTCACGAAGGTCCCGAGTATTCCAAAATAGGTGCGGGTGGCCAAATAGTCGTTGGGGTTGGCCGCCCAGAGGGGGGCTGCCTGGAAAAAGAAACCTAACAACAACAGGGAGAGGACTAATTTTTTGGGGGGGCAGTTTGTCATGGGAGTGGGCTAAGCCTCGTTTTTTAAAATCAACATCGTCGCTGGTCTATAGACGAACAGGGCCGTCATTTTAGCTCATTTATTTATGAGTCCTAATAAAAAATAAAGAATTTCCGCGGAAAGGCCTCAAGCAGGCTTGGTTTTCCTCGATTTCAACCATCCGATGAGGACACAACCCCCGCTCAAGGCCCAAAAGGGCCAAAAGGGAAAGGTTCGGCTCCCCAGCGACCACCTCATATAGAGGTAAGGAACCCAAACCGCGAAAGCCAGAAAATAATAATTCGCGGCTTGGTTGGCCCGAACCTGGGCCGCCGGCATTTCAACTTGGGGAGGGACGGGGGAAGGGGCGGCTTGCGGCTCCCCGTTTTTTAATTTTGAGACTTCCCGGTTGATGCGGTGGATCGCGTTGACGTTTTCAACCACCACTTTATAGGAAATCCAAAGGGACCGGATGTTGAGGAGCAAGGCGGTCCAGACCAAAAGCTGGTGGACCCCTACCGGCACCGCTCCCGCCGCGACTCCCCCGCCCACAATGGCCGCCGCCGCCGAAACCAGGATCGCCAGCATCAAGGCGGGATAGGATTGATTTTTATAA
>Ga0265338_10008940_pt1 | contig 12047 bp, 8 predicted proteins | sample 42126metaG_FD_193579 | JGI IMG/M metagenome (GOLD analysis project Ga0265338, IMG submission 193579) | Rhizosphere microbial communities from Carex aquatilis grown in University of Washington, Seatle, WA, United States - 4-21-26 metaG | ecosystem: Host-associated > Plants > Roots > Rhizosphere >... | reverse complement strand
CTTTCAATTACACCTTGTCGTCTTTCCCCAGCTTCTCCTGCCGAACCTGTTCTGTGCACTTTACCTCCGAGAATTGATCGAGGAATGCTGCAGTCTGATCAGCAGTACGCGCCAGTAGATCGTTCAACTTCTGCACCTCCGGCGGCGCGGGCGTGGTTCCGGCGGCGCAGAGCCCAACCAGGAGTAGGACCAAAGAAGTCAGAACGGCGCCGCGTTTGGTTTGCCCGAGGATTTGCCTCCGGTGCATCATTCGCGACTCCTTTTTGAATCGAAGCGATACCCGATAGAAAACATGACCTGGTCGTAACTCAGATCCCCGCGGTTCGTCGTGAAACTCCCCTGCAAGTAGTAGTGCGGTCCGAGAGTGGTTTCTACTGTGCCGGTCAGGAATCGTGCCCGGTTGTTTGTTGTTATCGCAGAAGCAAAGTTCTGCTGCCCCGCCAGCATTTCCACACGCAACCGGTCGCTCATTTGCCGCGAAAGGGTGAAAGACTCATACGATCCCGTACCGAACGAACTGTTGAATTTGGCATAGTGAGCATCGGCCCGCAGCTTGATCCACGGCAGCCGTCCGAAGGTGATGCCGAACATTTCGTTCAAGGATGGCGCTGCGTCGCCCGTGCGGCTACTCCGGCCCAGATTCGTCGAGAGCCACACCTGCTTCAATACCTCGACCCTGCCACCTGCACTGAATCCTTGGAACAGAAACTTGTCGAGCAGGGTCGTGCCCACCAGGGTCGGGTCGAAAGTTGGCACGTCGCGAAAATAGTTGTAGTTGAAATCCACCTCGACCCGAGGATGCGGGTTTACACGCAAGGTGAAGAAGTTTCTCCCCAACCCAGGTCCAGGCGCCGGCGTGGACGAATTTCCGGCGGGGCTGTCCAGCTGCGCCGACTCGTAGATGGCAATGTCGCGGCGGTAGGAAACTGAGTCTTCAAAGAACACAAACGGGCGGTCTAAAGCCCAATTCACCAGGCTCACGCCGGCGCCGGCGGTGCTGGTGTAGTGGAAGCCATCATATTCACCGCCCTGAAAATTGATGAAGCCTCCGCCAATTACGCGGTTCGGGCTGTAATCCCAGGACGATGGATCGGGCGTGGATCCACCGAATATCCCCAATGGTGTGCCATGCGAGAGTCGCTTGCCGAAGTATCCGCCATCGATCGTGTCCAGGCTGGGGGCCCAGGGAAGGTAGAGGCGACCGACCCCCGCCACCAGGGTCGAGTTGGGGTTGTCATACGTCAAGTTCAGGTGATACGTCCGGTTAATCAGGCTTTGCAACGTCTGCTGTGTGGCCGCCGACTCCTTGGTCAACCGTCCGCGCCAGTAGCCGCTGAGATTCCAATAGGTACCACCGATTCGAGTAATGTCTCCTCGGAACGCGACGCCCACGTCGGAACTGTTGAGGGTCGTCGTGCCGTGGCTCATCGTGTCCATGAAATCGAGACCGATGCGGCCGCGCGCGCGATTTACCGAGGGCAGCGGTGGGCGAGGAACTTCCTGGCGGGCTTCCTCGTCCAGGGTATCGCCTTCCGTGAAGGAGATCACCGCCGGATACTGCCGTGTCGCACTCAGCGCGCGTTGTTGTACCAGAGCCTCGGCATCACCGTTTGACAGGTAAGCAAGGTCGCCCACCTTCACGGGGCGCTTCGGAGTATGAATGTCGGTGACGGACGAGGTCTCGGCGACAGCGGTAACTTCCAGTTCGGCGACCACTCGCGGATCAGATGCGCTGGCACTATCCCCCTGCTTCGCGGGCAAGTTCGTCTCTTCGACCTCCAGCTTCATGCCCTCGGCCAGACCTTGAGCGCGGCCGCCCTCGAGATAGGCAACGCCTTCAGCGACGTATTTCACCTTGAAGACCGTACGAAGACTAGGGTCATCGGTGCGAGCGATCAGGGTAGCCGTCCCGGATGAAGACACAGTCGGTGCAACTGCCGGCGCGAGAGTCGCAGATTCCTCAGGCTTGGCACTCGTCGAAGCGTCGTCGTTGGTGATCCTGGCTGGAGTTTCGGTGGAAGGTAACGCGGCCGTTGGAGCTGTGGGGGCTGCTGCCTCTGACTTCGGTGCGACGCCAATCTGATTCTGTGCAAACGATGGCTGCTCCGCCGAAGCTGTGGAAGGAACAGGAGCCGGCTGACTCTGCGGGATTGTCGCCGCCGGCTGAGGAGGAAGTCCTGCCACGGACGAATCGTTCGAAGGAGGTTCGAACGCCGGACCAACCGCTGCCGGCGGCGGAGGCGGTGTCGCGTACGGAGTGTCGTCCTCGGCCTGAGGGGGTATTGATGTCTTCGGCCGTCGACGAAAAACTCCAATCAAGTTTCCTGAGGTTGCTGCCACCGGAGCGCCGCTCGGAACCTTGCGGCCTTCTTCTGCCGGGCTTACGGTGAGAATGACGCGATTGCCTTCCGTCGTCAGGGTATAGGGGTGTGCTCGATCGAGATCAAGCACAATCCTCGTGATAAGAGGAGTTGTACTGTGCTGGCCGGTCCGCACCCGGCGCACACCATTCGCGTTAACGGTGACATTCCTGGTGCTGTCGCTACAAGCTGTGTCAGGAAGATCGAGGAGAATCCGGTCGGGCCCGTTCGCCGTATCGACGGAGGGCTTCACTGGCGCGCTGAGCGTTACTTCCACACGCACATCGCTGCCTTCTCGTGTCGCCTTCACAGTTTGCACCGTCGCTGTCCCGGCGGTGTTCTGTGCCGCAGCACAAGACAACAAGAGCATCAAGGTTCCAATGTGTTTCTGAACTGCCATCATTTCTAGCTAACACTCGCTGGGCGCTCCACCCTGCCGCCTGAGGTTTGCCGTTCCCGCCATTTGCTCTGGATGCAGCACTCTCGGTCCAATTCCCAACTGCTCAACCACCATTGCCGCTGCGGTGACACTGGTAGCAATTGACGCTGTTGTAAACGTATCCCTTCACGCCATTGTGGTTTCCATCCGTTTCAGACTTCGTGTGGCAATTGGTGCATTGGAACACTGAGTAATCGTTTGAATTGGTGTGGCACGTAGAGCACACACCGTTAGCCCTTCCGTGGTTGATGGGGAAGGGCGTGTATTGCGTGTGATTGAACGTCGCACCGGTCCAGGCCGTCGTGTTGTGACAAGTCTGACAAGTGGTCGGGAAGAATTGCGGTTGTGCCGAGTGACCTGGGTTCGTCGTGTTGTTGTAGTCGGTCTGATGGCAGCCTATGCATGTCGTCGGCAACGTCGTGTAGTTGCCGTTGACATGGCAATCCGTGCACTGCCGCGGCGGTACCGTGTGGGAACCGGTCAGCGGGAACGTCGTGTTGTTGTGGTTGAACGTAGAGTCGGTCCACACGATCGTGTCATGGCACAGCTCGCATTGCTGCGGGAAGCCCGCCGTCACGTGACTGGGGTTCGTCGTGCCGTTGTAGTCCTTGAGGTGACAGGAGGCGCACGCCGTGCTGTTCAGGCTGTAGTTATTGTTGACGTGGCAATCCGTGCATTGCCGTGGTGGTACTAGATGCGAGTTGGTGAGGGTAAAGCCGGTAGAGGAGTGGTCGAACTTTCCATCTGTCCACTGCACGGTGTCGTGGCAGGTCTCGCAGGTGGTTGGCAATCCCGCTGCGACGTGGTTCACTGGCGACGTCGCGTTGGTGTAGTCGCTCTGGTGGCACGAGACGCATGTCGTACTCGTCAGATTGTAGTTGTTGTTGACGTGGCAATCGGTGCACTGCCGCGGCGGCACCATGTGCGAACCCGTCAATGAAAAGCCCGTGCTGTCGTGGTTGAAGGTCGCGTTCAGCCACGTCGAAGTACTGTGGCACTGCTCGCAGGTCTGCGGGAAATTCGCGGTCACGTGGTTCGGGTTCGTTGTGCCCTGGTAGTCCTTCAAGTGGCAACTCACACAGGCTGCAGTGTTCAGGTTGTAGTTGTTGTTAACGTGGCAATCCGTGCATTGCCGTGGCGGCACCGTATGCAGACCAGTCAACGGGAAGCCGGTGCTGTCGTGGTTGAAGGTTGCGTTCAGCCACGTCGACGTGTTGTGGCACTGCTCACAGGTCTGCGGGAAATTGGCGGTCACGTGGTTCGGGTTCGTTGTGCCCTGGAAGTCCTTCAAGTGGCAACTCACGCAGGCCGTGGTCGTTAAGGTGTAATTGTTGTTCACATGACAATCGATACACTGCCGCGGCGGCACCGTGTGCAGGCCCGTTAGTGGGAATCCCGTGGTGGAGTGATCGAATTTGCCATCGGTCCATTGCAACGTGTCATGACATTGTTGGCAGGCCGTGGGAAAGCCAGCGTGCGGCACCGGTGTGATGGCAGTGTTGTAGTCGTTCTGGTGACAGCTGATGCATGTAGTGACGGTGATGTTGTAGTTGTTGTTGACGTGGCAGTCTGCGCATTGCCTTGGTGGAACCGTATGCGATCCGGTCAACGGGAATGCCGACTTGGAGTGATCGAATGTAGCTGGCTGCCATGCGCTGGTCGTGTGGCAGGTCTGGCAGGTTTGCGAGAATCCACCCGCCACGTGATTGGGATTGGTCGTGTCCTGGAAGTCCTTCAGGTGGCATGAAACGCATGCCGTCGACGTGAGGGTGTAATTATTGTTCACGTGGCAATCGGTGCACTGTCGCGGGGGAACGGCGTGCATGCCCGTCAGAGCAAAGTTCACCGTGGAATGGTCGAAACTCGCTGGCTGCCAGGCCGTCGTGGTGTGGCAAGTCTGGCAAGTCTGCGAGAAGTTTCCACTCACGTGGTTGGGATTGGTCGTGCCCTGAAAATCCTTCAAATGGCACGACACGCATGTGGTGGTGTTCAGAGTGTAGTTATTGTTGACATGACAGTCGGCGCACTGCCGGGGCGGAACTGTATGCATGCCCGTCAGGGTGAAGCCGGTGGTCGAGTGGTCGAACTTGCCGTCGCTCCATGTCACGGTGTCGTGGCATTGCTCGCACGTGGTGGGAAAGCCCGCGTGCGGCACGGGGCTGGTCGCTCCCGTGAAGTCGTTCTGGTGGCACGAGACGCACAGAGTGCTCGCAAGGTTGTACTTGTTGTTGACGTGGCAGTCGATGCACTGCCGCGGCGGTACCGCGTGCCCGCCGGTCAGAGGAAACCCTACAGAATTGTGGTCGAATTTCGCGCCCAGCCAATTGTCCGTTCCGTGGCAGCCGTCACAAGTGATCGAAAATTTGGCGGTGACGTGATTCGGTGTCAGGGTTGCTTTGAAGTCCGCCGAGTGGCAGGAATAGCAATCTGTCGACATCGTTTGGAACTTGCTGTTGGCCGCCCCCTTGTGGCAGGCATCGCAGTCGACGGCCGCGTGCGCTCCGGTTAGCGGAAATCGGTTGTTGTGCTGCTGAATCTGCTGGATCGAGACTTGCCATCCACGCACTGTGTGACACTGCTCGCAGTTCGCCCCTAGTTGCCGCTTGTGGATGTCCGCGTGGCAGTCCTGGCAGCGTTGCCCAACGTTGGTGAACACCGGCTTGACATGGCACTGGATGCACCCCACCGACTCGTGCATGCCGCGAAGCGGGTATCGCGTCCGATTGTGATCAAATTCAGGGACCGCACGGATCGGTCGCCACCCAGCGGCGGTATGGCAATTCTGACAGGGGGTGTTGAGGTTCCCGTGCGGGCTATGCGTGCCTGCAGAGGCCTGCGCATGTGCGCCTCCCGGAGTTCCGGAAAGCGTCAGCAACAGCAGTGCCGTCACCAGCAGCACGCCCCTTGACGCCAACATGACTCGCCCCTTGCGTTAGTCCCCAAGATCCCCAAAAAGACAGGAGTTTGGTTTCGAGAAGTGCATTTCTCAGTCCATATAAAGTAGCGAACCAGAAACCAATTCGAAAGTTACGCAAGGGCCGATCGTAGCGCCAAAGCGTGCATTGTTCGGTTTCCTGTTTAGATCAGTGTTACCAACTATTACTACGAGCGAATGTAAGTTCTGCGCGTTGTCCGGAATTTTCTGCCTGGACAAGAAGATGATTGAAAGCAGCTCGCAGTCACCTTCTTAACCGCTTCGATGCGTCTATGCCTCAAAGATATGCCCCGCGCTGCCCAAGAGTGCACGGAGGTTCTACAACTCTAGGTTTTCGTCGGAGTGTGTTGAATTTCACAACAGACCGCGGGGTGGACGTCCTACGCTCCCGGCTTCTTTGCGGGAACGGGATTCGCGGGGCCGTGGCACGCCGCGCAATCCTTTGGCGTGGGCTTGTAGAAAAGCACAGTCCTGGTGGCCACAACCTTGGTCAGTTTGTGGCACTCCGAACACCGCACATTCTGATGAGCTCCGCGCAATGGAAATTCGGTCCGCTTGTCGTGATCGAAAAGCGACGGTTTCCACTTCATACTTGTGTGGCACTCGGCGCAGCGTGTGGCGTCTCCCTTGGCGAACTGCCTCCCGTGGACATCTTCATGGCAGTCCTCGCACTGTGTGGGAGCGGCCTTAAAGTCCACGTTGATCAGCTTGGTCTCCAGGTTGGGCGGCTTGTGGCAATCGATGCACGCCGTGGCACGGTGGGCACCGACTAGCGCGAACTTCGTCTTCCCATGGTCGAATCCCGAGAGTTCCTTCCACGACTTGGTGGTATGGCATGCTTCGCATCCAGCAAACGAACCGTCGGCCCGGGTCTGCTGCATGCGATCCTTGAACTGCCCCTTGTGCGGGTCGACGTGGCAACTCGTGCAGTTCAAACTCTTCCAGTGGTAGATAACGGCCGGTTTCGGCGCGAACTCGGCCGACTCCTTGTGGCATTCAGAACAAGGCACGGCCATGTGCCCGCCTGTAAGCACGAAGTGCGTTTCTTTATGCTTCATCAGGCTGAACGTGGACGGCTTGTATCCCTCAAGATTGTGGCAGCGGTCGCAAGCGTTGAAGTAAGGTGCAGCCACAAACTGTCCAGCGTGTTGGTCGGTGTGACAATCGGTGCAACGCCCGAACTTGATCTTGAACAACGTGTCCTTCCCCTTCGGGATATGACACTTCGCACACTCCACCGAGGCATGCTTCCCCTGCAACGGATACGCGCTCGAGACGTGCTCTTTCACGGTAAATATCGAAGGCTTCCATCCCTGCACGGTATGGCAGGAGGCGCACTCGCCGCCGTCGGGACGCTTGGTGAATTGGCCGCCATGGGGATCGGGCTTGTGGCAATCCATGCACTTCTGGAACACCAGCGGCTTCTTGAAATCTCCGTTTGCGTGGCACTGCACACACTCGACGCTGGCGTGCTTACCCTGGAGCGGAAACTTGGTTTTCGAGTGGTCAAAGCGCTCGTTGACGGCCTGGAGAGAAATCTTCTTCCATCCGCCGGTATTGTGGCAGGACTGGCAACCTTGCTGAAAGCTACCGTGGTGCGGATCTTTATGACAGTCAGAGCACTGGTTGAACGGAATACCGACGTATAGCGGTTTGCCGTCCGCCCCGTTCGTATGGCACTTTGCGCACTGCACCTGTGCGTGCAGACCGGTCAGCGGATAGCGTGTCTTCGAGTGATCGAATTGGCCGACGTTGATCTGCTTCCAGTCCACGAAGTTGTGGCACGACTGACAAGTAGGACCGAGGCGGCCCTTGTGCTGATCCTGGTGGCAGGCAAGGCAGCCAGTGGAAAGACCGAGGTAGGTCCGGTTCAGGTCTTTGATCTTGATCGACGGCCGATCCTGCGGCGAGATGTGCGCGGGGTTATGGCACTTTGTGCACTCGAGGCCAGCGTGCTTTCCCTCCAGCGGATAGCCGGCTTCTTTGTGATTGAAAGTCTTTGTATCCCACTTGATCAGCGGGAAGTCTTCTCCGTTGTGCTCCGAGTGGCAGCGGGCGCACTCCTGGCTGGAACCGGCAGGAATGTTGTAACTGGCATGCAAACCTCTGCGCGCCGACAGCCGCGTCGCAATCTCCGTATGACAATCCAGGCACTTGAGTGCCGCCTGTCCGCCAAACTTGTGGCAACTGGCGCAGTTGGTGGATCCGTTGAGTGCCTGATGTGGCCGGGAGAGTGGTCCTGGAGAAATTTGCGCGGACGCTGCAGGCGAGAACCCGACCCAGTGCGCCAGAATGACAAGCGCGCCGCACGCGAACAGCAGAGCGCGGAGCCGTGGCGCCCAAGTGCATATTCCAGCCGCCTTCCGCGCTTGATCTTTCAGCTCTTCCTGGCTGCGCACCACGCCCCTCGCGAGACTGACTCGCACGCTGACTACCATTCCCAATTGCTCGCAGTCTACCTGTCCGTTGACCGCGCGCACCAGTCACCGAAGGTGCACCTCCCGGCTGAACAACGGTCCAGTGGATGGATGGAATGTGGTGGGCGCCCCGACTATTGGCCCCCTGGGGCTAGCCGGATGACGCCCGTTGTATACTCTCTCTTCTCGCGACCTGAAATCGGTTGCGCTCCGGCTTAGCGATCGTCACTTCAGGAGATCCACCATGCAAAGCAGCATTACCGGCACCACCATGCCCGTTCTCGAATTTGCGCTCCAACCCAATGAGTCCATCATTTCTGAGGCGGGAGAACTTTCGTGGATGGGTAGTTCAATCCAGATGACGACTCACACCCAGTTCGGCGGCGGCGGAGGACTCTTCGGTGTGCTGAAGCGCGTGGCCGGTGGCGGATCCATTTTCATGACCGAATACCGTGCCATGGGCGCGGCCGGAGAACTTGCCTTCGCAACCAAGCTTCCTGGCCACATCGTTCCCGTAGAAGTTTCCCCTGGACACGAATACATGATTCACCGCCACGGTTTTCTGTGTGCGACTCCTCAGATTCAGCTTGGCGTTGGATTCCAGCAATCTCTGGGCGCGGGAATCTTCGGCGGCGATGGTTTCCTCCTCCAAAAGATCAGCGGACAGGGCACCGCCTGGCTCGAACTCTCCGGGGAACTGGTCATGCGCGATCTTAAGCCTGGCGAAACTCTGCGCGTCCACCCGGGCCACGTCGGTGCGTTTCAATCCAGCGTCTCGTTCCAGATCACGACCGTTCCCGGCATCAGGAACATGATCTTCGGCGGCGACGGGATCTTTCTTGCCGCTCTCACCGGCCCGGGACGCATCTGGCTTCAGACTCTTCCCATCGCTCGCCTCGCTCATGCCCTGGCTGAGTACATGCCCCACGAAGGCCGCCGCGAAGCAGTGCAGGGCGGCGTCGTCGGAGGAATCGTAGGTTCGATCCTCGATGGCATAAAGTAGAACTGGGTACTGGGTCTTAGTCTTTGGGTTCGGTTCGATTCTCGATGGCATGAAGTGAGGTGATACCTGATCCTCCTCCGTGTCTCCCAGTACCTCTGTAGTGGAAGGATTTTCGAAGTAACGATAGAGGATACCGAGACCGCCGCGCCCAAGACCTGCCGCCCCGGTGGCCATCTCAGGTAAACTACCAATAGCCTTCTCTCCCATGATCAACGGCAAGCGCATCGCGGTCGTCATGCCCGCCTACAACGCAGAGAAAACGCTCGAAGTCACCGTGGGAGAACTCCCCGACCTCGTAGACATCCGCATTCTGGTGGACGATCACAGCTCCGACCAGACCGTCGATCTGGCCCGCCGCCTCGGATTGTTCGTCTTCCAGCACGATCGCAACTACGGTTACGGACGCAACCAGCAAACGTGCTATCGCGAGGCTTTGTCCGCTGGCGCGGATGTTGTGATCATGCTCCACCCCGACTATCAGTACACGCCGCTGCTCATCACAGCGATGGCCAGCATGGTTGCCTATGATGTGTATGACGTCGTGCTGGGTTCGCGCATCATCGGAGGGCAGGCCTTGCGCGGCGGTATGCCCATCTACAAGTACATCGCAAACCGGCTGTTGACCGCCTTCGAGAATTTATTTCTCGGCGTAAAGCTCTCCGAATACCACACCGGATACCGCGCATTCAGCCGCAAGGTGCTCACGGAGTTGCCCCTGCTCGAAGACTCCGACGACTTCGTCTTTGATAACCAGATGCTGGCGCAGTGCGTTCACTTCGGCTTCCGCATCGGAGAAGTTTCCTGCCCCACGAAATATTTTGAAGAGGCCTCGTCCATCAATTTCCGCCGCAGTGTGACCTACGGCTTCGGCGTACTGGCCACAACTTTGCTGTTCGCGCTGCAGCGAATGGGTTTGGTTCACTTGCCCCGCTTCAGCGACAAGGGACGCAAGCTCGAAGCCAACGGGGAAACCTACTACACCCGCCATACCGAATCTGCCCGCCCCGTCTAGTGGCCTCCAGTAACAGCAAGACCGAAGATTGCGTGGAGCGGGATTCGCAGCGCGTTCTTACACGGATGTTGAGCCAACTACTGTAGAGTCCTCCGACTCCGTTGGTCATCGACTCCGGTGACTTGGCGCACTGACAAGATATTTTCGATGGGCTAGTTTGAGCTGGTTCGGGAAACGTGTGGCCCGGCTCCTTTCTGACCTGCCGGGAAGCACATCCGTACAAGGAGAACTGCCATCATGAAGATGAGACCTGCGGTTGTGGCTATGCTGGACCTTGTTCTTGCTCTTGCTCTGCCTGTGTTCGGTGCCGGCAACAAGACTTACAAGACTACTTATCGCGTTCCTTGCAGCGAGCTCTGGGGTGCGGTCAAAGTCGCCCTCGGTAATCCGGACAACTACAAAGACGTGCAAAGTGACGAAGACAAAATGACCGCGGACTACAACGTGAAACACTCCGTTCATTGGTCGGTTATCGGGGCGGTCAACCAGGGCAAGAACCACGTCTCCCTGGCTCCGGTTGGTACCACCTGCGAGATGAGTGTTGTGTCGATGTATAGCGGGCTTTCGCACAACGACCAGGGTGACTTCAAGAAACGCGTGGACGAAGCGCTGGCCAAGCAGTCGCCGATGCCCGCCGAAGCCACGAAGCCGGAAACGCCAGCGAAGTGATGGCAGAAATTAACGCGTCTCGACCCTGAAATCCATTTGGAGCGGCGCAAAGGGGCGCACACGGACCTCCCGGCTTTTAGAACGCCAGATGTTTCGCTCTGCGCTCTACTCTGAATTCAGCATCTCTGGCAGGGATTTAGGCGCGGCCCGCGAATTCCCGCGTGTCGGTTGAGACCTTAACTCTTTCGCCTTCTTTAATGAAGAGGGGAACGCGAATTTCGATGCCAGTCTCCAACTGGGCCGGCTTGGTCACGCTGCCACCTTGCGAGTCGCCACGGGCACCGGGCTCCGTGTATTGAACAACGAGTTCCACGTGCGTTGGCATCTGCAAGCCGATGGGGTTTCCGTTGTACTTATGAATCTGGATGATCAGGCCTTCTGCGAGGAAGTCCCGAGCATCTCCGATCATCTCCTCGGAGAGGGCCAGAGTCTCGAAGCTCTCCTGGTCCATGAAGTAGAAGCCATCTGCGTCGCTGTATAGATAGGATGCCGGGACCATTTCCAGGTCCGGCTCCTTGAATTTATCGCTGGCCTTGAACGTCTTATCAAAGACTGCACGCGTAAGCAGATTGCGCATCTTCAGGCGGACCAACGTCTGGGCGCCTCTGGCAGTGGGAGTCGATACCTCCGCCTCCAGGCAGTGGAACGGCGTGTTTTCGAATTCAAAGAACATCTTGCGCTTTATGTTGATGGCGTCGATCAGTGCAGCCATGAGTTCCTCAGAGACAACCCTGTAAAGATAAGGCCGGAAGCGGAAGGAATATCCTGGCCCGATCCGGCGCGGTTCATCAGGTGGCGAACACCCATAGGATAGCAGCTAGAAACCTGTTTGAGGCCGGTCGGCAATAAACCACTCCTGCTGCAGGCTGATACGTGCGGCGGGCGCTTGCACACAATCGCAAACAATAAGCGCGCTCGCGATCTTTCACCCACTGACATCGCTTCGAGGAAACTCAGGCATGGGTGTGGACCCGCATTTCAGGAACCGTCGCGCGGGAACGCCTTTTCTGTCCGCGTCGTGTATCGTTGTTGCGGAGGACAATCCATGCGAAAGCTTCTGATCTGCATCTGCCTTTTGGCGCCCGTCGCCGCCTGGTCACAACAGAATCCGCTCAGCGCATTCACCAAGCGCGTCTACGGATTCCAGAAGGACCTTCTGCTCCGCTCCGCCGAAAAAATGCCCGAGGAGAACTACAGCTTCAAGCCCGCCGA
>Ga0265338_10008939_pt1 | contig 12047 bp, 9 predicted proteins | sample 42126metaG_FD_193579 | JGI IMG/M metagenome (GOLD analysis project Ga0265338, IMG submission 193579) | Rhizosphere microbial communities from Carex aquatilis grown in University of Washington, Seatle, WA, United States - 4-21-26 metaG | ecosystem: Host-associated > Plants > Roots > Rhizosphere >... | reverse complement strand
TGCGCGCGCAGCGTGGCAGCCGTCCCTATACGGGACGCCACCAGCCCTGGAACACGGGTACGCGCATAACTCGATGTTAGCACGAGGACCCCGCCCCCGTTCTGACTCCTAGATAACAGCAACAAGCAGACCGACGCGAAAGATCGTGTGTATTTGATGCACGTTTTCCGCGATCAAGTGCACACGATCATCGCGGTCGTGCGCGGGGGCGGGCTGGGCGCGGGGCGGTGTCCGTGAAACGCTGGCGGCATGGAGTACACGCACCTGGGCCGGTCGGGTCTTTCCGTCAGCCGGCTCTGCCTCGGCACGATGAACTTCGGCTCGCTGACGCCGCCGGCCGACGCGCACGTCATCATGGACCGGGCGCACGAGCTCGGCATCAACTTCCTCGACACCGCCAACAGCTACGGCAGGCGCACGTCGCCCCCCGGGCTGGTCGCCAACAACGAGCAGTCGCACGCCGGGTGGACCGAGGAGATCCTCGGCGACTGGTTCGCGCTCGGCGGCGGGCGGCGGGAGAAGACGGTGCTCGCCACCAAGCTCTACAACGACATGGGCAGCTGGCCGAACGAGGGCAAGCTGTCGGCGCTCAACATCCGCCGCGCGTGCGACGCCTCGCTGCGCCGGCTGCGCACCGACTACATCGACGTGTACCAGATGCACCACGTGGACCGGGACACCCCGTGGGACGAGATCTGGCAGGCGATGGAGGTCCTGGTCGCCCAGGGGAAGGTCCTGTACACCGGGTCGTCCAACTTCGCCGGCTGGCACATCGCCCGGGCCTGCGAGACCGCGCGGGCGCGCGGCTTCCTCGGCCTGGTCAGCGAGCAGTCGCTGTACAACCTGGCCGCCCGGTGGATCGAGCTTGAGGTGCTGCCCGCCGCCCGCGCTTACGGTGTCGGCGTCATCCCCTGGTCACCGCTTGAGGGCGGCCTGCTCGGCGGGGTGCTCGCCGCCGAGCGGGAGGGGCGGCGGCGCCTGGCCGGCCGGGCTAAGGCGGTCGTCGAGGCGCACCGGCAGCGCATCGAGGACTGGGAGGAGCTGTGCGGCAAGCTGGGCGAGGCGCCCGCCCACGTGGCGCTCGCCTGGCTGTTGCACCAGGACGGCGTGACCGCCCCGATCATCGGCCCCCGCACGCGCGAGCAGCTGGACAGCGCGCAGCGTGCCCTGGAGATCCGCCTGGACGCCAGCGCCCTCGCGCGCCTGGACGAGATCTTCCCCGGCTACAAGACCGCCCCTGAGCATTACGCCTGGTAGCGGAAATCTGCCGGCCGCCGGCGAAGCCGCCTCGGCCGGGCCTGCCGGCTGCGGACGGCGTCCGGGCATACAGCACTATTGTGCTTGTGACGGACTCCGACCGCGCCACGCACCAACCGGGGACAGCCCGGGTCGATGAGCCGGCCATCAGGCCGCAGGACCTGTTCACGGACGCGAACCTGGCCGAGCGGCTGGCCGCGACCCTGGACGCGCAGCGGGCGGCGACCGGCCCGCCCGCGCGGAACTGGGAGGAGTACCTCGACCAGTGCGCCGCACGGATCGGTCAGCCGTTGCTGCGGTTCGCGCTCGGGCTCCCGCAGTCGCCGTCGGCCGGCCGCGCGGGCGACCTGGACGCCGGCCAGGGCTCGGGCGACGAGAGCGAGGGCAGCGCCGGCGTCCCTGAGCAGGTGCAAGCCCGGTACCGGCGGTGGGCGGCCACGATGGCGGCACTCAGCCAGGGGCTGCCGATCGCCGAGCGGCTCCTCGCCATCCAGGCCGTGCTGTGCGTGGTCGGCCACGGCTGGTGGGAAGGCGACGACCAGGCCTGGTACTCCCAGCTGGCCGAGGCGGTCCGCGGGCTATCCGACGGTGACCTGCCCGCCGAGGCAGAAGCAGCCGCCGGAAGCCTCGCGGCGGTCGCGCTGAGCGTCCTGCGCGCGAGTGCCCCCCGTTACTGGCAGACCCGCGAGACGCGCGACTACGCCGTGGCCGTGAGCGCCGTGGGGCACCTCCTGCTAGCCGCCGACCCGGACCGGATCGCGGAGTATGTGAGCTGGCTCGGCACCGCGTTCGGCTCGGCGGCGCTGCCCGCGGTCGTCCTCGACGTGGTCGCGGAGGTCATCGACCCCGACCCGGTCGCGGACGTGATCAGCGGACTGGCCGAAATTGGCCGTGACGCGCACGCGCACGGGCCGAAGCTGCTGCACCTGACCGGCAAGTTCGGCAACCCGGTGCTCGCGGCGCTTGAAGGCGTGGGCGCCGTCCAGGACATGGACTTCGTCGGCGTCTGGGCGACCTCGGTCAGCGGCCCGTGGGCGCTCATCATCTGGCGCAACCCCGACCTGGTGATCGTCGACGGGCGTTCTGCCGTGCCGCTCTGGCAGCACAGGCGGCTGAGCCCACTGCAACGGCCGAAGGCCCTGGCCGCGGGCAAGAACCTGAGCAGTGCGCCGCTGGTGCCGCACGGCCCGCAAAACCGTGCGTTCCCCGAGGCGGGAGCGCTGCTGCACCTGCTGGGGCTCTCCTCGCCGAACCCCCCGACGGAATGCGGTCCGTAGCGGGGCTTATTCGTCCTCTTCCTCGGTGTCCATGACGACGCTGACCGAGTCGTTGGACAGCAGGAACGAGATGTCCTCCAGGGACTTGGCGATCGAGAACAGCAGGTACGGGACCGCCGCCGATGCGTCGCCGCTGAGCATGCCTGCCGCGACGCGCAGCTGCGGGCTGTAGTCGGAGCCGAGGTCTTCCTGTAGTTCGTCGAGCAGGCTGTCGTCTTCCATCGGGGCCCTTCCGTGGTGGCGCGACTGTACGCGTGGCTCGCCAGAATGTAGGCGGCTTGGGAATCCTAGTGCAGTAACCGCGCGCGGGTGCGCCCGCAGTACCAGGGAAAAACTCGGGAGTGACCGGGGCACGACAAATGCGCCGGACCCGGCGGGAGGTCGGGTCCGGCGCACTGGCGCCGCTGTCACAGCGGTGAGCTAGGAAGGCCCCTGGTTGGGGGGCCCCGTGGTTAAGAGGCGAAGTCGAGCAGCGGCTGCGCCCGCGACGGGTGCCGCAGCTTGGACAGCGACTGCTTCTCAAGCTGGCGGATCCGCTCCCTGGTCAGCCCGAGCGCGCGCCCGATCTCGTCCAGGGTGTGCGGGTTGCCGTCGTACAGGCCGAACCGCATCGCCATGATCGTCGCCTCGCGCGGGGTGAGCGCGTCAAGCGCCGACCGCAGCTGCTCGGCCATGAGCTGCCGGTCGACAAGCTCCGACGCCTCCGGCGCGTCGACGTCCTCGATGAGGTCGCCGATCGACGTCTCGCCGTCCTCGCCGATCGTGGAGTCAAGGCTGATCGGCTGCCGCGAGGTGCGCAGCAGCTCCTCGATCTGGTCCGGGGTCCGGTCCAGCTCGACGGCCAGCTCCTCCGGGGTGGGCTCGCGGCCGAGGCGCTGGTGCATGTCACGCTCGACGCGCGACAGCTTGGACAGCATCTCGAGCACGTGGACCGGCAGCCGGATCGTCCGCGCGGAGTCCGCGAACCCGCGCTGGATCGCCTGCCTGATCCACCACATGGCGTAGGTGGAGAACTTGTAGCCCTTCGTGTAGTCGAACTTCTCGACCGCCCGGATAAGGCCGAGGTTCCCCTCCTGCACGACGTCGAGCAAGGAAAGCCCGCGGTCGCTGTACTTCTTGGCAACCGACACGACCAGCCGCAGGTTGGCCTCGAGCATGTGCGCCTTGGCGCGCCGCCCGTCCTCGGCCACCAGCTCAAGGTCATGCCGGCTCTCCGGCGACAGGTCGAGGTTGGTGTCCAGCTTGTGCTCGGCGAACAGGCCGGCCTCGATCCGCTTGGCCAGGTCAACCTCCTGCTCGGCGGTGAGCAGGCTGGTCCGGCCGATCGACTTGAGGTAGGTGTGCACCGAGTCGCCCATGGCGGGCGTCTGGTCGTCCAGGTCAACCCCGTCCGCGAACGCCGCGACATCGGCCTCGATCGACGCCATCTCGTCGCCATCGAAGTCCCCGTCGCCGTCGGCGGGCGCGGCCGTCGCGGTCCCCGCGGGAGCGGCGGCGGGCGCCTGGTCCGCAGCCTTCCGCGTGCGCGCACGCTTCGCACCCGCCCCGGGTGCAGCCGCCGTGGCCGCCGTGGCCGTGGCCTTGCCGGGCGCGGCCTTGGCCCGCGGCACCTTCAGCTCTGTGTCCTCGTCGGCCAGCCGCACGCCGGCCTCGCTCAGCTCGCGGAGGATGGAGCGGCCCTCGCCGGGCGTGAGCCCGGCCTGCTCGAACGCCGTCCGCAGGTCCGAAAGGGACAGGTGGCCCTGGCTGCGACCGCGCTGAATCAGGTCGTCAACTCGTGACGAGCTGGCCTCCTCGTCCGCCGAGGCGGCAGTTGCGATCCGCGGCATGAGGCACCTCCGTCCTTCTTATAACGTGCGCATGCAATGCGCCGTTCACTACCAACACGACTTAGTACGATCCCCGATGACATTCAGTAGCCCCGCTCCGTTTCACCGGCTATCGCGGGGAGCACTCTTGAATAACGCTCCGCGGCCGAGATTGTTCCCGTTGGCGTCACGTTCTTGCCATCTTGAGAGCTGCCAGGTCCGGTTTGCCGCTGGGAAGCACGGGGATAGCCTCCGTCAGCACGACCTCGCTTGGGCAAGCGTAACGCGGAAGACGCGCGCTTACTTGCGTACGTAGCAATTCTAGGCCAGGCGGATGTTCCCAGTCCGCCGGGACTACCACGGCGATGACCCGTTCGCCCCATTCCGGGTCAGGCCGGCCGACCACCACGACCTCCCGAACCCCAGGGCACGCCGCGAGCACCGCCGCGACCTCCCCGGGTACCACCTTGTGCCCGCCGGTATTGATCACGTCGTCGGCCCGGCCGCGGACCGTGACCCGCCCGTCCGGCTTGAGGCGGCCGAGGTCTGACGTGACGAACTCCCGGTCCCCGCCGGCGGAGTGGTCAAGCACGGCCGCGGTGAGGTCAGGCCGGCCGTGGTAGCGGTTCATCAGCACCGGCCCGGAGATCCGCAGCCTGCCGTCCTCGCCTTCCCTGACGGTCACGCCGTCGAGCGGCACGCCGTCGTAGACGCAGCCGCCGCAGGTCTCGCTCATCCCGTAGGTGGTGACCGCGGTGACGCCGGCCGCACGCGCCTCCGCGAGGACCGCCGCGCCGGCCGCCGCGCCGCCGACCAGCACGCACCGGTACCGGGCCAGGGCCCGCGCGCCGCCGTCGGCGCCGAGCAGCCGCACCAGTTGCGTGGGCACGACCGACAGGTGCGCGCATCCCGCGTCCGCGGCGTCGCGGACGGCCTCCGCGGTCGCCCGCGCCGCGACCGCCGGCTCGGTCTCGCTCACCAGGGACCGGACAAGCACCTGCAGCCCGGCGACGTGCGACGCGGGCAGGCAGGCCAGCCACCGCTCGCCCGGCCGCGCGCCGGCCCGCGCGAGCGACGCCCGCGCGGAATAGGTGAGAGCGGCCGCGCTCAGCTCGACCCCCTTGGGCTCGCCGGTGGATCCCGAGGTCCCGATGATGACGGCCGTGTCCGCTGCGACCCCCGGCTGGCCCGAACGTGCGCGTGCTACCCCGTCCGCGTCGATGACCGCGTCCGGCCGGAACGCCTCGATGAGGTGCCTTACCTTCGCCGCGGGCAGCGACGCGTCAAGCGGCAAGATCGCGGGCCCCGTCCCGTCGAGCGCCCGCGCGAGCGGGTCAAGTAGCCGCGCCGCGCCCGCCACGCCGTCGAGCAGCACGGCGTGCAGCGGCCGTGCGCCCGGCCCGGACGGGCGCGGGCGGTCACTGGGGGGACCGCCGGCGGGAAGGGAAGCCACGGGTGTCCAGGGTAGACCGGCTCGCCCGGGCCCTGGGCAAGCAGGGGGCCTGGGCTTGGGGCCGCCTGCGCGGAAGGCCTGCGCGGGCGGGCGGCTGCGGGGTGCTCGCGGCCGAGCGCTACAGTGCCTGGGAGTGGCGACGCGGCCTGGTCCGCGCGGCGCGCGGTCGGAGGATTGCCGTGCGGCACGAGAAGCACGAGGTGAGGCAGTGGGCGGCGGCATGCTGAAAGACCTGCCGGAACTGCTCGGGACGCTGCGCGCGTTCGCTATCCCGATGCGGACGCGGTTCCGCGGCATCACCGTCCGCGAGGGCGCGGTCATCCAGGGGCCGGCCGGCTGGGGCGAGTTCTCGCCGTTCGCCGAGTACGGGCCGGCCGAGTCGGCCCGCTGGCTGGCCAGCGCGATCGAGTCGGCGACCGTCCCGTGGCCCGCGCCGCTACGGGACGCGGTCCCCGTCAACGTCACCGTGCCCGCCGTCGGGCCGGAGCGCGCCCACCAGATCGTCGCCGCGTCCGGCTGCCGCACCGCCAAGGTCAAGGTGGCGGAGCGCGGCCAGGACAGCGGCGAGGACATCGAGCGGGTCGCCGCGGTCCGTGACGCGCTCGACGCGGCCGGCCCGGGTGGCCGGATCCGGGTGGACGCCAACGGCGGCTGGTCCGTGGACGAGGCGGCCCGCATGCTGCGCGCGCTCGGCAAGTACTCACTGGAATACGCCGAGCAGCCCTGCGCGACCCTTGATGAGCTCGCCGCGCTGCGGCGGCGATGCGACCTTCCGGTCGCCGCCGACGAGTCGATACGCAAGGCCGAGGACCCGCTGCGGGTCCGGGCGGCCGGGGCGGCCGACATCGTGATGATCAAGGTGCAGCCCCTGGGCGGGGTCCGCGCGGCGCTGCGCGTCGCCGAGGCCTGCGGGCTGCCCGCCGTCGTGTCAAGCGCCGTCGACAGCTCCGTCGGGCTCGCCGCCGGGGTCGCCCTCGCCGCCGCCCTGCCCGAGCTGCCCTACGCGTGCGGGCTCGCCACCATGTCCCTGCTGACGGGCGATATCACGGCCGACCCGCTCGCCGAGGCCGGCGGCATGCTCACGGTCCGCCGCCCCGCGGCCGACCCGGACGCCCTGGCCCGCTGGGAGGCCGACCCGGAACCCTGGCGCCAGCGCGCGCTCGCGGCAGCGGCCCACCTTGAGTCTGCCCGTGCCACCGGCCGGCCATCGTGATAACAGCAACAAACGCCCAGTGCGCGATGATGGTGGACATTCAGGCACACGCGGATGTACCTGAATGTCCACCATCTTGCCGGCGCGCTGGACGCCGGCCGCGTTCGCGGCGGACGGGGATGTCCGCCCGGCGGATAACAGCAAGAAGCGCTGTCTCGACGCTCATAGTGGATAGTTCTGCACACTATGGGGTGCAGAACTATCCACTATCCGCTATTCGTGCCGTACCCGAGCCGCACCTTACGCGGATAACAGCATCAAGCGCTGCGCGCGCCCGGGGAGCCGCTGCGCGCGCCCCGGGAGTTGCGGCCGGCGCATCGGCGAACGCGGGTGCGGGCCGGTGAACCCGTCGACGGCGTTCGGCACGGTGCTCGCCGATGAGCTCGCGCGGTGCGGGCTGCGCGAGGTGGTCATCGCGCCCGGGTCCAGGTCCGCACCGCTCGCCATGGCATTCTGGGAGCTTGACCGGGCCGGGCGCGTCCGGCTGCACGTCCGGGTCGACGAGCGGTCGGCGGCGTTCACCGCGCTCGGCCTCGCCAAGGCGTCCGGCCGCCCGGTCGCGGTGCTGTGCACGTCGGGCACCGCGGCGGCGAACTTCCACCCCGCGGTCGTCGAGGCGGACGAGTCCGCCGTCCCGCTGCTCGTGCTCACCGCGGACCGGCCGCCCGAACTGCGCGGCACCGGGGCCAGTCAGACGATCGACCAGGTCAAGCTGTACGGGTCCGCGGTCCGCTGGTACGCCGAGTCGGGCGTGCCGGAGCGCCGCCCCGGCCTGGCCGGCTACTGGCGCTCGCTGGCCTGCCGCGCCTGGGCGCACGCGGCCGGCGAGCCGGGTACGCTGCCAGGCCCGGTCCACCTCAATCTCCCGTTGCGCGACCCCTTGGTCCCGGTCGCGGACGACGACTGGCCGGACTCGCTGACGGGACGGCCCGGCGGGGAACCGTGGACCCGGGTCGCCGCCGGGGCGCCAGCCGCCGCGCCGCTTGAGCTGGACTGGGCCGAGCGGGGCGTCGTGGTGTGCGGTGACGGCGACTACGACGCGGCCGCGCTCGTCGACCTCGCCGAGCGGGCCGGGTGGCCGGTCCTCGCCGAGCCGTCATCCGGGGCGCGGCGCGGGCCGAACGCGCTGACCGGGTACCAGTACCTGCTCGCCTCGCCCCGGTTCATGGCGGAGCACCGGCCCGAGGTCATCGTCTCGGCCGGGCGCCCCGGGCTGACCCGGCCGCAGTCCGCGCTGCTCGGCCTGGCGGGCGCCGCGGGAACGCCGGCCGTCCGGCACGTCGTCATCGCCTCCGGGCCTGGCCGGTGGGCCGACCCGCAGCGCGCCGCGACCGACGTCGCGACGGCGGTCGGGCTCACCGGGACACCCGCCGGGCCGTCCGGCCGCTGGCTCAGCGCCTGGCGGCGCGCGGACGCGGCGGCGGCCCAGGCCGCGGGCGCGCTGCTCAACGCCTGGCCCGCTGGCCAGGCCGGGGACGAGGCCGGCCCGGCGGGCAGCGACCAGGCCGGACCGGACGGCGGCGCCCTTCCCGGGCCGCCTGCCGCACGGCCCGGGGCCGGCGCTGCGGGTGGCGCGCTGTCGGAGCCGGACGTCGCCCGCGAGCTGGTCGCGGGGCTTCCGGAGAACGCGCTGCTGTGGTGCGGGAACTCGCTGTCCGTTCGCGATATCGACCTGCTGCTGCCGCCGCGGACGGACATCCGCGTGATCGCGAGCCGGGGGGCGAGCGGTATCGACGGCACCTTCTCCACGGCCGCGGGCGCGGCGCTCGCGCACGCCGCGCGGTGCCCGGGCGCGGTCGCGTTCGCGCTGATCGGGGACCTGTCGCTGCTGCACGACGCGCCCGGGCTGGCGATCGGGCCCGGCGAGCCCCGGCCTGACCTGTGCGTGGTGGTGGTGAACAACGACGGGGGCGGGATCTTCGCGGGCCTGGAGCCTGCCGCGTTCGCCGGGCCGTTCGAGCGGGTCTTCGGTACCCCGCACGGGGCCTCCATCGAGCACCTGGCGGCGGCGTTCGGCCTCCCGTACACGCTCGCCGAGCGGCCGGGCGACCTCGCGAAGGCGCTCGCGACGGCGGTGCCGGGCGCCGGGCCGCAGGTCATTGAGGCGCGGACCGCGCGGGCCGGCAACGCGGAGCTGCGCGCGGCGATGCGCGCCGCCGGCGTCCGCGCCGTGGACGAAACGCTTCCGCCCGGCTGACCGGCTAGCCGGGCTCAGGCCGGGCTGACCTTCCAGCCGAACGTTGCCGTCGCCGTCGCGCCCGCGGCGTTCTTCACCGAGAGCGTCACCCGGTACGTCACCGGGGCCTTCGGCGCCGCGGTCGCCGCGATGGTCCCGGTGATCGTGCCGCCCCGGCTGACGGTGAGGCCGGGCGGCAGGCCGGTGGCCGAGTACGTGAGCGCCTCGCCGGCCAGGGCCCCGAGCGAGGCGACCGCGAGCGACACGCGTGACCCGCAGGTGCCGGCCTGGCTGCCCGGGCTGATCAGGCCGACCATGGCCGGGCTGAACGTGTCGAGGTCGGTGGAGCCGGCGGTGGCCACCCCGGGCACCGTGCCTGAGCTGGTGTACTGCCAGAACGTCCACGTCTTCCAGCCGGGGGGCATCGGCGGGCTGGCGAACCCGTACGCCGCGATCCACATCGGGTCGGCGCCGAACGCCGCGGACCTTCCGGTGCAGGTGTCCCACCAGTTCGCCGTGGTGTAGATCACCGGGTACTGGCCGGTCAGCGCCCGCACGGTGGTGACGAACGCGCTAAGCCACGCCGTCATCCGCGCCGCCGACAGGCCGTAGCACATGTTGGCGTGGTCGATCGAGTTATACGGGTCGTACTCGATGTCGAGCATCAGCGGCAGCACGCGCGGGCCCGGGGCGTACCCGGAGTACTCCACGGCGAACTGCGCCTGCGCCGCGCCGCCGCTGGCGTTCGGTATGGCGAAGTGGTACGGGGCGGCGTCAAGCCCGGCCGCCTTCGCCGACTTCAGGTCGCCCGCCGCGTACGGGTTCACGTAGTAGTCGCCCTCGGTCGCCTTCACCGCGGCGTACTTGTACCCGGCCCTGGCGATCGTCTTCCAGTAGATCAACGCGCCACCGGGGTGCGCCGAGCTGACCGGATGCTGGAAGGCGGCCACGTCAAGGCCGGGCAGCCGCCGTGGCGGCTTCGGCGGGCTGGCGGTGGGCTTCGGCCGGGTGGCGGGGGAGGAGGTGCCGGGCGTCGTCGGGGTGCCGGTGCCGGGCGTCGTCGGGGTCACCGTGGCGGGCGTCGTTGGGGTGCCGGTGTCCGGGGTCGTTGGGGTGCCGGTGGCCGGGGTGGTCGGGGTGCCGGTGCCGGGCGTCGTTGGCGTGCCACTGTCCGGCGTCGTTGGCGTACTGGTGTCCGGGGTCGTTGGCGCGCCCGTGCCTGGCGTCCCGGTGCCTGGCGTGCCCGCGCTCAGCGGGGCGGCCGCCGCGGCCATCGCCGCCTGGGACGGGGAGGCGCCGCTTGCCCCGGCCGGGCCGGCGAGTTGCGCGAGCAGCTGCGGCGAGTGCGGCAGGGCGGTGAGCGCCGCGCGGGCCGCGGCCTGGGCCTGGATCGTCGCGCTCGCGCCGGGCACCGCGCCGTCGGCGGGCAGTGCCCCGGCGGCCAGCGGCCCCGGGGCCCCCTGGCCGGCCGAGCGGGCCAGGGGCGCGATCGCGGCGCCGCCGGACCCCGCCCCCGGTGCCTGCTGGCCGCCCGGCGCCGTGGCGCCGGCCACCCCGGCGCCCTCCGCGCTGCCAGGGCCGCGCGGCACGCTTGCCGTCGCCGCGGGCCCGGCGAGCGACGGCATGGCGGACGGCGACACGACCGAGTTGGACGGCGACATGGCCCGGAGCACCGCGACGGACCCGCTCGCGGCCGCGACCGCGAGCGCGGACGCGGCGAGCGCCCGCCTTGACTTGGATAGCACGGGCGAAAGGCTAGAGGGGACCGAATGCCGGCTATGCAGGTTTTGCTGTCGATTAGCCCGCGAGAACTACCCGCTAGTCACGATGAGCCAGCCGGATTCGGGGCAGGGGAGATAAGGAAAGCAACAGGAGGCAGCCGGAGTAATTGCGTTCGGCGTGATCCGCGGGGTGCCCGGCACGTAATGGGCGCACGGGACAGCGTGCCGCCCTCGCCGTGGACATTGCGGCGAGGGCGGCACGCGTCGCGCGCCAGCCCGGGAAACATGCCCGCGGCCCGGGCCGGGCCGGTCAGGATTGCGAGAGGACCTTAGCCTTCTCCTGGTCGAATTCCTCCGCGGAAAGCACGCCGCGCTGCCGCAGGTCGGCCAGCCGGGAAAGCTGGTCAGCGGAAGTGGGCGGCTGCGGTTGGCGCGGCTGCGGTGCGGTCATGTGCTCGCTGATGACCTGCTGCTCGCGGATCCGCCTGGCCCGCACCTCCTCGGTGCGTTCCCGCATGGAGCGGCCTCGGGCGATCAGGTAGCAGAGGATGCCGAGCACCGGGATGAACACGATGAACAGCAGCCACGCGGCCTTGGCCCAGCCGGACAGGTCATCACTTCGGAAGATATCCGTGGCCAGCGTGAACACCAGGAAGATGAAGATCACGAAGGCGAAGAATTCCAGCATGGTCCAGAAAACCGCGAGTAGCGGATAATCTGCGGCAACCGCAAGCACCATGGCTCCCCCAGCCCGCCGCTAGGCCCCCCGCCTGCGGCAGTGCGCTCATTCCCGTTCCCGCGCGGCCAAAAACTCAGGGATACGGTAGTGAGGGGAATGTCATGGAAAGCTAACTGGGGCAAATGGGGATCTCCGTGACCGCGGCCGCGTCAGCGCGCGGGCCCGCTGACCGGGCCGCCGCTGACCGGGCCGCCGCTGCCGGACGGTGCCTGCCGGGCGGCGGGCTGTGGCCGGATGCCGCGCGCCGCGTCCCCGGCGCGCGGGTCGAGCCGCAGCGCCTCGGCCGCGCAGCCCGCCGCGATCAGGGCGAGCAGGCAGAACGCCACCGTGTACGCCGCCTGCCCGCCGCTGGCGACCGCGGCGCCAGCGCGCAGCGCGATGGTGGCCGCCGCCACGGCTAGGC
>Ga0265338_10008938_pt1 | contig 12049 bp, 10 predicted proteins | sample 42126metaG_FD_193579 | JGI IMG/M metagenome (GOLD analysis project Ga0265338, IMG submission 193579) | Rhizosphere microbial communities from Carex aquatilis grown in University of Washington, Seatle, WA, United States - 4-21-26 metaG | ecosystem: Host-associated > Plants > Roots > Rhizosphere... | reverse complement strand
CGCGGCATTGAAAGAGTTCCCAGGTCTCTTCGCAGAGGAAGCGCAACTCGCGCGCCAGAGCCGTTTCGGTCAGCTCCACTCCGAAGCGGCGCACGGTGGAGACCGATTGGATCGAGGCGTCATCCCATTTGGCGTCATAACCGACAATGCGCGGACGGGCGACCGGCCAGAGATGGAACAGCATCTCGGCCATCGGCAAAACATGCGGCGCCCCGCCCTGCTCCAGCACCGTGATGTTGAACTCGCGGCCCTCGACATAACGCTCGGCAAACCAGCGCCCGCCATAGCGCGCTACGCAAGCATCGGCCCGCGCCTTCACATCTTCGGCTTCCACCACCGCGCCATCGTCGAGACCGAGCGAGGCATCCTCATCGGCGCATTTGACGATCCAACGGCCCTCGGTGAGATCGTCCCAGGCGGGCGGCTCCGACCAATCGGGCGTTGGAAGGCCGATATCGCGCATGAGCCGTTTGCTGCGCGGCTTGTCGGAGGTGACAATCAACGCATCCGGGCCGGTGCCGGTGTAAGGCACACCGATCTGCTCCAGGAGCCGCGGCGCCAGATGGGCCAGGCGGCCCTTGCCATCGATCCCTTCCACCAGATTGAACACCACATCGGGCTTTTCGGCGCTGAGAAAACTGCGCAGCCGCGTGGGGAAAAAGGGCGCCAGCGTGGCCTGATGGCCACGGGAGATCAGCGCTTTAGCCACAGCATCCGCGGCGATCAAGGTGTCCTGATCCTCCGGCGGGGCAGCCGGCGGCACATCGGAATGCAGGACCAAGACTTTCATAGCTGACCTTTAGGGCGAAGGGCTGCGAAGCTCCGGATGCCTGCGGAAGAAGGACGCCATTATACGACCGATCAGATCAGTATACGTCAACCCTGCAAAACCCGCGATGAGACAAAGATCCGAATGCTCGGGGCGAAGACCCGCCAGCGGATTGACCTCGATGAAATTGGCTTGCCCCATACTGTTGTAACGCACATCGACGCGTCCGCCGTCGCGACACCGCAAAGCCCGCCAAGCGGCCAGCGCCACAGCGCCGCTCGCTTCGACTTCGGCGGGCGGCGCAGGCTCGACGGCAAGCTTATCCTCCCAGCTTTCGCCCTTGTTTTCAAAACCATAACCAGCGCCGACATAACCTGCGAGCGGCACGATCTCGCTGACGCCCAAAACTTCTGCCTCGGCCCCTGTGCCAGTAATGCCGACGGTGAACTCGCGCCCGGATAAGAAGGTTTCCACAAGCACCGGCTGTTGAAACTGCGCCAGAAGTGCAGCAGCGACCGTTTTAAGGCCAGCGGCATCTTCGACTTTGGAGTTACGGCCGACGCCTTTGCCGGAGCCCTCCGCCACTGGCTTCAAAAAGAGCGGATAGGGAAGATTGATGGCAGCGACATCATCAAGCGTTTCGATAACGGCAAAATCGGGCGTCGGCACACCGGCATCGCGCACCACCCGCTTGCACATGGCTTTGTCGAGGCTGAGCGCAAGGGTCAGCGCATCGGAGAAGACATAGGGAATGTCGTAAGCTTCGAGAAGAGACGGAACCTGGGCCTCGCGGCCGACGCCTTTGACCCCTTCGCAGAAATTGAAGACGGCATCGAAGCGCTCGCCTGCGACGAGGCGGGCAGCCAAAGCCTTGACGGTGCCAATGCGGACCGGCTCAAGGCCAAGCTCGGCGAGGGCTGTGCAGATCGCATCGATGGTGACGATGGAATCAAATTCCGCCGCCTCTTCCTCGCTCCAGCCCAAAGCGCGGTAATCGTCTTTCAGATCGTAGGTAACCCCGATGCGCAATGTTTTCCATTTCACCTCCCCCTTGCGGGGAGGTCGAAGCGCGAAGCGCTTCGGGTGGGGGTTTCGTTGAGACCTGCCCCCACCCGAAATGTTTTCGCTCCGCTTAAACATTTCGACCTCCCCGCAAGGGGGAGGTTACAAGTAGGACCAAGCTCGCCGTGCCGTACTAGCGTCCCACCGTGCCGCCGGGATCGGGGTAGCGGTAGGTTTTGCCTTCGAAGTTTTTCAGCAAGAGATCGTCGCCGTCGCGGCCCATAATGGAATTGGGGGCGAGCTGAATTTTGCCGCCGCCACCCGGCGCATCGATGGCGAAGATGGGCGTGGCATAGCCGGTGGTGTGGCCGCGCAGGGCTTCGATGATTTCCAGCCCCTTTTCCACATTGGTGCGAAAATGCGCCGAGCCGCTGATGGGATCGCACATATAAAGATAATAGGGCCGTACCCGGCGCTTTAAGAGACCCTGCATAAGGGGGACCATGATTGCCGGATCGTCGTTGATGTCCTTCAGCACCACCGTCTGCGAGCCCAAAGGAATGCCGGCATCGGCAAGTCGCGCCGTGGCTTCGCTGACTTCTTCGGTCAATTCGGTGGGGTGGGTGACGTGGATGCTCATGAACAGGGGATGATGCTTCTTCAGCATCTTGACGAAATCTTTGCTGATGCGCTGCGGCAGGACCATCGGAACCTTGGTGCCGATGCGCAAAAACTCGATGTGTTTGATGGCGCGCAGCCGGGTCAGCAGCCAATCAAGCTTGTCGTCGCCAATGGTGAGCGGATCGCCGCCTGAGAGCAGCACGTCACGCACCTCGGTATGATGTTCGAGATAGGCGAGCGCGGCTTCCCACTGGCTGGTGGAGAATTGATATTCCCCGCCCGGATTGCCGACGACGCGGGCGCGGGTGCAATAACGGCAATAGGTCGAGCAGGTTCCCGTGGTGAGGAACAACACCCGGTCGGGATAGCGGTGGACGAGACCCGGCACCACCGTGTCGTGGTCTTCACTGAGCGGATCATCGCCCTCATCGGCATTTTTCAGATATTCGCCGCCCGTCATGACATGGGTGCGCCGCAATGGCTCATGGGGATCGGTGAGCCCCATCAGGCTGGCATAATACGGTGTGATGCCGACCGGCAGCGCCCCGCGATGCCGCTCTACGGCGCTGCGTTCATCCTCGGACAGCGTGAAAATGCGGGAGAGTTCCGCCAGCGAGCGGATGCGGGCACGCATTTGCCAACGCCAATCATTCCATTCGGCGGTGGAGGTGTCGGGATAGAAGCGGCGGTAAAAAGCCTTGGTGACGGGGTTAACCGGAAAGCGCAAAATCGCCCGGCTGGGCTTTTTCGGCGAGGGCGCTTCGGTGAGGCTGGAGGGCGGGCGCGATAGTGGCCGCAACGGAGGCTTAAGTTCGCGCCCCCGCAAAGCTGGGAGACTCATCGACGTCTCATGACGCTCCGAACGTTGTGAGCCGTGCGAACGCCCCAGTGGCTGCCCATCAACCGGTACAACGAACCTCACGATGATTAGTGGCTTCCAGCGGCCCGTCAAGTAAAAGCGGAGGTACGAAAGCGACACACACAGCTAAGGGGCATCGCTCTCTGCGTCGATCACTCCGCTGGAGGGGGCGGCGTCTCGGTCAAAGCCATCACCCGATAGATGCGGATATGGACTTTGCGGCCGCGCGAATAATTAAAGCCATCGAGTGCGCCGACCTCCTTGGCCTGGGTCTCCAGTTCAGCGAGTCGCCCCTTGAAAGCCGCCCCTTCCTGATCTTCCACAAGGGCAAGACCGCCTTGGGCGGTGCCCGCCTCTGCCGCGCCGCGCCCATCGGTCTGCCGCGTTTCGGTGCCGAGCAGAAAGACGAGGCTAGGTTCGACGTAGCCCGCCAGCGCCGGCGGCGGATCGCCCGGCAGGCTCAAGCTGTGCACCAGCGAAGCGGCGCGGGGGCTCACCCAGATTTGTGCGAGAGCGGGCCCCACCCCCGCGGTCAGCACCGGATAAAGCGCCAGCGGTGCGGCCAAGGCCAGAAGGGCGGCCGGAATGGTCGCTTCGCTTAAGTAGCGATAGAGGGCCAGAACCGTCAGGACCGCAAACAATAGCAGCGGCAAAATTGTCCATGGCATCAAGCCAGCCCCGTATTTCAGCGGCAGCCAAACCAGGCCCGCACCCAAAGCCACCGCGCCGAGGGCAAATTGCAGCGGTGCGGCATAGATCGCGAGGCGCCCCCAAATCCCGCCCGTCATGCGCGGCGACACTGCCCACAACGCCGCCAGGATCGCCAAAGCCGGATAGATGGGCAGGACGTAATGCGGCAGCTTGGTGGGCACCAGTTCGAAGGCCACCCAGGTCGCCGTCCAGATGAGGAGAAAACGCAGCGCGGGATCGCGGCGGTGGGCGACTGCGCTGACCAAGCCCGGCAGAAGAAAGAGAATGGCGGGCCAAAACGAGACGGTGAGCAAGGCGAGGAAATAGCCCGGCGGGGCGCCGTGGGATTCCTGACCACCCTGCAGCTTGGTGACAAAATCCTGGCCCAGCGACTGCTGGAAGAATTGCCAATGGCTTTTAAGGCCGATGGCAATGATCCAGGGCATAATAATAATGAGGACGATGCAGATGCCCGCCAGCGGATATGTGCCTTTGAGCCAGCGCCAGTCGCGATCCCAGATCGCAAGAGCAGCCGCAGTGACCAGAGGGATAAACACCGGCGGCCCCTTGACCAGAATGGTCAGCCCTAAGCCGACCCAACCCGCCAAGACGACGAGGCGCGGCACCGGCTCGCCCTGCCCTCTGGCAGCCAGATAGACACGCAGCAAGACCGCCTGCGTTTCCAAGATGGTGGCCAACAGCACGGCATCGGTGGTGGCGATGGTGGCCTCTGCGGTGAGGAGCAATGTTCCCCCCAAGAAGGCGGCGGCCAAAAAAGCGGTTTCGGTAGCGGTAAAGGCGCGGGCGCACCAGAAGGTCAGCCAGACGGCGATGATCGCTCCGAACAAGGACGGCAGCCGGTAGGTCCAAATCTCATTGCGCGCGCCGAACCCGGCAATGGCAGTCGAGGCCGATTGCAGCCAATAGATGCCGACCGGCTTTTTGTAGCGCGGCACCTGGCCGAAGCGGATATCGACGACATCGCCCGTCTCCAGCATCTGTTTGGAGGCCTGGGCGTAGCGGCTCTCGTCGCGGTCAAGCGGCGGTAGGCTGAACACCCCCGGCGTCCACAAGATGAGGCAAAAGAGCAGCAGGACGAGGCGCGGACGCCGTCCCATAAAGCCCAGCAGGCGCTCGCCGATGTCGGTCATATGGCCCCCTTCCGTCATTTGGAATGCCTCTTGTATGGCGGCTGCCGCAGTAGCGCATTTTCGACCAAAGAGCAGGCCCCATGGGTCATTGCGGCACAACTCTGTTTTGCCGCGGCCTGTTTCAAATGGCGCCGGCCCTGTATAAGGCCCCGGCCCCGAAAGGGAATCCGGCAGCGGAGATGACCCTAGACTATGATTGTGGTGAACGGAATCGGCGTATGGCTGTGACATTATCCGTGGTGGTGCCGGTCAAAGACGAGGCCGAGAACGTCGCGCCCTTGGCGCGCGAAATCGCCACGGCCGTGGCGGGCTATGAGAGCGAAATCATCTTTGTGGATGACGGCTCGGCCGACGGCACGCCCGAACGCCTGGTGGCGCTGAAAGCCGAATTGCCAAACTTGCGCGTCATCTGCCATGCCGCCAATCGCGGCCAATCCCGTGCGGTACGGACCGGGGTGCGGGCGGCGCGTGGCGCCCTCATCGTGACGCTGGACGGCGATGGCCAGAATGACCCGGCCGACATCCCCAAACTGCTGGCCAAATTCGAGACCGCCAACGACCGCCTTGGTCTGGTCGGGGGAGTGCGGGCGCGCCGCAAAGACACGGCCTCGCGGCGGCTGGCCTCGCGCATCGCCAACGCCGTGCGCCAAAGCCTTTTGCACGACGGTGCGGCGGATTCGGGCTGTGGGCTAAAAGCCTTCCGGCGCGAAGCGTTTCTGGCGCTGCCCTATTTCGATCATCTGCATCGCTTCCTTATTACCATGATGATCCGCGAGGGGTATGGCGTCGCCTTTGTCGATGTGAACCACCGCCCGAGGCTGCATGGGAAGTCCAAATACACCAACTGGCGCCGCATGCTGGTCGGCATCGATGATCTGATGGGCGTGCGCTGGCTGCAGCGGCGCATGCGGGGCAACACCGAAGCGAAGGAACTATAATGCTTTCCCACCTGATCACATGGCTAACAGCCAACCACACAAGCTGCACGACCGTCATCTATGCTTGGTTCCTGGTCGGGTTTGTCGGTCAGGCACTCTTTACGTCCCGCTTCCTGGTGCAGTGGTTTAAAAGCGAAATTGTGGGCCGAAGCGTTATCCCCGTCGCATTCTGGTGGTTCAGCATCGCCGGCGGCCTCGTGATGCTGGCCTATTCGGTTTATCGCGCGGACCCTGTGTTCATTGCAGGGCAGGCGGGCGGGCTATTGGTCTATTTTCGCAATCTTTATCTTGTTTACCGCGAAAAAAAGGGCGCCAAAGCCTGAAAAATCCGCTCGACCCCAGTCTTGCCGGAACCCGTTTTGGGGAGGCCGGTGTCACGGCTTGGCGATTGACAATGTTAACGCTCGTGCCGACACTACCCCAAAGGGTTTTTGCGGGGAGTGCTGATATGTCTGATCACGACAAGAGTGCGCATCTGGATTTGCATGCGGGCACCGGCGGCAGCGCATTGCGCTATATTCCGTACTTTCTGGTGGTGCTGGTGCTTTTCATCATCGTCAAAGAAGGCGGTGCCGATCTCCAGACACCCTTCTTCAAAGACACCAACTTCGCCTTTAGCTGGAGCGAGATTCTTCTGATTCTGTCGGCTGTTCTGGGGCTGGCCGAACAGATGAAGGTGTCGCATCCCGGCATCGACAACACCTTGGAAGCCCTCACCATGGTCGGCATGGGCGTGGTGCAACTCGTGCTGTTCGTGCTCGGCGTCGCCAAGGTCCACCATTTCGAGATCTTCGCCAATGTCGGCTTCGTGATCCTGACCATCATCAGCCTGACCGCGGCAATCGTCGCCGTGCTGATCAACGCCAGGACGCTGCGACGCACCATCGGCGTCGGCGACAACTGAGCTTTGCGGCGCCTCCTGCCGGGAGCGCTAAGGACGGTAAAAACACTGGCCTCCCGAGCCTCTCGGGGGGCCAGTGGCGTTTTGCCCCCCTGTTTGCGGCAGCCAGGGCCTTTGGGGCGGCCCTCTACGGGGCTCAGTGCCGTGTCGACGCTCCGGCTTGCTTTCTCAAACAGATGCGATAAACCCCTGCCCCCGGACCGAATTTTGCGGCACCAACGCAAGCGCGGTCCCTCTGCGGACAGGTGGCCGAGCGGTTGAAGGCGCACGCCTGGAAAGTGTGTAAACGTTAATAGCGTTTCGCGGGTTCGAATCCCGCCCTGTCCGCCAGCCCCTTGATCCACCGTGATCAATGCCGTACCAAAAACCTAGTATTTCCGCCAAATTTTACCCGATTTGTGTTGCATGGCGACCCACTCGGGAGCACCCTATCCCGCACTTCGTGTGGGATAAAATGTGGGTGTAAAATGGCTTTGCTCTCCGCCACTTCTGTGAAGGCCGTCAAGGCTCCAGGACGGTACGGCGATGGGGACGGGCTCTACCTCGTCATCAGCCCCAGAGGCGGCAAGTCCTGGGTATGCCGGGTGCAGAAGGACGGCAAGCGCCGCGACATCGGGCTGGGCAGTGTCAAGAAAGTCCCCCTGTCGCTCGCCCGCGAACGCGCCACCAAAGTCCGGATGCAGGTTGAGGCGGGCCTAGACCCCGTGGTCGAGCGCCGCAAGGAGGCGGGCACGCCCACCTTCAAGGAAGCCGCCGAGCTGGTTTTCGCCGAGAACAAGGCGACCTGGAAAAATCTGAAGCACCGGGACCAATGGCTGTCCACGCTCAAGACCTACGCTTATCCCACACTAGGCGACCTCTCCGTTGCCGAGATCGACGGCCATAACGTTCGGGACGCGGTCATCTCTATTTGGCTTGAGAAGCCCGAGACGGCCCGCCGCGTGCGCCAACGGATCAACGCGGTGATCGATTGGGCCATCGCCAAGGGATACCGGACACAGCCCCTGCCGCTCGGCGCGATGAATAAGTCTCTGCCGCGGGTGAAGAACAGGGGACGGCATCACCCTGCCCTGCCCTACGCGGAAGTGCCCGCCTTCATCGCCAAACTTAGGGGAAAGGAGACGGTTGGGTACTTAGCTCTTCAGACTTTGATCCTGACCGCTGTCCGTTCCGGGGAAATCCGCGGAGCGACCTGGAGCGAGATCGACCTCGAAAGCGCCCTATGGACCATCCCGGCGGAACGCATGAAGGCGGGACGAGAGCACATCGTCCCACTCTCAGCGGCGGCCATCGCAGTCCTGAAACGTGCGCACACGTTTCGGGAGGCCCGCAGCGAGTTGGTCTTCCCTGGCCGGAAGGGCCGCAAACCTCTCTCAGATATGACACTCACCAAAATTTGCCGGGACGCAGGCCTCAACGCCGTGCCGCACGGCTTTCGCTCTTCATTCCGCGATTGGGTCTCCGAAGAAACGGACTTCGATGGCGACATCGCCGAAATGGCCCTCGCCCATGCCATCGAGAGTAAAATTGAAGCAGCCTATCGGCGCGGTAACCTGCTGGAAAAGCGAAAGACGCTAATGGAGACGTGGGGACGGCATTGCATGGGCACCAAAGCGTAAGCACGACACGAAACCCGCCAAATGGAATGACCTAGCGGCGCAGACATCAATCCTTGACTGCTACTTATAAGCTTCGGGGCTCAGGTGAGACACCGCTAGAGCAGACTCCCCTTAATCCAAGTCGTATCCGGCGTGAGCGAAGAAGTTTGCGCAGTGTTCTGGCTGGAATGTTTTGAGGGCGCTGGCAACGGCGGTTTCAAGCGCCTCGACGGTTCTGGCGGAGGCTTTACGGATATGGGCCTTGAGCTTGGAGAAGGCGTTTTCAATTGGATTAAAGTCGGGGCTATAGGGCGGTAGATAAAGCAGGGTTACATTAGCCGCTTCGATGACTTCGCGCACACCCGCGACCTTGTGGGCGGGCAGATTGTCCATGATCACGATGTCTCCTGGTCGTAAGAGCGGGGCCAGCATCAACTCGCACCAAGCAAGGAAGGCTTCGCCGTCCATGGGGCCGTCGAGCAACATGGGCGCGCAAATGCCCGACAAGGTGAGGCCGCCGACAAAGGTTGTGGTGTTCCAATGTCCATGTGGGACGGAGGCCCGGCAACGCTTTCCCCGCGGTGCCCAGCCGCGCAGGCGCGCCATCTTGGTCGATAGACCACTTTCGTCGATGAAGATCAGCCGTTCGGGCTCCAGATCGGATTGGCCCTCGAACCATTCCACGCGTGCCGCCTTTACATCGGCACGCTCTTGTTCGCTCGCATGAGCGGTCTTTTTTTATGCGTCATGTCGTGACGGTCGAGGAACTTCCACACCGCCGTGGATACCACCTTCACGCCACGATCTTGCGCAAGGCGTGCGGCGATCTCTTCCAGCGTGATGTCGGGCACCTTGTCGATCAAGTCGAAGATGAAGCCTGCATGCCCATCCAGAACCGAGCCCTTCGGCTTGCCTTGTTTGGGAGGCGCCACGCTGCCGCTCGCCCGCTTCAGCCGCGCCCACGCACCGGCCGTTGCCTTACCAATCACGAACCGCTTGGCTGCCTCCCCCGTCGAAAGACCGCCCTCAATCGCCATAACCACCCGCTCACGCAAATCCATGCTGTAGGGTTTGCCCATCCGAATCTCCCGGCCAATACCGGCAGAATCGAATCATATTCAGGCCAGCCAGGGAATCCCTTCCGACTCGCGTTTCAGGGAAGTTGCTCTAGGAGCGCTTTCCGGAAGAGTGGGCCGATAGCGGCAGCGTCTTCGGAGGTTTTCCGTCCGAAAGCGCGACCAACAAAAGTTCTACCAGAAATACCAATAGAGACTGGCCAAAGTCAGCACGATGAGCCCGGCAGCAATGTTGTAGCCGGGCTCTGTCTTGAAATCGACGCCGCTGGGATCGATGCCGGATTTGCCCCGTTTGGTCAAAAGCGAGCCGCCAATCGCCACCGCGACACAAAGAAGAAACACGTGTCCGATGCGCACCATGAACGGAATCTGCGGCAGGAACAGCGCATAGAAAGCCGAGCCGAGAACGGATGTGGCGGCGGCCAAGAGGGCCCCCGTCTCATTGGCTCGTGGCCAGAACAGACCGAACGCGAAAATAACCACCACGCCGGGCGACAGGAATGCGGTGTATTCCTGGATGTATTGGAAGGCTTGATCCCAATGACTGAGCAAAGGCGCGGCCAGCGCCATCGCCACGATCAGCGCCGCAATGGCAGTGAAGCGGCCGAGAATGACGAGCAGGCGCCGGCTCACTTTGGGATAGAGCACTTGCACAACATCATTGGTGATGATCTTGGCGATCGAACTCAACGTCGATCCGGTCGAGGCGATGATGGCCGCCACCAGCGCCACAAAAACAAAACCGAGCAGCCCCGGCGGCAGCATGTTCATCAAGAGGGGATAGGCGGCATCGGCGCGCGACAGCGGTGGCGGTAGAATATAAGCCGCAGCAAGGCCCGGCAGTACCACGATCAGCGGCATCAGCAGTTTCAGGAAAGCCGCCATGATCATGCCGCGTTGCACTTCGCGTACACTCGAAGCCGCCAGCGCCCGTTGCACAATGTATTGGTTGCAGCCCCAATAGGAGAATTGGATAATCCACATCGAACCAAATAGCGCGGTGAGGCCAGGCAGGTATTTGTAGTAAGGGTCGCTGGGTTGCAAAATCATGTGAAAATGGCCGGGCAAGCCCGTCGTCAGTGCCGTAAAGCCTGCGGCAAGGCCATTGCCCGCGCTGATCTGTTCGAGCGCAAACACAGCCATGACCAACCCGCCCAGCACCAGCATGCCGACTTGCACCACATCGGTGAAATGCGTGGCCTTCAGCCCGACATAGAGCGCGTAATTGCCCGCCACCAAGCCCAGCAGCACAACGCTCATGGTGAGCGATAGCCCGGTTACGGCATGCACGGCATTGGCGCCAAGCCACATGGTCGCGGTCAGGCTGACCAGCGTGTAGAGGGCAATCCAGAACAGCGCCAGCGTCACTTGCGTCCGCGCCCCGTAACGCAGGCGCAGGAATTGCGGCATCGTGGAAATCTGGTTCTTGAGGAAGATGGGTAGGAAATATTTGGCGATCACCACGATGGCAAAGGCCGCCAGCCACTCATATCCCGCGATACCGATGCCAAGCGCATAAGCTGCTGCCGACATACCGATGATCTGTTCGGCGGAGATATTGGCGGCGATCAGCGAGGTGCCGATGGCCCACCAGGGCAGGGCGCGATGCTTGGGCACCCGCTCGTCAAAATCATCATCATCCGTGCGCCCGCCACGCTGAAACAGATGCGCCACCGCCAAGACGAGGATGGCATAGACGATGATGACAATGACGTCGAAGAGGCGCAGGTGCATGCCAGTCCCCAAACTTAGCCTGCTCGCGAATCGGAACGTCGGATGATATCGCTATCAAGGGTAGTTGCAATTGAGGCGGGTACCCTGCCATGACAACCGTTGTGAATGACTGAACACAAATTGCCTCAAGTGCTAAAGCTGGGTTAAGACCACCCCCCATGAATTACCGCCACGCCTTTCACGCTGGGAACTTTGCCGATGTGGCAAAGCATCTCGCTTTGGTTGCAATCCTCCAGCACCTCGCAAGAAAGGCCGCGGGCTTTGCGGTGATCGACACCCATGCTGGCAGCGGCAGCTATGATCTCGGGAGCGCCGAAGCGCGCCGTACGGGTGAAGCCGAAGCCGGGGTGATGCGCCTCGCAGGGCTTATGGGCGGCAACGAGGCTCTGACCACCTACCTCACGCTGGCCTTGGGCGGGCTGCGCTATCCGGGCTCACCGCTCATCGCCGCCAAAATGCTCCGGCCGCAGGATCGTCTGGTGGCAATCGAAAAACATCCCGAGGACGGGGCTGCCCTCAAGGCTGAATTACAACCGTTTTTAAGGGCCCGGGTCGAAGAGGGCGATGGTTACCGACGCCTTCTGGCGCTGGTCCCTCCGCCCGAGCGGCGCGGGTTGGTGCTCATCGATCCGCCTTATGAATCGCCCGCGGAGTTTGCCGAGGCCGCCAAAGCCTTCGCGGCGGCCTACCGGCGCTTTACCACGGCCACG
>Ga0265338_10008937_pt1 | contig 12052 bp, 18 predicted proteins | sample 42126metaG_FD_193579 | JGI IMG/M metagenome (GOLD analysis project Ga0265338, IMG submission 193579) | Rhizosphere microbial communities from Carex aquatilis grown in University of Washington, Seatle, WA, United States - 4-21-26 metaG | ecosystem: Host-associated > Plants > Roots > Rhizosphere... | reverse complement strand
CCACGCGGGTTCGAGCCCGTGCCGCGCTCCTACGGCTGGGAGCCTAACGCCGAGTGGGTGCGCTACGATCTTAGCGCGCTCGGCTCCGCGCTGAAGAGAGCGTGGGCTCCGGGGAGGCACGACCGTCCGGACTCGATCGATCTCGAGCGGCACACACTGACGAGCGTAGGGAGGCTCATGCAGCGCCGCGTGCTCGAGCGGGCGAAGCGCTCGACCACCGCGCTCTACCTTGATTATGCTGCTCGGGCCTCAAGCACATGACCGCGCGACTCTACGGCAAGCGCCTCGGTTACGGATCGCTCGCGACGGTGATGCGAGGGTTCGAGGGGGCGCTCACGAAGGCGGGACTCCTCCGCGGTATCTACGCGGTCGACGAGGCGGGGAGCTTCGTAGATGGGGAGTGCCCGACCGATGGCGCCGACGCGCGCTACGGCGTCTACGTTGGCCCGCTCGGAGCGGTCGGGCAGATGTTCGAGCGGGGGAAACACGAGCATCACTTCGTCATGGTCACCCCGAACTCTGACCAGCTCCCCGAGAGCCTCGTGCGCGAAATCGCAGGCTACCAGGATCGGTACGACATAACGCTCATGGCACCGAGCGCGTGGGCCGCCGTCGTCGTGGCGAAATTTCTGCCTGCGTGGCCGATCCTGATCGTGCCGCACGGGGTTTCGCTTGAGTACCGCGTGCTCGCTGAGCTTTCGGTGGAGACGAGGCGCGCGTTTCAGGAAAACGAATTCCGGGTGCTGCATCTCTCGACGAGCGCGCGGCAGCGTAAGGGGACCCTCGAGCTCATTCAGGGGTGGCAAAGCATCCCCCGCGCCGGGAAGCTGCTCTGCGTGATGGACTACCCCGCGCGTCTTGCGCTCGAGGAGGCTCTCCTCGATGGAGAGGCCGGGCCCATCGACGACTCGATCAAGATCGTCGATCGCGCAGATCTTCCGCCCGAGCGCATGGCGCGATCACTTGCTCGCTCGCACGTCGTGTGTCAGCCGTCTCGCGGCGAGGGGTTCGGGCTCGTCCCGCTCGAGGCCCTGGCGTGCGGGGTGCCCGTCGTCGCGACCGCGGTCACGGGGCACACGGAGTATTTGTCCAGGGCGACTCCGGGCGCCGTGATCATCGGGACCACGAAGGATCTGCGTCCCATCGACGATTTGCCAGGGAGCCGAGCGCCCGCTGTGGATCCAATGGACGTCGCTCTGGCGCTGGTCCGGGCGCGCACCTCGTGGCTCGAACTCCAGAGGGCAGCGCTCGACAACGCCCACATCTGGCGATCGAATTGGTCCTGGGAAGCTTCCCTAGAGCCGTTCATAGAAAGGCTGAAGAATGTCCGCTAAACGAATCCAGGCAGGAGATCCCGATCGCAGGGTGAGGCAAGCGAAGCCGCTCCTGAAATGGGTTGGCGGCAAGACCCAACTCTTGCCCGTGATCTTGAAAGAGATCGATCGCCTGCACCCGGGACCCATCGACCAATACTACGAGCCATTCCTCGGGGGCGCCGCCGTCTTCTTCGCGCTCGCGCGCTTGAGGAGGCTCAAGTCGGCCATCCTCTCCGACTCGAACGAAGAGCTCATCAACTTCTATGAAGCCGTGCAGAGCTCGCCTGCGTCGCTGATCCGCGCGCTCGCTCGACTCAAGAAGAAAGGCTTCGGAGAGTCGCGCTACTACGAGGTGCGTGACGTAGTCCCACGGTCAGAGATCGGTCGGGCCGCGCGCTTCCTCTACATCAACAAGTGCGGCTACAACGGCCTCTGGCGCGTGAACCAAAAAGCCATCTGTAACGTGCCCTACGGGCATCACAAGATCCCGCCAACGATCTTGGACGAAGAAGCGATTTGGTCAGCGCACTACGCGCTCGCTTGCGCCGAGCTTCGGTGGGCGCCGTTCTGGAGCGTGGACATCTTCAATTTACCCGCGACCTTCGTGTATTTTGACCCGCCGTATTGGCCCACGCGACCCACGGCGAACTTCACCAGCTACACCGCCTTTGGGTTTACGAAGGGTCATCAGCAAGAGCTCGCGCGCTGGATGAGAGAAATCGCCCGCCACCGCATCCCCGTCCTTCTCTCGAACTCCGATGTCCCAGAGACACGGGAACTCTATCACGGTCTTAAGATCAAGACCGTGCAGGCGCGCCGGAACGTCAACTCGGTCGGCTCTGGGCGCGGGGCAGTCTCGGAGATCCTGGTGTCGAGCGAAACCAAGAGGGGCGAATGAGCACCGGCAAGCGCTGGGACGGGATCTTGGCTAGTAATTGGCCTTGCTCCCTAGAGATCGTGCAAGAGATGCTGGTGGATCTGGAAGAAATGACCCGTATCGATTCGCTCATGGAAGCGGCCGAGCTAGTGAAGGATGTCAGTCCAGCGGCAGCAGGGCTACTGCTCAAGGCAACCAAGGACGCAATGGAGACCATGCGATCTCGCCCGGATCTGAAGGAAAGGATCCGCTGGGGAGTTTCGGTGCCTACGAGAGAGGATTCGTGAATGGAAACCAAGAGTGAGATTTCAAGTTTTTTCGGCGTCCCGGTGCTCGTGCAGCTCCACATCCCGATCGTGCCGGTGACCATCGTCGAGCGCCAAGCGCTCGCGTACTCGGATGCGCCCACGTCCAAGCAATGGATCCCTCAGGAGACCAAGGACGAGGGCGGGAATTTCTCGGCGGTGCAGTTCATCCGGTACGCGGTCTTGCGCGATCTCCCCGGGGACTTCGTCGAGCTGGCCTTCGTGGTGCCGGGGCCCGTGAAAGGGACCATTGCCACGGTCGCGACGTTGCTCGATTTCAAAAACATCGCTTACGTGACGCGCGTCGTGCACGTGCCCGATGACGCGCCAAAGATCATTCTCGGCGCATGAAGGCCGCCGATGATCAGCTCACGTTTCGGGAGTGGCTAGTCAGGCAGCTCACGTTGACGCGCTGGTCGGCTCCTGTCGATATTTCCCCCCTCGATCTCGCGGTGCGTCTCGGGGTACGGCTCGACGTGCTCCGTGAAGCCCAAGCAAAGCGAGAGGGCGAGCTCAAGAAGCGGGGCGCCGTCGGCGTCGTCCGAGGTAGGCGGCGCTACGTCGGGCATGATTACGCGGATGTGGGTGTCTACCTGCCGAAGCCCATCGAGGCTGACTGGGTCGCGATCTGTCGCACCCTCCGCGTGCATCGGGGGACGATCCTGCGGAGCCTGGTGCACCACCTCCTAGTGACCCCAGCGCGTCCTCGGGTCACGAGCGAGAGCTGGGTCTACCGCGGCGAGGTGCTTCGGATCCAGAGTGGCGGCAAGGGGCTCGCGCGAGCGCGAGCGCGCATCACCCGAGGCGCTCAAATCGCGCTCGACCACCACGCCGATTCCTGGAACGTCACCCCGACAGCCGTTATCCGAGGGATCATCACTGATTTTCTCGAAGGGCGGACTCATAAATTAAAGGTGATCGCGTTTAGCGAGCTGTGGGGAGATCCCGACAGGTATTTGCATCCGGAGAAGTTCAGATGAAGTTGAGAGATTTGTTTGGGGCAGAAGACCGAAGCGCGCTCGAGAAATGGTGCCGCGCGCACACGCAGCAGGCTTACGTCGGGGACCACCGGGCGCTCTGCCGCGTGCTCGGTAAATTCCTGATGTACGTCGACACGCGCGACCTGTCGCTCGCCCCCCATCTCCTCCTGAACGGCTACTGGGAAATGTGGGTGACGCAGGCGATCGTCGACTACGTGAAGCCTGGGATGCGCTGCATCGATGTCGGCGCGAACTTCGGTTACTACACGCTGCTCTTGAAGGAGCTCGCGGGCGACAAGGGGAGTGTCACGGCCTACGAGCCCCAGCCGCGCGTGGCCGAGCTTCTGATCGACACCCTCATGATCAATGGCGGGGATGATATTTGTCACCCCGTCGCCGCGTCTGACTACGAAGGTATGAGGCCGCTGTTCCTGAGCAATAGGCTCATGGGGTCAGCTTCACTGCGCTTCGCAGAAGGACTGATGTCACCAGACGCGAAGGTGTTCTGCGCGAGGCTTGATGAAAATCACGAGCACGCCGACTTCGTGAAGGTCGACGCGCAGGGGCACGAGCTCGAGGTGCTCCGCGGGATGAAAGGCCTCATCGAGCGGAGCCCGAAGATCGCCGTCGCGCTCGAGTTTACGCCCGCGGACCACGTCTCCCCTCTCGATGCGCTGCGCGAGATCCAGGGGATGGGGTTCCCTGAGCTTCGATCGATCGGGACGGACGGCCAAGTGCGCCCGGTCACGATCGAAGACGCTGTGAGTCCAGATACCGGTGACCACCGCATGCTGTGGCTTCAGAAATGAGCACCTGCTGGTGCGACGGGTACCCGCGCCCGCCGAAGTAATGTGCTATCTTTCCTGAAGCAGGAGACCTGAATGGAAGACGCTAAGCCTGAGGCGACGACGCCGTCTGAACGCTACCATATGACCCACACGAAAAAGGAGCTTGAGGCGGTTGGGGCGACCTGGCCAGCGGCGGCAGAGGAGAGGCCGATTGTTGTGGGGTCGAGGTGGGGACGCGGAGACGCGCTGTGGATTGTAGATGCCATTTTCTCGGCGGACGTGGTCCGGCTAACGAGCGACAAGGGCGGTTTGCACACGTTAAGCGAGAGCTCATTACTACGACAGTACGAATGGGTGAGCGACCCACAACCCGAGCCAAAGCCCTCGCTAGACTTTTTAGCGCTCACTCAGGATGAGCAGGCTACGGTCAGAGGCGAGCATTGCTATTACTGCGAGAAGGGGTTCCCGTTGAAAAGTGGCATGCACTTCGCGACGCAGGCTCTAGGCATGATTCCGGACACGCCTTGCTCGATGCTTATCCGCGCAGCCGAGGGCGTGACGCTGGAGCCGGGGGAGTACGAGGATGTTGACGGTGCCGCCCATAGACTGCGCACGCCAACGCTGATGACAGTCGAGGCCGTACAAGACTTCGGCCGGTGGGTGTTTCGCTTTGGCGGGACCCGACGCGATTGGGTCACCGCCGTCCGTCGCGTAGAGGCGAAGCCCGAGGCGAAGTGCGGAATCGTCAAGCATGGTTCATGTGGCGAAGTTTGCTCATTCCCCGCGAAGCACGATGGCTTTCATTCGTGGGTGAGTCGAGAGACGAAGCCCGATGAAGCGAAATACGTCCGGTGTATCGGATGCGGCGACCGCTTCCCCGCTAGCGATTATAAGTTGTACTCGTACGAGGCCGATGCGCAGGGCGAGGATGTTTTGCGCAGGGCATGTACCGTACAAACAGCCCAAGGCACGAGTTCCGCGTGGTCAAGTACGTCCCGGCGGGTGACAAGTGACCGACTTCAAGAAAGCGTCCGATCAATTCCACGCGCATCTGGACTCCTGCAAGCAGTGCCGCGAACACCCCCTGGAGCTTTGCAAGGTCGGCGCGGAACTGCTCAAGAAGGCGGCGGGTGCCAAGTGACCGCGCCGAAGATTATGGGGGTGGAGCTGCCGGAGCGCGCCATCTGCCGGTATCCCGACGACCTGCTCCCGTGGAAGCTAGAACCGCACTATTCCCGGAACGTTGCGGCGATGACAGCAGAGGGTCTCCATTCCAAGGCAGAAATCGCAATGCAGCTCGCGTGGCGCGACCAGCGCATCGCCGAGTTGGACACCGCTCTCGCTCGCGCTGCCGCATGGATCCCCCGCACCGACTGCCTCCCCAAGCCCGGGGACGAGATCGTAGCCCGCAGCGCGCTCTACGAGCCGGTGGCTGGCTGGATCGAGGTCGACCAGGGGTCCCCGGATGGCCTCGCGCTCGTCCGGAGGCACGGGCTGAGCACAGCGTTCGCGGTATTTACCCATTGGATGCCGATTCCGCCAGAGTGGAAGATCGCCGAGCCCGCGAGCGTATCGGTGAACATCAAGGCGCTGAAGGAGCATACCGGGTGAAGCAATCAGATGAGATGATCGTATGGGCCTCAAAGCGAGATGCTCGTGGTGCGCGAGCCGATCCCGGAGGTGACGGCGCTCGTCCGGCGCTACGCGCGCCGACTGGAGCCACTCCGGTGAGCGATTTGCTCACGGTGACACGGGAGAAGACCCTCTGCTGGGTGGCGCGCAGGGGCGCCCGATGGGGGTTCCTGAAGATCCTCCTCGCTCTAGCTTTCCTGCTACCAGCCTGCGGTGGTCCATTTTCGGCGGCGGACGTCGCTCTGCCGTCTGACGGCGAAGCGGGTGCGTCCGGAGCTGTCGCCGCAAGTGAGGCCGGCGCGCCCTCTGCTGGGTCTTCTCCCGCGGACGATCTGGGGCGCGCAGGGGCGCCCGATGGGGGTTCCTTGGCCGCCGGCGGCCGCTCAGGCATCGCTGGCTCTGGCGGCGCGCCAGGTGCCCCCGGGAGCGGCGGCGCTTCTGGCGCGGGCGGCTCGGGCATCGCCCCTCCCTGCTCCCCTTGGATCGACGGCGATCCGTCGGACGAGGCCGATATTCGCACCATGGGCGCGGTTTGCTTGCGTATTTCGACGCCGTTCAACACGGTGAGCTGTACCGATTGGGTCGATAACCGATCGATCACGGTCAACGGTGCTCCTGCGAGCTGCAATGTCCCCATGGCATACCCGGCAAGTGCAGACGGGGTTTCGTTCATTGCGGTTGGCCCCGGGACGAGCAGCATGGTGCCCATCGTCCGGTGGTTTCTGACGGCCCCGAGCCCATTTGCATGCTCAGCCCGGGCATGGGGATTCGCCGGCGCTTACCTATTGGGGGAAATCCAGACGGCCCGGTGCGACGACACCGGGGGAGGCGCGTGCAAGCTCGGCGAGGAGATCGCGTTCTCGTGTGTTGACCAGGGCACCTGCGCGAGCCAGCAACCGGGGAAGCCTGGCTGGCCCGCAAGTTGGAAGATCGAGGCGCACTGCCCGTGAATTTGACATCCCCTCCCTTCCTCGGGTAGCCTCCCTGCCATGGCTATTGCTGCAGGTTCGATTGTCGCGCTGAAGACCACGTCGGCGGCCCTCACAGGGGTCGGTTACCAGACGGCGCAACCGCCGGTGTTCGGGGTGGCGGAGGGAGCCGCGGGAGGCGCCGTCAACTGGTACAACGGTCAGCACGTTGCGGCGGTCGCCGCGGGCCAGCTCGACGAGATCGTCAACGCGAACCCCACGACGCTTGCCCTCCTCGGCACTGTCGTGAACGTCCCTGGGTACTCGGCGGCGTTCAATGGCGTGGTGATTGCGGCCTACAACCGGTCGGCCGCGAAGGAATACGTGCTCGTCAAGTTGCTCTCGAACGGGGCCTACCTCGAGCTCGACGCGACCACGGTTACAGTAGTCCCAGGTCTCTGAGAGATCAGACGGTGGATCCCGACGCGCGTGCCTCGTGCCTGCGAGCGATCCTGCTCGTGGCGCGCAGCGCGCATCTCTGTGCCACGGAGCTAGGGCGCCTGACGGATCCTCGATCGGTAGAGGATCGCGGCGTCGGGACGGGCGTGCTGTCAGATCGCTACAAAGAGTCGGCAGGTTCTGCGGCTCGCATGGTGGAGCGCGCCGAGCGGTACTACCGGGAGATGCGCGCTGGGCACGAGTCGCACGAGCGGGCGATCCGCGTGGTCAACGCAGCGCTCGTCGAGGCGCAGATCTGCGTGCGGCAGCTGCAGACGGGGCTCATCGAGCCGAACGATCTCGCGATGCAGGCGGAAAAGATCGAGCGGGCAGTGGTGCGGGCGTCGGGCTCACCGAGCTAAGAGGCGCACCGTACGTCGGCCACGAACGGCACGTGCGCTTGAGCTAGCGCCTCCAGAGCGGAGCGCACAGCGGTCTCCCGGCTCGGGGCCTTGCGCTCGAAGCTCAAGTACACGACGCGGTCGTATTTGCACAAAACGGCGTCGTCGCAGCCAGCGTTAAACACCAGCTCCGCTAGATCGTCTGTGATCTCAGAGGCGAGGAGCTGGACATCGAATTCATATGTCGCCATGTGTCTGCTTAGTTCGCGGCGAGGTAGTAGCTCTCGTAGAGGCCTTCGCGCTTGAGCCAGGCATCGTAGATGCTCTGGGCAGAGAGCCAGAATTCGGCTTCGGTCTCGAGGGCAGTTGCCAATTTTTCGGCGAGGCGCGGAGTACAGGCGATCTCGCCATCGATCAGCATGCGCGCCTCCTCTCTAGGGATCCCCATGCTTGAGGCCAGAGCGGTGAGCGTGATGTCGCTTGGCAGCATGAAGCTGTAGAGGACGAATTCCCCGGGATGAGTCGGTGGCCCATTTTCAGGAAGAAGCATTGGATCAGTCTCCATAGTGGTCATTGCTAACGAATACGTCAGTGGCGGAGTTTGAGGCCTCGTCGTACCGGAACACGATGCGCTCTTGATAGCCGAAGTCGATCGCGTACCAGCCCTTGAGATTACCCCGCAGTTTATGCAAGCGCAGTTGCCGAAGAGCACGAAGCTGACTCAGACTCGCGACCGAGTGAAGCTCATCCAGGGCACGGTAGGCCCTTTTCCAGAATTTCGGGTGCAGGCATCGCCTTGCCGCCTTCGTGTCTTTACGGTTGTGAAGGTCTTGTGTTCCCTGATCTCCGTGCGATTTGATCATGCCCCCTCCCGGGATAGAGGCAAGTAAATACTGAACACACGTTCCCGTGTCCAGATCAAAATGCGAAAAAGTTGCGCTCGTCCCCGCTCGCCCGATACTCTCCCCGGGATGCCGCTCCGCCGCCTCCGCCAGAACCGCCTCCCGGTTGCCCCTCCTCCCCTCCGGCACCGCGTGCACTCGCCATCAGGGGCCCCGCGCGAGAGCGCGCTCGAGCGCGTGAGGCGCATCGCGAGCGAGCACCGTGCGACGGAGAAGCCGTTCGAGCCGGAGAAGCGCGGCACGTGGAAGGGCAGCTCCCGAGACCTCGTCGTGAATGGCAGTCACAGGTATACTGTCATCGAGAGCAAGGTATGGCGCGGTCCGAATGGACGCACCGCAAGCCCGTATGGAGCCGCTCCCTGGGGATCTGAGCGAGAGCAGCACCAATGGCGTCTGGACACGGTAGGGTGGACAGTGCGCAACGAAGACACCGGCACCGTTGGTATCGGTCGGCAACCTTGGAAGACCAAGTGGGAAGCGGATGATTGGGTGAACCAGCAAAACGCAAAGCGCGAAGCTCGCCTCGCCAAGAACCCCCATCGCGCCCGCCGCGGCGACAAGCACGGTCGCGAGACGGACGAAGAGTTTCTGGTCATCGAGGAAGAGGGCTCGAGTGAGCCAGGATTCATTCTCGTAAACCCTCTCGAGTACCCGCGGAGCAAGTACGCCCGAGAGAGACTCTTTGCGCTGCAGTTCGGGGCGTACGGCTGGACGAAGCTGCTCGTCTGGGCGAGCTCCGCCGAGGACTCACTGGAGGAAGCCGCTGGGTGGCTCAAGGAGTTCGCGCCCGGGATCTTCACCGACGAAGATTCGCTCAGGGAGATGGAGGAGGACTACCGTGAAGAAAACCCGGACGCCGACGACGACGATGTCATGGACGCCATGTACCCCGATCACACGTACACCGAGTCGGGGTACATCCCGAGCTGGGAGTGGACGCTCGACGAGATCGATCCGGGGCGCCGACCTTCCGGTGGCGCCGACGGATCACTGTACGACGCAGCGTTCGAGGCCTCGAAAGAGGCCTACGAAGAGCAGTACGGTCCCGACTCGGACTGAGCTCGCTTACTCGGCTGCAGCCGCCGCGAGCTGGTTCCGGGCGTTGTTGGCGTCCTGATCCCAAGACGCTCCGCACTTCTTGCAGTCGTGCATGAGCTCGCGGGCGCGATCCCATGTGCACTTGGTGCCGCACACGTGGCAAGTCTGGGTGTGCTTCGCCGGCGGTAGCACCTTGCACTGCTCCCCGAACACATCTTCGATGTCGAGCCTCAAGTAGTGCGGGCCCACGAGGAAGCGATAGTGCCGCGCCTGCGGGATGTTCATTTCGTACTTCCCGCGCTCGATGACCTGCCGAATGTCGAAGGTCTCGATGACGACGGAGTCGTACTGGGTGAGGAGCTCGCGCGCCCAGAGACGATAGATCTCGCGCCGCGAGCGAAGCGCTTTCGTGTACTCGTCTCGCTCCCATTGATAGAGGTGCCGGTCGCGCCGCGCCCACTGCTCGGCGTCCTTGGCGCTCCCGAGCTTGGCCTGCTCGAGAGTGAAGCGGATCTTGCCGAGCTCGGGGTGATTGGCGTGAGGCGACGAGAGCGCCACCTTGCGCGACTTCGCGCGCCGCCCGCCGTCGCCGAGGTAAGCGTCGGCGATCTCGTCAGCGAGCCCGCGAAGGGATTCCGCGTGCTCCATGCGAGCGAAGAGCTTATCGGGCAGCACGAGGGACTGCTCGCGGCCGTCCTCGCCCACGGCGTAGGCGACCCGGACGCCTCCCGGCACGCGCCGCCAGCCGAAGTTGACGGCGCACTTCCCGATGCCCGTCGGTTTCTTCGCGTGCACGGCATCGATCGTGAAGTGCACGGAGTACACCCAGCGATCCCCAATGCGATCGACGAGCAAGCGAGCGAAGATGACGCGGACATCGTACGGGGCGCCGCTCGGGCCGATGGACTCCTTCGGGAGCGGGCGCACGTCGGAATTGCGATACTCTGCGCGCTCAGGGGCGTAGACGATCGGCACTTCGAGACTGAGCGTGTCGCACAGGCGGAGCGTGACGATCGCGTGGGAGTTGCGATGCTTGGTCTCCACGACGCGGAGGGCAACATGGGTCGCCAGGGGCTTCTTCCGCTTGGTGGGCTTGGGGCTCGGTGAGAGCACGGACTTCACCGTGAGCTTGCTGCACCCCTGGACGGTTGCCGCAATAGGGCCCTCGCCGTCGAAGCGCCGGTAGCGGGGCCGCGGGATGGCGAGCACGCGCTTCAGCCAGTGCCAGTCTTTCAGGTCAGCCTTCCGGCGCGCCTTGGCTTCGTCTTTGCGACGGGTCTTCACCGCGGCCGCAACCATCTCGGTCACGGCCTGTTTCTGGCCCCAGCCGATCGTCGTCTCTTGACCCGCGACAGAGCAGTCCGCGTTGTAAGCGAGCCGGTGCTCGTTCTTCTGGTCTTCGGTGAGCCGATCTCCGTTGAGTATCTCGGTCACGAACTCAGCCGCAATGCGCCAGCGCTCGATCTCGACGAGGGCATTGTAGAAGCGGTTCGAGAGACGTTGGTAGTCGAGCAGCGTCTCGAAGGGGAGCTCGGCTCCGTCGTTATCGAGCACGCGAGGCTTCAAGGCGCCGTAGCGGTAGACCATCATGGTGCAACTGGATCTTTCTTGGTCAATGCAGCGATTTTTTCGGTCAGGTCAGCGATTCTTCGTTCCATAAGGTCAGCGTCCGGATGCCTTCCCCAGTTCACTGTTCCGATTGGAACGATCTCGAGCCCTAGCTCAGCGAGGATCTTTTTGATGTCATCGCGCGTTGCGACACGACGCTCGCCGGTCTGACGATCGACCAGGACGAACGTGATCTCTTCGGCGAATACATTTCGACCTTTCATAAGCTGCCTTTCACCCGGTACTGGGATCGCGGCAGAACACCAAACGGTCGCTCGGTCCCCTCGGCGATCCCGTCGTACACTTCCCAATCGATCGTGAGCACGCGGGCCGGACCCGCGATCGTCACCTCTGCCCCCGAGAACTCCGTCCGTCCGCTCTAGAGCGTGCACTCGCAGTACCGGAGCTTCTCGACGAGCTTCACCACGTCGTCGCAGCGCGTGCAGTTCAGGAGCTTCATCGCGGGAGGCTTCATCGCTGAAGCTCTCGCGCGAGCTTGAGGTAAGCGCGCTCACGTTTCCCCGGGTCCCGCTGCTCACCGATGCGGTTGTAGCGACCGATAGCCTTCTGCCGCCCAAACCAGAGCAGCTGGTGCGTCGCGGGCAGCTCGTTCAGGTTGCCGCCCTTGAGGGCGAGCTCGCGCCGGAGCCAGCCGAAGCGCTTCTCGAGCGCCTCGGCGCAGAGGGTCTTCGCCCGTGTCACCGTGAGTAAATCGCTCACCGGAGTGGCTCCAGTCGGCGCGCGTAGCGCCGGATGAGCGCCGTCACCTCCGGGATCGGCTCGTCGTGCACCACGAGCATCTCGTCGATCGCGGAGGCCTCGAGAGCCCGGAGGAGCCCTGGCCTGAAGGCGTCGATCT
>Ga0265338_10008936_pt1 | contig 12053 bp, 5 predicted proteins | sample 42126metaG_FD_193579 | JGI IMG/M metagenome (GOLD analysis project Ga0265338, IMG submission 193579) | Rhizosphere microbial communities from Carex aquatilis grown in University of Washington, Seatle, WA, United States - 4-21-26 metaG | ecosystem: Host-associated > Plants > Roots > Rhizosphere >... | reverse complement strand
ACGTCTGCATAGTCCTGATCGAACAGTTTGCGGGTGAACTCCAGGGCCTTTTGGATGGCCGCGGCCTCCTCGGTGTTCCGCCCGAAGGAGAGGCCTTGGGTCTTCCCCTCGGCCATGTCCATGAGGCTGATCTGGTCCTCCCGGGGCAGGCGGTTCACGGCCTTCCAGGCGCGGTTGAGGTTGGCCCTGGCCCGGGCGTCCTCCAGGTGCAGGCGCCCCAGTTCCTTCGAGAGGATGTCCGCGGCCCGCTGGGATTGCGGGTTGACCGTGGCCGGGGCCAGAACCGTCTTGATGGCGTCCTGGAAGCCCTTGGCATTGGCCAGGAGTTCCTTGCCGGATTCGGTTTCCGCAAGGGCCTTGACGAGGTGGACGGGCGCCGTGAGCAGGGTGGGCACCAGGTCGGCCGCGATGGCGCCGGTTTCCCCGCTGCGCGGGCGGACCCAGCCGGCCCGGGGCTCGGAGACGGTGTTCACCGGGGCGGCCTTAAGGAAGGTGTCCAGGCTGGCCTTGGCCTCCGCGTTGTCCGGGATGACCACCTTGTATTGGGATCCGTACTGGCCCTGGAACTGCTCCATGCGCCAGCCGGTGTACTGCCGGGTAAGCGCCGCCATGGCGGTTTGGTGGGGAACGCCCTCCAGGACCGCGAAGTATTCCCCGGACCGGCGGACCGGCGTTAGTTTGTAGCCGTTCGCCAGGGTGACGGTCTTGCCTTCCTGGAGGACGGACTTCATGAGATCCGGCGCCTTCATGTCCCTGACGGCTTTCTGGGCCTTGGACATGGCCTTGTCGGCTCCGATGCGCCCCAGCACTTCCGTCAGCCGGGATTCCGGGATGATCCGGCCCATGGCCACGTTTCCATCCGAGAGCTTGATCCGGCCCACGTCCATGGGCAGGTTCTCGGGGAACCGGTTCCAGATGTTGAGCATGGCCCCGGTGATCATGTGGTAGGGCTTGGTTTCGGTTTCCCCCTGCTCCTTCTTATAGTTGTCCCACGCCTCCCGGGCCCCGGCCGGGTCCAGCTTCTCCAGTGCCTCGAAGTTTACGTTGGGGCGGTAGACGATCTGGGACGGGCCCTCCATCTTGTAGTGCTGGACGGACTCTCCGTTGGGCTTCATCTCCACCCGGGTCTTGGTGACGGCGAAGGGGATGCCCCGCTTGGGATCCTGGAAGAAGCCTTCCCAACCGGTGGCCTTCTGATTGATCTTCTTGAAGTCCCGGTAGTTGATCTTCTGCTTGGCCTCGATCTTCTGGTAGACCGTTTCGGCCCCGGTGTCGGGATCCTTGAAGAAGGGATCTTCCTCTACCACCTTGGCGGAGACAGAGGGGATGTTCTGCAGCCCCTTCTCCAGCAAGCCGGATTGTTCGTCCAGGTGGTATTGCTCATCGATCCGGTCCGCCAGGGATTCGAACACGGCATTCTGCTGCTGCACCGGCAGGGCCAGGACCCGGTTCAGGAACTGGCGCATGGGCGGGCGCTCCTGCAGGGGGTTCCCATCGTGGTCCCGCAGGTGCAGACCGGTCGCCTTTTCGAACTCGGCTTCGGTGAAGGTGGATCCGTCCGGAAGGATGACGCCGGAGCGCATTACATGGTCGTACCAGGTGGACAGGGCCCGGAGGGCGGTCGGGCTCTCCAGGTTGTCCTTCTCGGTGAACAGGCCGGCGCTGGCCTGCCGCTGCCCCTTAGTCAGGGCGCCCAACTGGGAGATCCGGCGGGCGATGCTGGAGGTGAACCGCTTGTGGCCGCCCAAGTCGGTGGTCACCAGGACGTATTCCGGGGCCTGGGCCTGGTTGGTGCGGTGGGTGCGGCCGAGGCCCTGGATGGCGTCCGAGGCGTTCCAGCCGGCCTGAAGGACATAGTGGACCCGCTTCGTGCGGTTCACCGCGGCGTTGTCGGCGTGGAAGGACATGCCGGTATTGGCCGCCTTGGAGAACACCAGGATCCGCTTCTTGTCTCCCATGAAGGATTCTTTGTCAGCATCCACCTGCTTGTCGGTGCGCTTCTCGATCCGGGCGGAGCCATCCGGCAGGAACACCCGGCGCTCCCCGCGGCCGGTGATCTCGGCCACGTTGTCGGTCCCGAACTCCTTCAGGATCTCGTCCAGGGCCGAGCCGGGCAGTTTCATGGTCGCCAGTTCCGCGATCAGGGCATCCCGGGTGGCCACCGCCTGGGGATCCTCGACAGGGTTTCCCTCGGCATCCCGAACCGGTTGCCAGGAGACATTCCCGTTCTCGTCCTGCACTTCCTCGATGGCATTCACCGGGAACCCGGCCTTCAGGAAGCCGATGAGGATGTCCTTCGGGCTGAGGTCGATGGAGGCCACGTCCAGGTCTTCCCCCGTTTCCTTGGCCCGGGTGCTGGCCTCGTTCATGGCCCGGCCCTGCCGCGCCTCGCCGGTTTCGGTCAACTGGATGACCACGCTGTTTCCGTCATCGAGGGCTTTCTTCATGTCCTCGAAGGCGGTGGGCAGGGTGAGGCTGGTGAGCAGGGAGTTGAAGAAGGCCTGCTGCTGGCCGTAGAACTTGGAGAGGGCCTGGCCCCGGACCTTCCCGGAGTTCTGGCCGTTGGTCATGGTGTCGATCACCTGGGCCATGTTCTCCAGGACGGTCTGCCAGGCATTGGCCGCGGTGTCGTACGCCTGGGTCTGGTCCGGGTTGAGGGAGTGCTGCAGGGTCCGGTAATTCACTCCCTGGTAGCTGAGGTTCCGGGCGATATACAGGCCCCGGGCCTTGAGGTCCCGAGCAACCAGTTCCATACCGGCCAAGCCGGCATTCTGCACGGCCGCCAGGAGCTCCGCCGGACGGGCGAAGGCCTTCCCCTTACCCCAGAGGCCCAGGCGTTCCAGGAAGGCAAGCTGGGTGGGGTCGCTGGCCACGGTGGCGGTCACGTAGACCACCCGGGCCTTGGGGAACATCCGCTGGATTTCCTGCATGCCGAGGGCGGTCTGGGAGGGTTTGGCCTGCCCCCGGGCGCCCCGGGCCATGCCGAGGTTGGAAGCCAGGTGGGCCTCGTCCAGCACGATCACGCCGTCGAAGTCCTTCCCGAGCCAGTTTTCCAGCTGCAGTTTCCGGGCCCCGGGCACCTCGCCCTTGACGCCGGTCACGGTGGCATAGGTCCCGAATAGGACCCCCTTGTCGATGGGGATCGGGGCGACGGTCTTGGCGCCCTTGTCGCCCACCGTGGCCTTGATCTTGGAGAGGTCGAACAGTTCATCCGGCTTGCCGCCGATGCCGGTCCAGTCCCGGGTGGCGTCCTTGAACAGGTCGGAGTTCTTGGAGAGCCACACAGCTTTCCCGCCGCCCTGGCCGGCATTCAAGGCGGACATGATGGTGCCGCTGATCTCGCGGCCCTTGCCCACGCCGGTCCCGTCCCCGATCAGGAATCCTTGGCGCTGGCCATCGTCCATGACCACGTTGGTTGCCTGGGTCGCGTAGAAGATCGCTTCCAGCTGCGCATCGGAGAGTTTGCCGCCCTTGATGACTTCCTCGGGGATATGGATCTTGGTCGAAGGCAGGGCATCCGGGAGGTTCACCGCGGCCATGGCCTGGGACTCCACCAGGTCTCCCGGGTGCGGCTTGGCGCCCGGGAAGGAAACCTTGGATGGCCGGTAGGTGGAGAAGATCGCGTCCGGGGTTTCCTCGGCCTCCGCCGGCTTGGGTTCTCCCTTGGTGATCTTGGTTTCGGTATCCCCTACGTGCTCATCTCGTAGGTCTTGGCTTCCTGCCCCTCCAGGATGTTCAGCAGTTCCGCCAGGGTTTTGCACTTCCCCGCTTCCCGATCCATGTTCGTCGGGGTGAACTGCCCCAGCGTTTCCGGGCTGTAAGGAGGAAGCCCCTCCCTTTCCGCCTGCTTCGGATCCCACGCCAGGGGCCACATGAACGGGCGCATTGCCTCCGCGAATTGTTCGGGGGTTTCGGCTTCCGCCACCCTTGCCAGACGCATGAGAATTTGGCTGTCTCGGTTCCCCCTTGGATTCCAGTGGTTCAGGCCCTCGGCCACCGCCTGTGACAGGGGCATCGTTCCCAGAAACACCGAGATTCCCCGCATCTTCAGGAGCCTGGTTGCCGCCCGGTTCAACGGGATGTCCAACATGCTCTGCGGCCAAACCTGTTTGCTGGGTGCCTTCGGCGCTGCGTCCATTTCGGACTCCCTTCAAAATATCGGCTAAATCCTCAAGAGTTTCAACTTTTCCTTGCACCATCTCATGGCCGGCCGGGGGCGGAACCTTGTCCATCACTAGGACCACGGAATCGAAGGAAGTCCCGTACTTCCGATAGGTCTTGCCGTCCACCTTGACGATGGCCTGGACCGTGGCCAACCCATTGTCCTGCATGCGCTTCTGGTAGTTCTTCCAGGCCTTGCCCTCCATGTCGCCCATGATGGCCACCAGCCGGCCGCCCGGGGCCATGGACGTGAAGGCGGAATCGATGTGCTTCACGCCCTGCGCGGAATCCCGCTTGCCCTGGACGTTCCCCGAGGTGCTGGAGAAGGGCGGGTTCATGATGACCACGGTCGGCTTCATGCCGGCCTTGTGCAGGTGGGCATGAATGAAGCGGGCATCCTCCACCCCAAGTCCCTTCCATCCGGGCATGGCTTCCAGGAGCTTCGCCCGGCGGTCCCGGTCGAACTCGTTGACCAGCACCTCGGCGCCGGCCAGCCGCGGGAACACGGCCAGGCCACCAACGCCGGCCGAGGGCTCCAGCACTAGGTCACCCGGGCGCACGTTGGCCGCCCAGGACACCACCGCGGAGTAGAAGGGCGGGGTGCTGTACTGCTGGAACTCATTGGCGCCTGCCTCCCGGTGGGTCTGGGTCGGCAGTTTGGAAACCAAGTCCTCCAGGTTCTTAATTACCTTGCCGATGGCCACCTTCTGCACATCGTAGAGTTCAGGGTGGGCCAGGACGTGGCGGTTCACGCCTAGCTCCACCGCATCGTAGAGGTCCTTCTGGGAGGGCTGGCCCTTGAAGAATTCCTTGGCCATGGTGCGCAGCTGCACGTTGTCCATGCTTTCGCCAGCCAGGGCCCGGGACACCACGGCATCACCCATCTGCTGGAAAGGATAGGCGAAGTGGTCAGGGCCGACTCCCGGGATGGTGCTTGGCTTGACGGGGTTTTCAGCAGGAATTGTGGATTCCTTGGCCTTGGCCTTCGCTTCCTTGAACTGGTCCAGAGCGTTCCCGAACCTCTTGAGCCTTTCCGGGGTGCGCTCCTCCCCGGAAACGAAGTCGGCCGCCTGGATCAGCGACACGCCGGCCTCGTCCAGGGCGTCATGTTCCCGCTTGCTGTCCCATGCATCGTCCAGAACCTTGGCCTGATCCAGGAGGGCCCGGACCTGTTGACCGGTGTAGCCAGTGGGGGTGGGGTGGTAGGCGCCATTCCACTGGGTATAGAGGCTATGACCCTTGAACTTGCTCTCGGGAGACTCCAGGAGCCGTGGCTGGCCCAGGTTGAGGAGGCCCTGGGAAGGTTTCACGTTGGGGAGTTGATGCCCCTCGGCGTCGTAGACGTAGGGCCGCTCATTGATGCGATCGGTCAGGTTCTTGAGGCCCTTGGTGATTCCGGGGCGGGCGATGGTGGCAGGCGTTTCCACCTGTGCCGGTGTGGGGCCTTCACCCACCACCTTGAGCCCGGTTTCCTTCTCGAAGTCCGCGATGCTACCCCAGCTGCGCACGATGGGCGGCCCGCCGCGCATGGACAGGTCCCGGGTCTTCACCTTCCCATCCGTCACGGCGAATCGGTATTCCCGTCCCTTGTGGGTAAAGGTATCGCCAGCCTTGACGGTTTTCGGAGCCTCTACTTGGCCTTGGGCTTCAGGTTGGGGTTCGGGAAGAACTTGCCGTTGATCTCCACCCCCTGGAAGTTCGGGTGCTGCTGCAGGTAATCCAGCAGGTTCGTCCCGGTTGGTACGGAGTCCGGCTTTTCGTCGGGCTTCTTTGTCGAGCTTGGATTGGACTTCGGCGGATTTGGGGTCTGTTCCGAGGCCATAGCTAACTCCTGGATGGGGGAATTCAACAAATTCGCCGTTTTCGTTCTTGATGCGGACGGTCTTGGATCCGATGGACTCCCGCAGGGTGCTCATGAAGTCATGGATGGCCTGGGGGTTGTCCGAGGTGGCGAGGAATTCATCCCCGCTCTTATGGTACATCTTCACCTGGTCGGATGCCGGCTTGTCCTGGTTGAAGGCCTCCACCTGGGAGGTGATGTCCCCACCGATGGCCCGGAGGAGTTCATCGCCACCATCATGGCCCACAAGGTCATTCACCTTCTTGAAGTTGTCCAGGTCCGCGAAGGCGACATGCGGCTTGGATCTGGTTTGCTGGTCCTCGGTGAAGGATCGGCTGTTCGGGAGTCCTGTGAGTTCGCTGTGCAGGAGGGCATGGGCCCGTTCCTCCGGGGTCATCTCCGCGACGCGCTGGCGGCCCTGGAGATCCTGGCGCCGGTCCGGCGAGGGTTCCACGGCCGGTTCGGGCTGGACGGGGGCGACCGGGGCCGGGGGAGGGGCGACTTCGGTGGCCGGTTCCGAGACTGGCGCCGGGACCTCGGGCTGGGCTTGGGCGGGCGCAGGAGGGGCCACAAGGGCATTGGACGGGTCGATGTTGCGGAGATTATCTTCCGCGGCCTGGAGGAGATCCTGGGCCTCTTCCAGATGGGCTTGCACCTCTTCGACGTGCGGGTGCCGGGCGGCCCGAGCCTCGGCATCCTGGACGGTCTGCCGGAGGCTCTGGACCTGATCCTGAACGATCGCTACGTCTGGGCGGGTTCCGGCGTCGGGGGCGGGGGGGGCGACTGGAGCAGGGGCGGCACCGGCAGGCGGGGCGGCTTCGGCTTCGGGCCCTTGGGGCACTTCCGGGGCAGGAACGGCTTGAGAGACAGGGGACACCTCCAGGGGTTGGGTTGGAGCAGGTTCCGGTGCCGGCGCCTCCGCGGTGCCCAGCATCGGGTTCTTGGGAAGGGAATGCTTGGCCGCGGCCATCTGGCCGGCCTTGGTCTTCATCACTCGGTCGTATTCGGTGGCGGCCCGCTGAGCGAAGTCCATGGCCTTGCCGAACTGGGTTTCGTCCATATGGCCGGTGGCGTAGGCGGTCGTTGCCTGGGCTTGCATGGTCGCGGCATCCTTGGCCCAGCCATCCGGGCCCTGGGGATGCTCGAGCATGGCCTTGCGAATTCCGCCCTTGGCCAGGTCTGCCGGCGCGGCGAGCAGGCCGAAGGCGGCACCCTCCGCCATGGCTTCCGGAACGCCCGCGGTGAGGGGCTGGTCCGGGTTGTATGTGCCCTTGGCGATGGCATTCTGCGCAACTTGGCCGCTGCCGAAGAGGGTGGACAGGCCGGCGATCTTCAACCCGACCAGGAGCCGAGGGTCCAGGGCGGAAACCGGGATGTCCATCTCCATGGTCCTGCCCAGGAGGTAGTCCTTGGTCCCGGCGAGGGCCCCCGCCAGGAGCGCCCGGCCCGGGGTGGCACCGCTCTGGTAGGCATCATCCATGGTGCTGGTGGCGCCCTGGGTGGCGAACACCCACGGCAGGGCCTTGGCGATCGCATGGGAGGTGGCTGCGGCTTCCTCCATGGTGGTAGGCCCCAGGGTCGCCCCTCCGCTCCCGAGAATCTTGGATGCGCCGCCGATGTTGACCACGGCTCCGGTCGCGCTTCCGCCCAGCCCACCGATGGTGCTCATGGCGCCGACTGGCGGATTGGCATCCTGGGATGCGAGGGGGGCGGTGTTGGGGGTGATGGCCTTGCCCGCCCGGGTCAGGGCGTTGCCCACGATCTCGGAGGGGTCGCCCGCAGCGATGGACTGCCCGAGAGCGGAAAGGGCGTGCCCAGGGATCGAAGCCAGCCCGGCCAAACTTCCCGAGTAGTTCCGGGCGAAGGAACGGAATAGGTTCCCTAGCGGCCCGGTGGGCGTGGTGGAGGAGCCCATGGACCTGATCCGGTCTTCCCGCGCCTGCCTACCTTCTGACTCCGCCCGGGCGACTTCATCCGGGGTCGCGGCTGAGATGGTCCCGGTGGCGCCCCGATCCTCCGGACTGTCCAGGACGAAGCCTTCAGGCAGGGACGTGTCCACCGGCTGGTGCGCCGGCATCATCGCCAAACCCTTCGGCGGGCCCGGGGCCGGATCCAGGACGAAGCCAGGCGGGAGGGATTCGGACATCATGGCTCCTTAAACGTTGGTCCAGCGGCCACCTTTGAAAACCATCTTCTCTTTTGTCTTGGGGTTGGTCGCCGTGGCCCCTTCCTTGTAATGGGGGATGGCGGCCGGGGCCGGTGCGGGGGAGGCCGCGGGGCCATGAGCGGCGATGGGGCTGAGGGCCCAGGCCGGGGTTTGGGTAACCCTCGGCGGTACAGCCGTAGGCAGGGGGGCGGCCTGGGCCGGCGCCGGAGCACCGGCTCCACCATCGTTCCCGGCATTGAACCCGGCAGTGCTGGGGGCCGGGGCCTGGGTTGGGGCGAAGGGGGTGACGGGTTTCCCCGCATTGAAGGCGCCTGCGAGCTTTACCACATCATCGGCGGTTAACATCCCACCCGACTTGGCCACGTCGCCGCCCAGTTTCACGGATTGCCAGTAGTCCTTCCGGTCCTTGTTCGGGTCCTGCGCCCAGGCCATGGCCTGTTGTGGGGTCATCCCGCCGCCGCCCTGGGCCGCCGGAGTGGTCGCCCACTGGTAGCGCCACCGTTGATCGGTGAGCCTGCCGCCGCCACCCGCACCTCCCGCTGCCCGAGCCTTGCGGATCGCCGCGGCGTCCTGGGCCTGCCAGTGGTTGTTCTGATCGTCCCAGTGGGCTTGCTGGTTGTCCACCTTCTCCTGGGCGATTTCGTTGCGCTGGCCGGCATTCTGGGCGTAGGCCATCCAGTGCAGGGCATCCCCGGGCTTGGCCTGAAGGGCGTAAAGCATCTGCTGGTTGACGTGGACTGGGGAAACCTGGGGGGTGCCGTCCGGGTTCTGGCCGGTGATCGAGTTCACCACGTAGGTGGGGTTGTGCGGGTCCTGCTCGACATCCTTGGCCACGTCGATGCTGTGGATGTTCCCGAAGAGTCCGGTCTGGTTGAGCATCTGGGTCGCCGGCCCGAACTGCCCCAGGGTGATCGCCCGGGAGGCGTTGGCGATGCTGCGCAGTTGGATGTCCTGCTTCGCCTGGATGGCGGCCGAGGTGTACTTGCGCTGCAGGTCGCCCCGCCCGGCGGCCCCGGCGATGTCCGCCAGGTTGTTGAGGCGGTCTGCGTCCGTGGCGCCACCCACCGTCTGGTCCTCGATTCCCTGCTGCTGCCGGATCCGGTCCATCTCGTTGTTCTGGTAGTCCCAGGTCTTCTGCTGCTGGGCCATCCCGGCGTTGCCCTGGTCGATGCGCTGCTGCGCCATCTGGCCCTGGGCCAGCTGCATGGGGAGTTGGCCCAGCCCGGCGCCGATGCCCGAACCCGCCAAGATCGTTCCGAGGGAAGCCATGCTGTCCTCCTGCTAAGAAATGGGGGAAGTGCCGAACATGTACCCGGCCATGGACTGGTCCTGGTCTGTCAACGGCTGGGACTGGGGGGCGCTGACGGAGGCGCTGATGGGGCTGTCCGCCCACCGGGCCTGGGTGAGGCTGGCCGTCCCGGGCGTTGTGTAGTCCTGGGCCCCGTTGGGGGTGGTGGTGCCCGGGTTCTGCTTGTTCATCCCCAGGGAATACCCCAGGCCGCCCAGAGCCGACCCGACTCCGTTCCACCCCTGGGACGAGGCGCCGGCATAGAGTCCGCCCTGCTGGCCATAGAACCCGGACGTGTTCTGGTTTCCCTGCATGACGGCACTGGCCTGGCCCGGCATCTGTTTCCCGGCCTGGACCAGCTGCTGCATGAGGTTCTGTTTCTGCTGAAGGCCCTGGGAGAAGGCATCCGACAGGGCCATACCCCGGCCCGTTTCCAGCATGTTGTTCCGGTCGATGCCCGATCCGAGCATGCCCTTCCTTGCCAGGTTGGCCTCGCTGTTCCGGCCGGCCTGGTCGAAGGTGGTCTGGATTTTTGCCCAGTTCGGACCCAGGTTGAGAGGCTGTTCACCCGACGCCTGCTGGGTGAGGCTCTTGATCATGGGCCCGTAGGTTTCGTTGTACTGGTCCAACTGGGACTGTCGGAAGGCCTGGTCCTGTTTGAGTCCCTGCTCCTGAAGCTGATAGGCGCGGTCTGCCTGCTTTCCGCCCTGAATGGCGGAGTAGGCGCTGACTAAGACGCCGGCTCCTGCGGCTGCGGCTGGCATAAGTCCTCCACTCGATAGGTGTTCGCCTCGAAGTGAATGGCTCGGCCTCCGACCGCAATACTGTCCATTCCGATCACCGCCACCGGGTCAAACCCATGCAGGCGGGCATGTTTGTTGTAGAAGCTCGTTCCCTTTCCCATGTAGCCCTTCATCCCGGTCAGCACCAGGGCCCCCAGGACCCGGAGATGGTGGGGATCGGAAATCCCCTCGGCCAGTTCCTCCGGGCAAAGATCGCTCAAAGTCTGGTCCTGGTGCGGCCACCGCTCGATGCGGAACTGGTAGGCATGGCCGTCCGAGCTGTCCGAGATCCGGACGAAGCCGGCCTGGCGCACGTAGAGGTCCGCGGCCTTGTTGTTCACTGGCACCTTGGTGACGATCTCCTGGGCGAAGGTTTCCGCGAACACGAAGCGCAGGGTATCCCTCAGCACCTCTTCCGTGGGCTTCCCGCGCAGGGCCGGCATCAGACAGGTGTGGAGCTCCATGGTGAGTTCGTCGTAGGGGTCCAGGATGATGCAGCCCGACTCGTCCTCCGCGATCAGGGTGTGAAGCATGCCGAAGCCCGGACCGATATCCAGAGGCCCCATGTCCTGGCCCATGGTCGCCCAAGGGTATATCTCCGGGTGGTTTAGCACCTTATTGATCGCCGGGATGTCGCTGGGGGTGGCCAATCTAAGCATAGGACGGCACCAATTCGAGGGCTGTCCCAGCAGCATTTGTACGGACCCAAACCAATCCGTTGTTCGGGATCAGTATGCCGGAATCCGCTGGGGTTTGACCACCAAGCGCAATCCGGAGGGAGGCCACACTCACATCGGTGGGCATCGTGGCTCCGTTGCGGATGATCACGCTCTTGCCGGCCAGGTTCGTGTAGACCGTCACCGGGGCGCTGATGGTCCCGGTGAAGTTGACGAAGGTGGTGTCCGGGTCGAAACCGGCCGGCAGATTCCAGGCCCAGGTTCCATTGGAAACCGGAACGCTCACCTCGAGGGCCGTCATCCCGGCGACGGAGAAGGGGATCTCCGCTTCCTGGAAAAGGGCATAGCCGTCAGCATCCACAGCGACCAAGCCATCGGTCTGGTCCATCTGGAGGCCCATGAATCGAAGGAACCCAACCACCAGCGATGAGGTTGAATCCGTGGTGGTGGAGGTGGTAGAGGAAGATCCCGAACCGCTTGAAGAACCGCTTGAACTCGAGGTGCTACCGGTGGTGGCCTTGGCGGTCGATGCCGCGGTCCCGTTCCCGTTCTGGCTTGCCTCCATGCTCTCCATGCGCCGGTTGAAGTTGCGGAGGATCCGGTGCAGTTCGGGCAGGGCGTTCGAACTTGGGAGTTCCAGGCGGCCGGTCATTCAGGCACCCCCGCGCCCGGGAGGGACTCCCAGAAGATTTCCACCCCGAGCAAGGTCCCCTGCCAGATGAGCATGAAATCGAGGCCGTATCCGGTCCCGAGGCCCCGGGGAATGTTGAGCTTGCGGGGCATCCTGGGCGCCTGCTGGGCGCTCAAGAATCCCTTGGCAACCAGGCGTCGGTCCACCCAGACCATGAGGATTCCCTGGCCGTCCCCGTCGATCTCCAGTGCCCGGTATTTCTTCCGGCTCCCGGGATCCGGGTCATTGTTCGGTCCCATCCGTATCACCAATGGGATTTGAACCCCTTCGGGCGGGTTCAATTCAGCCAGGAAAGGCTTGTTAGCCCATGCATCCCGGTTCTCCAAAGCAAAGGAAAACCCTCCCAGGACGTTATCCATCGAAAGCTGAACGGATTGAATTTCCTGGCTCAATGCATTGGTAAACATGGGTTTCCCTTGAAATTACGTGAAGGAATTGCCGCTGAGG
>Ga0265338_10008935_pt1 | contig 12057 bp, 10 predicted proteins | sample 42126metaG_FD_193579 | JGI IMG/M metagenome (GOLD analysis project Ga0265338, IMG submission 193579) | Rhizosphere microbial communities from Carex aquatilis grown in University of Washington, Seatle, WA, United States - 4-21-26 metaG | ecosystem: Host-associated > Plants > Roots > Rhizosphere... | reverse complement strand
ATCAAAGGATCCGGCCGGCACCTGCTCAAGAACGGCCCGGGCATCGCCGACCCGGAGCCGCACCCGGCCTGCCTGCCTAGCGCCTGCCTGCCTAGCGCCTGCCTGGCTCGTGCCCGTCTGGCTCGCGGCGGCCTGGCTCGCGGCGGCCTGCCTAGCGCCGGCCCGGCCTCCGCCGGTCTGGCCTCCGCCGGTCTGGCTTCCGCCGGCCTGGCTTCCGCCCGCGTGGCCTCCGGCCGCCCGGCGGCCGCGCGGGCCGAGGGGCAGCCGCCGCTGGACCAGCTCGGCCAGCGCGGCGTCTGACTCGACCGCCAGCTGGCTGGACCCAGGCCGGGTCGCCGCCACATACCGGGCCAGGGTCATGCCGCCCGCCCCGAGGTGCAGCACCCGCAATGGCTCCCCAGCCGGCGCCGCCAGGTCGGCCAGGTGGCCGAGCCGCCGCATGTACTCGAACTCCAGGTGCTGCGGATCATCGAGGTCAACGTGTGACTGGGGGGTGCCATCGACCAGCAGCGTCCAGGCCCGGGGCCGGTCGGGGTCAGCGACAAGCTCCACGACGCCTGAATCGACGTCCTGCCGGACGACCGGCCCACTGCCGCCACGCTGCCGGTGTGACATGACGACCAGTATCGCGCGGCCGGCGATGCCCGTGATCTCGTGGTCTGGCGGCACTCCGGCTTGGCCAAGATTTTTAGGTATATGTCCAGCTTTGGCTGCCTAAACCGGTTGACCGGATGCTACGCTGCCGGACCAATCGGTGTTTCGGCGCGAGATCGCCGGAACCCGATACCGGGCGTGTCAGCACAGCGGGGTGTTGGTGCCATATTACTGTCATAGGGCGCAGCCGTCCGAACGGGGATTCTAGCGTTGTCGCGTACGTCAGCCTGGTACCGCTAGCCGACGATCGGCGCGCACAGGCCGAGGCGGCCGGACCGCATTCCCGCGTCCTTTCACGTCCTCATCGTCGGCCGTTGTCGGGGAATGGCGTCCGGCTCATGAGCAGCTGTGGCGTGCCCAGCACGCGCGGGCCTGCTGACTGTCCGGTCCAGCGTCCGGAACACATCGTTCCGAGTCATCGTGAGGGGTGCCATGGCTTCCCGCCCGCGTCCGATCCGGGCCACACTCGCCGGCCTGTTCATCATCCCCATGGTCACGCTGCTGGCCCTGTGGGGATACGCCGCGAGCGTCACGCTCGGAAACGCCCTGCAGGAGCGCGCTTACAGCGTCCAGGACGCGCTGATCGGCGCGCCCGCTGACGCCCTGGCCGCCCAGCTCACGCAGGAGCGGCTGCAGGCTTTCATGTGGCTGAGCACGAACCGCCAGGAGCCGGTAGGGCAGCTCGCCGCCGCGCAGAAGAGTACCGACCGGGCGATCACGGCGCTCCGGCGCGGAGCGGACACGGCGCGCGGCTCGATGTTCGCGTCCGGGAAAGCGCCTCTGGCCAGGTTCTTCGCGAAACTGAGCCAGCTCAAAAGGATCAGGGCCAAGTACGCCTCCGGCGGCATGGGCGCGCTCGCCGCGTTCCGGGCCTACAACAGCATCGTCGATGCCGAGTTCCAGCTGTATAACAGCCTGATCCTGGTCAACGACGTCCCGCTGTACCAGCAGGCGGTGGTGGGTGTCGAGGGCGCTCGTGCGCTGGAACTGGCTGGCCGGGAGGTTGCCCTGGTCAGCGGGGCGCTGGCGACCCTAGGCGACCAGATGAGCACCGCTGACCGGGAGCTTTTCGCCAGCACGGTAGCTAACCAGCGGCTGTTGATAGGCGACGTGCTGTCCCAGCTGAACCCGAACCTCCGGGCCGGATACCAGCGGGTCTACAGCTCGCCGAATTACCGCCGTTTCGCGGCGATCGAGAACCGGATCAGCGCCAGCATCGGCGACCCCGGGCCCGTGCCGGTGACCGCCAGCACCTGGGTGGCGGTCGCCCCGACGTTCCTGGCCGCCTTCAATCACGCTGCGGCCCAGGATCGGATGGCCCTGGCCGCGGGAAGCCGGCAGCTCAGCAACCGGCTCCTGGTCCAGGTCGCGCTGGCGGGCGGTCTTGGCCTGGTCGCCTTGGCCGCGTCGGTCTTCGTCTTGCTGCGTTTTGGCCGGCGGCTTACCCAGGAACTCACCGGGCTGCATACCGCCGCCCGCAGCATGGCCGAAGAGCGGCTGCCGGGGATCGTTGACCGGCTTAGCCGTGGCGAGGAGGTTGACGTGCTGGCCGAGTCCCCGCCGCCGTCACCCGGCAAGATCACCGAAACCGCACGGGTGGCCACGGCGTTCGCCACCGTGCAGCGGACGGCGGTGCAGGCCGCGGTCGGCCAGGCCAGGCTGCGTGAGGGCGCGAACCGGCTCTTTCTCAATCTCTCCCGGCGCAACCAGTCGCTGCTGCACCAGCAACTCACCATGCTCGACGCGATGGAGCGGCAGACCAGTGAACCTGCGGCGCTGGCCGGCCTGTTCCAGCTCGATCACATCACCACCCGGATGCGCCGGCACGCGGAGAGCCTGATCATCCTCTCCGGAGCGGTCCCCGCGCGCGGCTGGCGTGACCCCGTTCCGGTCGTCGACGTGTTGCGCGCTGCCGTCGCGGAGGTGGAGGACTACGTCCGGGTCGACGTGCTTACCGAATCGACGCACGCGGTGATCGGCAACGCGGTCAACGACCTGATTCACCTGCTCGCCGAGCTGATCGAGAATGCGACGGCGTTCTCCCCGAGCGCTACTCAGGTCGTGGTCAAGGCCGATGCGGTCGGCAATGGCTTCGTCGCGGAAATTGAGGACCGCGGGCTCGGGCTGGCCGCCGACGAGCGGGCCCGCATCAACGAGCGCCTGGCCAGCCCGCCCGAATTCGATGTGAGCAACAGCGATCAGCTGGGCATCTTCGTCGTCGGCCGGCTGGCCGCGAAGCACGGCATCAAGGTCTCGTTGCGTGAGTCGCCGTATGGCGGGACAACCGCGATCGTGCTGGTGCCACAGGACATCATGGTGCCGGAAGGCGAGCCGAGCGCCACTCCAGGGGCCGGTGACGACGGCCAGGCCGTGGCCTCAGCCGGCGAGCCGGCTGAGGCCACGATGGCGGGTGCCGCCAGGTCGCCGGAGCAGCAGGCCCCGGCACTCTCGCTAGCCGGACGGCACCGGACGGCAAGCCCGCCCGAGCCGTCGCCCGCGATGCCGATGGTGCCGTCGGCTGCTCCTGCTCGTGCTCCTGCTCCTGGTCCTTCTCCTGGTCCTTCTCCTGGTCCCGGTCCTGCTCCTGGTCCTGCTCCTGGTCCTGCTCCTGGTCCTGCTCCTGGTCCTGCTCCTGGTCCTGCTCCTGGTGGTCATGCCGCCGCCGGGTCGCACCTCGGACTGCCCCGGCGCCTTCGCCAGGCCAGCCTGGCCCCCCAGCTCCGGGATCGTCCGCCGCCGGTGCTGAGCGGCGCCGCGGCCGGGACGGACGCGGCCAACGCCCGGACGCCCGACCAGGCCCGCAGCCTCATGCGATCCCTCCAGCAGGGATGGCAGCGCGGGCGAGCTGACGAGATCGAGCCGGCCACAGGTGCCCGGCCGTCGGCCGCCACCGGGCCGCCAGCCGCGGGCCAGGTCGGCGCCCGGGGCTCGGAGGACGAGGCGGGTGATGGTGAGGTTGGCTGACAGCCTGGCCAAGGCCTGCCCGGCCAAGTCCCGCCCGGCCGGTGGACCGGCCAGGCCAGTTAATCGCGGTGCGGCCGAGATTCGCCTGACGTGAACCAGCCGCCGGGTGATCTGGGCATGGACTCAGCGAAGGAGCGGTGGCTCGACCAGGACGCGGGCCCGGTCGTCCGGCTGTATGCCATCACCAAGGGGCGGACGAGCCCGAGTGGCGATGCACCCCTGGGCCTGATCGACCTCGTGGTGGCCACCGGCCGGGCGCCTGATCATGATTTCCGGCCCGGCCCCGAGCACCGGCGGCTGCTCCGGATGTGCGGTGGCCGGCCGGTAACCGTCGTGGACCTGGCCGCTGACATCGACCTCCCGCTGGCTGTGCTCCGCGTCCTGCTGAGCGATCTGAGCGCGCTCGGGATGATTAAGATCACTAGCATGACGGCGGAAGGCCAGGCGGCCAACCAGCGCCTGCTCCGGGACCTCCTCGACGGGCTTCGGGCCCTCTGATCCGGTCCGGCAGGGATCCCGCAGTAGACCGTCGCTGTGCAGCAGGACTGTAGGTTTTCATTGTTCCTTTCGCCTGGGATCGCGCTGACCTGGGTTCTTGCGGGCCGTCTCATGGATTTTTGGACGGTTTCGTCTCATGGATTCTTCATTTCCCTCACGGCGGGGGCCTGGTGGTTTGAGCGTAATGAGAGTTTGTCCTGTAGTGGTCCCAGCGACTGCCGGTCACGTACCGTAGCCAGGCCTGGGTGCCAGCAGGTACGCACGTAGCCGCCTAATTCTGTACGGCAGTGCGGTAGCTGGCCTGGCACTGCACCAGGGACCCGGATGGTCGGTTTGCGCCGTCGGACACGCGGCTCCCTTTTTCCGTATTGTCCGGTCAGGTTCGCGTTCCGTACTCGTCGTGGCGGCGCAGCCACCGCATGGGCGCGTCCCCCTCGTTACGGCCCAGCGGGGCGCGGTCGAGGAAGCCGTAGTAGGCCATCATGAACTCCAGCCCGCGGGCGGTCGTGGAGTAGGTCAGGCAGGCAGTCCCGTCCTCAAGCGCGTAAGTACTCATCACCGGCTCCTCGGACAGATATGCCGCGGGCCCGGTCCCGCACTGCTGCGCCAGTTCGGCGGCAACTGGGGGGACGCTGCCGGCCAGGAGCTCGCGGGTTACCTCTTCCGGCCGTGAGATCTCAAGGTCGAAGTTGTAGTCGTTTCCGTGGGAGGAGGCCCATGGGAAGCTCCAGCCCATCCGCCGCTTGTAGGCCTGGAGCTTGTCCAGCGGAGCCCGCGAGATGCAGGTGAAGGTCACATCGCGGGCGTTCAGGTGGGGTACGGCGCCGTTGAAGGTGTCCGCCGCCGAAGAACAGGTCGGGCAGCCCGCCATGTAGGACGGGCCGAACATGAAGTGGTAGACGATCAGCTGCGAGCGCCCGTCAAACAGTTCTGGCAGCGTCTTGGGCCCCTCGTCGGTGCCGAAGCGGTATTCCTTCTCGATCGGCACCCAGGGGAGGTTGCGCCGCTCCGCAGCGAGCTGGTCCCCGCGGCGCGTCAATTCCTTCTCCTTCGCAAGCAGCTGGCTGCGAGCCGCAAGCCACTCCTCGCGTGTCGCGACTTTGTGCTTCATCATCTGGCGTCTCCTTTTCTCTTTCCGGGTCGGAGGTCACAGCATCGCTGCCATGCCGGCGCTCATCCAGCGTGTCCGGCGGCCGCTTGGATCTTGGCCTGCAGCCACGGACCAATGGCCCGCGCCCGGCACTCTGGCCCTCCTGGTTTGCGGCGAACACGGCGGTGAGCAGCAATCTGGCCGCCACTGACCCGATCATCATGGTCGGCGGTCCTGCCTAGGATGCGGCATCGCGGCCGGCTTGGACGGGGACGGGGGGAGGCGATAGTTCTGGGCCTCGCGCTGGCGTGCCTGGCGCGGCCGGGACGGCCGGGGGCGACGCATGTTTGAGTGATAGGGCGAGAGGGATCCCGGCCGCCGAGAAGGCGACGGCGACCCACAGTGCTGACCTGAAGCCCGCGACGAACGTGTCTGGTGAACTGTAGACGCCGGGCCGGGTGAAGACGGAGGCGAGCACGGCGATGCCGAAGACGCCTCCGAGCTCGCGTAGCGCGCTGTTGGTTCCGGAGGCGATGCCGATCTCGTGCGGGGCTACCGATGCCATGACCTCGTTCGTCACGGTAGGGAACACCATTGCGGTGCCGGCGCCAGCGATAAGCAGCAGCGGGGCCATCTCCAGGAATGGGGTATGTGTGCGGGCGATGATCGCCAGGCATGCCAGGCCCGCCGTTTGCATCACCAGGCCGGCGAGCATGAACGGCCGGTTGCCGTGGCGGCCGGCGAGGCGGCCGGCGATCGGCGCGACGAAGAGTCCGGTCGCGCTCCAGACGAGAAGCTCGGCGCCTGCCTGCAGCGGGCTGCGGCCTTGCGCGGTCTGGAGGAACTGGGACATCAGGAACAGGGCGCCGAACAGTCCCGCGAACAGGCAGAAGCTGATGCCGTTGGCAGCGGTGAAGCTCGCTTGCCGGAACATCGCAAGCGAGAGCATCGGGTGGGTAGTGCGCCGCTCCCAGAGCACGAACAGCCCGATCACTGCGAGACCGGCGATCAACGTTGCGATGACCTCGGAGCTGCCCCAGCCGGCCGTGTTCGTGCGGACGATGGCCCAGGTGATCCCGAACAGCCCGGTAGTGGAGAGTCCGACACCGAGGATGTCCAGGCGTGGATGGCCGCCGTGGCTTTCGCGGACACGCAGCAGCGCGATCGGGATCAGCGCCAGGCCGACGGGCAGGTTGATCCAGAAGATCCAGTGCCATCCGATCGTCTGCACGACGGCGCCGCCGATGAACGGCCCGATCGCGCCGCTCAGGCCCGCGACTCCGCCCCAGATGCCGATCGCCCATCCCCGCCGCTTGGGCGGGTACGCACCGGTGACAAGAGTGAGGGTCAGCGGCACCATGATCGCCGCGCCGGCGCCCTGCATCGCCCGGGCGGCCACGAGCACGCTGATCGTCGGTGCCGACCCGGCGAGCAGGGACGCTCCGGTGAAGATCGCCAGGCCGGTGCAGAGCATCCGCCGCCGGCCGAAGCGGTCGCCGAGCGCTGCCCCCGTCAAGAGCAGGCAGGCGAAGGAGAGGTTGTAGGCGTTGACGGTCCACTCAAGATTGGTGAGGCTGCTGTGCAGCGCGACGCGCAGGGTCGGCAGGGCGGTCGTGACCACGAGAGAGTCCAGGAACGCCATCATCAGCGCGAGTGAGGCGACGGCGAGCGTCCAGGCCGGGTTCCACCTGCGATCGGTTCCGGTCTTGTGTTCGTGCATAGCAACGGCTCCTTGCGTGGTTGGGCGGGCTGATTTCGGGCGTACGGGAGCACCACCCTGGCCAGGGCCGAATAAAGGGGAGGTCGGGCGGGGTGTTAGCCGGTTACAGCTGCTTCTGCGCCTCGCTAGCGGCAGGTGACTGCTCGAGCATGCTCTTGAGGTTTGAGAGCTTGACCGGCCAGCCATAATTGATGAGCTCAAGTACGGTGCTGCCGGGTTCGAAGTCGTCGTGCACGACCGTTAGCTTGACCTGGTCTCCGTGCGGTTCGATGTCGAACGCGACTTTCGAGCGCCGCTCACCGGCCGCGCGCGTGATTGTGTCCCCGCTAAGCCCGACAAGCGCGGCTAGCTCGGGCGTGAAGGTATGGAATGTGAACGCCAGCCTGCGGTAGGGCTCGCACTCCAGGATGACCTGGCCGGGATGTTCGATTTTCAGGCCGTCCTCGTCCCAGACATAAGCCGACCCGACCTTCCAGTCGGATTCGATCGCAAAGCCTAGATAGCGGCGGGAGAAGGCGGGTTCGGTCAGCGCTTGCCACAGGCGCTGTGGAGTGGTGTTGATGTAGGTCGTGTAGACGAACTCGGGTCGTTCCATGGGCGTGTTCTCCAGTGCTCGTTTCAGGTCGGCGAGCGCGTGCACGCGCTCGCGGCTGTACTGGCCGATCCACCGCTCGGCGATCGCGCTGATCGGCTCGGCGTTGAGGTAGTGCAGCTTCTGGCGGCCACGCCACACGGTCGTGACCAGGTTGGCCTCCTCCAGCACCGCAAGATGCTTACTGGCCGACTGGCGGGCCATGTCGAGCTGACCGCACAGCTCGCCCAGCGTCTGGCCATTGCGGGAGTTCAGGCTGTCCAGCAACTGGCGGCGGCTGGCGTCAGCCAGCGCCCTGAACACCTCGTCCATCACGGATCGCTCCATCTAAATATGCAGCTATCGGACTGCATAACTATATGCAGCCTGGAGGCTGCATGTCAACAGCTCGGTGCAGGCTACCGAGTTCGCACTATCGGGACCGGCCAGACCGTTAGCGTTAGCGATGCCCGGACGAGCTTCGACTGTGGGGGCTCGTCCGCAACCCGCGAGCGAATACCGTGCCCGACATCGCCGGGTGGCTGACGCCGGATCAGGAGAAGACCGCGCCGTTCGCTCCTGGTCTCAAGCGCCTCAGAAGCTGACGACTCGCAGGCACTGGCGGGCTGCCCCGGCGCGCTGCCGCGCGGGTTCACCGCGTGCCGCCATCGCGATGGAGCCCGGCGTCAGTTTGCTTCCGGGTTTGCCCCTGGGGCGGCGCGGCTGCAGGGATGTCCAGATGCTCGCTGGCCCGGGGCTTGCGCGGCGGCCAGCACCTGGATGTCCGGCCTCGACAGCGCCTTCAGCAGTGCGGTGCCCCGGCGCAGCTTCAGCTCAGCGCCCTTGCCCAGTGCCGTCAGCATGGCAACGTTCAGCATGCTGCGCGTCCTGCGATCGAGGCCCGGGCGGTTTCAGGTGTATCCCCAGCACCCATTCGGTGGTGACTCGCGATCATCCCCGGGAGCGCTGGTCATCGGCATCCGGAACCGGGGACAGTCACCCGGCGTCTAATCCTCACCTGAGCGCCGTGGCCGGACCTACGTCCGGACCTCGCTGGACGGACGTAGGAGGCTGCCATGCCGAGCAGATCACTAGAGCGTGTCCTAGGTGCCGTCGCCCTGATCACGGGCCTAGCCCTGGGCGCGGCGGCATGCGGATCTCAGGCGGCAGGTCCGTCGGCGGGCGGCCCGGCCGCCAGCACTGCGAGTGCCAGCCCGACCGCCCCCGGAACCTGCGCTGGAAATGCGAAGCCCGCGCCGTCGGGCAGCACACTGACGCTCGGCAGTCGCGACAACGGCAGCACGTTCTGCCTGCGAATGGGTCAGCAGGTACTGGTGTACCTGCACGGCTCACCGGCCCACATGTGGGCGCCGGTCCGTTCAGACTCAAGCGCTCTGCGGCCCAGCCCGAACGGCAGCTTTACGCTGATGCGCGGGGTGACCGGGGCCGCCTTCGTCGCCACCCGGCCGAGCACCGTTCATCTGACGTCGGCCCGGCCGGCCTGCATCGGGAAGCAGGTTCGCTGCGACGCCATGATCGCGTTTCATGTGACCATCGTGATTGCCGTCCCCGCCACGTGAAAGCGGCGGTACCTGCCTAGCCGCCAATCTGGTTGAAATGGCTGACTAGTCGCCTAGGCTCCCTTGCCAGCGGGCGCCGGACGCGTGGCCAGACGCCTTTGAGGCGAAAACACTGTGCACCCACAGACGTCGAATGTCCCGCTGTGACGGCGCTGACTAGTGACCGGTGCCCGGCTGGGCGCGGGGAGATCCGCTCCCAGCCGGGCCGCCGCGGATGATGCCGCCGGGCATGCCCGGGGAACTCGCCGGCGTGAACGGATCAGTGTGCGCAGCCGACCGCCGCGGCATACTGCTGCGGCGACATCCGGTAGAGCCTGACTGCGTCCGGGTTGCTCAGCACCAGGTCGAATACCCATCTGCGGTGGACATAGAACCAGTAGTCGGTCAGCCGCTGACCACCGATCTCGTAATCCACCAGCCATGCCCCACGCGGGCCCGGGCTGGCGCCCTGCACCTGCGCCGCCGTGTTCGGTGCGCCCGGGCACTCCCGGTGCCGGCGGATGTACTCGGCCTTGCTGATGATCGCCTGGCTGCGGGCATCCCAGCGAGCGTAAACCGGCCCGTAATCGCGGCTGTCGTATTCGACATTGAAGAGCGTGGCGATCTTGAGCAAGGCTGATGCGGTTCGCTGATCGGGTCGCGCCGGTGCCGCGGACGGTGCTGCGGATGATGCCACGCGACCTGTGCTCGCGGTGCAGCCCCCGACGAGGACGGCCGTGCAGGCGACGGCGACCGCAATGAGTAGGCGCAGCGCAATCCCTCCATCGGCACGGCGTGTCCGAGGAGCCTACCCGGCGGATCGAACGCAGCGGGGCACCGGTTCGAGGTGTCAGATCGCCCGGTTATGGCGCGGCGGCCCAGCGAACGGTAAACCGATCCAGTGTGTAGCCAAACGCATTAACCGCAGGCTGAATGAAGTTGTCCCGGACAGTCTGCGTTGCTTCGGTCTCGGCGGTCTTTATGAGCGGACGGGTGACCTGCGGAACGTGCGTGGCCTTATAGAAGGCGATCTGCTGGGCCTGGGAATATAGCACCGACTCAGGGAATTGAGGCCGCAGCACCACGCCGCAGGCAAATCCGGGGTACGTCCAGCTGTGCTGTGTGTCCACCGGTTTTGACGGGATGTTGTCGATCATGATGTCGTGGGCGGACTGCGGTAGCTGCGGACGTGGCAGGACCATCGTGACTGTCACGTGGCCGGGCTTGCCGTCCGCGGGCCGGCTAAGGACGTGCAGCCGGTAGTGCCCCAAGGCCGGCGCCCACCAGGCTGGGCCGGGATTGAGGTCGACCGTGGCGGACGCGTGGCCTACCGCGTCGAAGGTGCTGGCATACCAGCACGGCCATATGCCAATGCTCTTGGAGACCTTGTGGGTGAAGAGGAAGTTGAAGTTGGCCTGGCCGAGGGCGGGCTTGGAGATTCCCTCGATCTTCTGCAGCACCCACGGCCCCAGATCGGTGTTGGTACTGCTGCTGCCAGCGCTGATTGTTTGCCAGGGCCAGGCGAACCTGAGGCTCGGCAGGTGGACATTGATCCCCACGAGGTGCAGGGTGGCCGAAAGCGCCATCAGCACCACTGATGCGATCGCCCGGCGGAAGATCAGGCCGATCACGGCCATAGCAGCAGTCCACTTGACCCAACGCGGGATCCGGCGTCGGCGCGGGCCACGAATGCCCCATCCGCCACCTGGCCTCCGCATGGTGACGCCGTCAGCCGCGCCCGGATGCCATGGCGGCAGTGTCCGGGGCTGACCGGGCCAGGTTTCATCGCTGGCCGGTGGGTCCGGCTCCGTGCGCAGCGCGCCTGGATCGTTCCTGCCGTATGCATCGTCAGCTCGGTACCAGGCGGGTTCCCGATGCCCTGGCCGGTTGACGGTGAGAGTGCCCAACAGGAAGAGCAAGAAACGAAACACGCGGGCCCACCTTCTTCTGTACTTGGCGTGGATGACTAGACGGTGGCAGGGTAATTTAGGCTCAGCACGACAGGCACGGCCCCGAACGGCATGCGGAATCGCCGCCCTGGCTTATCCGGCGTATTCGGCTCATCTATGTTGGGCCAACGCATGTTCATGTGCTGTTCGGTTAGACCTGCCACGGAGTATGGGAATTCCATGGCCGACGTGTGATGCAATTTGAGCAGGCCGCCCCAGCGGAACGCAGCGAATACGTTGGCCAGGTCCCGGATCGAGAGATTCTCCCGCGCGGTCAGGTCAAGTCGATAAACCGCCCTGGCCAGCTTGACCAGGTCATCGGCGCACTGGTCCAACGCTTCTGACTTGGTCCGGTACATAGTTCCGTCGGGATTTACAGTGCCTAGTTTCTCGCCAAGCACCGGCGAATACCGGACCTGAGCCTGGCACTCCATCCAGTCGACAGCCGCCAGCAGTTCCCAGTTGATACCGCTGTAGCTGGCCACGTCCCGGTAGAGAGGCTCGGCTCGCATGAGCCGCACCCGGGCCATCGTGGCGTAGGCGTTGCTGACCGACGGCGGCATACGCTGCTGATACCGGCTTGGACTTGTGCGGGAGTTGCGAGATGCGGTCCGCCGGGGTTGTTGGCTGAACGACGTTGCCATCCGGGTGACCGACATGGTCTGGATCGACGGCGCCGTCGTGGACACACGCTGATAGGCCTGATTCTGCGCTGCCGGGCCTGGTGCCGCCCCAGGCGAGGACGCGGCTGGCGACGCTGCCGGGGCAGCATCGTCTGGCAGCAGCCCAGGAATGCTGGCCCCGCCAGGTACGGCGGCGCTGGGCGGTGCCGTGCTGGGTGTTGGCGTGCTGGGTGTTGGCGTGCTGGGTGTTGCTGCGCTGGACGGCGCTGCGCTGGGCCTTGCTGCGCTGGGTGTCGCACTGCTGGTGGGCGCTGCGCTGGGTGTTCCTGCGCTGGGTGTTCCTGCGCTGGGTGTTCCTGCGCTGGGTGTGACTGCGCTGGGTGCTGGGCTGCTGGACGGCGCTGCGCCGGTTGGCTCGGTGCCGGGTGT
>Ga0265338_10008934_pt1 | contig 12058 bp, 9 predicted proteins | sample 42126metaG_FD_193579 | JGI IMG/M metagenome (GOLD analysis project Ga0265338, IMG submission 193579) | Rhizosphere microbial communities from Carex aquatilis grown in University of Washington, Seatle, WA, United States - 4-21-26 metaG | ecosystem: Host-associated > Plants > Roots > Rhizosphere >... | reverse complement strand
GATATAGGTCTGACGCCAGGAAGAGGTCATCGATCTGAGAGGTCAGGTAGACGTGCCGCTCCCCGAGGAAGACCCCGCGGGTCACCCAGCGAACGAGATCATGGATGAGAGAGAGCGAGTGAACCAAGCTCGGGCTCTGCGCGAAGGTGAGCGCCAGGTATTCGCGAGAGAAGAGGTCGGTAAAGGTCGCGCCCAGAACGTTGCCGACTCCGTCGACGAGGATCGGCACCGTCGCCGTCCCGGTGGCCATAGCCGGATAGGCGTAGGCTCCGACGACGGTGATCCCGCTGGTGCAGTTGGTGTCGGCGAACACGGCGGCGCCGCTCGCGGTGCAATGAATCGACAGCGGTCCCATCGTGGTGTCGATCGGCGCTCCCACCGGCGTCAGACCGTAGATGGCTTCCGGGTAGGCGTACAGAGCGACGCGACGCACCTGAAAGCGCGCTTCGTAGTCGGTGAGCACCCCCCATTCGGCAGTCGAGAACGCGCTGACCGTACCGGTCGACAAGTTGCCGCGGTCAAGGAAGATCCCGTAATAGTGACCGCGGCTGCCGGTCGCCAATCGATCCGCCGTCAGCTCGGGATCAGTGGTCGCGTTGAGGACGTCGAAGGGCGTGCCCAGATACTGTAGGCCCTCCACGATCGCCGTGAATGCGGGGTCGGTTCCATCGGCGGTGATGATCAGGAGCCGGGCGTCGAGGCTGACATCGGCGGGGAACGCGATCGTCGTCCATGGCGCGACGGTGGCCGCGGCGGTATCGACCGCGGTCTGCGGGGTGGTCACAAACCGCCGTGGCGCGACCGGTCCCCGCGCAACCTGGTCTCGAGCGATGCCGTTGGAGCCCGATTGTGAATAGACAGAATCGCCGCATCCAACGAGCAAGACCAAGCTGACACCGACGCCCCACACAACCCCCCGCTTTGATCGAATATGAGTTTCCATAGGTTTGCGATCTCCATCCCGCCCCGGTGATTCGGCGCGATGGAGAGCCCCAACGCATCAGACGTGCCATCCGACCGCGCGACCGCGAAGCGTCTTGCGCCGAAGTCTATTCGGGAGCTTTCAATCGATCCGGCCCGCTTCCTGCACACCGGCACGGAAACGAAGAGGAGCCCAATGCCTCATGAACAGAATTCGAACTCGCTTGCGTGGCGCCTCCGTGGTTGTCGCGGTCGCGCTTCAGGGTTGCACGGGCGCGATCGGGGCCTCGCAACACGAACCGAGGGGAGATCAGGCGCCGCTCGCCGCTGGGACCTCGGCGCCCGGCGCTCAGACGCCGCCGGCCGTGACGGGCGCCGCGGCAGCCTCCGGCGCTGTCTGGCGGCCAGCGCCCGGATTGTCGTGGCAGTGGCAGCTCACGGGTACCATCGACCTCAACGTCGATGCCACGATGTTTGACATCGATCTATTCGATACGGCGCCGTCGACCATCGCAGCTTTGCACCTGCGCGGCAGTAAGGTCATTTGTTACGTGAGCGCGGGTTCTTGCGAAGACTGGCGCCCCGACGCGGCTCAATTTCCACCCGAGGTCAAAGGCAACGCGCTCGCGGCGCCCGGGGAAGAATGGCTCGATATCCGTCGAATCGATCTGCTGGGGCCGATCCTCGACGCGCGGATGGATCTTTGCCGGTCCAAGGGATTCGACGGGATCGAGCTCGACAACGTCGATGGTTACAGCAACGACACCGGGTTTCCGCTCACGGCCGACGATCAGCTGCAATACAATCGGTACCTCGCCGCTGCGGCTCACATGCGCGGCCTGTCCGTCGGACTGAAGAACGACCTCGATCAGGTGACGGCGCTCTTGTCGCTGTTCGACTGGGCGCTCAATGAGCAGTGCTTTCAGTTCCAGGAGTGCAACCTGCTGACTCCGTTCGTCCAGGCAGGGAAGGCCGTCTTCAATGTCGAGTACAGCCTCCCTCCGAGCGCCGTCTGTCCGCAAGCGAAGGCGCTCGACTTCAGCACGCTCATCAAGGATGTCGACCTCGACGCCCGACGGCAAGCCTGCCCATGACGCCTACGCGCCTTGTGCGGGGTTCGTCGAGCCGGTCGCTCGCGGCGCATCTCCTGGTACTCTGTCGAATTGACTGAAGGAGTCCTTCATGTTGATTGACAATTCAGGCGGCGCGCGGAGGCCGAGCCTTCCTATGCGGTCCGCGGCGTCATACGGAAGACACCTCGACGTCGCGTTCCGCATCCTTGATCAGCGGGTCCTTGCTGCCGATCATTCCGTAACGCTTGAGCTTGCGATAGAGCGTCGCAGAGCCGATCTCGAGCTGCTCGGCCGTTTGCGTTTGGTTCCCGCCGTTCACCTTCAGCGCCGCGATGATGTAGTCCTTCTCGATCTCTTCGAGCGAGCGCAATGCGCCCTTCGTCGCCACAGGCGTGGGAAATGCCTGACGGACCTCCTCGGGCAGATCCGCCAGATCCACGCGGTTGCCGAGCGCGAGCGCGACCGCACGCTCCATGGCGTTCTCGAGCTCGCGCACGTTGCCGGGCCAGTGATAGCGTAGCAGCTGATCGGCGGTTGCCGGTGTGAGGCCCGTGATCTTTCGTTTCATCCGCAAGGCCGCGTCTGCGAGCAGGACCCGGGCAAGCGGCAAGATGTCGTCGCGGCGCTCGCGCAATGGAGGAACGTTCAATTCGACGACGTTCAACCGGTAGTACAGGTCCTGTCGAAAGCTGCCGTCCGCGACGGCGAGGGCGAGATCCCGATTGGTGGCCGCCACGACGCGCAAATCGAGCCGCCGGCTCTTGTTCTCGCCGACCCGCCGGATCTCCCGCTCCTGGAGCACGCGCAGCAGCTTCACTTGCATGCCCTTCGAGATCTCGCCGACTTCGTCGAGCAGCAGCGTTCCGTTGTTGGCGGCTTCGAACAGGCCGGGCCGATCCTGGTTCGCGCCCGTGAAGGCGCCGCGCGCATGTCCGAAGAGCTCGCTTTCGAGGAGTGTCTCGGTGATGGCGCCGCAGTTGACGGCGATGAACGGCCCGGTCGAGCGCGTCGACTCGTCGTGGACGAGGCGCGCAATCCTCTCCTTGCCCGACCCGCTCTCGCCGGTGATGAGAACGGTGGCGTCGAACTTGGCAACCCGCCGCGCCAGGTCCACGAGTTGCTCCATCGCCGCGCTCTTGGCAACAATCCCCAGCGGCTCTTCGACGTCCGTGGCCACTCGCACGAGCGCCCGGCGATGTTCGCGCAGCTTCCGCTCGGTCATCTTCAGCGTCTCGGTGACCCGATGGAGCGAAACGTCGAGGCACTCCTTGAGACGGCCGGTCTCGAAGAAGCGCAGCTCCTCCGCGCGCTCGTCTCCCCACTCTTCCCGCGTGCGCCCAAGGAGGTGGCAGCCCGCATCGCCCTTGCCCATGCAGCGATCCTCGAGAACGTAGATCTCCTTGCCGACCGTCCGGCTGATGTATCCGCTGGTCAATCCGCAGATGGTCCAACACATGGGCTCGTCCGACTGGCCGAAGTGCAAGAGATGTTGCTCCGCTTCATAGGAGGCGATGAGCATGATGCCCTCTTTGGAGAGGGGTTCCTTGCTTCCTCCCTCGACTCGAAAGAGCCCTTCGAGGGCGTGAATGCGAGTGCCCGCGTGGCGCCAGTCGTCTTCGCTATCCCATTTGAACTCGGCCTGCATCGCCTCCGCCATGCGCCAGCCATGGGCGAAACCGAACTGCGTGAGCACGGCTCGAGCAGCCGTCAGGCCAAAGTTCTCGACGAGGTACTTCCGCAGAAGGCCCATCGCGACCGCATCCAACAACAGCGCGCGCTGTCCAGCGAAGCGGATCGCTCCGCCTTCAGGATCGAGCTCCAGCAACTCTTCATGGTCCAGATCATCGACGCGCATGGGGTGTAACTCTCCGTCGTTTTGAGGGAGAGAGTAAGTCGTCCTGATGGAATGGGTGGCGCCCCGCCGATGCCCCGAGGCAAGTGCCTGGACTTGATTGATTCTTAGGTCGAAAGCGACGCGATCGCGGCGTCCGCCGGCCGACGCGAGCGCACGGGACGTGCGCCGGCCATCACAATGGCGACGATATCGGCCTCTACAATCGGGCCGATTTGAGCTGCTGGCGGAGCCGCCCGTTGATTCACCGACCGCAACGCGCTCGTGCCGGCGGTGGGCACTGGCTCCGGCTCATGGCACCAGCAGCACCTTGCCCTTCGACTTGCGATCGTGGATGTACTGGTGGGCGGCGGGGGCTTCGTTGAAGGGGAAGGTGCGGTCGACGTGGGGGTGGAGCTCGCGGTTTTCGTACATTTGAACCAGAGCGGTGAGCTGGGGGGCGATGAGGTCGGGGCGGGCGAAGAGGTGGCCGACGTTGGTTCCGCTGATGGTCTTGTTGTCGTCCATGAGCTTCATCGGGCTCCACTTCTTGATGGCGAGGAGCTGTCGCCCGGCGTGCAGCAGGTTGCGCCTGGTGCCGCTGATGGCGGACGACAGGCCGAAGGCGACGAGGCGCCCGCAGGGTGCGAGCAAGTCGTATCCCGTGGTCCAGGACTTGCCGCCCACGGCGTCGAGGATCAGATCGACGCCTTTGTCACCGACGACGGCGCGCGCTTGGGAGGCGTAGTCGCCTGCGACGTCGATGGGATGCTGGCAGCCCTGCTCGCGCAGGAAGTCGTGCTTCGAGGCCGATGCGACGCCCAGGATCACGCAGCCGCGGGTCTTGGCGATCTGGATCGCGGCGGCGCCGACGCCGCCCGCCGCCGAGTGAATGAGCACGGTGGATCCGGGGCGTAGGTTGCCGTTGAAGACCATCATGTTGTACGCGGTGACGTAGACGACGGGGAACGCGGCGCCTTCCTCGAAGGTCATCTGGGGCGGCATTTTGAGCACCTGCTGGGCCGGCACGACGACCGTGTCGCTGTACCCGCCGAACTTGCACATGGCCAGCACGCGGTCGCCGACGGCGATGCCACTGACGCCTTCACCGATCTGGTCGGTGATTCCAGAGACTTCGTAGCCGACGACGCACGGGGGCTTGGGGGCGTTGGGATAGAGGCCGACGCGCGCCAGCAGGTCGGCGAAGTTGATACCGCTCGCGCGCACGCGCACCCGTACCTGCCCGCGTGCCGCCTGGGGATCAGGCGCTTCGCGGAGCTGCAATACCTGGGGTGGTCCCGGCTTGGTGATCCAGATTTGGCGCATGGATCCATCATGGCCGCGATCGGCTCGGGTAGCGAACACGCGCGGGCGCGCGCTTGGCTGGAGCGCTGCGCCCAGGCCGTCCACGGGGCGATCAGATCCGCTGCGCGCAAATCGACGCTCTGCCGGTGGCAACTTGCCCGGGAGGACTTACGGTCCACGTCAGGTGCCGCGTGGCCGCGGCTCTCAAGGAGCTGGGATGATCGAGATACCCGAGATGAGGGAAACAGGATGTCGCCGGCTGCGAACGGTTGCGGCATGGCTGGTCGGCATTGCCGCTGCGGCGGGCTGCGGGGCCCACGCCAACAACAACCCGCCGCCGTCGACGCCGGCCCTGACCGATGACGACGACGTGGCGGGGCTGTTCGAGCACCATGGGTACCACCACCACGGCGGCGTGACCCTCTTCATTGCCATGAGCCTGGAGACGCTGGGGGTCTCGCCCGAGCAGCGGGCGGTCGTGGAGAAGATTCGCGACGGCCTCTACGCGAACATGGAAGGCGCACGCAAGGCGGAGCAAGTGCTGGTGATGTCGCTGGTCGACGGCCTCAGGGCCTCGAAATTCGATAGTGGCAAGGTCGATGGGGCGCTGGTGAAGGTGACGGCCGCGGCGGCGCAGGTCGATACAGCATCTGCCGATGCCTTGAATGAGCTGCACGCGACGCTGACACCCCCGCAGCGCGCGGCGCTGGTCGACAAGGTCGAAGCGCACTGGGCCGTGTGGCGGAGGGTGAACGCGGAGGAGGTCGGCCCCGGGGACCACCGAGGGATCCAGCTCTCCGCGCTCGAGACCGACCTGGCGCTGACGCCCGACCAGGTCGCCAAGATCAACACCGCGCTCGGCGACGACATGAGGAGCGTGCCACCGCTGGAGCACGAGAGGGTGTCGGCGCACCTGCGCGCCTTCGGCGCCGCATTCCAGGCCGAGAGCTTTGACGCGAAGGCGATGACGACCGGGCACGCCGCCGACGAACAATTGGTTCGCTGGGGCGCGGTCCATTTCGTTCACGTGGTCGAAGCGATGGGCGGCGTGCTCACCGCCGATCAGCGAAGCGAGCTGGCCCAGATGCTCAACGTGCACGCGACCCACGAGCTGGCCGCTCGGAGCAATTCATGACGGCGGGCGCGAGAGGGCTCGCGTCGATGTGTCGTTCGGCGATGAGCCGCATGGCGTGCGTGCTCGTGCTGGGCGCGACCGTCGCGGCGACTGCCGCAGGTTGCGGCGTGGCGTTCGACGCCGGGTACGGCTACGACAGCGGCTATCCGCCAGACACGTATATCGCGACGACCGAACCCTTCTATTTCGATGGGCGGCCGACCTACTGGTATGGCGGCCGCTGGTACTATCGCGACGGGGGGCGCTGGGCTCACTACGACCGCGAACCGCCTGCGCTGTACCAGCGTCGCATGCAGGGCGGGCCGGTGCGCCGGAACTACGAGAGCGGTTGGCGAGGCGGCCGGCCCGCCGTCGCCGCCGGTCGTCCCGGTCCAGCGGGGCACGCCTCGTCGCGCGGTGGCTGGCGCGGCCACCGCTAGGTTGCGACGTGCGCGGGCCGCCGCGCCGTTACCAGGTCACGCGTAGTGAGAGCGCGCTGAGCTCTCGCGATACGGTCGGGAAGATCGTCACCGACGGTCGCGTTCGCCGGGTCGGCTCCACGGGCACGTCGTGCCCGATGAGCCCGATGGTCATCAGGGTCAACGCGGCGGCGTCGGCGACGCTCCATGAGACGGCGACCGCCCAGCCCGTGGACGAGCGCCCGTGCGGATCCTCCGTCCTCGCGACCAGCAGGGGGCCCGCGATCGGCACCAGCAATCCGCCGGCCTCGCGCCACGCGCAGCTGCGGCAACCGCCGTCGACGCTGGCCGCGACCAACAGCAAGCCACCCAGGAGTTTCAAGCCGTAGCTCGTGCCGAGGAGCGCGCCGCCCGCGCCGAGCGGCACCGCTCGGTAGCGGTGGACAGTCGGCGTCTCATCCGCGAGCGCCGGCGGCGGCGCTGTGGCCGCTGACGACCTTTCCGGCCCGCCCGCGGGTACCACCGGGGTCGTCGCGGAGGGAGCGCGCGGCTCCGGCGCTGGCGCAACGGACGGGACCGGGGTCATCGAGGGCGACGCCGGCGGCGCCGGCTTCCAGAGCGTCGCGGGCGGTGCCAGTTTTCCGGCGGTCGCCCGCGGCTGGCCCGGCGTTCCGGCCGCCGGCGGTGCGTCGCCCGCCGCCCCCACTTCGTCCGCGCGCGCGTGCGTCGACAGCACGAGCAACGGCAAGGCAGCAACCGCGGCAAGAATCGCACACCGAGGCATCCGCACGCGCCGCTTCGATGCAATCCCTGTGGCAACCATTGAAGCAGCGATGAAGTTCTCGTCGAGCGACCGGGACGGGACCCCGCTAGACGACGCCCAGCTCCAGCGGCGTGGCGCCCGGGAAGACTCGGTCGAGATCCGACGGCGAGAGAGCCCACATGCGCGCGAAGAGCCCGCCGAGCAAATCGCGCACGTCGTTCAGCACCGGATACTCGCGGTCCTGCAGCAGCGTCGCACGCTCGACCTTGACCTGGGCGCCCACCACCGAGCCGCCTCGGATTCCGCCACCCAGGATCCAGTACGTCGACCCGTGACCATGATCGGTCCCCTTGTTGCCGTTCTCGCGAAAGGTGCGGCCGAACTCGGAGATGACGACGACAACCGTGTCGTGCCAGCGCGGGCCCAACTCTTCGGCCAACGCAACCAGACCACGGCCCAAGCTGTCGAGGCTGTTCGCGAGAGCGCCTTGCGCGCCTCCTTCGCCGACGTGGGTGTCCCAACCTCCGATGTCGACGAACCCGATGCGATATCGCTCGCGCATGAGGTGGCCGATTCGACGCGCCTCGAGCTCGAAGCCCTTTGGGTTGATGGAGCCGCGGTTGGCGTCGCGAAGTTCCTGCTCCAGCTCGCGCGCGACCGTCTTTCGAAGCTCCAGGCCCTCGTTCACGGCGATCTCCAGCGGTCCGCCCTTGTACATGCTGGCGAGGATCGAAGACTGCCTCTCGTCGAAGGCAGGCTTCCCCAACCCGCGAAGGGAGAGATTGGGTACATTCGCGCCCTGGAAGCAGCGGGGCAACGCGTCGGTGAACGCGATCGGAGACGCGCCGGCGACGACGCTCGAGAGGCGCGCCAGGAACCCCGAACGAAAGTCTTGCGCGCCCGCCGCCGGCTGGCCGCGTTCGATGTGGTCCTGGGTCTCGAAGTGACTGCGCGAGAGATCGTCGGTCCCGGCGAAAGGAACGAACGCGATCTCGCCCTTCGTGTAAAGGGCCCCGATGGTCGATCGCAAGACCGGCGCCAGCGCCCAGCTCGAGTCCAGCTCCAGCGCCCCGAGAGCGTCGCCCGCCGTCGGCCGAGCGACCGCGATGTTGGGCCGCGCTTCATAGTAGAAATCGCTGGCGTAGGGGATGACGGCGTTCGCACAGTCGTAGCCACCGCGCAGGAAGACGAGCAAGAGCCCCGGCGAACCGGAGGGCGCCGCAAACGCCGCGCCCCAGCGGGTCAGGACCGGGGCCGACAGCGCGAGCCCACCGATGAACCGCCGGCGGTTCATCGGTGGTTGAACTCCGGAGACGCGAGCAGGTAGGTGTTCCATTCTTGCTGCGACGCCGCTCGCTCGAACGCTTGTCTCGTGGTCGGCGAAAGGCTCGACTCGACGAGATCGAAGTACAGGCGCGACGCCAGGCGAGGGAAACCGGTGAGTATCGATGGGGTCCCATTCTCCGGCTCGAACAGACCGCCGTTGCCGGAGGCGATGTTGCGCGCGATCTCGAAGCGGCGGCTGAGCTGACCCGAGCTGGCCCAGTCATTCGCTCCGAGCGGATAGCCGTCCGGGGTTGGCCGGCCGTAGAGCGGCTCGCCCAGGGCGCCGAGCGCATTGATGATGGGGTGCGCGTTCGCGATGGGCCGGTCGTCATAGGCGAAGCGGTAGGCAGACACGACGAAGTGCATCGGGTCCTTGAACTGTCGTCCCAGGGACGCCGCCATCTCGCGTGACGTGAAGAGTGTCCGCATCACCTGGGTGAGATCTCCGTCGGTGCGCGTGAAAACCTTGGCCATCGCCTCGACGAGGGATCGGGGCGGTTCATCGCCCACGAAGTAGGCGGCGAGCTTGCGCGCGATGAAACGGGCGCAGGCCGGATGATGCGTGATCGTCTCGACCGCCTCCTCGATCTCGCCGAAGCCGTGGCCGAGAATCTTGTGACCAAGCAACACCTTGTCGCCAGGGTCGTGGCGCGCCGGGTTGAATTCGAAGCCGCCATGCCGCACGTACAAAGCCTGAAGGTCGTCCTTCAGCTTGGGCGCGACGCCGTCCTGGTCGATGCCGGCGCCCGTCAAGACGCGCGCCAGCTCTTGTACGTCGCCCTGCGTGTAGCCCGCGTCGACCCCGAGCGTGTGCAGCTCCAGAAGCTCGCGCGCATAGTTTTCGTTCAGGTGCCCCTTTGCGTTCTGCGCGTTGTCCAGATACTGCAGCATGGCGGGATGGGTGAGGGTGGCGAGCACCAGATCGCGAAAGCGACCGAGGACGTGGGGACGAATGGCCCGCTCTTCGTAGTCGGCGACGGTCCATCGAACGTTCGCCTTCTGCGCGTAGACGCTGAAGTGGTTCAGCCAGAACCACACCAACTGCTCGCGCAGCTGGTCTCCCGCGTAGATCGCCCGTAGCGCGTGTCGGCGCGCGGCTTCGTAGCTGAGCTCGTTGGCCCGCTCGTTCAGGGCCTTTCGCGCCTGCTCCTTCTCGGCGGGCGATGCCAGTGCGTTGATGCGCTTCTGCGCAGCCGACACCTCCAGGAGGAGGGTGGCTCCATCCTGTCGCTGGATCTCCAGCTGGTCGATCTGGTCGGCGATCGCTCGTGGCAGCGCGCTGCCGTCCCCGCGAAGTTGCGCTTCGATGAAGCGCTTGCGCCCGAGCCGCTCGTACTCGGCCAGGGTGGGGGCGTTCACGCCGTAGGTCACCCGGTCGAGCCAGCGAAGGTCGCTCGATGACGGTCGGCCCCAGGCGGCGCGCCCGGGGAAGAGAGCCGCGCACAGCACGAGAACCACGAGGCGTGCCGGGGCGGACTCCACCGGAGCTACTCTGGCTGCTCTACGGGGAAGATGCCAACCGTCGCGTCGAGCGGCTTGTGCCCAGGGACAGAGTCGAACTGTCTACACACGGATTTTCAGTGCCGGAAACATGCGCGAAATCATCGAGAAAATCGAATATTCTTGCCTTTCTGTACCATAACTGTACCATAAAAACCGGGTTTCAGAGCCATGGGGCGGCCACCAGCGAGAGCCCGGCGGGGCGACGGGAAGGTCTACAAGCGGGGTCGCCTCTGGTCGATCCGCTGGACCGAGGGCGGCGAGCGCTGCTACTCGGGTGGCTACCTCACCGAGGAGGCCGCCAACCAGGTGCGGGCGGTCATCGCCCTCAACCTCCAGGCCGGCCGCCCTGGGCTCGAGCGGATTCGCCCTGAGAGGAAGACGGAGCCGCTCCCCACGTTCGGCGCGCTGGTCGGCGAGTGGCTCGATGACCGGAAGGCCAAGGGACGACGATCGGTTGAGGACGATCGCCGACGCTGGAATCGACACCTAGCGCCGCTCCTCGCTCATCGCAGGCCGGATGCTAGCATCGACATCGGTTTTCTCGATCGGATGATCACCGACCTGCGAAGTCCCCCCGTCGGCAGCCTCGATCCGAGGGGGCGTACCAAGAAGGGCCTCTCGCCGGCGACGACGCAGCGCATTGTTCATCTGCTGTCGGCTTTCTACGTGTGGCTCGGTAAGCACCACGGCATCTTGAATAATCCTGTCCGCACGCTAAAGGGCGACGGCGACATCCGGGATCTCCTCCGCTCGACCCACGATCCGAAGCGGGTCCCGTTCCTCAAGCGCAAGGAGGACGTGGCGGCCGTCTTCCAGGCGCTGCCCCCGTCCATCAACATCGTGTATGCGCTCGGTGCCCTTGCCGGGCTACGGCCCGGGGAGGCGGTCGCTCTCGAATGGGATGCGGTCGATTTCGACGCTGGGCTCATCCTGGTCCGCCGGCAGCTTCGAGAGGGGCGGCTCGGCATCCCCAAGAGCGGGAAGGAGCGCGAAGTACCCATCGTGCCGAGCCTTTCGGCCGTCCTCAAGGCCTGGCGCAAGAAGAACCCCAAAGCGGAGCTCGTCGCGCCGAGCCTCCGCAAGAGCCAGACCGGCAAGACCAAGTTTCTAAACTGGCGCACCATCAAAAACGCGATGAAGAAGGCGCTCAAGAAGTGCGGCCTTAAGCCCATGACCTTCTACCAGGCGGGACGACACACGTTCGCCTCGCAGTGGGTCCTGTCTGGGAACTCGATCTATCGTCTCAAGGAGATGATGGGGCATAGCTCGGTGCAGGTGACCGAGCGCTACGCGCATCTGACGAATCAACTCACAGATTCCGAGCTCGCGCGGGCGGACATCAAGCTCGCGAGCTAGTGGTGCCGACGGAATCGGAGGCGGTTCGGGACGAACTTCTTCTGCTGTAGTTGCTTGAGTTTCTGGACTGCTAGTTAGTCTTCTAGAATCTTACGGACATGTCGGTTCGCTGATGCCACGCCGACCCCGTCCGGGGACCGCGGTAGCATCGTGGGGTCCCCGCACTCCCGCCGGTTCCATGTCGGCCTCGAATCGGGTTTTGGCGAACCACAGGCCCCACTCGCCATCGCCCGTCCCATCAAGGAGCTACCGAGAACGTTCCGGCCGCCGCGGGCCGGATCGAGCCGATGTGGCCCCATCCAGCCCGCCCATCCCGCTCAGCGAGATCTCGAGATCCGCCAAGAGCTCATCAACGGTTTTTGCGCGCGCCCTCCGAGAAGCCAGCCAGGACCGGGGCCGGGCGTGGGGCCGGGCGGACGTCAGCTATAGCCGGCACCCGGACGCAAC
>Ga0265338_10008933_pt1 | contig 12059 bp, 11 predicted proteins | sample 42126metaG_FD_193579 | JGI IMG/M metagenome (GOLD analysis project Ga0265338, IMG submission 193579) | Rhizosphere microbial communities from Carex aquatilis grown in University of Washington, Seatle, WA, United States - 4-21-26 metaG | ecosystem: Host-associated > Plants > Roots > Rhizosphere... | reverse complement strand
AACTCTTTGCTGAGCGACCTGCGATACCTGATACGCTCGAAGAGCAGAGAGGCAGTTGCTTAAGCTCTTGTCGGAAACGCCGGCAGCGCGAAGGCGTCTTCCTACGACGTCCATGCCGCCGTCAGTCAGGTTACAGGCGTCTAGATCTAGATGGAGTTCGCGTTCCACCCGCCGACAGTAGGCGACGTAGCTGTCTACCGAGCGCTTACCGATTCGACCTGAAAGCGCGCGCCGGAATTCCGTCTCTCGCACCAAATCGTTCCTATTTGCCCGTCATCAATCGCCATGGCCAACAACCACTCATACAAGATGCCGCTCCGCACCGTGTCCGAAAGTTCAGGGGCCCAGGCGGCGCGATCGCCATCGACGGCTCGCTGCTTGATTCATCGCGTCGAACCCGCGACCGGGACGGGCGGGCTATTCAGTAATCTGACCGGCAGCGCAACCGGCCCTAACCACCACTTTCTACAAGAACCCCGCGCCGGGTTGTCTGGATGACGCCTGCGGGCGGCTCGCGGGGGTGGCGCCCTTGACCTGAGGGGGAGTCCTGCCGCCGCCCGTATGGGTTGGCGAGGGACCGTCACGAAGGGGGCAGGACGTGGGGCCGAAGCGCATCGCGGGTTTGATCTCCGCTGTCATGCTGGCGTGGGCGCCGTTTTCAGCGAGATCGACTGCCGCCGTGGAGGCAGGCGCGCCGCCCGGGATCGACAAGACGGTGCTGCCCTATGCTAGCACGGAGCAGTCCGCCCGGCTGCCCGATGGCCGGACCATCCATCTCGTCTGCATGGGCCGAGGCGGGCCGGTCGTGCTGCTGACCGCGGGCGGCAGTGGCTGGAGCGTCAGCTGGGCCAAGGTCCAGCCCGCCGTGGCCGCCAGGACGCGGGTCTGTTCCTGGGACCCCGCCGGGCTCGGCCTCAGCAGTCCAAGCCCCCAGCCCCAGACCTCGGACGTCATGGCCTCGGACCTTGAGGCCGCGCTGACGGCCCGCGGCATCGATGGGCCTTACGTGGCGGTGGGCCATTCCCTGGGCGCCTATGTCAGCCTGATCCTGGCCGACCGGCGCCCCCGCAGCGTCGTCGGCATGGTGCTGGTCGATCCATCCCTGCCGGACCAGACCGCGATCTTCGACCGGGTCACGCCGGCGCAGCAGGCCTGGATGAGCGCCCGACCAGGCCCGGTTCCCTTCCTGGAAAAATGCGCCGCCGCCCTGCGCTCCGGGGCGGTGCGTCCCGGAAGCCCGGACCCGGACGGATGCCTGCGCGCGCCCGACTGGCCGCCGGACTGGCCCGCCGGGTTCCGCGCGGCCCTGAACAGGGCCTATGTCGACGCCTCGCCGGCGACGACCGCCGCCGCCCTGGCGACCATCGCCTCGAACATGAAATCGGCCGATCGGGACGCGAAGGTCGCCATCAACCCCCACCGCAGCTATGGGGCCATGCCGCTGATCGTGCTGACCGCCAGCGAGTTCAGGTCGCCGCCCGATTATCCCGACGCGGCCAAGGCCGAAATCCCGGCCTTCCAGGCCGAATGGCGCCGCGGCCACGATGCCTACGCCGCGCTCTCGACCCGCGGGGTCGACCAGGTGGTTCCCAACAGCTCGCACGACATGCCCGACGAGAAGCCTGAGGTCGTGATCGATGCGATCGACAAGGTCGTGGACGAGGCCCGCGGGGCGGGCCAGGTTCGCTAGGGCGCGTCCCGAAAAGCGGGAACCGGTTTCCGGGGCAAAACGCGCGTGAATACAAGGATCTAGAGCGCGTTCCGAAAACTGGGAACCGGTTTTCGGGACAAAACGCGCGTGAACAAAAAGATCTAGAGCGGGCGATCTGATTCCGTCAGATCGCAACCCGCTCTAGCGCCGCGCTGACCAGGGGAAGCCGCCCCGGCGCCGGGGTGGGGCCACCCAAGGGACGTCGCAAACCCTAATCGCGCCCACTCGCGCCTGAGCAGTCCGTAGACCCGGCGCTCCTCACGCCCGGCCCGCTCCGGACGGTCAGCGCGTCAGCACGAGGTGGGTCGCCCGTTCCGTCGGGACCGCCTCGGTCACCCGATAGCCAAGCCCTGGCAGGTCGAGGCCGGCGAACAGGGATTCGCCACGGCCCAGGACCACGGGGGACATCGCCAGGTGCATCTCGTCGATGGCGCCGGCCAGCAGGTACTGGCGGACCGTCGAAACGCCGCCGCCGATCTTCACGTCCTTCTCGCCAGCCGCGGCCTTGGCCTGGGCGAGCGCCGCCTCGATTCCCTCGGTGACGAAGTGGAAGGTGGTCCCGCCCTGCATCTCGATGGGCGCGCGGGCGTGGTGGGTCAGGATGAAGGTCGGCGCGTGGTAGGGGGGATTGTCGCCCCACCAGCCCTTCCAGTCGGGGCCGCCCCAGTCGTCGCCGGCCGGGCCGAACATGTTGCGGCCGAGGATGAAGGCCCCGAAGCCTTCCGCCCCGGCCTGGGCGAAGCGGGCGTCGGCGCCCTCGGTTTCGCCGTCCTGCCCGAACATCGACCGAAAGGTCTGGGTCGGGAAGAACCAGTTGTGCAGCTCCCGGCCCCCTTTGCCGAGGGGATGCTCCAGGCTCTGGTCCGGACCCGCCCCGAAGCCGTCGAAGGACACCGAAAAAGCCGCGACGCGCACCCTGCCCATGGGGCCTCCGTCTGAAGGTGGATGATCACCGCCAGAGGTTTAGCGCGTCGGCCGGCCCTTTCGCCATGACGATGACAGCGCTCCTTGCGCCGAACCCGCGTCACGCCGTCCGTGGCTGGGATGCGAGGACGACCTACGTGGACGGACAGCGAGGCGGCCGCCCCCGTGTCCGACGATATCCTGCGCCTCCGACGCTAGTGCGTGGGCGTCTCGGGCGGCTCGACGTAGATGATCTTGGGCCCGCGGCTCGTGAAGGTCCGGGCGAGCAGGAAACCGACGCCCACGGCGATGGCCAGGGCCACGTAAGGGCGTTCCTGGACGAACGGCTGCAGGTTGGAATCCACTTCCCGCGCCGTGATGCGCGCCCTGCCATAGGCGTCCGCCGCCCGGCCGCTCAGCTGGCGGGCCAGGACGCTGATGCGCTCGCTGGCGTCCACCAGCCTGTCGGCGGCGTCGGCGATGACGTCATGGGCCGTGTCGACGCTGATCTTCTTGCCTTCGCGCAGGCGCTCGATCGCCACCTTGCCGCCGTTCGATACGTAGTCGCTCACCGCCATCTCGCTCTCCGACTGGTCCATTGGCCATGCCCCGTCGTGCGGGTTTCCCCGCACGCGGCGAAGCCTGAATGCGCGGTATGCCCGGCTGTTCCGCGCCGGCGATCAATTCGGGTCACCGTGATGCGCCGGCCGGTTGTTCAACCTCGGCAGTGGAGGTCTGGATGCGTTGGCGCGCCCGCGACACGGCCATCTTGACCGCGGCCTCGGTAGCGCCGAGCAGGCGGGCTGTCTCCGGGCCTGTGTAGCCGTGGATCTCGCGCAGGACGAACACCTCGAATTCCCGGGGCGGCAGGGTGTGGGTCAGGAAGTCGAGCCACTCGACGCCCAGTTCGCCCGGTGGACGTGGCGCGGCGGCCATTGCCGTGTGGGCCGACAGCAGGGCCTCCTTCTTGCGTCGCCGCAGATGATCGATCCACAGGTTGGCGGCGGTGCGGAACAGATAGGCCTTGGTGTTGTCGGGGCCGCCGCAGATCCGGCAGAGGGCGAGGCCACGGATCAGGGTCTCGTGCTGGAGGTCCTCGGCGGCCGCAAGGTCCCCGGTCAGGCGAAGGCAGTAGCCCAGCAGCGCGTCGCGAAGCGGTTCGATGTCCCGCTCGAACAGATGGTTGCGCAACCGGTGGATCGCCTCGCCCCAGCGCTGCTGAACAGCATCCATCGGAAGCTCCACCGGCCGATGTTACCTTTCTATCCCCTGGTTCGTCCTTGGGAAGAGCAGCCATCCGGAGGATCGCCCATGACCGCCCGACCCGTCTTGCACACCAGCCCAGGTTCCCATCACGCGCGCCGCGTGGCGCTGCTGATCCACGAGCTGGGGCTCGACGTCGAGCTGCGGCCGATGGACGTCCGCCCCAAGGGCATGGGCGGCGACAACGACACGCCGGAGTTCCTGCGGCTGAACCCCTACGGCAAGGCGCCGGTCCTGCAGGACGGCGAACTGGTGCTGACCGAGTCCAACGCCATCATGGCCTATCTCGCCGAGCGGCACGGCTTCAACCCGCTGTGGCCGGCCGACCTCACCGAGCGGGCCCAGATCCTGAAATGGCAGTTCCTCCAGGCGGCGCACCTGTCGGCGGCGGCCGACGGCCTGCTCTACGAGAACCTCATGAAGCCCATGCTGGGCCAGCGTCCCGACGAGGCGGCGGTCGCCAGCCTGACCCAGGCCTTCCATCGCTGCGCGGGCGTGATCGACGTGGCGTTGTCGCAGAGCGACTATCTGGCGGCGGGCCGCGTGACCTGCGCGGACCTCTCGGTGGTCACGGCCCTGATGTACGCGCGCGCCGCCCAGATCCCCGTGGGCGAGCATCCGCCGCTCGCCGCCTGGGCGGCGCGGATGCAGGATCGCCCCTCCTGGCGCGGCACCGAGCCCCCGCCGATGCGGCCCTGAAGGGGCCCCCGGGAAAACGAGAAGGCCGGACCCTCCGGCGGAACCCTGCTATAGCGGCGCCCGCGTTCCATGGGCCGGTGGGCCCGCGGACGCCCAAGGAGTTCCATGCCGTTTCCCAACGCCCATCCCACCCTCGCCAAGGCGCTGTCGGCGCAAGGCTATGAGGAGCCGACCGCCGTCCAGGCCGCGATCCTGGAGGCGCCCGCCGGGGCCGACCTGCTGGTCTCGGCCCAGACCGGCTCGGGCAAGACCGTGGGCTTCGGCCTTGCCGCCGCGGCCGAGCTGCTGGGGGATGCGCCGGCCTTCGGCCCTGGCGGCGCGCCGCTCTGCCTGGTGGTCGCTCCCACCCGCGAGCTGGCCCTGCAGGTCGCCCGTGAACTGGGCTGGCTCTTCGCCGGGGCGGGGGGCCAGATCGTCACCTGCGTCGGCGGCATGGATGCGCGCCGCGAGCAGCGCGCCCTGGCCGGCGGCTGCCACATGGTGGTCGGCACCCCCGGGCGGCTGCGCGACCACCTGGAGCGCGGCAACCTCGACCTCGCGGCCCTGAAGGTCGTGGTGCTGGACGAGGCCGACGAGATGCTGGACCTCGGCTTCCGCGAGGACCTGGAGGAGATCCTGGACGCCACGCCCGCCGAGCGGCGGACCTTGCTGTTCTCGGCCACCATCGCCCGCGAGATCGCGGCCCTGGCCCGCCGCTACCAGCGCGACGCCGTCCGCATCGACACCAACCGCCGCGACGAGCCGCACGGCGACATCGAGTACCGCGCCATCCGCGTGGCCCCCAACGAGATCGAGCACGCCGTGGTCAATGTGCTCCGCTATTTCGACGCCCCCAGCGCCCTGATCTTCTGCGCCACCCGCGAGGCGGTGCGCCACCTCTACGCCTCCCTGCGCGACCGGGGGTTCAGCGCCGTCGCCCTCTCGGGCGAGCTGAGCCAGAAGGAGCGCACCGACGCCCTGCAGGCCCTGCGCGACGGCCACGCCCGGGCCTGCGTGGCCACCGACGTCGCCGCACGGGGGCTGGACCTGCCGGCGCTGGACCTGGTGATCCACGCCGAGCTGCCGCAGAACAAGCCGGCGCTGCTCCACCGCAGCGGACGCACCGGCCGCGCCGGGCGCAAGGGCGTCTCGGTGCTGCTGGTCCCCTACACCCGCCGGCGCAAGGCCGAGCAGCTGCTGGCCTCGGCCCAGGTCACCGCCGCCTGGTCGGGCCCGCCCAGCGCCGACGAGATCCGCGCCCGCGACCAGCAGCGGCTGCTGGAAAGCCCGCTGTTGCGGGAGGCGCCCTCCGAGGAGGACCTGGAACTCGGCCGCAAACTGCTGGAGGGCGCTGCCTCGCCCGAGGCCATCGCCGCGGCCCTGGTGCGCCTCTACCGCGCCCAGCTGCCCGATCCCGAGGAGGTGTTCGACGACCGCCGGGGCGCCGAGCCGCCGCCGCGCGAAGCCCGCGACCCGAGGGACAGCCGCGAGCCCCGCGAACCTCGCGAGCGCACGGGCGAGCCGCACACGCCATTGGAGCCGGGCAGCGGCGTCTGGTTCCGCCTGCCGGTCGGCCGCCAGAACAACGCCGACCCCAAGTGGCTGATCCCCCTGATCTGCCGTCGCGGCCACGTCACCAAGAAGGACATCGGCGCCATCCGCATCTTCCCCCGCGAGACCAAGTTCGAGATCGCGGCCGAGGCGGCGGACCGCTTCCGCGAGGCCGTGCGCGCCGCCGGCAAGGGCGACGTGGCCATCGACCCCGCGGGCGCCCCGGGCCCGGGCGGGCCGCGTCCCAAGCCGCATCAGCGCGAGCGCGAGCAGGAGCGCAGGGGCCCGCCGAAGGGGAAGGGCAAGCCGAAGAGGAAGCCCTGACCCCACGCCCTTCATGAGCGCGATGCTTGTCGGAATGAACGATGCGGCTATCAATGCCGCCGCCACCCCGGCCACCACCGCAGACGGAGCACCCCCATGCAGGACCTCGAGGGCAAGGTCGCCTTCATCACCGGCGGCGCCAACGGGATCGGGTTCGGCATGGTCCGGGCCTTCCTGTCGGAGGGCATGAAGGTGGTGGTGGCCGACTGGAGCCCCGCCAACATCGACAAGGCCAAGGCCAGGTTGGCGGGCAACAACGCGGTGGCCTTCGTGCAGGCCAATGTGGCCGACCGCGCCAATCTGAAGGCCGCGGCGGACGAGGCGCTGCAGGTGTTCGGCAAGATCCACGTGCTTTGCAACAACGCCGGGGTGAATGGCGGCGGCACGGCCGACGATCCGGACTTCGACGGCTGGGACAAGGCCATCGCCGTCAACCTGGGCGGGGTGGTCAATGGCACGAAGCTGATCGTGCCGATCATCAAGGCCCAGGGCGAGGGCGGCCACGTGGTCTGTACCTCCTCCATGGCCGGGGTGGTGCCCCTGCCGGGCCTGGCCGCCTATTCCACCGCCAAGTACGCCGTGCGCGGCTTCGCCGAGAGCCTGCGCATGCAGCTGGCGCCCCTGGGCATCGGGGTGTCCTGCCTGTTCCCGGGGGCCACCCGCACCGGCATGCTCTACGCCCCCGAGGACAAGCCCGAGGAGGCGATCGACGAGGCCGCCGCCAGCGACTTCCAGAAGGCGCTCTGGGCCGCCGCGCGCGACGCCATCGACCCGCTCGACACCGGCCGGGCGGTGGTCGAGGCGATCAAGCAGAACCGCTTCCACATCTTCACCAACCGCGAGTTCCTGGACTAGGTGATCGCCCGCAACCGCGAGATGGAAGCGGCCTTCCCCGAGCAGGACCCGCCTCCAGGGCGGGTGAAGTTCGAGACCTTGCGCGCGTAGATCAGCCGCAACCTGCTGGCCACGGGCAACCGCAAGCTCGGCGGCGAGGACGGCGGCGACTTCGGCCTCGACCTGAACACCACCGCGATCATCTGACGGGCTGCCGAAACTCCCGTCACTGAATCATCGGAAACCCTGCTAGGAGTTCAGGGCAGGGTAGGAGGGTTCGATGGGCAAGCTCACGGTCTTGAAGAGCAAGTCGGGCGTGACGGCGATCGCCGTGGACGCGGCCTGGAACAACCCGAAGACCATCGACCTCACCGCGGTGCTCGAGCCCTGTTCCAAGGCCTTCGCCGACCGGTCCGTGGCGATCTGGAGCGTCGCCAGGTCCTTCGTCACCAAGGCCTGCGCCAGCCTGAGCCTGATCGAGCGCTCTCTCGGCTCACCGGAAAGCGAGGCCAAGCTGGGGGCGATGGGGTTGAAGAACCTCAAGCTCGCCAAGAGCGCCTTCGAGCTGTTCTGGGGGCCGCTCACGGTGCTGAGCTGCGCGGAGGTCAAGGAACGGATGGGCTATCTCAAGGCGGCCTTCCTCGACGATTTCACGGTGCGCCTGATCACCCCCCAACCCGTGGGAAAGACCTCCAAGGCCTCGGTGCTGGTGAAGCACAAGGCCAGCAAGCCAGGCGCGGACGACTACATCCACCGCATCAAGTTCTTCGAGCTGCTGGTGAGCTCGGGAAGGTTCGATGACTCCGGCATCAATTCCATGGCCGGCACCCTGGTCCACGAGATGAGCCATCTCGTGCTCGCCACCTCGGACCATGCCTATGGCGCGAAAAAGGCCAGCGAACTGTCAGACGCCGAGAAGCTGACCAACGCGGACAACTACAAGTACTATTGCGAGCTGTTCCAGTATCGCGACCTGAAGATCGGCTTCGAAGCCCTGAACAAGAGCACCCCGGACCTCGCCCACGAGCCGCCGGAAGGAACCTGACGCACCGACGGCCCCCGCCTTAGCTCCGTACTGATCCACACCGGAGGCGGACCATGCTCCCCGATCCGCCGGCCCGTCCGGGGGTTGGAGACGCGAAACATGGAGGCCTCCGGCCGAGTTGGCTTGCGCCACGCCGCCCACCACCGCCCTCGCGCGCCAGGCGTCTGGCGGGGGGGAAGCCACCGTAAATACGGGGCGTTTACGGTCACAAAACCTTCAACCGGGGGCGGTCAGGGCCGGCGGGGTTCCGCGCCGCCGGCGCGCACCCGCGCCTCACTTGCCGCCGGTCACCCGCTTGGCGAACCTCAGGATCGGGTCCGAAACGCTGGTGTCGGGCGTGTCGAAGGCGAACACCTCCGACACGTGGCTGTGGCGTTTGTTGTAGACCAGGATCGGGCAGTGGCCCTGGCCGTCCTTGGCCTTGGGGCCGTCGGCGGCGCAGAGCTTGTCGTGGACGGCGTGGTCCAGGGCGGTCATGTCGCCGCTGACGCCGGGATCCAGCTCGGCGCGCATGATCATCACCTTCACCCGGGTCTTCAGGAAGCCGGGCAGGTTGTCCCTTTCGGCCTTCTGCGCGTCGGTGAGCTGCGGCGGGCGGAAGCCGCCGGGGCCGCCGAAGGGTGGCGCGACCTCAGGGGCGCCGCTGGGGCCGGAGATGTGGCCATGCGCATTGCCCTGGTTGGGATCGGCGCCGCAGGTCGAGCCCACCACCGGCTGGTTGGGCGAGGGCGAGTTGCCGGCGAACATGCTCTGGTCGCCCAGCGCCGTCGGGATCGGAGCGCCCGACATGTAGACCACGCCCTTGATCTGCACGCCGTGCGGCCAGCGGTCGGCGTGGCCGACATAGACGCCCACCGGCAGGGTGCCGGCCGAATGGGTGGCCATGACCATGCGGGCGCCGTCGCCGTGGTGCTTGCCGATGTGGCCCTTGATCCAGTCGACCGCGCTGGCGATGTCGCGCCCGCCGTCGTCCCATTCCTTGCCGGGATGGCGCTGGACGGTGACCACCACGAAGCCGTGCTTCACTCCCCAACGGCCGATGTTGTCGTAGAAGGCGTTGGCCTCGCGGTCCTGCTGCTCGATCTTGTTGCCGGCGCCGCCGGGCACATAGATGAACACCGGCCGTTTCGCGGCCCCCTTGTCGCCGGAGAAGATGTCGACCAGGTCCTTGGGATTGGACCCGAAGCTGACGTCGCGCGCGATGGTCACGCCCGGATAGAGCTTGGCCTTGGCGCGGATGGGCTTGTCGGCGCCCGGCGGCCACCAGGTGTCGTAGTCGTTCTTCGGCATCAGCGGCCGGTAGAGCTTGGCCGTGCAGGAGACGTCCACCACCTGGCCCATGGCCTTCAGCTGCTGGTACATCGGCTCGGGCACCGCGCCCTGGGCCGAGGCGACGATCGTGCTCGCCAGCAAAGCCGCCGCAGCGGCCGCGTGAAGCCAGGTCCTGGTCATGTTTCCCCTCGTGCGTCGTGGACGCCGGATTCTCCCGACGCCTCGTCTTCCGCCGCAGTTTGGCGCGCCCGAGGGCCGGTTGGAAGGCGTGTTCTAGGCTGTGGCTGATTCGCCTGCCGCGATTCACGGCTTGCCAACCAGTCTGTGGATAAGATCACCCTATGAGAGCCAACAAGGCTCCACAGCCATTGGGGCGGGGTGTCAAAACGATGCTGAGGTTCGCTGCCCTCGCGGCTGTCGGCGCCCTGTCGGCGGCCGGCGCCGCCCAGACGGTGGTCTGGCTCGACCGGGCCAGCCATCCGGGCGACCTTCGCAATTCGGAAACGGCCATGGCGACGACCCGCGCGTCAGACGCGGGCCCGCCGGCCGACGGCCAAGCGGCCGAGGTGGTCAAGGCGGCCGACGGCCACTACTGGGCCGAGGGCCAGGTCAACGGCAAGGCGGTGCGCTTCCTGGTCGACACCGGCGCGACGGCGGTGGCCCTGACCGCCGAGGACGCCTCGCGGCTCGGCATGGATCCCGCCACCTTGAAGTACGGCTACAAGGTGATGACGGCCTCGGGCCAGGCCCGCGCCGCCGAGGTGAAGCTGGCCAGCGTCTCCATCGCCGGGGCCCGGGTGAACGACGTGGACGCCCTGGTGATCGAAAAGGGCCTGCCGTCCTCGCTGCTGGGCATGACCTATCTGGGCCGGCTCTCCGCCTTCGAAGCCACCAAGACGGCGCTGATCCTGCGGCCTTAGGGCCGGGCTCAGGCCGCGGCCATCTCCGCCGGCCCGCTGACCGCCTCCAGCGCCCGTTCGATCACCTCGAATCCGGCGCCGGGTCGAATGGCCTCCACCGTGAGGATGCGCCGCCAGGTCCGGGCGCCGGGGCGGGCGTGGAACAGGCCCAGCATGTGGCGGGTCATGGCCGGCAGCTTCACGCCCTCCGCCAGCTTGGCCTCCACATAGGGCAGGTAGGCGCGCACCGCATCGTGGGGCGTCACGTCCGGGCCCGAGGCCCCGTAGAGCCGCCGGTCGGCTTCGCCCAGCAGCGCCGGCTCGTGATAGGCCGCGCGGCCCAGCATCACGCCGTCGACGCCTGCCGCCAGGTGAGCCTCGGCCTCGTCCAGGGAATGGACGCCGCCGTTGATCAGGATGGTCAGGGCCGGGCGCTCGCGCTTCAGGCGGTAGACCAGGGGATAGTCCAAGGGCGGGATGTCCCGGTTCTCCTTGGGGCTCAGGCCCTTCAGCCAGGCCTTGCGGGCATGCACCACGAAGATCGAGACGCCCACATCGGCGCAGCGGTCGACCAGGCCGAACAGGCTCTCCTCGGGGTCCTGGTCGTCGACACCAAGGCGGCACTTCACCGTGGCGGGGATCTTCACCGCCCCCAGGATCGCGGCCATGCCCTCGGCCACCAAGGCCGGCTCCCGCATCAGGCAGGCCCCGAAGCGGCCGCTCTGCACCCGGTCGGAGGGGCAGCCGACGTTCAGGTTGATCTCGTCATAGCCCAGCGCCTCGCCGATCCGCGCGGCCTCGGCCAGCTCGGCCGGATCGCAGCCGCCCAGCTGCAGCGCCACCGGATGCTCGAAGGCGTCGTAGCCCAGCAGCCGCTCGCGATCGCCGTGGATCACCGCGCCGGTGGTCAGCATCTCGGTGTAGAGCAGGGCCCGCGCGGACAGCACCCGGTGAAGCGCCCGGCAATGCCGGTCGGTCCAGTCCATCATCGGGGCCACGCTAAGGGTGCGCGGCGATGTGTTGATCTTGGTCATGACGGGCGGCGGAAACGGGACTGGCTGTATCCAAAGGCGACGGCGACCGGTCGCATCCTAGGTGTCGGGATATAAGGATCGATGTCCTGGGTAGCAGGCGCCGCCGGGCGGCGGAAGGGAAGCGGCGATGACTGACAAGGTGCTGGTGTTCTATGGCTCCTACCGCACGACGCGGGTCGGCATCCGCATGGCCGCCTTCGTCGTCAAGGAGCTCGCGGCCCGCGGCGCCGACGTGGAGCTGATCGACGCCCGGGAGGTGGGCCTTCCGATCCTGGACCGGATGTACAAGGAGTATTCCGCCGGTTCCGCGCCGCCTCGGATGCAGGAGTTGGCCGGAAAGATCCGCGCCGCCGACGCCTTCGTGTTCGTCGTCGGCGAGTACAATTGGGGACCACAGCCGGGCCTGAAGAACCTCACCGACCATTTCCTCGAGGAATGGTTCTGGCGCCCGGCCGCCGTCGTCAGCTACTCGCCGGGCAGGCTGTCCGGCGCCCGCGCCAGCACCTCATGGCATCCGATCCTGTCGGAGATGGGCATGGTCGTGA
>Ga0265338_10008931_pt1 | contig 12059 bp, 9 predicted proteins | sample 42126metaG_FD_193579 | JGI IMG/M metagenome (GOLD analysis project Ga0265338, IMG submission 193579) | Rhizosphere microbial communities from Carex aquatilis grown in University of Washington, Seatle, WA, United States - 4-21-26 metaG | ecosystem: Host-associated > Plants > Roots > Rhizosphere >... | reverse complement strand
TGCCGCCGCCGGCAAGGGGGCGGTCGACCTCAATACCTGGGGACCTAAGATCAGCAAGTTCGCCCAGGAACGTGGCGCCCAGGCAGCTACGCGCGAGAAGGCCGCCGGTGAGGCTTTCCTGGCCAAGGCCGCAGCCGAACCGGGCGCCGAGAAGACCGCAACCGGCCTGGTTTATCGCGAGTTGAGAGCGGGAACCGGAGCCTCCCCCGTAGCCACCGACAAGGTCAAGGTGCACTACAAGGGCACGCTCACCAACGGTACCGAGTTCGACAGCTCTTACAAACGCAACTCTCCAGCTGAGTTCACCCTCACCGGCGTGATCCCCTGTTGGACCGAGGGCGTTCAGAAGATGAAGGTGGGCGGCAAAGCCAGCCTGACCTGCCCCTCAGGGATTGCTTACGGCGACCGCGGTCATCCGCCGGCCATTCCGGGCGGCGCGACGCTGGTCTTCGAGGTCGAGCTGCTCGAAATCGCCGCTCCGCCTGCTCCTCCAATGCCACCGGTCGCTCCGCCTGCTCCCGCGCCACCGACTGCACCCGGGAAGTAATCGCCGCTCAGTCTCGCCGCAGGGTCGGCCTGGTCTCCAGCCAGCGCCCGAACGCTACGCCGGACCAGATCGCTTCAACGACGCCGAAAGGCCAGGCTCCCTGCAGGAAGCCGTAGACCGAAGCCATCACGCAAGAGCCGGAGAACGCCAGTACGAACCAGTTGTTGCGTTTCTCCAGCGCGTAGAAAACCAGCATCAGCGTCACAGCCACAAATCCGAAAAGCGTCAGGCTCATACGGTTTCGGACCCCCGCGCTTCGTTCACCATATTCGTGTACCGCCGCGCCAATTCGTGAATCCACTCCCGTTGCCGTTTCTTGATCGCGTTCTGGTGAATCAGGTGCTGGCCTATGCCGAGGGCGGCCGCTCCGGCGCGGATGTAGTCGCCCGCGTTCTTCTGGTTGACGCCGCCGGAGGCGACCAGCGGGATCTGCGGGAACGGCGCTTTGAGGGCCCGGATGTAATCGGGACCGCCCAGTTGCGCGCACGGGAACACCTTGACGAATTCGCAACCGGCCTTCCACGCCGCCATGATTTCGCCGGGAGTCAAAGCCCCCGGCAGGACCGCCACGTTGCGCTTCAGCGCGAAATCGACGATCTCCAGATCGAGGCCCGGAGTGGTCAGAAAACTGGCGCCTGCATCGAGACAGCGGCACGCCGTTTCGACATCCGATATCGTACCGGCGCCCACAATGATATCCGTGCGGTACCGCGTCAATTGCGCAATCACGCCAATGGCGCCCGGTATCGTCATGGTGAGTTCGACGATGGGGATTCCACTGCTGCACACCGCCTCGGCGGCAAACAGCGCTTCGCTTTCGGAGTACACCCTTACAGCCGGTATGATCCCGACCCCCAGGATGCGCGCGCGAATCTCTTCCCTGGTCACGGCAGGCTCCTGGCTCCCACCGCCTCGCGAAGTTGCTCGAGTGCGGTCAGGTAGGCGGCGATAGTCTGGCGCCAGGCCAGTTGCGTGGCGCGATAGCTCCGTTCGGCGTCCAGGAAATCGAGCAGGCTGGCCGCCCCGCGCCGGTATGCGTATTCGCTGATGTCGCGATTCTTCTGCGACACGTCGAGATAGGTGGAGCGGTAGTATCGAGCCACGCGGTCGGTAGACTGCAGTGCCTCGAAAGCGTCCCGCACGTCGGTCATGGCCTGCCCCTGCGCGGCCTCCTTCTGCTGCTCCGCCTGCGTGACGGCGAAACGCGTTCGTGCGATTTCGCCCTGGTTGCGGTCGAAAATCGGAAGCGGGAAACTGATATTGAAAGTGACGGTGCTGATCGCGTTGACGTGCGAGTAGTTGAGCGAACCCGTCACGTCCACTTTCCCGTTTGCCTTGGCCAGTTCGAGTTGGCTGCCTGCGGCGGTGACCCCCTGCACGGCGGCCCGCAGATCCGGCCGGTTCTCCACTGCCTTCGCCTGCAACTCCGGAAGCGTGAGAATGAGCGGCTGGTAGTCGAACGTGCCCGCTACCGCGTAATCGGCGGGAACGGATTCATAGCCCAGCAGCTGACGGAGATCGGAGAGCGCCTGCGTTTTCGCCAGTTCCGCCTGGTCCACATCCTGCTCGAATTGCAGTAACTGAAGCTTGATCTTCAGATAGTCGTTCTCGCTGATTCCGCCGGCCTTGAATTGCCTCTCGCCGATCTCCACCGTTTTTTCGAAGCTCTTCAAGTCCTGATCCGCCAGATCGAGGGTCGATTGCGCGAGCTGCACATTGATGAACAACTGGGCCACCTGAAATGTAAGGCTGCGCTCGTTGTCCGCTACCTGCGAACGCGTCACGGCCGTGGCATCCTTCGCAGCCTGCAGCCGGTGCTGGCGCTTCTTGCCGCGCTCGAACAGGTAACTGATGCCGACGTCGCCCTCCGTCGAATCGTGGAGGTAATCAAGAAAGCTGGTGCCGTTAGGGTGGACCAGCGGCAGGTATTCCCAGTCCGTAAACAAAGTCGGATTGGGGCGGAGGTTGGCCGTGATCTCCTGGGCCTGGTTCTGCTGAATGGTCGTCCGCGCGGCCAGCAGGTTATGGTTGTGGTCGAGCGCCATCTGTGTGGCCTGGTCCAGTGTGATCGTGACCGGCGCCGGAGGCGTTTGGGCGAGTGCAAGAGTCGGAAGCAGCGCGAAGGCCGCCCAGAGTGTGCGTCTAGCTTTCAAAGGACTCCTCCGGATCCGGAAGCTTGTCTCCCTCCCTGGCGATCCACACATAAATCGTTGGAAGCAGGATGATGCTCATGATCAGTGCCGAAATCAGACCGCCGACGATCACGATGGCGAATGGCCGCTGCGAATCGGAACCGATCTCATGGGATAGTGCGGCAGGCAACAAACCCAGCGTCGCCACGAGCATGGTCATCATGATGGGACGAAGCCGCAGGACCGCGCCCTCCACCGCCGCGTCTTCGATCGCGTGGCCCCGCGCGCGGCGCTGGTTGATGTACTCGAGCATGATGACGCCGGTCTGCACGCAGACACCGAACAGCGCCAGGAAGCCAACGCCCGAAGACACGCTGAAGTTAGTGTGGGTAATCAGCAGTGCGAGCAAGCCGCCCATGGGCGCGAGCAGCACGTTCACAAGGATCAAACCAGCCCACTTGAACGAACGGAACATGGTGTAGAGAATAATGAGGATGACCAGAAGCGTGAGCGGCACGACAATCATCAACCGCGTCGCCGCGCGCTTTTCGCTCTCGTACTCTCCAGACCATTCCAGGTGATAGCCGGGAGGCAGTTTCACCTTCTGATGGACTTGGTTCATGGCGTCCTCAACGGTGCTTCCGAGATCTCGGCCGCGAACACTGAACGTTACAGCGTCGTACCGGCTGTTGCCTTCACGGTAGATGTCATAGGCGCCGTCCTTTACCTCCACCGTGGTTAGCTGTGCCAGAGACACCCGCTCGCCGGATGGGGAAAGCAGGCGGACATTGGCGATGGCCTTCTGGGTGTCGCGATACGGCGCCTGATATCGGACTACGACGTCGTATCGCTCCTCGCCGAGGAGCACCTGGCTGACAGCATTGCCTCCCACGGACGTCTGAACCGCGTCCTGCACGTCGGCCACGTTGATCCCAAAGCGGGCTGCCATCCTGCGGTCGATCGTGAAGTTCAGGTTCGGCTGGCCGAGAACGTGGTAAAGCTTGAGATCCGCAAGGCCGGGAACGCCCGACATCGCGGCGACGATTTCTTCACCCTTCTCGTCGAGAGTCTTCAGATCCTTCCCGAAAAGCTTGAGCGCCAGTTGGCCCTTTGTACCGGTGATGGTCTCGCCCACGTTGTCTTCGATCGGCTGCGAGAAATTCCAGAGAGCCCCTGGCAGTTTGCCCACCTCGCGACTCATCGCGCCGATCAGTTCCTCTTTGTTCCGGTGAAACACCGGCCTCCATTGGTCCTTGGGCTTGAGGTCCACGAAGTACTCGGTGTTGCCGAATCCGCCGGTGTCGGTTCCGTCATCGGGTCGTCCCACTTCGGACACCACCTTGGTCACCTCGGGGAAGGACGCGAACACCAGGCGAGCCTGATCCGTGAAGCGCGTACCCTCCGTGAGGTTGGTGCTGTCGGCCAAGGTTCCGCGAGCCCAGATAGCGCCCTCGTCCAGGTGCGGCAGGAATTCCGAACCGATGACTCCGCTGAACGCGAGATACGCGGACACGCCGAGAGTGGCGATCCCAACACTGACCGTGATCCAGCGATGCCTGATCGCCCAACGCAGGTTCGTTTCGTAAACCCGGGTCAAAAACACCAGCACAGGGTTGCGCCACTCGCGAACGCCCTTGCGGAAGAGCACGCTCGAGAGGACCGGCGCGATCAGGATGGAGAAGGTCAGCGCCCCCAGCAGAGCGAAAGCAACCGTCAACGCCATGGGCCTGAAAAGCCGGCCTTCCACTCGCTGCAGCGTGAAGATCGGCATGTAGGCGGTGATGATGATGGCAATGGCGTAGAAGACCGGGCGTTGGACCTCGTGGGCTGCATCGCGGATAATTTGCGCGATCGGTCTCGCGGTTCCGCTGCGGCTCTGGCGGCTTAGATGTCGCACCGTGTTTTCCACCATTACGACCGCTCCGTCCACCACCATCCCGAAGTCGAGCGCTCCGAGGGAGAGGAGGTTCGCGGGAATGTGGCTGGCATCGAGCCAAATGGACGCGAACAGCAGGGAGAACGGAATGGTGAGGGCCACGATCAGAGCAGCGCGGATGTTCCCCAGAAACAGGAGAAGGACGAGGGTCACCAGGATCATTCCTTCGCCCAGGTTATGCATGACCGTGTGCAGGGTGTAGCCCAGAAGATCGGCGCGATCCAGCATGGGGACGACTTTCACACCGGGAGGCAATATCCCGTTGTTGAGTTCGTCCACCTTCTTGTGGATCGCCGCGAGCGTCGGCCCCGCATCCGCGCCTTTACGCATCAGCACAATGCCCTGGATGACGTCGGGTTCGTCGATGATGCGCCCGTCCTCCATGTGGTTCGCCCGGGCCATGTGTCCAAGGCGAATCTTGGGGCCTTGCAGTACGTCGGCAATGTCCTTCACCCGAAGAGCGGTCCCTTTTTGTGTCTTCAGGACCGTCTGCTCGATGTCGCTGACATTGTGAAAAAGGCCGAGCGCCCGGACATTCATTTGCTGCAGCCCCACTTCTACGAAGCTGCCGCCGGCATTGATGTTGTTGGCGGCCAGTTGCTGCTCCACCTGGCCGATGCTCAATCCGTAGGACACCAGCTTGTTGGGGTCGACCCGCACCTGGTATTCCCGCTCGGTTCCGCCGAAGTCGGAGACATCGACGACATTCGGAACCGACTTAAACTCCTTCTCGAGTGTCCAGTCTTCGATGGACCGCAGCTCCATCAGGTCGTACCGGGGATTCGTGCTTCTGAGCGTGTACCAGTAGATCTGGCCAACTGTGCTCCAGTCCGAGCCGATCTGGGGCTGTATGCCCGTCGGTAGCGTCACCCCCGTCAGTCGCTCCAACACTTTCTGCCGGTTCCAGTCGTTCTCTGAGCTGTCGTCGAATATCATGATCACGAACGACAGTCCAAAGATAGACTCGGAGCGCAGGAACGAGAGATGCGGAATCCCGTTCATCTGGATTTCAACGGGAATCGTAACTTGCTGTTCCACCTCCTCCGCGGACCTTCCCGGCCATTGAGTAATGACCGTCACATAGTTATCGGCGATGTCCGGGTATGCTTCCACCGGAAGGTTATGAAAGGACACCACACCCCATGCCGTGAGCAGAACCACGAGCGAGATCACAACAAAACGGTTATTGAGCGCAAAATCGACAAGAGCTCGAATCATTTCGTTCTCCGGAGCAAGGCGTGAAGTGTTGTGCGCTGCCTATTGATTGATCGCTATCGTGTGGTCCAGAACCACGGCATTGGCCACCACCTGCTGGCCCGGCGCTATGCCGGACTTGATCTCCTGCAGGTTGTTTGGCAAGGTGTCTCCGCTGGCCACCTCGACACGCCGAAACTTCTTGTCCGGCGCGGGAACGTACACCCAGTCACGGTCGTGCAGGTGCAGAATGGCCGCCGCAGGCAAGACCGTGTGCATTTCCTTCGTGCGGCCGCGGAAGGTGGCCGTGACGAACATGCCCATGCGCATGATTCCCGGATTGGGCACCTCGATGCGGACCTTGGCGGTCCGGATGGTGGGATCCAGGATCGTGCCAATATTGCTGACGGATCCCCGCAGGACACGGTCGGGATAAGCGTTGAGGCGGACCTCGGCGGTGTCTCCGACGCGCACGTTGGGCAGGTCGTTCTCATAGACGTCGCAAATCACCCACACGCTGGACAGGTCAGAGATTGTGAAGGGGTTCGAAGACAAGCTTTGCACTCCGGCCGCCATCGTCACCTGCTGGTCGGTGATCACTCCCGAGACCGGCGCAGAGATGTCGACCATGTTATTTGGGTGATCGGGGTCGGTGCCGAGCAGGCGCAGGTGCTCCGCCATGGTCTCCACGTCAACCTTGGCTTTGTCCTCCGTGTCCTGGGCGACCTGGAGGTCGTTCAGGGACATGGCGCCGTGGCTGTGCAGGTCCTGCGCGCGCTCCAACTGCGTGCGCGACAGGGTTTCGTCCGCCAGCGCTTTCCTGTAATTCGAAAAGGCGCCGGAGATATCGTCGCTTCGGACGGTCAGCAGCAACTCGCCTTTTCTTACCGTGTCGCCGAGGCGGGCGTGAATTGCCACGACGCGTCCGGATGCAAGCGAGATCACCGGCACGTTGCGGGAGATGTCCGGGTTGACTGTGCCAGTCACCACCAGTTCCGGGGCGGCGGACTCGGACGACGCCGTCGCGACCGGAAACTGCTCCGGATGTTCGACCGAGAACATGTTGACGTCGAAGCCGGAGACGACCTTCGCCGCCGGCGGCCTCTCCGCCGTTGTGTTTGCCTGTACGTTTCCGCAGCCACCAAGAGACAGCACGGATGGGATGGCGGCGAAAAGAAGACCAACCGTCAAAGTTTTGCTTTTCATAAGAACCTCCGAGGGCGGGCCCGCGCCCGCCCCCTTTAACACACTTAGAACTTCACCATGACCCCGGCGCTGAACGTGGTTTGGCTTTTGCGAAGATCCGGGAACCACACGCTCCCAGCTCCGCCGCAGGCCGCATACGCCGCCGACAGGACATTCGTCCCGGATGAGGCGCCCGACATGCAGGCAAAACTCCCAGGCGAACCGTTGTCGCCGCCCGGCGGCGTGAGCCCGCCGCGGCCCGTCCAGTACGGAACGTCCGAATGGCGATATCCGGCTTCGGCCCACCACGTGATGTACTGTTTCGGCATGTACTGGAAATTGGCGGTCGCATCCCACATGTGGGCCTGATCGCCCGGATTCGCCGTGAAGTAAGGCGAGCCCGAAATGGCGTCCGCGCCGTTGATGGGCGGCAGCAACGTCAGATATCGACCAGGGTTGTTCATCATGCCGCCGCCGAACGTCACGGCGAACTTATCCCTGTTAAACCACGTCCGGTCGTAGACCATCCAACCGAGGAACGCCTGCTTCGGTCCGCCCTTGCCGCCGTGGCACGTGACTCCGCCGCCGTATTCGCAGCCCAGGTCACCCGTAAAGGAGAAGGCCATCTTGTCGATGCCTGTGCTATCGGGCTTGTTGAAATACCTGACCTCGACGCTGTCATCGGTGTGGATGCGCGAGCGGCCGGGATTGCCCAATGTGTCCGTGCCGTTGCCGTAGTTGTTGAACACCAAGGAGAGCCACTCGTGAGGGCGATAAAGGATCTGTCCGCCCAGGCCGCGATGACCGTTGAACTTGTTGTAAGACTGCCATCCGTTGATGACCCAGGGCTCGATCTTCAACTTGTTCGTGGGGAACCACTGGACGCGCAGCCCGTTGAAGAACCACGGCGTGTTCGAAGACACGAACGACGGCTGGTACGTCCAGTTATCGAAGTTGTAGTAACTGAACAAACCGATGTACGACACGAAGATCCCAGCGTCGACGTTCAGTCCGTGGTTTACGTTGAAGTGATACCCGCCCCATGCCTCCGAAACGTACTTGTAAGCCCCACGGGCATCCCATTGACCGACTCCCGCGCTGCCATCGTTGCGCGGCGTTGTCGTCGCGAACAGTCCGTTCATGGTCAGGACCCTGCCGCGGACGTTCTGCCAGTGGAAGTCGCCGCCAAAGCTGATCTGCTCCACCTGGAACTCGCCGGAACGGAATGACTCCGTCGCCCCACCCATGGTGTGGTCTATCGGCTGGTTGGTGTCCAGCATGTAATGTGTGTCGAACCTGACTTCTGGCGTGAAGAACTTCGTATCCAGAACCGTGTCTTTGTTCCGCGGGGTGCCGTTGAGCCAAGTGAAGTCGCCGTACGCAAACGGGGTAAAGTTGTCGGGGCTCGGAGACGGGTCCGGAGCCTCCAGGGCTTCAGGAAGCACGTGCTGCGGTGCCGGTGTAGGAGCTGGCGCCGCGGCCTGCTGCGCGTCCTGCCCGCGCGCCGGAACGGCTGCCGCGGCGACGGTCACCGGTTCGGTTCGCTCGACAGGCGCCGAGCGAGCCTGTAGCGCCGCTTCGAGTTGTTCGATCCGCTTTTTGAGCGCCGCCAACTCGTCCACAACCGCTGCATCCGCCACCTTGGGGACTGCCGCGTCCCGGGCCGGCGGATAGTCGGCCGCAAGAAGGAAGTCGACCTTGTAAGTCCCCGGCGCGGCCACATCCACATCAACCGTGGACTGGATGAACCCATCCCGGGCCGCCGCTACCTGATACGGGCCGGGCTCTAGCTTCGCGATCGTAAAGGTGCCGTCAGGGCCGCTAATTGCAGTACGGTCCGTGCCTTTGTTTACGTTGTGTACGGTGATTCGCACCTGCGCCACCGGCTGTTTGCTGGCGGAGTCTCGAGTGACCCCATTCACGCCGCCGAACGACTCCTGCCCCCAGGCAGGCATGGATAACACTGCAAGCTGAAGCGCGATGCAGGCTGGAGCCACGGCGGAAACAAGTAAGCTGCGAGTCATGTCGTGTCCTTTCTCAAGTCGGATGTGTGATTCACTGCTGGTGTGGCGCTAACACGTGGCGCAGGCGCTGCCGCCTTCATGGGCGGCTATGCTACTCGGGCTAACAGCTCTTTTTGTCGCACTCAGTATGGAGTACGACTCATGAGGAAAGCATGAGGACTTCATTCCCGGCCTCCGGAAGCGTGGTCCTTGGCCTTGAACCGGTAACCAATCTGCGCATCGGTCATCACGTACTTCGGAGAAGCGGCGTCGTCGCCTAACTTCTTTCGCAGTTGCCGGACGAACGTGCGAAGATACTCCAGTTCGCCGCCGTACTCTGGCCCCCAGACAGCGCCGAGGATACGGGCGTGTGCCAGAGAAACGCCCGCGTGCGACATCAAGAAGTAGAGCAGCTCGAACTCCTTCGGAGTCAGGTGAATCGGCTCTCCCGCTCGCTTCACCGACCGCAACGCCGGATCGAGTTCTATCTCTCCGATTCGAATCGCCGTCGCTTCCTCGGACTCCGCCGCCTGGGTCCGCCTTACCGCGGCGCGAAGACGCGCCGCCAGTTCCCGAATGTGGAACGGCTTGGTTACGTAGTCGTCCGCGCCGGCATCGAGCGCCCGGATCTTGTCGTCTTCGGCGTTCTTCACGGTCAGCATCACGATCCCGAGCAGCGGCATCAGCTTCCGAATTTCCCTGCACGTCTCGATTCCGTTCATGCCCGGCATCCCAATATCGAGGAGCACGGCATCGAAGCGGATCGTGCGGATCAGCGCGATCGCCTGCTCCCCGGTTTCTGCCTCTTCGATATCGAAGTTCATGCCCTGAAGCGTCTTCCGCAGCGCCCATCGGATCACCGATTCGTCGTCCACGATCAGCACCTTTCCTCGTATGCCGTCGCGAGACTCCAACAGTGTTGGTTCGATCGAAGAGCTCATCTTGGGCGCTTCCCAGTTGGCTGCGTCAACCCCTGATTTGTAACTTCACGATGATTGTGAAGGAAGCCTCATAAGGAAGGCATGAAGATACTCAGGCTATTCCTCACGCGTGAGAGCCGGCGAGGTGTAACTCGCTCGCGCGGCATGACTTTACATCGCTAGCCAAAGATTTTATGGGCCTCCTCAAAGTTTGTTATCGGAGCCAGAGCTTTGGCCGAAGGTGGGTAACTGTGTTTGACGCAGGTCAAATAGCACTCATCTGCGGTCATCGACTTAGAGGGCCTTTATGCGATCCTCACGTCCGCCGGTCTAGACTTCTGTATGTCCACTGGAGGGGAGATGCAGAGCGCGCGGGATGCCGTCGGCGATGCTCTTCGGAAAACCACCGTTCATCCCGGAGGCTCGCTGCTACGCCGGGCGGTCCGCATGAACATCGTCTCCTTCCCTGCGCAGGTGCCCGTGCTCTTGCGGCAGCCCGCGGCTGAGGTGCAATGGCGCATGGTCCTTCTGTACTTCGTTCGCGGCTGGAGCCAGCCGGCTATCTCCGCGCGTTTTGGGATTCCGATACACCGGATCTCAAAGGCCATCAACGACTGGTCTATCCGAGCCCTGGCACTCGGCTACGTGCAGGTCATCGACGCAAAGGCGTTCGCGGTCTGCTGCGGAGTCGAGTGCGAAGACCCAATCTGCTTCGGAGCGTCGGAACCCCGACTGGCCGAAGTCAGGGCGTTGCCTGCGCCGCCCGGAGGCAGCCCTATCGATGTCCTGGCCTCCCTGGACCTGGCTATCGCACGTTGCGAGGAAGGGCATGACGAGTTTTGGATCGGGGCCGCCACCCTTCTGCGAGATCTGAGAATGGCGGCCAGCGCGAGGTTGCGCCAACGCGACGAGGAGCGCGTCTCTCATGCGGTTGCTTAAAGCCCGTAAGTTCGCGTCCCGGAAAGTATTCGCAGTGACCGCCCTGGCCATGGCCGTTGCCTGGCCCGCCGGTGCACAGAGCCGTTTCGTTCGCGAGGCTCCGGCCTTCCGTTCTAACTCCACGCTGGTCGTGGTTCCGGTCACCGTGATGGACCGGCGCGGAGCCATTGTCAACGGCCTCTCAGGCAATGCATTCACCCTGACCGAAAACGGGGTGCCGCAACCGATCCAATCCTTCAGCGAGGATGACGCGCCCGTCTCCCTGGGCATCGTGCTGGACCTCAGTGGCAGCATGAGAGGGGTCCTCGGTGCAGCCAAGGAATCCTTGCGGACCATGCTGAAGGACGCCAATCCCGGCGACGAACTGTTTCTCAACGGCGTGTCCAGCGCGCCCCGGGCCTACTCCGGTTTCGAGGATAGTACTGAGGAAACCATGCGCCGGATCGAGTCCGAACAGGCGGAAGGATACACGGCCCTGATCGACACGGTTTATGCGAGCGTGCAGGAGTTACGCTCCGGCGCCCATCCCCGGAAAGCGTTGGTGGTCATTTCCGACGGCATGGACAACCACAGCCGCTACACCAGGGAAGAACTGCTGCGTCTGGCTGTGGAATCCGACGCACAGATCTATACCATCGCCACCGTGGCCTCCCCCAACCCCGTGCAGGCTCCCAAGCCTCTCATGAAGACGGAAGCGCAGCGGGGACTTGCGTTTCTCGAGGACCTCGCCGAAAGGACTGGCGGGGTCAGCTTCGTCGTCAGCAACGGCGCCGAGATTGCCAAAGCGGCTGCGCGAATCGATCAGGCCCTCCGCAATCAATACGTCATTGGATACGTTCCACGCGAAGACCGCGCCAGCGGCCAGTGGCGCAAGATCCGGGTCAAGGTCGCCGGCTCGGGGATGAGGGCCTACGCTCGCACAGGTTATCGCGTCGATTGAGCGGCCCCGGCCCGGTACCTTACGGCATAATGAAGGTGACGTTGTTGCCCCTCGGCAGCAGCCATGGACGAGAAAACTGAACTCGTGAGCGGCCTCGTTGCCGGATCGGACTCCCCCGCCAAGGCGAACGCCTGGGACAGTTGGCGGCGAGCTGTACGAGCTTGCTTGGGGATTCTTCCCGGGAGCATCGCCGGGGTGGCCGCTGTTGCGGTGGTGACGTTCTGTGCGTTCCGGCTGCATCTCAACCTCTCCACTTCCGTTTC
>Ga0265338_10008930_pt1 | contig 12060 bp, 9 predicted proteins | sample 42126metaG_FD_193579 | JGI IMG/M metagenome (GOLD analysis project Ga0265338, IMG submission 193579) | Rhizosphere microbial communities from Carex aquatilis grown in University of Washington, Seatle, WA, United States - 4-21-26 metaG | ecosystem: Host-associated > Plants > Roots > Rhizosphere >... | reverse complement strand
GGGTCGAGACCGTCCCACCATTTGCCCCTGCCGTCGGCCAGCGTGAGATTGCCGTCGTAAGGCACGCCAGCCTTGTCGCCGGTCGGGTCGCTGCCGAACGCCGTTTGCCACCACCACCAGGAATACTCGTGATGGAACGTCACGCCGAAACGCATGCCATCCGCCCGGCAGGCCTTGGCCCATTCGCCGATGAGGTCGCGCTTCGGCCCCAGGTTGACGGAATTCCACGGCTGATAATGCGAGTTCCACAAATCAAAATTGTCATGATGCACCCCTTGAATCATCAGGAACCGCGCGCCGGCATCGTGATAAATTTTCGTGAGCGCGGCCGGATCGAGCTTGTCCGGATTCCAATCGCGCAGGACTTCCTTGTAACCGGTCTCGGACGGCGAGCCAAATTTCTTGAGATGATTGTTATAGGCGAGCGCGCCGGGCACATACATTCTGCGCGCAAACCAGTCGCCGCTCTGGCCGGAAGCCTGCGGACCAAAGTGAACCCAGATGCCGAACTTCGCCTCCCGCAACCAGTCCGGCGTGCCGGGATAATTTTTTTCGATGGACGCCCACGTCGGTTCAAACGGACCGGGCGCGATGGGCAAATCCAGCTTCACCTCCGGCGCCGATCTGGCATCGCCCATCGGCACGCTGTCGGGCGGCAACGGCCTGGGAATTTCCGGCATCGGCGGCAGTGGCGGCAGCGCGGCGCGAACGAATCCACCAACCAGCAGGCCGGCACACAAAAGGGCAATGTGAATTCTTTTCATGGAAATGCCAAAGCACACGAGCTGTTGCAAGCTTGTCCGTCTTTCTGAAGCAAGCCCACTGCGACCTTCTGTTGGAAACTCCCAACTTTTCCATTCTCGTTATCCCGGTTGACACCTTAATACGGGATGTGCTAGGTTTCCGATGTGACGCTTTGCGCGCGAATCCGTTTTGGATGCCGTCCCTCTTATCCGGCTCCGCAAACCTATGGCCGTAATACCAAATCAAAGCAAATCAAACCTCCGCTATGTTGTTGCCCCCTTGTTTTTGTCATATTTCGCCGTTTTCAGGGAGTTTTGGCGTGAATTCCACGCGAAAAGGACTGCCATGTGTATCCCTCCGGCGCACAAATCTCCATCCGTCGCTCGCGGCGAGGTTTATAGTTTTGCAATCGGGCCGGAAATGGGCAAGAATAACCCTCCGCGCTGCCGGCAGGAACCGGCGCACGCCCGATTATGAAACCCGACGTCGAGATATATGATACGACCCTGCGCGATGGCAGCCAGGGCGAAGGCATCAACTTTTCGGTGATGGACAAGTTGCGCATCGCCGAAAGACTGGATGACTTCGGGGTGCATTTCATTGAAGGCGGATGGCCGGGCTCCAATCCCAAGGACATCGAGTTTTTCGCGGAGGCCAAGAAGCGCAAGTTCAAGCGCGCGCGCCTGGCGGCGTTTGGATCGACGCGGCGCAAAGACTTCGCGGTGGACAAGGACGAGCAGGTGCGGCTGTTGCTGGAGGCGGAGACGCCGGTGGTGACGCTGGTTTGCAAGACATCGCTTCTGCATGTCAAAGAGATTTTGCGGACGACGCCGGAGGAAAACCTGGCCATGATCGCGGACACGATCCGTTTTCTCAAGAGCCACGGCAAATATGTCGTTCACGACGCGGAACACGCGTTTGACGGATACAAGGAAAACGCGGATTACGCGATCGCCACGTGGAAGGCAGCGGAGGACGCCGGCGCGGACAATGTGACGTTGTGCGACACCAACGGCGGGTCGTTGCCGGAGGAGATCGCGAGAATTGTCAGCGCGGCGCGGCAGAATCTGCGCGGAACCATCGGCATCCATACGCACGACGACATTGGCCTTGGGGTGGCGAACGCGCTGGCGGCGTTGGGGGGGGGAGCGTCGCATGTGCAGGGGACCATCAACGGTTACGGCGAGCGCACGGGAAATTGCAATTTGACGAGCGTCATTCCCACGTTGGCGTACAAGCTCAAAAAGCGGTGCGTTCCCGAGGAATCGCTGCCGCTGCTGAAGGAGCTGTCGCAGTTCGTCGATGAGATCGCCAACATGCGGCACAATCCGCGACAGCCGTGGGTGGGATCGGCGGCGTTTTCGCACAAGGGCGGGCTGCACGTCAATGCGGTGCAAAAGCTGGTCAGCAGCTACGAGCACATCGATCCGGCGATGGTGGGCAACACCCGCAACGTGCTCATCAGCGACCTGGCCGGGCGCAGCAACATCGTGATGAAGGCGCAAGAGCTGGGAATCAAGCTGGCCAACGATGCGCCCGAGCTTAAAGAGATTCTAAACCGCATCAAGGACCTGGAGCATCAGGGCTACGAGTTTGAGGCCGCGGCGGGCTCGCTTGCGGTGCTGATCCGGCGGGCGTTGCGGCACACGAGCTCGCCCTTTGACGTCGAGGGCTACCATGTCTCGATGCGGCGCCAAGGCGGGACGTCTGTGTGCGAAGCAACTGTCAGGGTGCAGGTCGACGGGCAAATCGCCCACACCGTGGCCGAGGGGGACGGTCCTGTGAATGCGCTGGACTCGGCGCTGCGCCTGGCGCTGTCGCGGTTTTATCCGGCGGTGCAAGAGATTCGCTTGACAGATTACAAGGTGCGCATTCTGGATTCGACCGGCGGCACCGCGGCAAAAACGCGCGTGCTCATCCAATCCGGCGACGGCCAGGACGAATGGGGGACGGTCGGCGTGAGCCCCAACATCATCGAGGCAAGCCTCAAGGCGCTCGTCGACAGCATGGAATACAGGCTGGTGAAGAAAAAAGGTTGACGCTTATACATTGCGATGTATATTAGGCGCGTGAAAACGAAAAAAACAGGAAAAGGCGGCATGCGCAGAGACGATGCGCCAGGCGCCGCTGGAATCCTGCGCGAAGCAGCCGTCTCGTATGAGGCGGAGCCCGCGGAGGAGGCGATGGTGCGCACCCAAATTTACCTGAGCCGAACCGAACACGAATTCGTGCAGCGCGAAGCCGCGCGGCGCAACGAGCCCATGGCGGCGGTGATCCGCCGGTTCATCGACGAACGGATGGAAACACCCGACAACGCGTGGACCAATAATCCGATGCTCGCGCCCTCGGCTGAAGACGCCAGTTGGGAAGGCCACGAAGACGCAGCGATCAACCACGATCACTACATCTATGGAGCGCCCAAGCGGTTTGTGAAAAGCAAAGGCAAATGGGTTGAGGCGCCGCCGCTGCCGGAGGATTACTACGATAATCCCGCCAGCGGCCAGGCGCATGACGCCAAGATCGAAAGGGCCAAGTGACGGACCCGCGCGTATTTCTGGACGCTTCTTTTTGGATCGCGTATCGGGAGCCGCGCGAAGTCCGTTCACGCCGCGCGAACGAGATTCTGCGCGATCTGTTTCGAACGAGGACGCGCTTTGTTACGACAATGCCTGTGCTGTGCGAAATCCAGGCGTATTTCAGCCGGCATAACGTGCGGCGCCTGACCATTCTGAAAGACCTGTGGCAGAATCCTGTTGTGGATTTTGAGGACGTGACCTATCGCGACCAGGAGGAGGCGATTGCGCTGCTGCGCGACCATTTCGACAAGAGTTTTTCGCTGTGCGACGCGCTGTCGTTTGTGATCATGCGGCGGCTGGGCGTGCGGCGCGCGGTTTCATTTGACAATCATTTTACGCAGATCGGACAATTCGAGGTCCTCGAGTGATCCGCTCCGCGAACGCCTGCCATGCCAGAGATTCCCAAAGCCTACGAACCGCGTTCCGTCGAGGAAAAGTGGTATCGATTTTGGACGGAACAGAAATGTTTCTCGGCCAACCCGAATTCCACCAAGCCGGCCTATTCCATTGTCATTCCGCCGCCGAACGTCACCGGCGTGCTGACGTTGGGCCACGTGCTCAACAACACCATCCAGGACATCCTGGCGCGCCTGGCGCGGATGAAGGGCTTTGAGGCGCTCTGGCTGCCGGGCACCGATCACGCGGGAATCGCGACGCAGACCGTCGTGGAAAAAACACTGCGCAAACAGGGCGTCATACGGCACCGCGACGATTTGGGGCGCGAGAAGTTTTTGGAGAAGGTGTGGGAATGGAAGGAGAAGCACGGCGGGATTATCATTGAGCAGCTCAAACGCCTGGGCGCGTCGTGCGATTGGGAGCGGGTGCGCTTCACGATGGACGCGGACTACAGCCGTTGCGTGCAGAGCGTGTTTGTCGACCTGTATAATAAAGGGCTGATTTACCGGGGCAAACGCATGGTGAATTGGGATCCGTCGGCGCGCACGGCTCTTTCCGACGAAGAAGTGGAGATGGTCGAGGAGCGCGGGAAATTGTGGCATTTCAAATACCCGATGGCGGATGAATCCGGAAGCGCGTCGGCCGGCGAATTCATGGTTGTTGCGACGACGCGTCCAGAGACGATGCTTGGCGACGAAGCGGTGGCTGTCAATCCGAAGGATCCGCGCTATGAGAAGTTGGTCGGCAGGCGGGTTCTACTTCCGCTGCGCAACAAGGTGATCCCGGTGATCGCGGACGAACTGGTGGATCCGAAGTTTGGGACGGGCTGCGTCAAAGTGACGCCGGCGCACGACCCCGCGGACCACGAAATGGCGCTGCGGCACAACTTGCCGCTGACGGTGGTGATCGCGCCGGATGGGCGCATGAACGAGGAGGCCGGGGCCGACTTTGCGGGGATGGACCGCATGGAGGCGCGCAAGAAAGTCGTGGAGAGACTGGAGGCGCTTGGCTTGGTTTTGAAGGTGGAGGATTACACGCATCGCGTGGGTTACAGCCAGCGCAGCAACGTGCCGGTGGAGCCGTATTTGAGCAGCCAATGGTTCCTGCGTTATCCGTCGGTGGAGAAGTCGAAGGCGGCGGTGGCGAACGAGGAGGTTCGATTTCACCCGGAGCGATGGAGCAAGACGTATTTGCACTGGATGGGGAACATCAGGGACTGGTGCATTTCGCGCCAGCTATGGTGGGGGCATCGAATCCCAGTGTGGCGCAAGGACGGCGTGGAGAAATGCCAGGTGGACTCGCCGGGGGACGGGTGGGAGCAGGATCCGGATGTGCTTGACACCTGGTTCAGCTCCTGGCTGTGGCCGTTCGCGACGATGGGCTGGCCGCAGAAGACCGGGACGTTGCAGAAGTTTTACCCGACGACGGACCTTGTGACGGGGCCGGACATTATATTCTTCTGGGTGGCGCGGATGATCATGGCCGGCTACGAGTACATGGGCGAGAAGCCGTTTCGCAATGTTTATTTTACAGGGATCATTCGGGACAAGCAGGGACGCAAGATGTCGAAGAGCCTTGGCAATTCGCCCGATCCGCTCGACCTGATCAACCAATACGGAGCGGATGCGCTGCGCTTTGGCGTGATGCGGTCGGCGCCGCTGGGGCAGGACGTTTTGTATGACGAGCAGCAGGTGGAGCTGGGCCGCAATTTTTGCAACAAGTTGTGGAACGCATGCCGCTTCAGGCAAATGCAGGCCGGCGCAACCGAGGGGGAAATCGATCCCGCCAGGCTGACGAGCGATGACAAATGGATTTTGTTGAAACTCGACCAGGCGATCACCGAGCTTACCGAGGCGCTGGACAACTATAAATTCAACGAGGCGGCGCAGGTCCTGCACCGCTTTTTCTGGAGCGAATTTTGCGACTGGCATTTGGAGGCGTCCAAGGCGGCGCTGGCCGATCCGGCGACGCGGGCGAACACGCTGGCCGTCATGGATTTTGTCCTGTCAAACACGTTGCGGCTGTTCCATCCGTTTTTGCCGTTCATCACGGAAGAGTTGTGGCAGAGCATGGGTTACAACGCGGAACTTCCGGCGGACCAGGGCGGCGCCACAATCATGTTCGCCCATTGGCCAAAGCCGCTCGGCGAGGATTTTCGCGCGCATTATGGGTTAAACGAGGCGGCGCTTAAATTTGTTGACAGCCGAAACGAACTCGTCACGCAGGGCCGAAACCTGCGGCGCGAAGGCGGCGTTTCCGCCGGGAAAAAGGTGAAATTCGTCATCGCGCCGAAAGCGGATTTTTCCGCGCACGACCTGGGGGCGATGAAGACCCTGCTGCAGGCCGAATCGCTGGACGTTCAGCCGGATTACCAGGCGCCAAAAGGCGTTCGCGCGTCGCACACCGACGCCGGGGGCCTTTTCCTGCCGATCGAAGGCGCCGGAGACATCGGCGCGGAGAAGGCGCGGCTGTCAAAAGAATTGGCAAGGGTGGGGGCGGAGGTCGAGAAGGTCCAGCAGAAGCTGAACAACCCGAATTTCACGCAAAAGGCGCCGGCGGCGGTCCTGGACGAGCACCGGCAGCGCCTGGCCGACTGGCAGGGCAAGCAAGCGCAGTTAAAGACGGCGCTGGATGCGCTTTCGGGCAATTAGCGCGGCGTGCGGGCGTCGCGGAGAAACGCGGCGTGGCCATCGAGATAGCCGCGGTTGCGCCCGCCGGGATGCACGGTGCGGCCGCGCAGGAGGGGGTCGACGGTGGGAATCGTGTTGGGGAAATAGGAGTCAACAATAAGTTCAACGTCGGCGGGGCCGTTGATGGGCCCAAGCGTCGGATCGTTGGTCGAATGCAGGTCCACGACGGCCTGGGCGACGGTCTTGGTCCAGAAATCTTCAAGCATGCCGGGGTCTGTCAAGTCGTTAGTCCGGTCAAACCGCCACAGCCAATAGCGCGAGGGCGCCGCGTTGGTGTCGGCGGAAAAGGCCTGGACGGATTCGATGGCGTTGCCGGCGGGGGTGTTCGGCGCGGCCGGGCACGACCACAGTCCGTCCCTCGAGCCCTCGTCGTGCAGGACAATCGGCGCCCAGCCGCCGCGCGGATCGGATGGCGGCCAACTGGTCCAGGGCCGGTAGCCGCCGGGCAGACTGGCTTTGAGATCGCGACGGTCGGGGAAGTGGTTTTGATGGTCGTCGAGATACATTTCGAAGGTGACGAGAATCTGCTTGAGGTTGGAGATGCAGCCGGCGCGCTGGCCTTCCTGCTTGGCGCGGCTAAGCGTGGGCAACAGCAACGCTGCGAGAATTGCGATGATCGCAATGACGACCAACAATTCGATGAGCGTGAATGCCGCGACGCTGTTTTGGAGTTTGGCGCGCATGCTGGATCACTCGGGCAACGCGAAGGCGACCCAGGCGTCGCCGCGCGGCGAACCGAGCTTGAGCACCCCGGTCGCGGGAATCACGACGAATTGGCGTCCGCGGATTTCGTAAGTGGCGGGAGCGGCGCTGCCGGCAAAGGGAAGAGAGCCGGCCCAAAGTTCGCGGCCATCGTTTTTGTCGAAGGCGCGAATTTTGTTGTCACGGGTTCCGGAGCAAAACACCAGTCCGCCCGCCGTGACAATCGCGCCGCCGTAATTTTCTGTTCCAGTTTTCGCCATTCCGCGCGCCGTCAATTCCGGGTATTCGCCCAGCGGCGCCTTCCATAACAGTTTACCGGAATTGAGATCCATGCAATTGAGGGTTCCCCAGGGCGGCTTATTGGCCGGGTAACCGTCCTGGTCGTAGAATTTTGGATAGCCGGAAAACGTGTAAACGGGGCGGTCGGTCGCGGGCGGCGCCGGCGGCAGTTTGCGATCGCGCAACGTCAGATAATCAACCAACGCTTTAATGTCTGCATCGGCCAGCGACGGGTTGGCGGGCATCGCGTTTTTGCCTTCGCGGATCTGCCTGGCGATGGCGTCGTCGGTCATGCGGTGGCGCAGGCCGCGCAAGGGCGGAAAAATGCCGCGTCCGAGGCGATTGGTTCCGTGGCAGGTGGCGCATGTCGCGCGAAAAACCGATTCGCCGCGGGTCGGCGGCGCCGCTGGATCGTCGGGCGGTTCGTCGTCGCGAAACATGCTGATGGCCCAGCCGATGTGGTTGGCGCTGACGTAGAGGCGGCCTGTTTCAGGATCGACGCAAGCGCCGGTCCATTCGGCGCCCCCGTCGACATTGAAGTAGAGCGTGGGTTTTCCGTCGGTCAACGGCAGGAAACGTCCTGTGCGCATGCTTTTGAATTGGGACCGCGCGTAGTCGGCGGCTTCTTCGGAGCGATCTGTCAAGTCATCAGCGGTGAATTCGAGCTTCGCGAAGGGCTCGGGCAATTCGACGTCGGGCTGATATGGCCAGGTTTGTTCGCCGGGCAGGTCGCTGGTTGGGGCGCGGCGCAGGCGGAACGGGAAAATGGGCTTGCCGGTGAGGCGGTCCAGCAGGAGCGTGTTTCCCATTTTTGTGCAGGCGGTGACGACGTCGATTTTGCGACCATCGCGCGTGATTGTGGCGAGATTGGGCGGCGCGGAAACGTCGAGATCCCAAATGTCGTGGGGAATTTCCTGAAAATGCCAGAGGCGGCGGCCGGTTCGCGCGTCCAAGGCGATGACGCAATTGGCGAAGAGATTCTGGCCGCGGTGGCGCATGCCCGAGAAATTGGGTTTGGCTGCGCCGGTTGTCACGTAGGCGATGCCGCGCGCTTCGTCGAGCGCCATGCCGGCCCATGCGTTCGCGCCGTAGGTTTCGACGGTGTCCCAGGTGTCGTAGCCGAACTCGCCCGGGTGCGGCACTGTGTGGAAGGTCCAGAGTTGGCGGCCGGTCGCGACGTCAAAACCCCAAACGTCTTTTTCAAAACCCGGCACAATAATGATGTCGCGAAAAATCGTGGGCGCGGCGGTCGCGGCGCCGAATTCCGTCGGGGCGTTGCCGGGCAACAGCGTTTTGCCGGCGTCGCCAAAGCCGGCGATGGGCGAGCCGGATTTTGGATCGAGCGCGTAAAGAAATCTGCCGGAACAGAACAGCACGCGCGCGGGCGCGCCCCGTTTGCCAGGCCAATAAATCAAGCCGCGAAAGGCCGGGCGGCCTTCGGGTTGGAAGCGCCAGAGTTCAGCGCCAGTGGCGGCGTCGACGGCGACCATCGTGTTGCCGGGCGTCGGCGTAAACATGACTCCGTTTGCGACGATGGGATTGCATTCCAGGGCGACGCCGGAGTCGCGCGAATGATACGTCCACGCGACATGGAGATTGGTGACGTTCTGGCGGGTGATTTGTTTGAGCGCGGAATAGCGCATGCCTCCGTTGTCGCCGTGCGAACGGTTCCACGTGCGGAATGTTTTGCCTTTTGGCAAGCCGTTGGCGGGCGTCAACTCGCCTGGCTGCGCCGCGGGGATCACCAGGTAAAGCGGCAGCGTCGCGCGCTCGGCGGCGTCCTCGACGACCCAGTATTTGTTGGTTGGGGCTTGTCCATCGGCGAGCGCGGGCTGCGGCCTTAGGATGGGCAAACAAAGGAATAAGAGTCCGGCAAATCGTCTCAAGGGCAACGCGTAAAGGCGTATGAAGCCGGGACGACGGCGCGATGTCAAGGCGCGCGCGCGTCGGCGTCGGATTGGAGCCTTTAACCACAGATGTCGCGGATTTCGTGGATGAGTCATGGCGCCAGGGCGGACGGGGACGGGCGAGTTGGAGTCGGGGGTTGCGGGGAGGTTTGATTTGGTTTGAGGAGGCTTGGGGCGGCGAGGATGCGTTCGATGTCGGCGGGTGTTTTGGCGCAGTGAATGAGGGTGGTGCGGCGGGCGCGGTCGCGGCCGACAAAGGGAGCGAGGGTGGCTTCGGAGGAGACGGCTCCCAGGCGGGTAAGCGCGTCGTCTTTTGCCTTCTGGAGGCGCTGATCGCGGTTTTCCTGTCGCCTGACCTGGTGGTCGTCGGCGCGGTGGAGGGCTTTCTGGAGCTGGACGACGTCTTGGGTGAGTCGGCGGAGAACGGCGAGGCTGGCTTCAAATTCGGGGGTGATTTCTCCGTCCCAGTTGTTGAGGATGGCGGCGTAGCGGGCGGCGAGGACGAGCGCGAGGTTGTCGGCGAGTTGCGAGGGGTCGGATTGGTTTTGGAGGGTGGAGGCGGTTTCGGCGAGGCGCGCGGCGTCGTCGAGGAAGTCGTGGCGGAGACGCCACTCGCGAAAGCCGCCGAGGCGCCATTGGGAGAGGTTTTGTTCGGAGATGGGGACATTGTCGAAGGAGTCGGCGAGGAGTTGGCGTGTCTCGGGGAGGGCGTTGAGCCAGCGAAGGATATCGGAGGCGGGCTGGTTGTTGTCGAGGCGGAGGTTGAGTTGGTCCCGGATGGGCGAAGGGAGGCGGGCGATTTTGCCGCGGCGCGCGGAGGGGGATGGGAGGGAGGCGGGATCGGGGGACGGTTGAGGAGGGTTTAGGTTCATGGCGTTTTTATTTTCACCCTATAACATCCCTATATCAGGTGTCAAGGGAGATGGAAGGACCGACTTTGGCCGGGCGGCCAGGCAACGCCTGGCCCATGTGTGAACATGGCCGCACGCGCGCGTCCGCCAGGCATCGCGATGACAGGACTCGACACCGCGTTTTAAGCCATGCAGCGAACGCCGCCGAATGTGAACTTGTGAAAGTACGACCCTGAAGTCCCTCGGTTTATGTCACTTCAAAAACAACCGCTTGGTCTGACGGCTGCACCATCATGGCTTGCGTCGCACGGTGAAGGCGCACGGCCTGGCCCGGCGCGAGTTTCAATAAAATGCGCTGGAACGTCTTGTCCGGCATCTGCCCGTCAAAACCAATTCCAGCGTCGTCGGGCACTTCAATGATCGAACCGATTTCCTCGCCGCCCTGCACCAGTCCGCCCGGCAGCATCAGCATCACCGCTTGCGTCGGTGTCAGGCGCTGCCCTTTGGGCCAGAGGAAAAGCGTGTTCGGTTCAATCTGCATGGACTTAAAACCCTCGAATGTCCGCTCCGTCCGGCACCACGGTGTCACATTCCAGACCCTTCAGGAGTTTCGGCAAAACCTCAAAAAAACGAGCGCACAGCATCAACGCCGCAGCGCAAGAAGGCTCGACTTCTTGATCTGTGAGGCACTCCCATTGTATTTGACTTGTGATTCCGAGCCACGAAGAGAACGTAAAGGGGTCAGTCAATGGTATTGTCATATTTATGGGGCAGGCCGGGCCCTATGCAGCAGCCAGGTCAGATAGCCGCGGCTGCCCATCGCCAGGCGTTGGGCGATCCACGCCAGGGGCATCGTCGTCTGGGCGCGTAGTTCGGCCGCCAATCTGATCTTATCGGGGTCGCCTTTGCGCCGCGCGGCCAGTTCCTTTTCCTTCCATCCCATCGCTTTGAGCTTGTCCTTCACCCAGCGCTCCGCGCGCGCCTCGACCGCTTCATGCACGGCTTCGCCGTAATGGCTGGCGCCGGGGGCTTCGGATACTTGTTCCAGCAATTCAAGCTGAAAGGCTTTGTCGCCCACGCACCAGCCTCGCTCCATGCGCCGGAATTCTTCGCGGGTGTCTTCGGCGCGCCGGCGTTCCAGGCCCTCGGCAAAGGCCCGACGCCCCGCCGCGCTGTCCTTGGGGATGCGCCATTCGCCCAAGAGCGGCTCGACGCGCAGCCAGGACGGGCGTTCTCGCGGCGGCGCAAGGTAAAGCGGGTAGCTGCTCCAGCGAAATGTTTCCAGCGCCTGGCTGGGGTCGATCTTCCCGGCGCGGCTGAGATTGAGATGCACGTAATCGCACACGGTTTTAAGATAGCCGCCGCCGCTGCCGTCGACCACGAGCGCCTTGTAACGCCCGCTGAACACATGGCCGAATTGCCGGTGGCGCCGATTGAAACGACTGGTGTAAGTCCCCAACAGCCATTTCATGCCGGCGACCAGCGTGGGGCGGGGCGTTTCGAACACGAGGTGAAAATGGTTTGGCATCAGGCAATACGCATACACCTGCCACTGCGCCTTCTGACAGGCTTCATCCAGCGTGCGCAAAAAGCAGTCGCGATCCTGGTCGTCCTTGAAAATCGCGTCGCGGCGGTCGCCGCGATTCATCACGTGATACACAGCTCCCGGATATTGGATTCTGAGTTTGCGCGCCACATCCTCACCGTGCCAAAAAACCCGCGGAGCCGTCAAGACTTATATTACAATACCATTAACTGACCCCGCTGGGTGATCCTTTGCGTTGGGACAGCGCGAGCCATTACGCCCCCAATGTCCTCCATAACTTTTTTTTATATATGTATGTCGGTGCGCGGCGCGCTGCGAGGGGCATCATGGCGGCATGAGCAAACGCGCGTTTTCCCCACGGCGAATGGC
>Ga0265338_10008929_pt1 | contig 12061 bp, 16 predicted proteins | sample 42126metaG_FD_193579 | JGI IMG/M metagenome (GOLD analysis project Ga0265338, IMG submission 193579) | Rhizosphere microbial communities from Carex aquatilis grown in University of Washington, Seatle, WA, United States - 4-21-26 metaG | ecosystem: Host-associated > Plants > Roots > Rhizosphere... | reverse complement strand
GGCCGACACGATCGCCTCGTGCATTGGCTCGCTCCAGCCGTCGTTCGATGCGAAGAAGTGGTCGTCCAGCACGAAGTTGCGCGCGTACGCCCAGTAGTTCGGGATCTGGTGGTAATCGTGGTAGCCCATGACGTCGGGCCGGCTGACGTCGATCGTGCAGGACGGGTCGAGCACGTGCTGGCCGCACGACTGGGTGCGGGCGTCGAGCGCCTGGCGGACGAAGCCGTCCATCCTGCCGTGGGCGACGTCGCGGCGCGAGTTGACGACGTTGTGCGGCCCGCCGGTGTTGATGACGCTGCGGTCGTAGTACGGGGACACGCACTGCCGGATCTCGTAGTCGTACGAGCACACGGTGGGAACCCCGTTCTTCATCGGGATCCCGTCCGCGCCGGGATACGTGCCGAAGTAGGAGTCGAACGACCGGTTCTCCTGCACGATCACGATCACATGGCGGACCTTGTGGATCCCGGCTTCAGGGTTCCCCGCGAGCTTGGTGTTCGCGGTCGTTGACGAGCCGCACCCCGCGAGCGTCGTCATCGCGGCGACCGCCAGGATCGCAAGGCGGATCGTACGGGCGCCCGGCGTCATCTGCGGACACGGTAGAGCGCTCAGATTGAGGGCGGGTTACCCCGCTGAGCGCTGGCGGACTGCCTCGTACAGGCCCACCACGGCGGCCGCAGCGGCGTTGAGGGACTCGGCGTCCTTGGCCAGCGGCACCGTGCAGACGCGGTCGCAGCGGGCGAGCACGTCGGCGGGCAGCCCCAGGCGCTCGGCGCCGATCACCAGCGCCAGCGGCGCGGCCAGGTCGCACGCCCACAGCGGTTCGCCGCCGTCGGGTACCAGCCCCACCAACTCGACGCCCTCGGGGAGGTCGGCCGACAGCGCGATCGGCACCCGGAAGACCGCGCCCATCGACGCGCGCACGCCCTTCCCCGACAGCGGGTCGGAGCATCCCGGAGACAGGGAGACGAAGGCCGGCCCCAGCGCACCCGCGGCCCGCACCACGGTGCCGACGTTGCCGGGGTCGATCACGCGGTGCAGATGCACGCCCAGCGCGGCCTCCGCCGCGCGCTGAGGGAGATCCTCGATCCGGAATACCGAGATCACCCGCGCCGGGTGCCCGAGCGTCCCCAGATCGGCGAGCAGCGCGTCGATGACCACGTGGACCGGGCCGCCTCGCGCGAGCCGGGCCACCAGCAGCTCGTCCGGTGGGCGGTCGGCGGCGATGAACGACTCGGCGGGCAAAATGCCGGCGCCCAGCGCCTCGGACACGATGTCCTCACCCTCGGCGAGGAACAACCCCGCCGTCAGCCGGTGCTTCTTGGCCTGCAGCCGACGCGCGGCCTTCAGCCGCTCATTGGAGCGCGAGGTGATCGGCTCGACGATTGGAACGCCCGGGTCAGGCGGCCTTGGCGGCGCTGAGCGCCGACTTGGCAGCTTCGGCGAGCGCGCCGAACGCGTCAGGATCGGTGACTGCGATGTCCGCCAGCACCTTGCGGTCGAGGTCGATCTCGGCCAGCTTCAGGCCGTGGATCAGCTGGTTATAGGAGAGGTCGTGCTGCCGCGCGGCGGCGTTGATGCGGATGATCCACAGGCGGCGGAAGTCGCGCTTGCGGTTCCGGCGATCGCGGTAGGCGTAGGTGAGGGACTTCATCACCTGCTCCTTGGCCTTGCGATACGTGTTCTTCTTGATGCCGCGGTAGCCCTTGGCCTGCTCCAGCACCTCGCGCCGCTTCTTCTTTCCGTGAACGCTCCGCTTTACCCGAGCCATCGGTCGCCCTCCCTATCGCTTCCCGAGGAGGCGCAGCGCCTCGCGGTTGTCAGCCGGCGCCAGACCGGTGTCCTTGCGCTTCGCACGGCGCCGCTTGGCGCTCTTGTGCTCGAGCAGGTGTGACTTGAAGGCGCGGCGCCGCAGCACCTTGCCGCCGGCACTCAGTCTGAGCCGCTTCTTGGCGGCGGAGGATGTCTTCATCTTCGGCATCGGGATGTCTCCTACTACTCCGTCTCTTGCGCCTCGGCCAGTGCCGGCGCTGACTCTTCCTGCTTCTCCGGTTCCTGCTCCGGCTCCTGCTGCACAGCTTCCGGCTGCTCTGCTTCGGGCTGCTCTGCCTCGGGCTGCTCGACGGCCTGCTGATCGGCCTTCTCCGAATCATCCTCGGGCCGTTCGACCACGGGATTCTTGTGCGGAGCGAGCATCATCACCATGTTGCGCCCGTCCTGGAGGGGCTGCGACTCGATGATCCCGAGATCCTGCACCTCGTCGGCCAGCTTCAGAAGCAGCACCCTGCCCCGCTCCGGGTGTGTCATCTCCCGGCCGCGGAACATGATCGTGACCTTCACCTTGTCGCGGTTCTTGAGGAACCGGACGACATGGCCCTTCTTGGTCGCGTAGTCGTGGGGGTCGATCTTGGGTCGGAGCTTGATTTCCTTGATCGTGATGGTCGACTGATGCTTCCGCGCGAGCTTTGCCTTCTGCTCCTGCTCGTAGCGGTACTTCGAGTAGTCCATCACCCGGCAGACAGGCGGCCTCGCCTCGGGGGCAACCTCGACCAGGTCGAGGTTCTTGTCCCAGGCGTACTTCAGCGCCTCGTCGGTTGACTTCACCCCGATCTGCGTCCCATCGTTGTCGATCAGTCGCACCTGCGGGACGCGGATCGCGTCGTTGATGCGGGTCTGCGGCTCTTGTGGCCGCTGGTCAATACGCCGTCGGGGCCTCAAACCGAGTGCCCAGTCACGATCATCCTCAAGCTCGTAAGCTCCCTCCTTCGAACACAAAAACGGGCGCCGCGCGGGCACCCATCCCCCGCATCCTGATCCGGATGCGGACCGAAATCACTACCTCGGTTGAACCCGACCGGAACGTGTCCTGCCGGGTGAGAAGCCGGATGCCTCTGCTTTGCCAGGGCGGCAGTATAGCGCGTGGCCGGCACCCTCCCGGCCGACCCTCAGGCGCCTGACCCGGTGCGCGTCGGGCACACCTGCCCGGTCACACCTCGTAGTCCACCGCGCGGGTGTCCCCCGTTCCCAGCCATCGATAGACCCCGAACAAGGCTGCATTGGCCGCCAGCATGGTGACGATGAGGGCCACGATCTCGATGAAGCTGCCCAGCTCAACGTGGTCGCCGAACACGAAGTTCACGACCTCGAGGATCACGAACTTGCTCAGAAACAGGATCAGCCACACGGCGAGCACCCGAACCGCCTTCCACCCCGCGCCTCCCCTGGCGGACAGGGAATCGGAAACAGCGCGCTCCAGGCCCTTGACTGCGTCCACCATCAGCTTCAGAAGCACGGCGGTCAGCACCGAGATGACGAACGAGTCGATGACGATCGTGTGGACGAACTCGACGAACAGGTTCAGCACGACGATGTCGACCAGCACCTCCGACACCCACGAGACGAAGCGCCCCTGGGCCGGGCTGAGGGTCAGCGGTTGCTGTGAATGCGGTTGCGTCCCCACGCGGCGACTCTAGCTACGTGGTCGAGGCGCACAGCCCGGCGTCAGCTCCACGGGTCACAATTGTGACAACTCGATTGCAAAACCCTTGACCACGCGGGCCGGACTGCGCAATGATCGCCCTCGTGTTTAAGGATCGGATTCAGGCGGGGGCCGGGCTGGCGGCGGCGCTGCCCGACCTGCGCGGCAAGGGCAACGTGACCGTGGTCGGGCTCGCCCGGGGCGGCGTCGAGGTTGCGTCCGAGATGGCGCACCTGCTGGGCCTGCCGCTCGACGTCCTCTGTATCCGCAAGGTGGGTATGCCGGGCTATCCCGAGCTGGCGATGGGAGCAGTTGCGCCGCAGGGCGAGCGGTTCACCAACCGCCGCATCGCCTCCCTCCTCACCACCCGCCAGATCGAGGATGCCTACGACGCGGCGACGGCCGAGGCACGGGCGATGGACGAACGGCTGCGAGGCGGCGTGCCACTGCCGCTGGCCGGGCGCGTCGCGGTGGTGGTCGACGACGGCGCCGCCACGGGCGCATCCGTGCGGGCGGCTCTGGCCGCGGTGCGCAACGCCTCGGCGCGGCAGACGGTGATCGCCCTGCCTGTGCTCCCGCGGCCGGCGGCCGAGCGGCTGGCCCGGGAGTGCGACCGGCTGGTCACCCTCCGGGCGCCGCAGCGGTTCCAATCAGTCGGGCAGTTCTACGAGGACTTCCATCCGGTGTCCGAGGAGCGGGTGCGCGAGCTGCTGGCAGCCGCTCAGCCGGCCGTCGAGCAGGTTTAAGAGCGCCTAAGGCGCCGCGAGTTCGGCGGCGAGCTCGCCGACGCGGACAGAGATCTCGTCACGGACCGCCCGTACCACCTCCATGGGCTGACCCGCAGGATCGGTCAGCTCCCAGTCGATGTACTGCTTGCCGGGGATGAACGGGCACTCGTCGCCGCAGCCCATGGTGACAACGATGTCCGCCCACTCCATGTCGGCGCCGTCGAGCTTGTGTGGACGGTTCGTAGACACGTCGATGCCCAGCTCGCGCATGGCCTCGACGACCTCCGGGTGAACGTGGGCGGCCGGGCGGCTGCCTGCGGATCGCCCCTCGTGCCGCCCGCCGGCGACCCGCTCGAAGAGGGCCTGGGCCATCTGGCTTCGGCCTGCGTTCTGGATGCACACGAAGAGGACGTTGCTCACTCCGGCTCTCCCCGAAGCAGCTGGTACGCCACACCCGCCGCAGCCGCGCCCACCAGCGGCGCTGCGATGTAGACCCAGATCGCCGTGTAATCGGACGCCGCGATGGCAGGCCCCAGCGAGCGGGCGGGGTTCATGCTGGCGCCGCTGATCGGCCCCCCGAAGATCGCATCCAGGCCGACGGTGCCGCCGATCGCAACGGCCGCCGCCTCGCCGACCGCCCGCGTGTCGGTCGCCACGGCCATGATCACGAACATCAGGAAGAACGTGAGGATGACCTCCCACAGGAAGGACTGCCCGTCGGAGCCGCTGGGCAGGGTCGCCCCGACGTGGGCGATGTCGCCGAGCGAGGCGCGCAGCACCAGCGCGGCCGCCAGGGCGCCGGCGAGCTGGGCGATCCAGTACAGGACCGCCCGCGGCCACTGGAAATGACGGGTCAGCGAGAACGCGAAGGTGACCGCCGGGTTGAAGTGCGCACCCGAGATATGGCCGACGGCGTAGATCATCACCATGATCACCAGCCCGAAGCTGATCGCCACGCCGAGGTGGCCGAGGGCGCCAGTCTTGTGGTCGACCATGATCGCGCCACACCCGGCGAACACCAGCGCGAAGGTGCCCAGTGCCTCAGCCCCGAGCGAGCGCGCGAGTCCTGGGCTCAACAGTACGCTGACTTGAGGTCGACGACCACGGCGAGCTTGGCGACGGCCTCGGGGCGCAGCGAGTAGTACGCCCACTTGCCCCGCTGCTCCCGCTCCAGCAGGCCCGCGTCGGTCAGCTTCCTCAGGTGATGGGAAACCGTCGGCTGCGCGAGCCCGAGCGGGGCGATCAGGTTGCAGACGCAGACGGGATCACCGCTCGTCGCGAGCACGTTGACGATCCTCACTCGGGCGGGATCGGCCAGAGCTCTGAACACCTCGGCGGTGGCGGCCGCCTCCTCGTCCGAGAGCGCCACTGCAGACAGCGACCCGCAGCACTCAACCGCTTCGAGCATCTCCGACATCGGTCACCCCTTCATATCGACGTCCGTCAATATATCGAAGGATGTCGATCCGAGGCAACTCGGTCGTTCAGGCGCCGCTGGCCGCCCGGCCCTGTGGGCCGCGCGAGTGCTCTTTCGGTACCACGTACGTCCCCCGCGCCCGGGTGACGAGCACCGGGTTGTCCAGGTAGTCGGCGGCCGAGCCGCTGACGTCCGGGCGCGCCGCCACCTCCTTCCAGAGCTCCAGGTCGACCGTCCGGCTGGTGTTGCCCATACGGACGATGGTGCCCCGCGCGCGAACGAAGTCGCCTCCGTAGAGCGGGGCCAGGAACTCGACCTTCTCGTAGCCGGCAAACAGCCCCTCGTCACCGTCGGTGTGGATCGCAAGCTCGGTGACGATGTCGCCGAACAGCTCGAGCCCGTGAGCACCGTCGACCAGGTTGCCGCCGTAGTGCACGTCTGCTGCGGACAGGCGCGTCCGCAGCTCCACTGTCAGACCTTCCATGCCGATCCGCCTCCTTTGGTGAGCTCCCGGGTCACGCCCGGCGCACCAGATGCGCCGGGAAAGCCTCGTGCGGGAGGCCGTTCAGCCGCGTGCCGGGACTGGCCGCGACCAGGCAGTTATAGACGGCCTCCTCGGCTGCCTCGTAGGCGGCGGCGAACAGCGGCGACATGTCGATGGTGGGGTACGACTGGTCGGCGGCCGTCGAGAACGCAAGGCCGATCTCACCCGACCCGTTGGACGCGTAGCTGCCCGCCCGGGCGAGCCCCAGCAGCGGCCGCAGCGCCAGCCGCCGCAGCTGCAGCGAGGACAGCGGCGCGTCGGTGGCGCAGACGGTGATGCACGAGCCCTCCGGCGGTGGCGGCCCAGGGACCGGGTCGAAGCGCAGGCCGGCGACGGTCAGGCGCTCGCGGTCGCCGAAGTTGCACATCATCAGCACGCCGACCGTGTGGCCTTCGACCACCCGGGAGGCGGTGCCGATCCCGCCGGCGAAGTCGAAGCACGTCATCCCGGTGCCGCCGCCGACCGACCCCTCGGCAACCTCGACGCCGCGTGCCTCGCGGGCCGCGTACACGTCCTCGACGGTGACCGTCCGCGAGTCGGCCATGTCTGAGTCGTCGCACTCGCCGACGATCGGGATCAGCGTGCGGCTGGTGTCGCCGCCCTCGGCCAGCACGGCGCCGTGGTAGACGGTGCCGACGGCATGCGTCCCGCAGAGGTACACGGAGGTGCGGAAGTCACCCCACTCGTCGATCTCCAGCTTGCCGGTCATCTCACCCACGCCGTTGACCGTGGCGCACCCCGCCCGCACCGGCAGCCGGGGTGGCGTGATCACCGTGACGCCGGTGGCCTGTCCGCTCCTGGCCTGCGCGTGGCCGACCAGTACGCCATCGACGTCGGTGATGGCATTCCGGGAACCGGTACCGAACAGGCCGACCGGGCCTCCGATGTCGCGCCAGCGCGCGCTCACGGCAGCAGCTCCGTCAAGAACCGCATGGCGTTTCCCTCGGCCAGGGCCGGTCCGGCGTCCGCGCCGTTGCGGCGCTCGACCGCGTCCAGCACGTCGCGGTAGAACGTCTGCCGGGGCAGCTGGGGCAGATCGGCGAGGTCAAGATCGGCGGCGGAGGCGCCGTCGGCGATGACCATCGGGGTGCCCGGACCGCCCAGCAGGAAGTCGCAGAAGTCGGCGCCGAACGCCGGCGCGGCGGGCCCTGCCATCTCGACGATCCGGTCGTAGTGGTCGGCCAGCGACTCGGCGATCCGCGGACTGCCGACGAATGCCGCCACCCCGACCAGCCCGACCACGCCGCCGCGGCGGCCGATCTCGGCCAGCAGGTCGTCTGCAAGGTTCCGCGGGTTGGGATAGACCGCGAAGGCGTTGGCGTGGGACGCCAGCACGGGGCCGTCGAACACCTCCAACGCCCGCGCGCAGCCGCGCGGCGTGAGATGCGACAGGTCGAGAGCGATCCGCAGCTCGGCCATCTCGCGGAGCAGGCGCTCGCCCAGCGGCGTGATGCCCACGCCGCGATCCTCGGCCAGGCCGTCGGCGAACTCGTTCGAGCGGTTCCACGTCAACCCGATCATGCGCACGCCCAGCCGGTGGAACTCGTGCACCAGCTCCGGCTCGCGGCCCAGGGCCTCGGCGCCCTCCATCGCCAGGATGCCCGCCAGCGCCCCCCGCTCCCGGGCGGCTGCCAGCTCCGCCCGCGACCCCACAACCTCGAACGCCCCGCCCGACTCCCGCTCGGCCCGGTGGACCGCCTCGATCTGGCGCAGCGCGGCCCGCAGTGCGCCGTCAGGCAGGTACTGGTCGTCGATGAACGTGGGCAGCACCTGCACCTCGACGCCGCCGCCCTGGAGCTCGGGAAGGTGCCGCCGCATGAACACGTCCGTCTCGCCCTGGACGTGCCGGTCGGCCAGGTCAAGCGGCATGTCGAGGTGGAGATCTGCGATCACGCCAGGATGCAGGCGACGCGGTGGCCCTCATCCGCGCCGTCCGGCTCGCGGAGCTGGGGATCGGTCTGGGTGCAGCGCGCCTCTGCGATCGGGCAGCGCGGGTGGAATCGGCAGCCGGGCGGCACCAGCGTCGGGTTCGGCGTCTCGCCGGTCAGGATCTGGGGCTCCACCTGCATCCGCGGGTCGCGCTTGGGCACCACCGAGATCAGAGCCTTGGTGTACGGGTGCCGAGGGTTGCGGACAACCTCGCGGGAGGGGCCCTCCTCGACGATCCGCCCCAGGTACATGACCGCGATCCGGTCGGCGAAGTGGGCCGCCGTGGACAGGTCGTGGGTGATCATCAGGATCCCCAGCCCGCCTCGGCGGAGCCCGTCGAGCAGCGACAGGATGCCGGCCCTGACCGAGACGTCGAGCATCGACACCGGCTCGTCCGCGATCAGCATGGACGGCTCGAGTACCAGGGCCGCGGCGATCGCCACGCGCTGGCGCTGGCCACCCGAGAGCTCGTGCGGGAAGCGGTCGGCGAACAGGTCTGGCGGCGTCAGCCCGGCGCGCTCGAGCGCATGGAGCACCCGCTCGTCCCGATCCTTGCCGTTGTCGCCGATCCCGTGGATCAGCAGAGGCTCCATCACCGTGTCGTGCACGCGGAATCGGGGGTCGAGCGACTCGTACGGGTCCTGGAAGATGATCTGCATCTGGCGCCGGATCGGCTGCAGCTGCCCTGCCGACATCTCACCGATGTCCTGGCCGCGAAACAGGATCTCGCCCTCGGTGTGGTCGACCATGCGCATCACCGTCTGCGCGGTCGTCGTCTTGCCGCAGCCGGACTCACCGACCAGGGCCACCATCTCGCCGGGAGCGACGGTGAAGTCGACGCCCTCGACGGCGTGCACCTCGAGCTTCGGCCGTCGAGCAACCGTGCCCACGATCCCCCGCGGCACCGGGTAGCGGGTGACCAGGCCCTTGACCTCGAGCAGCGGTGCGGACGTGCCCTCGGTGCTCATACGACCACCGCGGCGGCCTCGGCTGCGTGGGCCGGGTCGTTGCGGTGGCAGGAGGCGACGTGCGCCTCACCAACCTCGCGTTCCTCGGGCGCCTCGAGCAAGCAGGGGTGAAAGGCCGAGTCGCAGCGCGGTGCGAACGGGCAGCCGGTGAGAACCCGGTCGAGGCGGGGCGGCGCACCAGGGATCGAGAGCACTGCGTCGTCGCCGTAGAGGTCGGGCGTGGCCTGGAACAGCATCCGCGTGTACGGGTGGCGAGGCTCGTGGAAGAGCGTGTCGGTAGCGCCCTGCTCGACGATCTTGCCGGCGTACATGACGGCTGCCCGCTTACACACCTGGGCCACGACGGGCAGATCGTGGGTGACCAGGATCATGGCCAGCCCCAGCTCGTTCGTCAGCGACACCAGCAGGTCGAGGATCTGTGCCTGCACCATCACGTCGAGCGCCGTCGTCGGCTCGTCGGCCAGCAGCACCTTGGGGTTGCAGGCGAGAGCCATGGCGATCGCGGCGCGCTGTCGCATCCCGCCCGAGAACTCGTGTGGGAACCGGTCCTGGCGGTTTGCGGAGATCCCGACCAGCTCGAGCAGCTCCCCCACCTGCTTGCGCGCCTCCTTACCGCTGGCCACGTCGTGCAGCCGCATCGGCTCCGCGATCTGCTCGCCGATCCGCTTCACCGGGTTGAAGGCGTTCATCGCCCCCTGGAACACCATTGCGATGTCCTTCCAGCGGTGCGGCGACACCGTGTCCTCGCCACCCGCCATGATGTCGGTGCCATTCAGCATCACCTGGCCGGCGACAGCGGCGCTGGACGGCAGCAGGCCCATCACGGCCAGGATGCTGGTCGTCTTGCCGCATCCCGACTCGCCCACCAGCCCCAGCCGCTCGCCCGGAAGAAGGTCGAGATCGATCCCCTGCACCGCGTGCAGCTCGCGCCCCTCCGAGAGGTCAAACCAGACGTGCAGATCGCGAACACTCAGCACCGGCGTCGCGCCGTTGCTCTCGCTCAATCGGCACCCGGCCTTCCGACCAGCGGCCGCAGCCGGAACCGCCTGACCGACAGGTGACCAACCTTCAGCCGCGGGTTGAGCGCGTCTTCTATCGAGGTGCCCACCATCGTGGAGGCCAGGATGATGATCGTCACCATCAAGCCCGGCGGGATGATCGCCCACCACGCCTTGTAGAAGATCGCCCCGCCCTGCAGGGAGTTCTGGATCATCCTGCCCCACGAGATGGTCGACGGGTCACCGAGGCCGAGGAAGCTGATATAGGTCTCGGCGAAGATCGCGGTGGCGATCATCAGCACCGTGTTTGCGATCAGCAGCGGTGTGACCTGGGGCAGCACGTGGCTTCTCATCAGGCGGCGGTTGCCCGCACCCAGCGCACGTGCCCGCTTGACGTAGACGCGCTCGCGTACCGATTTCACCTGGGCTCTGATCAGGCGCGCGGTGCTCGTCCAGTAGATGACGCCGATGATGATGATGATGTTGGTCAGGCTTCGGCCGAAGATCGCGGCCGCGACGATCATCAGCGGAACGTCGGGAATGACCAGGAAGTAGTCGGTGATGCGCATCAGGAAGATGTCCGACTTGCCGCCGTAGAACCCGGAGATCAGCCCGACCAGACCGCCGATCAACATGGCCACAGCCGCGCCGGCGAAGCCCACCAGCATCGACACCCGGGCGCCGGCGATCAGCTCCGAGAAGACGTCGATGCCGCCGTCGTCGGTGCCCAGCCAGTGCTGCGAGCTGGGCGGCTGGTAGACCTTGCCGACCTGCTGGGTGACGCTGTAGGGCTCGAGCAGGGGCGCGAAGATCGCGATCAACGTGAAGGCGATCACCACCGACACGCCGACAAAGCACGCCGGCTGGCCGAACACGACCGAGCGGATGAACCCATGCCGCGGCGATATGGGCTGGTCGGCGAGTTCCGCCTGGGCGGCGGTTTCGACTGCAGTGCTCACGTGGTCACCCGCGGATCGAAGACGAAATAGAGGATATCGGCGACAAAGTTTGCGGCGATCACGGCCAGCGTGAGCACCAGGAAGATCCCCTCCAGCACCGGGTAGTCCCGCTTGTTGAGGGCATCGATCGTGGCCAGGCCGATCCCCGGATAGGAGAACACGTCCTCGACCACGATCGCGCCCGCGACGATATAGCCCAGCGAGAGCGCGATCAACGTGATCAGGGGCAGCATCGCGTTGCGGAGACCGTGCTTCCAGACGATCGCCCAGTTGGGGAGGCCCTTCGCCCGCGCGGTCAGCACGTAGTCCTCCCCCAGCGTCTCGAGCATCGAGGAGCGCACGATCAGCGAGTACTCACCGTAGAGGCCGATGCCGAGAGTCAGCGCGGGCAGCAGCAGGTGATTGAACCGGTCTTGCAGGATCGCCCACTCCGACGCGCTGCCGAACAGGCCGAGGGTGTTCGACGAGATGCCTGCGGCCGGGAGGCCCAGCGGGATGGCGACGTAGAAGATCACCAGCAGCCCGATCCACTGCGTCGGGGCGGCGTAGAACGTCAGCGCCGTCCACATGTTGCCGGTATCGACAAGCTTCGTACCGCGGCGCCAGGCCGCGATCACCCCCGATAGGACGCCGAGCAGGATCGAGACGATCGTGCCCACGGCGATCATGGGCAGCGTGTTCAGGAGCGGCTGCTTGATGTCGTCCCACACCGGGCGGTTGTCGGCGATGGACGTCCCCAGGTCGCCGTGGGCGAGTCGCTGCAGATAGACGACGTACTGCTCCCACTTCGACTTGTCGAGCCCGTACTGCTTGGTGATCGCCTCCTTGAACTGCTTGGTGCAGTGGAGGCACTTCAGGCCCGAGACGGCGGAGCCGGGGACGGCACGGAAGAGCACGAAGTTGAGCGAGATGGTGACGAACACCGTGATCAGCGCAAAGATCGTGCGCTTGATGATGTAGTCCATCCCTCTCATGTCATCTGCTCTTCCGTGCCGTCATCCGGTTCAGCCCGCCAGATGAGGACTCGTGTAGTAGCACTT
>Ga0265338_10008928_pt1 | contig 12061 bp, 10 predicted proteins | sample 42126metaG_FD_193579 | JGI IMG/M metagenome (GOLD analysis project Ga0265338, IMG submission 193579) | Rhizosphere microbial communities from Carex aquatilis grown in University of Washington, Seatle, WA, United States - 4-21-26 metaG | ecosystem: Host-associated > Plants > Roots > Rhizosphere... | reverse complement strand
CGCGTACGGCAAATGCGCTGGCGGCGTCACACGGCTTGGGTGCGCATCGCCACGCGCGGACGCTAGCCGAACAGGCTGAGAAGGAGGGCGATGGGGCGCGCCGGGCGTTTTGGATTGCGGTGGCGGCGGAGCTCAGCCCGCGCTGTTCAATCTAAGCCGCCTCAGGATATCGAACCTCAGGCCGTGGCGCGCTCGGCAACGATTTTTTCGTAAGCGACATTGATCGCTGCCAGCTTGTCGGTGGCGATGCGGATAAATTCTTCCGGTACGCCGCGCGCGATTAATTGGTCGGGATGATTCTCGCGCACCAAGCGATGATAAGTACGCTTAATCTCGTCGTTATCCGCATCATAACCGACACCGATCACGACATAGGGATCGGCTGCGTCAGGGGGAAAATGCGAGGCGCGGATGCGGCGGAACTCGCCTTGCGAAAAGCCAAAAATCTCCGCGACGTGTTCGAGAAAAGCGGCCTCGTCCGGATGCATCACGCCATCGGCCGCCGCGATCTCAAAAAGACCATCGAGAATATCCTCGAGCACGGCGGGCTGGCCTGCATAAAGCCGCGCGATCTGCGCCGCGTAAGATTCGTAACCCGCGGTGTCCTGGCGGGCCAGATCGAAGAAGCGGCGCACGGTGGAAAGCTGATCTGGCGGAACGCTGAAAATCCGCTCGAAAGCCTCGACCTCCTCTTCGGTGACGACGCCGTCGGCCTTGGCCATCTTGGCCGCCAGCGCGATCATCGCGATGGTGAAGGCAACGCCCGGATCGCCGCCGTCGGTCTCGGCGCTTTTGTCAAACAGGTAATGGCCCGCCACCACACCAAGCGCGGCCCCCAAAGGACCGCCCACCAGCATACCCGCGGCGCCAACGCCGATTTTTCCCCAGATAGACATGAGGCCAAGGTAAACGGCAAACTCGGCAGAATTACAACTCTGCGAAAGGCACGACATGACAACTGTGCTGATTACCGGCGCCAACCGTGGCATCGGATTTGAGTTCGCCCGCCAGTATGCTGCCGACGGGGCTAACGTCATCGCCACCTGCCGCGACCCGGCCAAAGCAGACAAATTGGTGGGTCTCGGCGTGCGGGTCGAACAACTTGATGTTACCGATCCGGCTTCAGCAGCCGCGCTGGCAGGCGCACTAAAAGCCGTGCCCATCGACATTTTGATCGCCAATGCCGGGTATTACGGCCCCGAACGGCAAGACGTTGATGATGCGGATTGGGACGGTTTTCTGGAGACTTTCCGCATCAACAGCCTCGGGCCTTTACTGCTGGCGCAAACGCTGAAGCACAATCTGTTGTCCGGCCAGGATAAGAAATTTGTCGTGCTCACCAGCAAGATGGGCTCAATCAGCGATTCCACCGGCGGCTACCTCGCCTATCGCGCCTCCAAAGCGGCGCTCAACATGATCGCCCATAACATTGCCCTGGAGTGGAAGAAGCACGGCATCAAAGTCGCCATCTTGCACCCTGGCTGGGTCAAAACCGACATGGGTGGGCCCAGCGCTCCCCTCACCACCGCCGAAAGCGTGGTGGAGATGATGAATCGAATCGCGGAATTGTGGCCCGGCAACAGCGGCCATTTTCTCGATTATCAGGGCAAGGAGATCGGCTGGTAGCGTTTGCGGAGCCAAGAAATGGCATCGGCGAGGAAAAACGGCAGGTAGCAGAGCAAAACCGAGAGGACCGCCAGCACCACCACGACGCCGATATACCAGGGCCAGCCCGGCATCAGATCGTAGAGGGAAGCATGGCCAGGTTTGGCGCGCAGGAAGCCGTAATTGGCCTTAAGGGCCCAATCGGCCGCCGCGGCCGTGGCCATATAGGCAAGCGACCAGCCGATCACGCGCGGGATCGAGCCGGGATAGGGCCGCATCCTGAGACCGAGCGTCAGAAACAGCACTGCTGCGATAATCCCGCCGTGGAAAAGCGAAAACTCGATGAAGCGGAATTCCGGAAAATCGAAGGGAATATCCGGGGTTATGATCCCCTGTACGGTTCCGGCCATGGCCCAAAACCATGCCAGCTCGTAGCTTCTTTGACTTTTGCCGATGAGGGCGATGATTGTGGCGATAGCCGCCCAACTGCAAAGATCAAGCGGCAGCGCATTGCCGCGATCAAGCCAACCCCGCTCGGTGAAGACGATATACCAAGTGGCCCAACAGCCACCGATGATCACGGCAAAGGTCCAGCAAAGGGCGCGCTCGAGGCTGGTATTGCGTACCACCCGAACCAGCAGGGATAGCGCCAAGGGGACTGCCACAATCAAGAGCAGTACCGCTTTGTGCGAGGGCCCGAACACCTGAAAAGGTGCAGCGTTGATTCCCATTTCCCCCTCCCAAAAGTCCACCGGTGTCATAATTGCCTGCCCGGCGCCCCGCCAAAGTTGTGCCCGGCTCTGGCGCCCCCAAAATTAGCACAATGCCGTCATAGACTTAAATATGCGATGGGGAGCGGCATTGGCGACCTCGTGACGCCTAATTCTCTGTGCTATCCAATGCGCGGCAGTAACTGGGATGAACGGGCCGCATAAGGCGCGACAGGTCCAGAAGGAAAGAACGACCAGCGGCGGTGTCCCCGCCCTCCAGGGAGGCAAGGATAATGAGTACAACCGAAGGCACTGTGAACGAAGCAGGGCCCCAGTCCGCTCGGGCAAACGGATGGTATCGCTGGGTGGTCTGCGGACTGATCTTTGCGGCGACCAGCCTGCTCTATGTGGACCGGCTCACAATCGGCTATCTCAAGCCCGCGCTCTCCGACCAATATCATTGGACCGAGGCCGATTACGCCAGCATCGTGCAATTCTTCATGTTCGCCTATGCCATCGGCTTTCTGCTGTTTGGGCAGGTGATCGACAAATTTGGCGCCAAACGCGGCTACCTCATCGCGGTCAGTGTTTGGACCACCGCCCATATGGCCTGCGCCTTGATCGGCTTTTTGCCCATCGAGTGGGTGCTGGTGAGCTTCATGGCAAGCCAAGCCCTACTCGGCCTTGGCCAAGGCGGCAACTTTCCGGCAGCCTTGAAAGTGGTGGCCGAATGGTTCCCGCAGCGGGAACGCTCGCTTGCCATCGGCTGGTTCAATGCCGGTTCGAATCTGGGCGCCATTCTGACACCGATGATTGTCCCCTTCGTTCTTCTTGCCCTGGGCTGGCAGTGGGCCTTCGTCGCGACGGGATTGCTCAGCATCTTGTGGTTGCTGATTTGGATTCCCTTTTATAGCAGGCCCGCCGAAAGCCGGTTCGTCAACAAATCCGAGCTTGCCTATATCCAGAGCGACCCTTTCGTTCCCGTGCAGCAGCTTCCCTGGCTCACCGTACTGCTCAAAAGAGAGACCTGGGCTTACGGCCTCGGCAAACTCCTGACCGACCCGGTGTGGTTCTTCTATTCCTTCTGGTTGCCGTCCTTTTTCCGGGGCGCCTATGTCCATGACTATGGGATATTTCTCGGCATGCAATTGCCGATCATCCTCATCTTCCTGATTTCGGACTTCGGCTCCGTGATTGGCGGCTGGATGTCGTCAGCGATGATCAAAGCCGGCATGAGTGTGAACAGGGCACGCAAGCTGACCCTGCTGATCTGCGCGGCTTGCGTGCTGCCCGTGGCCTTCCTCACAATGCTGACGCATGACCTTTGGTTCACCATTGGCATCATCGGCATTGCCGCTGCGGCGCATCAGGCCTTCTCGGCCAATCTCATGACCTTGACCTCGTACCTCATGCCGAAGGAAGCCGTCGGCCGTTGCTCGGGTATCGGCGGCACCGCTGGCGCCCTTGGCGGCATTATCATGGCCAAAGGCGTCGCTAAAGCCCTCTCCGGGCTGGGCGGTTATTCCACCGTGTTCCTGGTGGCCGGCGTTATCTATTTCGTCGCCGTGGCGGTCATTCACATTCTCTCGCCCCGGCTGAAGTTGGCCGTGTTCAAGACCAAAGCCGCATAAAAATTCGCAGTTCCCGTTACGGAACGGCGCATCATTGATTGCCATTTTGAGCAGGCCAGGGAAGACTCCTTGGCCTGTTTGCATTTGGTCCATCTATCTTGCGTTTGGGACGAGCGATGACTGATAAAAAAGCGATGGTGATTTTCGGTGCGACGGGCGACCTCGCGCTCAAGATGACATTTCCCTCCCTTTATTTCCTCGACACCGAAGGCCACCTGCCGCCCGGCATGGTCATCCTTGGTGTGGCCCGCGCCCAGCACAGCGATGCCAGCTTCGCCGAAGAGGTGCAGAAGGCCTTAAAACAAACCGCTAAGGCCGACTACAACGACGAGGCCTTTGCCAAATTTGCCGCGCGGTTACGCTATTGCGATGGCGACGTCACCCAGCCCGCGCCCTATGCCAAAATCGCCGAGCAACTGAAGGATTCCGAGATCCTGCTCTTTTACCTGTCGACCTCGCCGGACTTCTTCGGCGTCATCGCGCAGCATTTGCGCGAAAGCGGCCTGATCCAGCCGCAATCGCGGATCGCCATCGAAAAGCCGATCGGTCACGATCTGGCGTCCTCACGCCTGATTGAAGCTTCGTTGTCGCAAGCCTTCCCGGAAGAACGCATCCACCGCGTCGACCACTATCTGGGCAAAGACACGGTGCAGAATCTGATCGCGCTGCGCTTTGCCAATATGCTGTTCGAGCCGTTGTGGAACAAAGACTCCATCGAACATGTGCAGATCACCGTCGCCGAAACCGTGGGCGTGGAGCGGCGCTGGTCCTATTATGATTCCTATGGCGCCCTGCGCGACGTTGTGCAGAACCATATGCTGCAACTACTTTGCCTCGTTGCCATGGAGCCGCCCGCCAATCTCGACGCCGATTCGGTGCGTGATGAAAAGGTGAAGGTGCTGAAATCCTTGCGCCCGATCGGTGCAGCAGAAGTCGAACGCGAAACCGTCCGCGGCCAATATCGCAAAGGTTATACCGAAAGCGGCGCCGTGCCGGGTTATTCCGAAGAGGCCGGCGGCGGCAACTCCGACACCGAGACCTTTGTGGCGCTGGCGGCCCATATCGACAATTGGCGGTGGGCGGGCGTGCCCTTCTTCTTGCGGACGGGCAAGCGGCTGCCGACCCGCACGACGCAGATCGTGGTCCAGTTCAAGCCGGTGCCGCATTCCATCTTCCACCAATCAGACAATGTGCCGAACCGGTTGATTATCCGCCTGCAGCCGCAGGAAGAGATAAGGCTGGAGATCATGAACAAGACGCCGGAGCTGGAAGCGGTGCGGCTGAAGCCCGTGGCACTGGATCTCAACCTTACCGATGCCTTCCGCACGGCACGCCGCCGTATTGCTTACGAACGCCTGATCTTCGATGCTCTCAAAGGCTCGACCTTTCTGTTCGTGCGGCGCGACGAAGTCGAAGCGGCCTGGCGTTGGATCGACCGCATTGTCGACGGTTGGAAGGCGCGCGACATGAGCTGCCTTCCCTACACCGCCGGAACTTGGGGGCCCTCAAGCGCCTTTGCGCTCACCGAGCGCCAAGGTCATTCCTGGGTCGAATAATCAGCGCGAAGCCACGGTGACGGCGCGATCCTGATAGAGTTCTGGGTAGAGCCGTTTCAGTTTTTCGATCTTCGGCAAATCGTTGATGACGATATAAGGCTGATAGGGATGATGCAGGAGGTAATCCTGATGATAGCCTTCGGCCGGATAGAAACCGTGCAGGTCGGAGACCAGCGTTACGATCGGCCGCGCAAAAGCCTGTGACCGCGACAACTGGGCGATATAGGCCTGGGCCACACGGCGCTGGTCGGCATCGGCAGCGAATACCTCGGAACGGTATTGCGAACCTTCGTCGGGCTCCTGGTAATTCTTGGTGGTGGGGTCCATCACCGAAAAGAAGATTTGCAGCAAGCGGCCGTACGACACCTGATGCGGATCGTAGACAATACGAACCGATTCGGCGTGCCCCGTATTGCCCTCGCCCACCGTCTCGTAATGGGCCGTCTGTGCCGCGCCGCCGGAATAACCCGCCAAAACCGCGCGCACGCCTTTGACATGCTGGAAAACGCCCTGCATGCCCCAGAAACAACCGCCGGCAAAGACCGCTTGCCCCGCCCCGCCCGCTTGCGTATCCACCGCCGGTAGGGGCAAAGGACGGTTCGTCTCTTGGGCTGCGGCGGGCGCCATAGATAGCAAAAGCGCCAATGTGAAATTCTTGAGCATCATTACCTCCTTCAGGCGCGGGGGACAAAGCTGAGAGCGACCGCATTCATGCAGTAGCGAAGCCCTGTTGGTTTTGGACCGTCGTCGAAGACATGGCCCAAATGCGCATCGCAAAGCGCACAGGATACCGCCGTGCGGGTTTCGAACAGGCTGGTATCGCGAGTTTCTGTGACGTTATCTGCGGCGATGGGTTTCCAAAAACTGGGCCAGCCGGTGCCCGACTCGAATTTGGTATGGGAATCGAACAACGCCGTGCCGCAGCAAACGCAGTGATAAAGTCCGTCGGCGTGATTGTTCCAGCCCGGCCCGGTGAAGGCCCGTTCGGTCCCAGCGCGCCTTGTCACCTCGAACGCGAGCGGCGACAAAAGCGCATGCCATTCGGCATCACTTTTTGTCACTTTCGCCCTATGCCGCTTACCCAGCGGTTGTCCGGCTGGGGAAAACTCGGTGATTTCTACGGTTTTTTCGGCCACAGCCGTAAGTGGCCACAACATTACTGTGGCTATTGCCGCGGTAGCAAAGAGTTCGCGTCTGGTCATGCTGCGCCTCCGTCATTTCATCGAATAGAAATTCGACGACGGACGCAAACCAGTTACAGAGAAAAGACGCCTAGAGGATTACGGTTTTGAGAGCTTCGGCGGGCGCGCCGCTCTCGACCCTGAACTTGACGCGGCCAATAAGGCGCCCGTCGACGGTCACAAAATCAACCCGCCACAGCCCCGGCTGGGGATCGGTCTTGAAGGTATAACCGCGATAGCCTTTGTCCCGCCCGCCGCGCAGCGGAAGTTCGAGTTGCTGCACGATGCGCCACTCTTTGCGCACTTCGTCGTAATGCTGCCAGACATAAGCGGCCGAGGTATTCAGGTTGACTGGCGCAAAGGTGGCCCCGAACACGATGACGGGCTTGCCCTTCGCGATATGCACGGTGCGCGAAAGGTCGAACCAGCTTTGCCAGGGTTGCGGCTCTTCGAGGGCTGCAAAATAGAGCTTTCCGTTACGGGGCAAATTGTTCTCGAACGCCGTGCCGACGCAGCGCGAAGCACCCGCTTTGTGCGCCGGGATTCTGCAGATCGCCTGATAAACCCCGGACGTCTGCAGGGCGAGCGGCAATGGCGGCAGCACATTCAGGAAATAGAGCCCGTTGAGGGCGGCATAGACGCCGAGGGCGCAACCGCCAATTTGCCAACGAACTTCCCCGAAACGCGCCCGCCCCAGCTTTCCCAGCAGCCAGAGAAACCCGATGAACAACAGCGCCGCCGCTGCGCCCGAGAGCAAGAAGGTCAGCATGCCGATGGTGTGGGTGAAAACCGGCACCATGAAAACGGCATAGGAGACAAGGGCAAAGAACAGCAGCGTCGTCGTAAAAATCAACCGAGCATAGTATTTGCTGAAGATCTCGTTGCCGATGAAGATGCCGGCGAGAACAACCAGGAACGGCCAGGAAGCCACCACAGTGCCGCTGCGCGCATAGAAAACGAGAAAAGCACTCCACAAGCTGCCAAGCACAAATTGGGTGAGGGCCGGCAGATAGCCGCGCAGTTTGCGCACGACGGTGGATTGCCACTCCACATGGGCCTCAAGCCAGTGCAGCAGCGCAATCGAAACGGCCGCCACGCCGATATAGACGATCAACAATGTCTGGGTGACGGGGTGGTCGACACGGCCATAGGTAAAATTGTCAAAGGCAAAGCCGCCGATCATGGCCGCGGCGGAAATATGCCGCTCATAGGCCTTGAGCCTGTGCATCCAGTTGGCGATCGGCATCTTCATCATGGCGCCACAGTAATTGCTGCTGCGCCGGGTGATAGGCGCCTGTCTCCGCCTATAGCAGGTGACGAGGCGTCGCGCGCAGAGGCTTTGGCACCGTTATGGCGCCAAAAGCCGCAAATTACGACAATTTCACCACAGGCAAGGGCAACCGAGCCCCCGAGGACGAAACGCTGCCCGCCCCCAGGATACGGTTTGGCGCAGCTTTAGGAGCGCGACTTGCGCGCCATGGCCACGCATTGGATGGCGCCCAAACCTTTGAATTCGACCCGCGCCACTTCGCCCGGCAGGACGTCGTGAATACCGGTAATCGCGCCGGTCGTGATGATCATGCCAGCCTTCAGAGGATAGCCGCGCTTGGCGCACAATTCGGCGACGAAGCGGAGCGGTTCGATCGGTCCACCAGGGACATTGGTCGCCGTCCCGGTACCAACCGATTTGCCGTTGATGAAGGTCTCGCAGGTCAATTCCGACAACACGCGATCTTGCCAATTCGGCACATCCGGTCCGACGATAATCCCGTTATTGTTGCCGAAATCGGAAACAACGGCGAGCGGACCGACGACATTGATGGTGGCAAGCGGGCTGCCCGCAGTTTCAACGCCGCAGATCATGCGCTTGACCAGCGCCATCGCCTCGGTGGTCGTATAACTGGTTTTGCCGACGACTGCGTCCTCGCCGATTTCGAACATATACTCGGCTTCGACGGCAGAAAATCCACCGACATACATTCCGTACTCAACCGATCCGCCGATGGCAGAATAGCGCACGTCTTTGCGGAAAACCGGGCCGGCAAGCGATCTTGCGCCCAGCGATTCGCGATGCGCCGGACCGATACCGCCGATCTTCCAGCCCGCGACTTCATCAGGAAACATCTCAATGGCAGCGTCTTGAATGAGGTATGCGGCGTCGAGATCGGCCGGCAAGATGCCGGGGAAGCCGGGAAGAGCAACGGCCTTCAAACGCGCCGAAACAAATTGCTCTGTGACCGAAAGATCGGCCTTCCGAACTGCCTCCATGACCTGCTCCGCTACTCTCTTTTGGATCGTTTGCTTGTTCATTGTGCTCCGCCCGCAAGGGGCCCTAGCGAGGTGTATAGGAAACCGGTGTCATGATCAACAAAACACAGCGCCGCTGCGACCCTAAGCGCTGTCAGGAAAAGCAAGGCCTTAAGGGCTTCCAAAGGCGCCCCAGACCCGGTTGGACCAGCAGCGCAGGCCCCACCCTTCCTCTTTCCGACTCCAAAAAAAGCGCCGGGGAGAACATCCCCGGCGCCAGTCTTGGTTGAGAAGGAGAGAGGATCAATAGTTGTACTTGGCACCGATATAGAAGACCTGACCGGTCTTGTGGAACTGGTAGGAACGCTGGGCAAATTGGTCGGCGTAGAGGTTGCTGGCCTGATTGGTCAGGTTCATCGCGTCGAAGGTAAACATCAGCTTTTCGTTGACCTTGTAGGAGGTCGAGGCGTCGACGTTGAAGGTCGACTTCACGAAAATGCCGTAGTTGTTGTAGTTCGTCGCGATATTCGGATCGATCAGGTAGTGACTCCGGAACGCTGCGGTCAAACGAGCCTGGAAGATCTCATCGTCGTAATACACAGTCCCGTTGTAGGAGTTGCGCGACATGTTGTTGAGGTCAGCTTGCATCAGCAGCTTGCCGCTGGTGTCAAAATACTTCTGCTGCGCCTGAACATAGGTGTAGTTGGCGAGCACGCCGAAGTTGCTGAACGGGCCGGGCAGGAAATAGAACTGCTGCTGCCAGTTGATTTCCGTGCCATAGAGCGGCGCACCTTTGACTGACTTGGAATAGCTGTAGGTCCAGGTCATGTTCGCACCGCCCTGCGTGTTGCAGAACGAGTTCGTGATCGAAGCCCAATTGGTTCCCGTGCCGCCGCAAGCCGCGACAAACGCCGTGGCATCCCAGCCCCACGGATTGGTCGACCAGATACCGGCCTGCTGGACGGTCTGAACGAAGTTATCCAAGTGTTTCCAGAAACCGGCGACCGAGAGTACCGAGCCTTTGCCGTAATACCACTCGAAACTCAGATCGAGATTCTTGGAGCGCATCGGCGGGATTTTGGGATTACCGACGCTCGCTGTGGCGTTGCTGCCGCTCACCGCGACCGAACCAGTAGGCAACATGCCGCCAAGATTTGGCCGCGTGAGCGCGTAGCTGGCATTAAAGCGGACTTGGAAATCCTCCCACGGCGACAGCACCATGTTCGTCGCCGGCAGAAAGTCATGATAGACGTTCTTGCCCGAGACCGGCGTGATAACGCCCGCAACCAGTGTATTGCCGACAGAATGCATGATCGTCTCGACATAACGACCACCGATATCGCCACGGAAGCTCATGCCCGCAATATCGGTGTCCCACGCCGCTTGCAGCCAGCCTGCAAAATCATCTTCACGCACCGAGCCCGTGGCGCCGTAACCCGGACCAGTGCTCATTGGGAATACGGTTGGGTCCCACAGGCTGATGGTGGAAGCGGCTTTGTTAAAATCGATAACCTGCCAGCTCGTCGTTGAACCCGCCGGCACGTCGATCCCTTGCAGGCTGATGGTCTTGCTGTAGCCGCTGACGGGGATGGCACGGATGCTGGCTGGTATGTTCGCCAATTCGGACGTGCCACCGGTAGAACGGCGGAGCTCGACCGTGCCATAACCGAAGTTACGATGGTCGAAGCCGCCCGTGATGGTGACTTCCTTATTCGCTTTCCATTCAAAATCCGTGGCAACCGAGCGATAGGAGTTGAACGCAAACTCTTCGCGCTCGCGCACGTTCGACAGGAACCAGGCTGCATTGGGGCCCATGGCGCCAAGATGCAGCGCAGGCATGTTGCCCTGAGAGTAATCAAAGGAATAGGGGTCGGCCGTTGTACCGGTACCGCAACCTGCGGCATTGGCGGCAGTGACAGTCGCCGTGGTCAGATTGCAGCCAAGGTCCATGGCCAAGGTGGCCTGGACTGGATTGCGATGGTGCGATTCCGTCCAACCCAACAGCATGTGGGTTTTGAAGGTGTCGGTAAACTCATGCGTGCCATCGACCGTGATTTGCATAAAGCGCGTGTCGAGATGGTCGAGGCGATGCTCAGTGCGCAGCCCGACATTGGTCGCGGACGCCGAAACCATGGAGGAGGTGGAGATGATATTGCCACCCGCATCAGCCGTCTTACCGTTGTTGGCACCCACCGTGTAGCTGAGCAGGTTGATGGCGCCGACGCCGAGCGAAGTCGGATAGTAGTTGACGCCGCCAATGGAGACCGGCACGTCAGTCGCGAGGCCCGCGGTGTTCTTCGGCGAGGAGCCGATACCGCCGGTGCTGAAGGAGTTGGCTTCGAGATAGTTCTCGTTACGCTGCTGGGCGAAATCGGCATAAAGGCCATCGACCGTAAACAGCGTTTTGTCATCCGGCTGCCATTGCAGCGAACCGGTCAAGCCGAGACGTTTGGAATGGGTCGAGACATCATCGTAACGCGGAAAGCGCGGACGGAATAGGCTGGAGGCGGTCGCACACGCAGCCGGCACCGGTGTGACGGCGCAAGCAACGCCGCCGACGGAGCCGAAATTGTTCGTCGTGGACACAGAGGTGCTGTTGGCGAGGTTCGACATCCAGCGTACCGAGCTGGTGCCCTCTTCCAACGTATTGGTCGTGCCATAAGCACCCGAGAACAGGACGCCGACATGCCCGCCGAGGAAAGTGTCAGACACCAAGGCCGCAAAGCGCGGATTGATGCTGCCAGCCAACGACTGGTAACCGGCCTGGGCCGAGGTCGTCAGGATGAAGCCGGGGTGGTCGAACGGGCGAGCCGTTTGAAGCTGCACGGTAGCGCCGAGCGAGCCTTCTTCGAGCGATGCCGAATTCGACTTGCTGACTTTGAGCTGCGTAAAGAGATCGGAGGCAAAGACGTTAAAGTCAAAGCCGCGGCCGCGATTGGTACCGCCAGCACCCGATCCAGGATTGGAAGTCGAAACGTCCTGCGAGCCGACCGTGGCGATCGCTTCGACACCGTTGATAAGAACGCGCGTAAACTGGGCGCCAAGACCGCGCACCGTGATTTCGCGGCCTTCGCCGGCTTCACGGTTGAGGGCCACGCCCGGAATGCGCTGCAGCGATTCCGAGACGTTCA
>Ga0265338_10008927_pt1 | contig 12064 bp, 9 predicted proteins | sample 42126metaG_FD_193579 | JGI IMG/M metagenome (GOLD analysis project Ga0265338, IMG submission 193579) | Rhizosphere microbial communities from Carex aquatilis grown in University of Washington, Seatle, WA, United States - 4-21-26 metaG | ecosystem: Host-associated > Plants > Roots > Rhizosphere >... | reverse complement strand
CGGCGCCCGCGAAGGGCCGGCGGGAGAGGCAATGCTATTGCAGCGCCCCTTCCGCCGGCCCTTCGCGGGCGTCGCGCTCCGAGCAGTGTGTGGGGCAGTAGACGCCGCGCACGCTCCCGTCCTGGGCTCCGAAGGCGAGCCACACGCCGCTGCGCCACGAGAAGTAGAAGAAGCCCTCTTCGGTGTCTTTGAGCTGGCGCTCGCGCTGCCACGCTTTGACGACCACGCTGGCCGGGATGCGCGAACGGCAGGTGCGCTCGTAGCTGGGATAGCCGCTCCACACGCACCTCATCGGGTCCTCGGCCGGGAGCCGGGGGGCCGCGTTCCCCTCCGAGGTTCCCAGCGGAACCTCCCCCTCCGGCGTTCCCAGCGGAACCTCCGCCCCTGGAGCGCACGGTGGGACCTCCGTCAGTCCGATCGGCGACGGCTGGGCCTGCTCGATGGGGTGTCGCTTTGGCTTCATCTGCCCGGCTAGGACAACACGGCTGTCGTCCTAAGAGGACTACGAGGTTTCTACTGGCTATACGGCAAGTCGTGGCACAGGGATGCATCCACATGTCCACATTGGACGATTGTTCTACACATGTCGGACGCCGCTCGGCGACGGGCGGACGACGACGATCCGATGCTGCCTTTAAGCTTCCCGCAAAGGCCTCCTCTTATACACGCGCGCGCAGGGCACTCCCCGGCGAGACAACCTACCCCCGGCGAAAGCCCCACCCAAAAGCCCCCCAACCCCTACAAAAAGCCCCCCCCGACCGCCCACAAAAAGCCGACCCCGACCCTAGGCCAAAACCAACCGGGAGCACAATGAGCAACACAGCAAACGAGCCCGAAGCCGCCTACCACCTGTTCCTCGACGGCGAGGAGATCCCGGTCTGCGCGAGCGCACTGCGCCTGCTGATCTCCGGCGAGGCACACGAGCCTCAGATCCGCTCCCTCGCCCGCGCCGTGCTGGAGAGCCTTGACGGCGAGCCCGACGAGCGGGGCAAACTGACGGTGGCTTTGAGCCCGGAGCAGATGAAGATCACCCATACCGCGGTGAAGCTGTTGCTCGACGACCTCCAAAGGGGGCAGGCCGAGGAGCGCGAGGTGTTGCGCCACGTGCTTGACAAGCTGCCCGACGAGCACACGATTCGCGCGATCACGCTGCCGTAGGGATCCATCCGGGCTAGTCGTGAGAGGTTAGGCTTAGCTCAGAGATGAGCACACCCCAACCCCAACCCCGTAGCACCGACGAGTTGAGGTCCAGCTTCCTTGACTTCTTCGAGGCGCGCGAGCACAGATTGACGGCCTCTTCGAGCCTTGTTCCTCAGCACCCAAAGGCGCCGCTGTTCACGAATGCCGGCATGGTCCAGTTCCTGCCGGTGTTCTTCGGCGAAGAGCCTGCCGTCTCGCCGCGAGCGACCTCGGCGCAGAAGTGTTTGCGGGTGAGGGGCAAGCACGACGACATCGAGATCGTGGGGCGCAGCACCCGCCACCTGACCTTTTTCGAGATGCTCGGCAACTTCAGCTTCGGCGACTACTTCAAGGCCGGGGCGATCGAGTACGCGTGGGAGTTTCTGACTGAGACGCTCGGCCTCGACGGCGAGCGGATGTGGGCGACGGTGCACACCAGCGACGACGAGGCGGCCCAGTTGTGGCAGGAGTTGGTGGGGCTGGGGCACGAGCGCATCCAAAGGATGGGCGAGGACAACTTCTGGGAGATGGGCGCGACCGGCCCGTGCGGGCCCTCCTCGGAGATCTTCTACGACAAGGGGCCCGAGCACGGTGCCGAGGGCGGTCCGGCGGGGGGCGGCGAGGAACGCTACGTGGAGATCTGGAACCTCGTGTTCATGCAGTCAAACCGCTTGGAAGACGGCACGCTCGAGGACCTGCCCAAGCGCAACATCGACACCGGGGCGGGCCTTGAGCGGATCTTGCCGATTGTGCAAGGCAAGTCCTCGGTGTTCGAGACCGACGTGCTGCGGCGCCTGATCGGCTCGGCCGAGGAGCTAGCGCGCTGCGCCTATGGGCGCTCCGAGCAGGAGGACGTGAGCTTGCGCATCGTGGCCGACCACGCTCGTGCGGTCACGTTCATGCTCGCCGACGGCGTGGTGCCCTCGAACCTGGAGCGGGGTTACGTGCTGCGCAGGATCATCAGGCGCGCGATCAGACACGGCCAGCGGGTGGGGGCGAAGGAGGGGATGATGGCCGCGATGGCCGCCGCCGTGGCCGAGACGATGGGGGGCGCCTACCCGGAGCTGGAGCGCTCGCTGGACATGGTGAGCGACATTTTGGAGCGTGAGGAGCACCGCTTCGTCGAGACGCTCAGCCTGGGCCTGGGCATGTTGGAGGGCTTGATCGACGAGGGCGCGAGCTCGATCCCGGGCGAGGACGCCTTCATGTTGCACGACACCTACGGTTTCCCGGTCGAGCTGACCGCGGAAATCGCGGCGGAGCGCAAGGTCGGCTTGGACGTGGAGGGCTTCGAGGCTGCGATGGCCCGCCAGCGCGAGCTGGCGCGTACGGCGGCCGGCGGCGGGGCGGGCGACGAGCACGCCAGCCAGGCGGCGGGTCGTCTCGTGGCCGAGCTGGCGGGGCTCGCGCCCACCGAGTTCCTCGGCTACGAGGAGTTGCGGGCCCAAAGCAAGCTGGTGAAGATTCTGAAGGGCCTCGACAGCGGGCCGAAGGGCGCCAAGGGCAACGACCGTGAGGGGACCCCGAGCACCAACGAGGCGCCCTCCAACCAGCCGACGCTTGAAGTCTTTGCCGAGCGAACGCCCTTCTACGCGGAAAGCGGAGGCCAGGTGGGCGACACGGGGACCATCGTAAGCGAGACGGGCAGGGCTCGAGTGATCGCCACCGATAGACCTTTGGAGGGCATGATCCGGCACACGGTGCGCCTGGAGGAGGGCACCTTGGTGGAGGGCCAAGAGGCCACGCTGGAGGTCGACGCGGAGCGTCGCGACGCGATCAGGCGCAGTCATACAGCGACCCACCTTTTGCACTGGGCACTGCGCAAGACGTTCGGCTCGCAACTGCAACAGCAGGGATCGCTTGTGGAACCCGACTACCTGCGCTTTGACTTCAACCACCACTCCCAGTTGAGCGACGAGGACATCGCGCGGATCGAAGAGCTCGTGCTCGGCGACATTCTCGGAGACGAGCCGGTGCAGACCACCGAAGAGTCGCTCGCGCAGGCCCGGGCCGAGGGGGCGATGTCGTTCTTCGGGGACAAGTACGGTGAGGTCGTGAGAGTGGTGCGGGCCGGCGAGCACTCGGTCGAGCTGTGCGGCGGCACGCATGTGAGCGCACTCGGGCGAATCGGGGCTTTCGTGGTGCGCGGCGAGTCTTCGGTGGGCGCCAACCTGCGGCGCATCGAGGCCTTGACGGGCAAGGCCGCGCACGAGGACCATCGGCGCTCGCGCGGGCTCTTGCACAACGCGGCCGAGTCGCTGTCGGTGGCACCGGAGGCGGTGCCCGACGCGATCGCGCGGCTTCAGGACACGCTCGGTCTGGAGGAACGCCGGCGCAAGGCGCTGGCGGCCGAGGCCGACCGCGAGCTCGCATCCACGCTGGCCGAGTCGGCGCTTGACGGCGTCGTGATCGGCAGGCTTGACGAGCGCGATCAGCAGGCGTTGCGTGTGATCGCCGCTGAACTTCTGAGGCGCCCTGAGATCGAGGCGGTCGGGCTGATCGGCTCACCTGACGGCGAGGCGGTGGCGATCGCCGTGGCGGTTGACGGAGATTCCGCCGACGCGCCCGCGGTGGTGCGCGCCGCCGCCAAGGCGGTCGGGGGAGGAGGTGGCGGCAAGGACAAGCGCCTGGCCGTGGGCGGCGGCAAGGACGCGGGCGAGATCGAAGCCGCGCTTGAGGTGCTGCGCGGGGCGCTGGGGGCGACAGCGCGCGCCTGACTCGTCCCGCCTCGCTGCGGGCGTGACTCGGCCGGCCGCGCTGGCCTGAGTCAGTCGGCCGCGCGCGGGGGCACCAAGAGAGAGCTGCGCCCGTGGCGCTCCAGGAACATGGTCGTGCTGCCCAACACCAACCGCTTCAGAGGACCGTAGCCGCGCGAGCCGACCACCAGCAGGTCCACCTGGTCGCCGAAGCCGGCAAGCTCCTCGCCGGGCAGGCCTGAGACGGCGCGGCCCTCGACGTCGGGCAGTTCGGCGATGCTCTTGTTGGCGTCCTCGAGCATTTCCTCGACGAAGGCGCCCATCGGCACGGCGCCGCCGTAAGCGTAGCTGGCGATCGGCACCACCTGGAGGACCTCGACGGAGGCGTGCGTGGGCTCGGCCACCTCGCGGGCCAAAGCCAAGGCGGCGGCTGCCTCGGGCGAAGCGTTGTAGCCGACGCCGATCTTGGCGAAGGGGGTTGGGTGATCGGCGTAGCCGCGCTGGGCGACCGCTACGGCGCAGGGCGCGCCGTTGAGTGCGGCGCGGGTGTCGTCGCCGAGCATGATGCGACCGAAAGCGCTGCGCGTGGAGGAGCCGACGACGAGCAGGTCGGCCTGCATTTCCTCAGCCTGTTCGTGCAGGCCCCCACCGGGGCTGAGGGCGGCGACGCTGACCAGGTCGGCTCTGACTTCGGCCTTGGCGCGCTCTTGCTCGAGCAGCTCGTGGGAGGTCTTGCGCTCCTGCTCGATCACACCGGGGGCGGCGGCATGGAGCGGGCTGAGCACATCGTTGTGGACGTGGGCGAGGGTCAGTTTGCCGGCGGGGTCGAGCAGGCGCGTGGCGAGCGCGATCGCGTCGCGCCCCGCGGGTCGGCCATCCACTCCGACAAGCACGTTCTTGAACATCTCGGTCTCCTTGCGTTGGGGCGGGCGCGGCCCGGCGTTGGGACCACGATAGGCGAGGTGCGACGATCAGAGCATCGGTGATTGCCACAGCGAGGGTCCGTAGAGAACACGTAACGTCGGGCGCGAGGCCAAAGCTACTAACCGCGGGTCAGCCAGCGCCACTGCGTCGTCGCGCCGTGAGAAGCGCGGCGAGCGTGCTCGCCCGGATCGGGCGTCCCAAGCGCTCCTGCAAAGCGTGGTTCTCGCTGACGAGGGCATCGCGCTGGTCGGGTGAGAGCCGGGCCCACCACGACATGGTGGCGAGCAGGGCGCTCAGCTCGCCGGCGGTCTGCTCGACCAGGGCAGGCACACTTGCGAACTGGACATCCTCGAAGAGATCGGCCGCGTAGTCGCGTCCGATGTCGTAATTCCCAATCCAGGCCCACGCGTCTGCGACGTTGTGACGGCGCTCGCTCACGCCCGCAATCGTGCACTCGAGGTCGCGGTAGGCGGGCCAGGTATCGGCGATCTCGGGCGCGTGCCTGCTCAGCGCTGACAGTAGAGCCTGCTGATCGGCGGCGCTGCGCTGCTCTTGGAAACCTACGTACTGAATCAGCGCCAGCGTCCCGCCCGGCACAAGCGCATCGGCGATCTTGCTCCAACCCAGATCGGGGTCGACCCAATGGATCGCGGACGCCGAGAAAACCGCTTGGTAGCTCTCGCGGGCGAGCCAGATGTCCTCGAACCGCCCGTGGAGGAACTCCACAGCGTCCGCCTCTCTCAGATTCTCTCGGGCGAGCCCAATCAGCCGATCTCCCGGCTCAATCGCGGTCACGCGCAGCCCACGCGCGAGCAGGCCGCGCGTCAGCTGCCCGGTCCCGCATCCGATCTCGAGCACCCGGTCCCCAGGCCCGATACCGGCCACCCTGCACCCCCGGTCGAGCAGCGCATCGGGGTAGGCAGGGCGATGGCGGTCGTACTCGAGGGCGATCTCGTCGAAGACCTTGCCGTAACTCCGTGCCAGAGCGCCCTTGCTCACGCTCGTAACGTACACGTTCCCCCCGCCCGCCTTTGACGGCCCTGAGCTGAGCACCGAACTTGGCGCACAGGCAAACGCTGGCGGCGTTTCTGGGCTAGCGTGGTCAGCTCGCCGGCGCCGGCCGAACGAGGGCCGGATCGCTCTTGCGAGCCCACTCCTGCAGAAACGCCTCGGTCGCGGCGACGTCGAGCGGGCGCGCGAACAGGAATCCTTGACCGGTGTCGCAGCTCTCGTCCTGTAGCAGGGCGAGGTCCTGGTGAAGTTCGATCCCCTCGGCGAAGGTCTCGATCGAGAGCGCCTTGCCCAGTTGCACGAGTGTCCGCACCAAGGTCTCGCCCTCCTGGTTGTGGCGCAGACCGGAGATGAAGGAGCGGTCGATCTTCAGAGCATCTACGGGGAAGCGTTGGAGATGGGCAAGCGAGGAGTAGCCGGTGCCGAAGTCGTCGATCGCGATGCGTGCGCCGAGCGCCTTGATTTGGGTGAGCCGGCGGGAGGTGTCATCGGCGTTGCGCATGAGCGTGGTCTCGGTGATCTCGATCGTGAGGGCCGCTGGATCGAGGCCGGAGGTAGACAGCGCCGATTCGATGTCAAGCACGATCCGGTCTGTATCGAGTTGGCGTGCGGAGACGTTGACGGCGATCGCAAGCTGATAACCGGCCTCTCGCCAGGCGGCGCCCTGGGCGCAGGCCGCGTGCAGGACCCAGGCACCCACCTCGACGATCAGGCCGGTGTCCTCCAGGAGGGGAACGAAATCGTCGGGTTGGACTATTCCACGCGAAGGGTGCTTCCAGCGGATCAGGGCCTCGACCCCGGTGGGGTGCATGTCGCTCAAAGCGACGGTGGGCTGGTAGGCGAGGAAGAACTGACTTCCGTCCAGGGCCTCACGCAGGTCCATCTCGAGTTCCATGCGCTTTTGGATGGAGTCCTGCATGCCTGTCTCGAACACCACGTAGCGGTTGCGCCCGTCCCACTTGGCTCGATACATCGCGATGTCGGCGTCTCTGAGGAGCTCCTCAGCTGAGATCCGTTGACCCATGGCGATGCCGATGCTGGCGGTAACGCTCACGCGCGTGGAGCGCTCCTCGCCGAGGTTGAAGGGGTGGGAGAGCGCGTCGAGCAGGCGCTCGGCGATCAGCTCGGGGCCGACCGAGAGGGAGAGCTCCTCGGAGATGACGACGAACTCGTCGCCACCCAATCGCCCGAGCGCGTCCGCCTCGCGGATCACCCCGCCGAGCCGGGCGGTGACGGCGCGCAGTAGTTCGTCGCCGACCGCGTGCCCGAAGGTGTCGTTGATTTGCTTGAAGTTGTCGAGGTCAACGAACAAAGCCGCCACCGGTGTCTGGGTGCGGACGGAGCGTGCGAGCATCTGCTCGACCCGGTCGAGGATCAAAGTCCGGTTGGGGAGGCCGGTCAAAGCGTCGTGGGTCGCAAGGAACGCGAGCTCGTCCTCGCGGCGGGCGAGCTCTTCGTCGGTGCGACGGCGCTCGGCCTCGAAGCACTCGCACATGCGTAGGAGACTGAACTCCAAGCTGAGCTGGAGGATGTTCAGAGCTTGAGCTACCCCTTCGGCACTTACACCGAGTTGGCTGGCACTGTCACGGAGAATCTCGGCCATGACGTTGCGCCACCAGAAGCAGCGCCACGTCACCTCGTTTAAGGACGCGGCGCGCCGGGCGGCCAGCTCACCGAAGATCTCCCAGGTCTCACGACCTGCCTCGATCGCGACATCCATTCCCTCGCCGGCGATCCAGCGGGCGACCGCGACGGTGGAGCTCATAGAGATCCGTTCGAAGCTCTCTTGCACCAAAGCATCGACTGCGTGATCGGTCCCGGCGGTCCTCTGGACGGTCACATCGCGGACCTCGCCGGCACGCGCCTTGAGCATCTCCCCGAGAGAGTGGAGATCCTCGGGGGACTGCGACACGGCAATCTCAGGTGGCGCCAAGACGGGCCCAGCAGCCCCCGAGTCAACCTTGTGCTGATCGTCGCGAACGGGCATGACAAGAGCACAAATCGGCAGAACAGCCAAACTCCTAAAGCCGGGGCCGACCCAATAGACGGGATCGGGGCTTATCCACGCAATGAATTCCGTGGTTACTTGCCGGCAAGGGTGCATCCGTATCCGCGGACGCGCAGAGCTCGGGCGCGTGTTCGTATGGCGAGACCCGGACTCGAACCGGGGACACCTCGATTTTCAGTCGTACCTGGGGTCCACCTTGAACCAGCCGATAACGGGGGATTCGGGTGGGTTTGGGACGTGAGATGGGACTTCACGTCCTAAACCCGAATCGAACTGGGGACATCACGATTCACGAACGCGAGACGCCTCTGCGCTTGGATTTGCGCCGCTGGCCTCAGCAGTCGCAGCGGCAGGGTCGAGTGCCCCATAGAACAGCGGGACGCCCGATGGGCTCATACGGCTCGACTTGTCGATGAGCGCCACGGCCGTTGAGCCACCTCTAACCGAATCTAAAAACTCTAAAAACCTCTAAAAGATCGAGTATGGTGATCGGATGAGCAACCCATTCCACGCGAGCTTCGGTGTCAGCCCACCGCTGCTGGTCGGCCGCGACGACCTGCTCGACGACTTCGCCGAGGCACTTGAAGATGGCCCCGGAGCGGCGGGCCGCGCGACGCTCTACACCGGCGCTCGCGGCGCGGGCAAGACGGTCATGCTCAACGCCGTCGAGGACCGCGCACGCCAGCGCGGCTGGCTCATCGTCAGCGAGACCGCTACCCCCGGCTTCGTCTCCAGGATGACCCAACAGCACCTCCCACGGCTACTGCGCGACTTCGACCCCAAGGCGGTGCAGCGCCGCATGAGCGGCGTGGGCGCTCCCCTTAATCTCGGCTCTCTCGCCTGGAGCACGATCGAGGCGCACGTCGTCCAAGCAGGTCTGCGTAACCAACTCGAGATGCTCACCGACCTGCTGGCCGAGCAGAGCACCGGGGTCCTGATCACCCTTGACGAGATCCACCACAACCAAATCGAAGAGCTGCGCGAGCTTGCCACCGTCGTGCAGCACACCTTCCGCGAGAACCGGGAGCTGGCGTTCGCGGGTGCTGGCCTAGCTGCCAGTGTCAGCGATGTCGTCAACGACGACGTTCTCACCTTCCTGCGCCGAGCAGAACGGCACACCCTGGGCTCGGTGGCGCGCGCCGACGTTGAACGCGCCCTGCGCGAACCGATCCAAGCAGCCGGCCGCGACGTCGGTGAGCAGGCGCTGCAGATCATGGTCGACGGAGCCCGCGGCTACCCCTTCCTCCTGCAGCTAGTCGGCGCACAGGTGTGGCGGGTGAACCCGAGCGCACCGGAGATCACAGCCGCCGACGCCACCCAAGGGGTCGCCCGAGCGCGGCGCAGGCTCGGTGCGCTCATCCACGAGCCGGCGCTGAGCGCCGCCTCAGACATCGACAAGTCATTCCTGCTCGCGATGGCCCAAGACGACGGCCCGTCCAGGATGGCCGACATCCAGGAGCGCCTCGGTGTCGACGTGAACTACGCCAGCCAGTACCGCCTACGACTGATCGCAGCCGAGCTGATCCACCCCACCCGCCACGGGTATGTCGACTTCGCGCTGCCCTACCTCCGTGAGTACCTCCGCCAGCACTCAGCCATCGACGCTTGAGCGTCGCAGCGATGCTTGTCCCGCGCTCGGAACAGGCACTATTGTCAAGGGTTTGTGCCGAGGTTTGTGTCGCGGACGGCGCTCGCCGCCCTAACAGAGACGACGCGTGCTACTCAAAACACGCCCATTTGCAGCGGTTTTCCGATGGCGAGACCCGGACTCGAACCGGGGACACCACGATTTTCAGTCGTGTGCTCTACCAACTGAGCTATCTCGCCGCTGACCGATCTTCGATCGGCAGACGATCCTAGCGGCTCGCGGAGGCCCAGCGTCAGCCTGCGGCGGCTTCCCAGGCTTCCAGGTAAGGCAGCGGATCGATCGAGTAGCCGCCGGGCCCATGCCAGCCACCGACCCAGATCTCCAGGTGCAGGTGCGGCGCGGTCGCGTCGCCGGTTTGGCCGACCTTGCAGATCGCTTGACCCGCCTTGATGGTCTGCCCGGCGCTGACGGCAAGCGAGGACGCTTGGCAGTGGGCGTAGAAGAAGCTGAGCCCGTCCACGGTCTGCTCGGCCGCGTACCAGCCGGCGCCGCCGGCCTGATAGGAGGTCGCGATGACGGTGCCGGCCAGGGGCGCCACGACTTGGAGGCCTTCTTCGGCGAGCACGTCTTGGCCTTCGTGGAAGTAGCCGGCCCGCGGCGCGCCGAAGCGGTTTTCGGGGCCCCCGAAGTTGTGGGGACCGACGACCGGGAACACGGCTCCTTCGGCGACCGTCTGGGCCGGCGTGGGGACGCCTGGAATCGGGGCCGGCGTCTTGGGCGCGGGCTTGGGTGTGGCGGGTTTGGTGGGCTTGGCGGGCTTGGCGGGCTTCGTGGGTTTGGCAGGCTTGCGCGGTCGGGGCTTGCTGGAAGCACGCGATTTGGTGGACGGCTTGGTGGCGGGTGGGGTGGCCGTATAGACGGCCCCGCCCGTGCCGCTCGTGGCCGCGACCGCAAGCGGAGCAGGGGTCCCTCCCGGCGAATCGATCGCCTCGGCGCCAGGAGCTGAGGCGACTACGACCGCCGTTGCCAAAGCCGCTGCCGCCGCGATCCGCGCGGCGGCCTTGGAGGCATGCCTCATGCCCTCTTATTCGACCTGACGGGCCCTTGCGCAAACCGCTGGGCGCTAACTTGCGGCTCGAAGTTCCTCCGCCAGCGCTCGCGTGCGGCTCCTGGGTTCCTCCGCCAACCCTAGCTTGCGGCCTGGAATTCCTCCACAAGCGCAGCGTAGGTGCGACGCAGGCCGTCCTCGATCGACACCGCGGGGCTCCACCCCAGCTCGCGCCGGGCGCGGGCGCAGTCCAAGCAGCTGCGCTGCAACTCGCCGGGGCGCAGGTCGGCCAGTTGCGGCTCGATGTCCGACCCGGAGGCCTCCTTGAGCACTCGCCACAAACTCTGGACATCGGTCTCGACGCCGGTCGCGACGTTGAAGGTGCCGCGCTTGCCGTTGGCGGCGATCAGTGCGGAGACGACGTCGCCGACGTAGACGTAGTCGCGGGTGGGCTTTCCTTGCCCGAACATCTTGGGCGCTCGGCCGGTGTGGAGGTGCTCGGAGAAGATCGCGACCACGCCCGCCTCGCCGTGGGGGCTTTGGCGCGGTCCGTAGACGTTGCCGAGGCGGCACACCGCGTGGGGCACGCCCGAGGACAGCGACCAAGTGTTGACGTAGGCCTCGGCCGCCCACTTGGAGGCGCCATAGGGTGCCAAGGGGGCGGGGATGCGCTCCTCGGAGGTCGGCAAAGGGGCCTCGTCGCCGTACAACGCCCCGCCCGTGGAGGTGAAGGAGATCGGGGCGCCCAGCTTGGTGGCGGCGTCCACCACGTTCAAAGTCCCCTGCACGTTGACCGCGCAGTCGCGACCGGGGTCGGCCACCGAGGCGGTCACCGACGCTTGCGCGGCGAGGTGGTAGACGGCGTCGGGCCGGACCTCCTCGAACACCCGCTCGAGCCCGTCGCGATCGACGATGTCGAGCTCGCGCAACTGTGCGCCCGCGGCCACGTTGGAAGCGCGCCCGGAGGAGAGATCGTCGATCACGGTCACCTCATGACCGGTCGCGAGCAGGGCATCGACGACGTGCGAGCCGATGAAGCCGGCGCCGCCGGTCACTATCGCGCGAGAGGACACGCCGGAAGCCTATATCGCGACGCTCAGCGGGGCGTACCGACGAACAGGTGCAACTACCCCCGCGCCAGCATGTAGCGGTCCATCGTGGCGATAACCCTGCGCGTGATCGAGTCGGCCCGCTGCTCGGTCTCGGGCTCGAGCTCTCCGGCCTCGCGCAGCTCGCCGACGCGGAGCATCGCGGGGCCGATCACCTCGGCCTTGAGGGTGGCGGGCTCGATCCCGTCCTCGATCGCTTGGGCGATCGCCTCCTCGGCCAGCTCGGCGTCGCCGAGGCGCATCGCGTCGGTGTAGATCTCCAAAGCACCCGCGAGCAAGACGCTCGGATCGGAGCGCTCGCGCGTGCGGGCCTCCGCGCCGGAGGTGTCGAGCACCTCCATGAACTTGTGTAGGAGGACCGGGTCGAAGTGACGATCGGCCTGCTCGAGCATCATCTCGACCGCCTTCTCGACCGAGAAGGCCCGGCGATAGACGCGATGTGAGGTGAGCGCGTCGAACACATCCGCGATCGCCACGATGCGGCCCTCGACCGGGATCTTC
>Ga0265338_10008926_pt1 | contig 12065 bp, 13 predicted proteins | sample 42126metaG_FD_193579 | JGI IMG/M metagenome (GOLD analysis project Ga0265338, IMG submission 193579) | Rhizosphere microbial communities from Carex aquatilis grown in University of Washington, Seatle, WA, United States - 4-21-26 metaG | ecosystem: Host-associated > Plants > Roots > Rhizosphere... | reverse complement strand
AAAGGCCGTCTGGCCTCGTTGCTCCTCAGTCGAAGATCCACCAGGGATATTCTCCTTCGTCGCGCCTCGCCAGACGGCCTTTTGCGCGAAAACAGCACCCCTCAGAATTTTCAGACAGGCTCTGAGGAATTTCATCGCGCAGTTCCTTTGGCTTGCTGTTGCAAATCCTTGAGCGCGAACTTCGCGGCTTTCTTTTCGGATCGGGCGGCGGTTTCTTCTGTGTCGCCATGGAAAATATTGTGAACAAATTTCTCGCCAGTGGTTTTATCCTTCCATACGTGGAACTTGCCTTGAGCCAACCCGATTGTAACGCCTTCGCCCCGTTTATTCAGGACGAGAAATGCCACTACTTCCTCACCGACGGAGTATTCAACCTGTCCTGATACTTCGGCACGGGTGTCTCCGATGGTGCCGCCACCATGAACGATCGTGAAAGAATTGGTTATGACCGTTCCTTTCCACACCTCACTCACCGCCAATTGCACGTGTGTGACGATGCGTCCGTCAGGATCCTGCAGACAAGTTTTGCTGGTGACAGTTCCTTGAAGGACGAGATCGGCTCGCTGTGAGAGATCTTCAACAGATAGAGGCAACATTTCCACCGCGAGAAGATTGAAAGAGCATAATTCCAGAAAGAAAACCAGAAGAACGAATCGAATTTTCCGCATGAGGAGATCCTAGCGGAACAAGCAAATACAGAAAAGGTGGAAAAAGTTCGAGAAAAGGGACAGGGCGCATCTTCCGAGCCCGCTAAGGTCACCAAACTGGATTGAAAATCGAAGCCAAAGACTGTCTTTGTAAAGGTGTCGGTTCTTAGAATTGACAAGTGGTCTGGGATGTAAACAGGTCACGCATACTCACTTATTACTTGAGACATGAGCGGGGCCGAGTGTTTTCCACGGGCCATCGCGAGTTGCTGAGCAACTGTTCGATGTAGTTGCGGAGTTCGGCCGGGGTCTCGGGTTTGCCGAAAAGACAAACGAAAGTCAAATTGGCCAATACTAAGAACCGACACCTTTTCAACGCAGTCCACGGACAAAACAGCACCCCTTTGAATTCTCAGACAGGCTCTCAGGGAGAAAACACCAAGAAATGTTCAGCATTTGCCAAATTGCGGTGTGCGTTTTTACCTGACGAGATGACAAATGGGAAAAGCACTATCAATACGGCGGCTCAGTTTTTTTTGGGTGGGTGATTGGGTAGAGGCAATGAATGGTTGGAGTGAAAGGATGGGATCGGGTGCTTGGGGCCGATTCAAAGGCGTTCCGAATCGACCACAGGCGGGCTTTACTCTCATAGAGCTTCTAGTTGTCATCGGCATTCTTGCCGCGCATTTACTTCCGGCTTTGTCCAAGGCTAAATCCAGGGCGCAAGGAATCCAATGCCTCAATAACATGAAGCAGTTGCAATTGGCGGCAACGCTTTACGGCAACGACAATCATGACTACCTCGCGGCAAACGTGATCGTCCGCAATGGCGGTGATAACCTTAGTGACGATCCGACCGCCAACCCGCTGGGTGCCCGTACTGTAAGAAGACATCACACTAAAGGAACCGCGTGAACACCCGGTTGAAGCATATTCAGAACTGGCCGCAGTTGGCCAAAGAGGCAAACTGGTCTGTCAAAGCGATGGCCACGCGGTGCGATGTGACGGTGCGCACACTAGAGATACATTTTCGCAAGGTCACCGGCAATACTCCAAAGGCCTGGCTGGTTCAACAGCGTCAGAAACAAGCAAAGGAACTCTTGAGCAACGGAGTGTCGGTTAAAGAAATTGCGGCCGAGCTTGGCTTCAAACAGGCTCATCACTTCTCTAGAGAATTTAAAAAATGCTGGGGGGTGTGCCCAACACAGACTCCTTCAGCGGAGCACAAAATGCGCGTTTTGGTATGAAATTTCGCGTTTTGGTGGGTGATTTGGATTCCTATTTCTAATGAGACGGTCAATAGTTATTCCAACTGAAACCAGACCTCAACTATCCCGAACTTTCAACTGAGTGCAGATCAAAATCAAAATCAAAAACAAGCTCTTATGAAGACGAAGATTGTTCTCGCGGCAATAGTGGCCCTCGGAAGCGTTATTTGCTCGTCCAGCATGTTTGCAAATGCTTTTGATGATTGCCTGAATGCTTACACCAACCGAACAGCCCAATGCGATACCGCTCGACAAACCCGAGATGACGCGGCATACGCCATATATAACCCGGCGTTTGATGCCGCGGAGAGTAATTATAACACAACTCTCATAAATGACATGATTACAGATACAAACGCCGAACATAACTGTGACCTGACGCTTTGGGGCAAAATTGGGGACCCAACTGTCGAAGGTGATACTGGCTCTTGCGGAGCCACCTACAGTTCTCATACTAACAGCATCCAGACCAATTACGAATCAGACCTGGGAACCTGCACAAATACTTACACTGACCCAACAGCCCTTGCAAAATGCGTATGCGAGAAGACTGCTATTAGGGATTATTTTTTGCGAAGTACTGAAGATGGATATTGGGATTGCAAACAAACGGCACAAAATGAACACGATAATAAATGTATTACCGATGCCAAAAATGTACAAACCAGAGACGATTTGAATGCGCTTTCCCTTTTTTGGCAGCAGGCTGGTGATGCCGAGGCAACTTTACAACAGTCCCTGAAATCCTCCTCCTGGGCGTGGATTCAGTGTGATGTTTATGCCTATTATTCCTACGCTAACTGCACGTTGAGAGCTGATTGCGCGGCGAATCCTCCTAATTGCTGCCAGGATAACTGCAGCATATTATATAATGGATACGTCCAAGGAGCTAATACGGCTTATAATTCGAAAGTTGGCCCTGCTGAAGCGCAGGAAGTGCACGATATTGTAATTTGCAATTACACCCAAACGAAAGACGACTACGCCAGTTATGCGGCGCAGGGCTACATCCTAAACCAGTCAACTGCAAAATATAACCATGATCAAATGGCTGACTACATCGATTACGTTGGTGCCGTCAACGAGAACAATAGTGACGCACAGAATACGATTGATAATTGCAATTGCGACGAGTTAGACCCGAGTGTGTGCGTCTCTAATGCGATGGCGATTGCAAACGCTAAAAATGCGACGGCCACCTCTAATTATTTGGCGAAGGTTAACGGTCCGAATGATAACCCTGTCGGCTCGAACTGGTCTATGTGGTATCAAACGACGACAAACGCCAATGAGGAACTTCAGCGCGAGTACCAGCAGCACGCGGCAGCAAAAACTGCTTGCGTTAACAGCAAACAGCAAACGTTCCAGGCGATTTTGGACAGCGCGAGCACAGCCTATAATACGGCAATGGCGGCTGCTGAAGACAAGTATGAAAGCTGCCTGGAACGCTCCTGTTGGGGCGGTTAGTTCCGAGAGATTTTCGTTGTTTTTTTAATTTGAAGAAGCAAAATGGCTCAATCTTGCTAATGAATATGGGCTCGCTGTTGACATCAAGGCCTTCTGCGCAGGGAATGGGAGTCGTTCGTCATACATTGATAGGGTTTTTGGGTTGCTTCGGGTATCTTTGCGCTCAAGCGAGCCCGCCACCATTTCGGCCTCCGCTTCCCAATTTGATTACAAATACCGCAGTCCTTCCCCTGCCGGGAAGAGGATCTACCAATCTGCCGCCCATCCGCAGCCTAAGGGACACAAACTCGGTTGTGCTCGATAGTAACGCCGCCGCCACCATGATCCAATCCATCCGCTTGGACCCTCGCGGAACGAATCAGATGGACTTTGTGAGCATGGCGTTGTCGAATTCAATAGAAAACTATGAAGGAGAATTGGCTAATTCAAACCTTGACCCGGCCCTCCGCCAAGCATTCAAACAATTATTAGACGAGCGCAAAAGGCAGCTTGCAGATCATCAAACCAACGCGCAACTATGGGCAAATGTCCATCAGGCGGCGCAGTCCAAAAATCCGGGTGAATTAGCTCGCGCGAAACAGGAATTGGCGGACTATCTCGCCGCAAGAATACGAAAACCCAAGGGCGCGAGTCTGGATGCGGTCATAGGAGAATACCAAAAAAAAACCGGTGACCGTCACTGGTTTGATAATGAGACACTCATTCGATCGCTCCTGCTCATTGTGCTCGTCTGTCCATTGCTGCTCATCGTTTTTCTTTCTTTCAGGAAGCGGCGGGTCGGCTCCAAGCTATGAAAGTTGCGCGCGCATTTCTTTATTCCGCAGCCGCATTGTTGCTCATCACCGCTAGTGCAAAACTCGTCAGCAGCTTCGGGTCTGCGAAGATTCTTTTGGAACAGGAACCTGTCTTTAAAGTTCAGTTCCAGATGTTGTTCCGTATTGTTGGCGGACTCGAACTGGTGGTTGCTTTGATTTGCCTTTGCAACAAACGTGCTTGGCTTCCGGCTGCATTAGTTTCCTGGCTGGCCACAGGTTTTGTCGCTTACAGAGTTTGTTTATGGCGCATCCACTGGGAAAAACCATGTCATTGCCTCGGCGATTTGACGGATGCGCTTCACATCTCTCCCCAAACCGCAGACAACGCGATGAAATTCATCTTGGTATATCTTCTCATAGGTGGCTATACCACGTTATTTTGGCTTTGGCGGCGAAAGCGCAAAGCCACGCTTTTGACTCCGTCGCCGTATACGGGTCTCGCATAATAGCATATTTGATTGACGGCAAATACCATGCGTTTGTATTGGAAATCTGACGGACGCGCTTGCTCTCTCTCCGAAATTCGTTGATTTAGCAATGAAGGCGACATTATTGTATTTATTGATTGGAAGTTATTCTTTGCTTTTTATATTGAAAAAAAATCGCAGCCACGAAATATCAATTGAAACATAATGTACGATTTGAGAAACAAAATTGGGGCTGTTTACGGGATAAGTATCATCGCAATCGGAATGCTATGCGGCTGCTCGAAGAGTGAACCGGATTCAACACAGAGATCAAGCTCCTCGCCTTCTGAACCTCAGCATATTTCGGTCTCTCACCCTAACGATCGGGAGCCTTCTACCCCATCACCAACAATCAACCTGGGGGTGGTGAACGTTTCAGTGGAAAAGACAAATTGGTTTAAGATCGGAACCGACCAGAGATGCGGTATCACAGCGGTAACAAACCGACTGATACAGGGGCAGGTTGAAGTTAGAGTATTAATGTTAACCACAAACAGCAGCGCTGGCGCGCCTCCATGGGTAACAATGGACACACTCCAGATCACCCTAATGCCCGATCGGGGAAATCTCTTCTCAGTAGGTGGGACGTTGATTGCCATCACGCCGGTTTTAAAAACAGTCGCGGCGGATTAATACAGATGAATCGAACCAGCTTAGTCACCAAATAAACCCTCCAGCTCTGCTGGAGAGACTCCCGTAAAGGTGTCGGTTCTTAGTATTGACAAGTGGTCTGGGATGTAAACAGGTCACGCGTACTCACTTATTACTTGGGACATGAGTGGGGCCGAGTGTTTTCCACGGACTATCGCGAGTTGCTGAGCGACTGTTCGATGTGGTTGCGGAGTTCGGCCAGGGTCTCGGGTTTGCCGGCGAAGTATCCTTCCGGATATCGGCTGTCCACAATCATGTTCCGGTAGATGGCCACGTTGTCATACGAGTTTAAACTGCGGCCGGCAAGGAATTGCAGTCGCAGGTTCGAGTCGTGGTTGATCTGGGCATCGCGCAGCCAGTTAGCCATGTCCTCGGGCCGTCCAGCGTAGTTGCCGAATAGTTCCACGGCGGAGTTGATGCCAATCTCGTGCAGGGAACGCATGATCGGCTCGTTCTCCGGTTTGTTCAGCCGCGCCTGGATTTCGTCGAGGTTGATCTGGTGCGGTTGCACCGGGCCGTAGAGCACCAGGTCGTATCCCTCGCCATCGACGGTGTTGGCAAAAACGGCGCCGTTGGGGAATGCTTTCAGGAAGGTGGCCACCTGGCTTTTCACGGCGGTTTCGTCGTTTTCGTAGAGTTGAACGAACAAGGTCATCACGCCGTCGGGATTGAGATGCTGCTTCACCACTTCGAAGAACTCGAGGGTGTAGAGGGTGGCGGCGCCTTTCACCCAGGGGTCCAGCGGGTCGGAGGTGATGGCGTCGAATTTTTCATGGGTGGTGAGAAGGAAATGGCGCGCGTCATCGAGGTGGACGGTGACTTTGGGGTTGGATACCACGGCGAAGTTATAGTCAGAAAAGTAGGTGGAGACGGCGCGGGGCACCAGCGGCTCGATTTCGGCGATGGTCTGATGTTTGACGAGCGGATCAATCGATACGGCTCCGGCGGTGACCCCCGCGCCGCAGCCGATCACCAACACTTTTTCGGGCGACTTCGGCACGAGGGTGGTGATGTGTCCGAGCATGCGCTGGAGGCGCATGTCAAATGCCTGGCTTGAGGCCTGCACTTTGCCGGCGTTGTGATAGTAAAGGATGCCGTCGGGATCACGCGTGACGGCCACGGAGGCCATGCGCCCTTCGCCGACGTAAATGATTTCGTGAAGCCCCGCCCAGGAGGCGGCATTGCGGCCATAGGCAACCAGGAGACCGGGCAGCGCCGGTACCGACCACGCCAGGAATCCCGAACCGACGATGGCAATGCACAGCAGGGCCGCGCCGATCAACCGACGGGCGCCGCGGACTTCGTGGTTTCGAAGGATTGGTTGCACGAGCATCAACAATCCAGACAGCGCGGAAACGATGATCAGGATTTGTTGCGTCGCTTTGCTGCCGATGTTGCCGACCAGCACCAGGCTGGTGATGGCGGCGCCGAGAATGGCGCCGAGAGTGTTGGCGGCGTAGACGCCGCCGACGAGGCGACCGGAGTCTTGTCCGGGCCGGATCACCGCGGCCAAGGCCAACGGGAAACTCGCGCCCCACAGGATGGCGGAAGGAAGGACGGCCCAGATGGCGCGCACCACGTCATGCTCGAAAGTGAGGGTCAGGCTGGTGGCGGCCAAGGGGTCCACGGCCCAGAATTTCAAGGAGGTGCAGGCGGCATGGGCGGCCCAGGCCATTCCGACGCAGAGCAATAATTGGCACCAGCCGAGTGTTGCCTGGGCATTGCGGACGACCCTGGCGATGGCCGAACCGGCGCTGCTGCCAAGGCCGAGGCCCAGCAGGATGACTGCGAGGATCAGGGAAAACGTATAGGTGGTGGCGCCAAAATGAAGTGACAACAACCGCGTCCACACGACCTCGGCTCCGAGCGCAGTAAAGCCCGAGAGGGCGATGCCGACATAGATCAGGCGTGACGCGGGTTGAACTGTTGCCTCAGTGATTGCTGTTGGCGGGGGGGTATAGGGAAGAAACCGCGCCATCACCCAAGCCAGCGTTGCGACGGCGACATTGATTCCCACGGCGACGAAGCTGGCGGTTGGCATATCGAACAGGCGGAGCAGGTAATAACCCGCGACGAGACTTCCGGCCACGGCGCCCGCGAGGTTTCCGGCGTAGAAGAAGCCGAGCCACGAGGCGCCGGCCGGCGTGGTTTTCACCCAGCGTCCGATGGCTGGCAGCGTTGCGCCCATTAGTAGCGTGGGTGGCACCAGGCAAATGGCGGCGACAATCGTGCGGAGGATTAAATTCAGCGGTCCGTCACCAGCGATGGACGTGTAGGCTTTTCCGATGACCGGCACGGCGAAGAGCGCGATGACGCCGAAGGCGCCAATCCCCAATTCGAGCAGGGCGTAGACTTTGAGCGGATGGTGTCGCGGGCTGATGCGTCGGGGCAGCAGGAGGCTGCCGAGGCACATGCCGCCCATGTAAACCGCGAGCAGCACGCCGACGGAGACGGCTGACGAACCGAGATTCAATTGAAGCAGTTGCAGCCAGACGACTTCATAGATCAGGGCGGCGCAGCCCGAACCGATGAACAGGACCAGCATCAAGGGCAACCCGAGAGTGTTCGATCGAGTGGAACTATCGGAGTGAGAGGCGGCATTCGAGCCGGCCATCAGCGGAACTGGAGCATTGGGACCCGAGTATCCGGTTGCTGAATCATTCATAAGGGGTTTTATGAGGGAATTTAAAATTCGCGACGGGTATCATGCGACACTCCGGCTGGCCACCTGGACTGATGGCGAAATGGTTTTCGGCTCAAACGTGGCGCGATATTGGCACAACCCTGCTGATTGTCTCAACTGCTATCTTTGAGAAGAATGGAAGGGCGGCGCATCCTGGCACTGGCCCGAGACGTCGCCGCTTCGCCCTGAACCCTAAACGGCTCCTCACCCCAGCCCGCTCCTCCTTGCGGGGAGGAGAGGGAGACGGAATCGTTGGCTGCCTTTCGGTTCAGGGGTTTAATGTGCGCAAGCGGTTCCGGGGAATTCTCTTCCCGCTCCGGGGCGGCCGAGAAGGAATTTGACAAGGCGAGCAATTGTGTGTATATACACAGCATGGCTGTTGAGATGGATTTGTCGACGATGGAAAATTGCGTGTGCTTCAACTTGCGCCGCGTGACGCGCTCGGTGACGCAGTTTTTCGATGCCGAATTGCGGCGTCACGGGATTCGCCCGACGCAAACGCCGATTCTGACGGCGCTGGCCGCGAAATCCGACTGGAGCATGGAAACGTTGAGCGAGTGGCTGGGCATGGAACGAACCACGTTGCTGCGGAATTTGCGTCCGCTGGAGCGCGATGGGGTGGTGCGCACTGCCGGTGGCGGAAAGGGCGGCAGGGTGCAATTGGCGATTACCGCGAAGGGCCGGAGGACCATCGCCAAAATGCTTCCCGCGTGGCGCGCGGCGCAGAAGGAGGTGGTGGCGACCCTGGGCGACCAACGTTGGCTGGCCATTCTGGCGGACCTCGAACGGGCCGCCCTGAAATTAAACCGCCGATGAACGCTTTCAGAAAGGCTCGAATTTTTGATTGAATAGTGTATATACACAATCACCGCCAACAAAATCACCATGAAATAAAATGGAACCAAAAACAAATGAAAGGATAAATATATGAATGTGAAAACGGGTAATCTGGAAACGCTCGAGCCAATCGTGGCTACGGAGCCGGGGGGTAATCATTCAAGCGTAAAGGCGGTTGTAACCGTGGCGCTGGCGCTTTGGTTTGGGCTCATTTTTCTTCTGGGCGCCCAAGGGGTATTCGTTGGGAAAGCGGGTTCGCCGCCGCTGGCAATTTTCGGCGGCTTTGCGATTCCTTTGGCGGTGTTTTTTGCGACGTACTTTGGCTGGAGCGCGTTTCGTGGGTTTATCCTTCGGGCCGACCTTCGGCTGGTGGCGGCGATTCAGGCGTGGCGGTGGGCTGGGCTGGGTTTCCTTTCGCTGTACGCCCACGGTGTTCTGCCGGGACTGTTCGCTTTCCCGGCGGGACTGGGGGACATGGCGATCGGGTTCGCCGCGCCGTGGATCGTGCTCGGTCTGGTTCGCGACCCGGCTTTCGCGTTAAGCCGAAAGTTTGCGATTTGGAATATCATGGGGATCGTTGATCTGGTCGTGGCCGTGTCGCTGGGGGCGATCTGTTCGGGGGTCTTTCCAGGAATCACTGGGAATGTCACCACGAGCGCGATGGCGCAATTGCCTCTCGTGCTTGTCCCGGCCTATTTGGTGCCTCTTTTTATTGTGCTGCACGTCACCGCCCTGACTCAGGCGCAACGCTTGGCGCGGGCCGGGAAATCCGTGCGTTGACCCGTTGAGTTGGCAGTCGGTGTGCGTCAGCCCGGAGTTTCAATCGGAGCCGGCTCACGCCGGCGGTTAACGAGTTCACGGGCGGGGAGGGTATATCGGTGTGAGGAGAACGGTTGGCGTGTCGCGAAGGCGGGCTGTTCTTTCTCCACTTCGGTGATTTTCAATTCTTCGCCGACCATTAGTAATTTTTTTTGGAGAAATGCGATTTTTTGTGCGCGGAATGTCGCAAAAAAATCTTTTTCTGTTTGACCCCATAGCGAATTTCCGATAACCACCACGGACTGTCTCGTCGTGTCGGAACCTGCGCGACGGGGACGGTGTTATAAACGACAGCCAATGCTGCAATCTAAATCATTTCTCGCGGTGGACTTCGGTGCGGGTAGCCTCAAGCTCGCTGAGTTTGAAGTCAACGAGGCTGGGGGATTGCGTTTAAAACAATACGGAATTAAATCTCTTGGCCAGGAAGGGGCCCAGGAAAACAGCCGTGAAGCGACCATTCTCAAGGCGCTTCAGGGAATGATTGCCGAGCAGGGTTTCAAGTCCAAGGACTGCAATGTCTGCGCTCCCGGCTTCCATGTTTTCTCCAAGTTCGTCAAGTTACCGCCGGTCGAGCAGAGCAAGGTCACGCAGATCATCCAGTACGAAGCGCAGCAAAACGTGCCGTTTCCGCTGTCCGAAGTGGTTTGGGATTATCAAATCCTTGGTCAAACCGCCGGGGGCGAGTTGGAAGTGCTGCTGGTGGCGATCAAATCGGACATTGTGGAGGGGTTGTTCCGGGTGGCCGACGCAGCGAGTTTGAAGTTGCAGGTGGCGGATGTTTCGCCAGCGGCTTTGTGCAATGCTTTCCGCTTCAATTACGGCGATCTCGAGGATTGCACGATGTTGCTGGATATCGGGGCGAAGACGAGCAATTTGCTGTTTTTCGAGAAGGGGAAGGTTTATTCGCGCAGCATCAATCTGGGCGCCAATTCCATCACGCAGGATTTTGCTGCGGAATCGAAGTTGAAGTTTGAGGTGGCGGAAAAAATCAAGATTGAGGAAGGCTTTGTGAGCCTGGGCGGCGCGTATGAGGAGCCGGAAAACCCGAATCAGGCGGCGATTTCGAAGATTGCGCGGCAATTCATGACGCGGCTGCACATTCAGGTGAACCAGACGATGCAGTTTTATCGCGGGCAACAGGGCGGCTCGCAGCCGGCGCGGCTGTTTTTATCGGGTGGCGCGTCGATCATGCCTTACACGGCGCAGTTTTTCGCGGAAAAGCTGAATGTGCCGGTGGAGTATTTCAATCCGTTCCGCAATGTGCAGATTGACCCGACGGTGAACCTGGAGGAATTGGCGCGGGTGGCGCATTCCATGGGTGAAGTGGTCGGGTTAGGGCTGCGCAACCTGGCGCATTGCCCGGTGGAGTTGAATTTGATGCCGGAGAGCACGCGTAAATGGCGTGATTTCAATGAAAAGAAGCCATATTTGATCGCCACGGTGTTCACGATGGTGGCGGTGGTGGCGGTGATTGGGCTGTTATTCGCGCAATTGGGCAGTGTGAAAGCTTCGAAGTTGGGGGCGATAAGTCCGAAATTGGCTGCGGCGGTGGCGCGCGATCAGGAATTTTCGAGGGCCAAGGGCGATTTGGACGCGGAGAAAACGAAGTTGGATAAGTTGGGGGCGTTAACAGCCGACCGGTATTATTGGGCGGATACGCTGCCAGAATTTCGGAAGGTCCTGATGCACGTCGAGGCAGTCGCTTCGAACAAATGGCAAACGGCTTCGGGGATTTGGATTGAGCAGTTTGTGACACCCGCGGCGCCGGATGGCGTGCCGGCCACGGGCTCCACGTACAACAGTTCGGGTCCGGGCGTGGGTAGTTTGATGGAAACTGCGATTGAGCAAAAGTATAATATAGCTGTGGCAGTGCCGGGTGGGGCCGGGGCGACGACGACCGCGCCGGTGGCTCCATCCACGGATGTCAGCACCGTTTTCATGGTATGCCGGGCAGTGAAGGGGCCGAATGATTCAGCCAATTCTGAATTGATGTATGCCTTGCTGGATAATTTGAAGGCGAGTCCGATTGTGGATCCGAAAGAGACGCAAGTGGGGGAAAGGCTGATCACGGATGATTCCAAGTACACGTTCACCTTTGCGGTAAAGGTTGCGTTGAAAAACCCCCTTAAGTTCTGATATGTCCTGGGCCAAACGAAATCTTTATTTTTTGGTGAGCGGCATTGTGGCCGTGGTGTTGCTCGGCGCGGCCGGCTGGTATTGTTACAGCTCGTGGCGGAGCAACAGCGTCAATGGGGATAAATTGAAGGAGGCGTACGATCAATTGGCCAACCTCGCGAAGAAGCCGGTGGGCGCTGGCAATGACAAGGTCAACAACATCGAGGCGGCCAAAGAGCAGGCCCAGTAAGTGAAAAAACGGGTGGTGGAAATGGACAAGTTTTTCGCGCCGGTGC
>Ga0265338_10008925_pt1 | contig 12066 bp, 6 predicted proteins | sample 42126metaG_FD_193579 | JGI IMG/M metagenome (GOLD analysis project Ga0265338, IMG submission 193579) | Rhizosphere microbial communities from Carex aquatilis grown in University of Washington, Seatle, WA, United States - 4-21-26 metaG | ecosystem: Host-associated > Plants > Roots > Rhizosphere >... | reverse complement strand
GCGTGTCGCACTCAGCCAGCACCGCCGCGGTAATTGCCGGCAGCTTGGCCGGCGCAATCATCGTCGCCGGATCCTCGTGGATGGCCTGCGAGATCCAGTTCCCGCCAACCTGCAAATGCACAAAGTAGTTTGCCGGCGCGCCGGCGAGAATGCCGTCGTAATCGTCCGGGAAGCGCTGCGCCTCGCTCAGCCCCTGCCCGCCGCCCTCTGAGCAGCCGTTCCAGTAGGCGTGCTTCGCCGGCGCTCCGTAGTACGCCGCAATCAGCGCCTTGGCCTCCACCGTCATCAGGTGCACCGCGCGCCAGCCAAAATCAGTAATCTTCTCGGGATGCCCCAGCGCCCAGTTGCCGGTCACCGGCGATCCGGTGTGCCCGGTGTCGGTGCCCGCGGTTGCATAACCCGCCAGGAGCGCTCCGGCCATCGCCTCCTCAACAATCGACCCCGCCAGGCCGCCGTTACCCACCGCCTCCAGGCGCCCGTTCCAGCCCGACCCCGGCAGCCACACCTCAACCTTGATATCGGAGTCCGCCGTCGGCCGCAGCACCGCCGTCACGCGGCAAAACGCGGGCACATTCACCTTTCTCGCGCCCATAAACCCCTGCACCATCAGCGGCCCCGCCGGTACCGCCTGCGCTGCCGTAATCTCGCCGCCATCCATCTTAAGCGTGGCCAGTGACTCGCAGGTTGCAGGCGCCGCCGCGGCCCGCGCGCACACCAACGGCACAACGGCCGCCATAACCAGGACGACGCACGCCGCCTGAAGCGCTGAATTTCGATTCATTTTCATGCGATGGGAACCTTCCGGCGAAATTCTAGCAGGATGGAAACCGATCCATTCCGGAACCGAAAAGCCCGCGTCCGCTCCCCGCCCACATCATCCACTCTGCAGCGCAACGCCATCAAAGGAATACCTGCATGCAGGAGACAAACGCCATTCCCGCGGACCTGGCCGCGCAGTCCGCCGGCCCCCGCGTCCTGGTCCGCCGCGCCGGCCCGCCCCGCACCGGCGGCAAGTGCGTCGTTTACTGGATGCAACGCGCCCTCCGCATCTTCGACAATCCCGCCCTCGACGTCGCCATTGACGCGGCCAACACGCTCGGCCTGCCCGTCGTGGTCTACTTCTCCGTCATCCCCAATTACCCACACGCCAACCTCCGCCATTACCACTTCCTCCACCAGGCGCTGCGCGGTGCAGCCGCCGACGCGGCGGAACGTGGTGTCGGCTTCGTCGTCCGCCGCGCGCCGGGCAACTCGCTCGAAGCGTTTCTGGAAGAAGTACAGGCGGCCATGCTCATCGGCGACGAGAACCCCTGCCGCGAGCCCGAACGCTGGCGCCGCGTCCTCACCCGCCGCCTGCGCCTGCCCTTCTGGACCGTCGATGCCGACGTTGTGGTGCCCTCCCAGGTCTTCGGCCGCGACTACTTCCTCCTCCACCACTTCCGCCCGCACCTCCGGCGGGAACTGGATCGCTTCCTGATCGAGCCGCGCAACGAAAAACCGCTCCAAGCCTGGCGCCCTCCACGCGGCCTCAGCCAATGGGACCTCCGCCACGACATCACAGAGGGCTTCGCGAAGCTTGACCGCAGCGTTCCCCCAGTCGACACCTTCACCGGCGGATCCCGCGCCGCCCTCGCGCGCCTGCACGCGTTTATGGCCAACGGCCTGGCCGCCTATGAAACTGCCCGCAACCACCCTGAGACAGCGGGAACAAGCGGCCTCTCGCCCTGGCTTCACTTCGGCAACATCTCGCCCATCCGCATCGCCCTGGCAGCCCGCGTTGCCGTCGCCGCCGGCCACGCTTCCGCCAGCGCCGCGGAGCGCTTCCTCGATCAGCTCATCGGCTGGCGCGAGCTCTCCGTCCTCTTCGTCCGCCACAATCCCGATTACGACAACTGGCTTTCGGCCGAACCGTGGGCCCGCCGCACGCTCGAGCACCACGCCGGCGATCCGCGTCCCTGGCGCTATACCCTGGAGCAGCTTGAGCGCGCCCGCACCCACGACGAGCTCTGGAACGCAGCCCAGCGCGAAATGCTCTCCACCGGCTGGATGCACAATGTCCTGCGAATGTACTGGGCCAAAAAGATCATGGAGTGGACGCCCGACCCCGCCACCGCGTTCGACTGGGCCGTCATCCTCAATGACAAGTACCAGCTCGATGGCCGCGACCCCAACGGCTACGCAGGCATTGCCTGGGCCATTGTGGGCAAGCACGACCGCCCCTGGTTCGACCGGCCGGTGGTGGGCGTCGTCCGCCCCATGAGCGACTCCGGCATGCGCAGGAAGTTCAACGCCGCGGCCTACATCGCAAAGTATGAGCAACAGAGCGACTAAACGGGATGTGGGCTACATCACATCTGCCCGTGCCGCCATCGTCCTAAAATGGGCCACACTTTCCAGTTCGGGAACCGCCAAAGTTAGACGCTGCTAATTTTCGCCGCCCGCGCCTCTACTCCGCAGATCATGGCGGAGTGGAGGCTGGAACACGGTTCCGGAAGCGCCTGGCCATGAGAGATTGCAAGAAAACCTGCAAAAGACAGGTACCCGCACGTCGCGCCACCGGGCTCCTTTGCCGGACACTGAAGAAATCCTCGCCGCTTTTGGCGCTGACCGCGCTGGTTCTGGGGCTGGCGCTCAGCCCGCCGGCGGTCCGGGGTCAGGCCAAGCCTGCTGAAACACAAATAAAGGTGCCCCCCCGCGTCCGGGAGGCGCGGCGTTTCCTGGCGCGACACGGCGTGACCCGCCGTCGCGCAGCCGGCGTATGGAAGGCGCGGGCCGGCGCCATGGTCCAGCCCCAGGCATCGTCTGCCACCGCCAACTGGGAACCGCTGGGACCGTTTCAGGTAATCTCTCCCAACTACGGCCTGGTTACCGGGCGCATTTCGTCGCTGGCGATTGACCCGGCGGATCCTGCGGCAAACCGGCTTGTTGCCGGCACCACCGGAGGCGGCGTTTGGATCAGCCTGAATGCCGGTGCAGCCAGTGTCTCCAGCGTGGCCTTTGTGCCCCTGACGGATCGGCTGAATGCGCTGGCCGGGGCCAAAGACAGCTCCATCAGCATTGGCGCCGTCACCCTGCAGCCGGGCGGAACAAACGTGATTCTGGCCGGCACAGGCGATCCCAATGACGCCCTGGACTCCTATTACGGCGCGGGGCTGCTCCGCTCGGCGGACGGCGGCAACACCTGGACGCTGATTAAGGGTTCATCCGATGTGGCAGCCGGAATTGGCATCGTCGACGGATTCCTTGGGGAAGGATTCGCGGGATTTGCCTGGAGCACGGTCAATCCCCAGGTGGTGGTTGCAGCCGTTTCCCAGGCGGCTAAGGGTGAACTGGTGGACGCCGGCCTGCCGGGGTACAGCTACGCCGGGCTCTATTACTCCACTGACAGCGGAGCCACCTGGCACTTATCCGAGATTACCGACGGCAACGGGCAGGACGTGCAGGGCCCTGCGGACGCCTGGGCCGGCATCGATGGCAATGCGGCCACGGCCGTGGTCTGGAATCCGGTGCGCAACTTGTTTGTGGCGGCGGTCCGGTTCCACGGCTATTATCAGTCCCCCGACGGGATTACCTGGACACGCATGACCGCCCAGCCGGGGACAGGGCTCACCACCAAAAAGTGCCCTACCAACACTTCCGGTATCGGATCCACGGCGTGCCCAATCTTCCGCGGAGCTCTGGCAGTGAACCCGCTCACCGGCGACACCTTTGCCTGGACCGTGGATTTGAACAACCAGGATCAGGGTCTCTGGCAGGACGCGTGTTCATTGAACTCGGGCGCATGCAGCAGCCAGTCCATCCTCTTCGGCAGGCAGTGGGGCACCGCCCCGTTGCAGACCACCACCTGGCAAGGTGCGGCCACCATCCTGAACGGCGACTATAACCTGGCTCTGGCGGCTGTGCCCTCCGGCCAGGACACGCTGGTGCTGGCGGGCGCAAACGACCTGTGGGATTGCAGCCTCGCCATGGGATGCCAGTGGCGCAACACCACCAATTCCACTACCTGCATGAGCGCGCAGGTTGGCGAGTACCAGCACGCCATCGCATGGAGCACGGCCAATCCCCAGCAAATCTTTGTAGGCAACGACAGCGGCCTGTGGCGGTCGCTGGACGCCATCGGCGAGACAGGATCGGCGTGCTCTTCAAGCGACGCCTCGCACTGGCAGAACCTGAATGGCGCCCTCGGTTCGCTGGCCGAGGTTGAAGACCTGGCCGGCGTCGCGACCACGCCCTACACGCTCATGGCCGGGCTGGGAGCAAACGGTACCGCGGGCATCAAGGGAGCGCTTGGCCCGGTCCAGCAATGGCCTCAAATTCTGGGGGGCGAAGGCGGTCCCGTCGCCATCGATCCGGTCAATCCGGATAACTGGTATGCCAACAACGGCGCCGGCGTGTCCATCCACCTGTGCGCGCAGGTGGGGAGCTGCACGGTTGCGGATTTTGGCGCCCAGCCGGCGGTGACCCAGGCGGATGCCGGCAACGACGGGCTCACCATGACCGAGCCCGCGCCCTTCCTTGTGGATCCTGCCGATTCCTCGCAAATTCTGGTGGCTACTTGCCGGCTGTGGCAGGGCCCGGCCAATGGCAACGGCTGGACGGGCGCCAATGCGATTACACCCATTTTGGGTGGCGGCTCCGACTGCGGTTCGAGTCCGCAGATCCGCTCCCTGGCCGCGGCGGCGCTGTCCGGCGGCGGCGAGGTGGTCTACGTCGGCCTGTTCAGCCAGCCCAATGGCGGCGCCGGTATGCCGGGCCATGTTCTGGCCGTCACCATGGATGCGGGCGGAACGTGGTCCGGATGGAATGACCTTACCCTGAACCCGGTGGCCAACAGCAACGTGGGCTTCAACGCCTATAACCTGGATGTTTCAAGCCTCACCATCGATCCGCACGATGCCACCGGCCAGACCCTCTACGCAACCATCGCGGGAATTCCCAATCATGCTTTAGACGTCTCCACGATCTATCGAACCGCCGACGGCGGCGCGCATTGGGATTCGATTATGTCCAACCTGACGCACGCGCCGGCCAACGCGCTGGTGGTCGATCCGGTTGACGCCAACACCGTCTACGTTGGTACTGACGTTGGCGTATCCGCTACCCAACAGGTGGTCATGTGCGCTGACAACACCGTCAGTTGCTGGGCGGCGTACGGCAGCGGCCTTCCCGAGGCTCCGGTTACCTCTCTGCTGGCCATGCAGCCCTCGGCTGCCCTGAACGTGCTGGTGGCGGGGACGTACGGGCGCGGAATTTGGCAAATCCCGCTGCTTACCGCCGGCCAGCAACTTACCAGCGCAAAGGCGACGCCGTCTTCGTTGACCTTCGCGGATCAGGCCGAGGACACCACCAGCGCGGCACAGACCGTAACCCTGACCAATACCGGCGGCATCGCCCTGGTCCCCACGTCCATTGCGGCCAGCGGCGATTTTTCCGTAGCTGACCCGAATCACTGTGCGGGCGGCGCCATTGATTCCAGCCAGAGCTGTTCCATTGACGTAACCTTCTCACCATCCGCTCTGGGGAGCAGGTCCGGCAGCTTGACCATCCAGGGGAATATCGCCGCCGGAAACATTACCGTCAGCTTGAGCGGAGTAGGCGCTACGCCTCCGCAGGTTACGCTCTCGCCGGGTTCGATCGATTTCGGCGCGGTGGAATCCGGTACTCAATCTCCGGCACAGCAGGTCACGGCTACCAATCGCGGCGGTGTCGCCTCGGGAATCTCCAGCCTGACGGTGACTGGGCCATTTACTCTAGCTGCCAACGATTGCGGCTCCGCGTTGCCGGCGACCTCCAATTGCCAAATCAGCTTGGAGTTCAGCCCGGCAACCGCGGGCGCTGCTTCCGGGACGCTGACCATGGTGGACGATGCCGGAACCCAGACGGTGCAACTCTCTGGTACCGGCACGGCGCCTCCCACGGACACTCTGGGCGTCACCTCGCTCGATTTTCCCTCCACTATCATCGGCGTCCCTTCTACGGCGCAGACCGTCACCCTGGCCAACACCGGCGGTAATCCCCTTACCTCCCTCTCTTTCAGCACCAGCGGGCCCTACCAGCAAACCAATAACTGCACCACCCAGCTCATCGGGGGACAGAGCTGCACCATCAGCGTGGTTTTCATCCCAACGGCTGCCGGGGCGCAGAATGGGACGCTTACCGTCTCTGACCTCCTGCACAACCAGGTTGTTGCTCTCCAGGGAACCGGTGTAATCGCTCCGGAGTTCACTGTTGCCCCTCCCAGCCTCAACTTCAGCACAACCCAGCCTGGCTCCACCAGAGCGCCGCAGACGCTTACCGTGACCAATTCAGGCGGGGCGCCGATGGCAGCTATCGCGTTTCAGATCACCGGATCGGGAGCGTCTGCCTTCTCCGCCGGTACAACCACCTGCGGAGCGGTGCTGGATGCGGGTGCCGCCTGCACGGTTCAAGTGACCTTTACCCCGGCTGCTACGGGCGCCATTTCCGCCAACCTCACCGTGACCACCTCGACTCGCGGGCCGAATAACAAGGCGATTGCCGCCACGGTTCCGCTGAATGGAAATGGAGCCGACCTGGGAACCCTGGTGGCCCAGCCGGCGCAGGTCAACTTCCCCACCACGGGGGTGGGCCAGACCAGCAATGCGGTCGCCATCACGCTGACCAATCAAAGCGCGATCAGGTCCTTTGACAATCTCAGCCTGGCGGCTTCCGCCGGTTTCCAGGTCACCAGCAACGCCTGCCCGGCATCGCTGGCTGAAGGCCACAACTGTACGGTGCAGCTCGATTTTTCGCCCACAGCCGCCGGACCGCAAACGGGCACACTTACGGTCTCCTCTTCCACACTCACCGCGCCCGTGGTTGTGCCGCTCTCCGGCACCGGTTTCGATTACACGCAGAGCGTCACCGGATCGGCTTCCCAAACCGTCTCCAGCGGCCAAACCGCCACCTTCCCACTTACAATTACGCCGGAGGGGGCGTCCGCAACCTTCACATTCCAATGTGGTTCTCTACCGCAGTATGCTTCCTGCAGCTTTAATCCGGCTGCGCTTTCAGTAGCCGCAAACACCAGCGGGACGGAGGCGGTGCACATTGCCACCTCAGAAACCACGGTGGCGGAGAAGCGGCCGGGCGGCTTCCTGGGGGCGGCGCCGGCGGTTCTGGCTTGCGGAGGGCTGCTGCTGTGGCCCCTGGTGCGGCGGCGCAGGTTGGCATGGATCCTGCTGATTCTTTTGGCGATCCCTGCTCTTGCGAGCGGCGTGGGCTGCAGCGGCTCAGGGGGCGGCGGCGGCGGAACGGTGACCACGCACAGCACCCCGGCGGGGACCTACACCATCTCTGTGACGACGAGCTCAAGCGGGGTGCAGCACGCGGTGACGCTGACGCTGGTGGTGGATTAAGCGCGGTTGTGCCAGATCTCATGCAGCGGAAAAAGTGATGTAAATCACAAAAACGGGCGGACAAATGAGGGCCAAATGTCTCGCGGGGGCGAGACATTTGGCCCCATTTGTCTCGCGCACGCGAGACAAATCGATGCAAATGTCCGGGGCATGGCGCAGCCAGAAAGGCCGATCCCGGCTCCGCATCCTTTAACCCGCGGGCGGCCGGAAGTGGCTGCAATCGCCAGCCGCTATACTTGATTTTCGGACAAGCGGAATCCCATCGATCTGGAGTGTGGAATGGCGGCCAGGGTTACGGTTGTGGACGTGGAGCGCGTGGCGGAGTTGGCGCATCTGGAGCTGGCGCCGGAGGAGAAGCCGCAGATGGTAGCCGATCTGAATGCCATCCTCAATTACGTTGCAGAGCTGAATGAGCTTGATACAACGGGAGTTGCGCCGTTGGCTCAGATCACTGAGCTGGAAGGCTCAGGCGGCGCAAACGACCTGCGGCCCGATGCGCTGAGGCCCTCGCTGGACCGGGATGCCGTGATGCAGCAGGCGCCGGAGAGCGACGGGCGGTTCTTCAAAGTGCCGAAGGTGATTGAGAGATAGGGACTAAGGGACTAGGGACCAGGGACCAGGGACTAGGGACTTAGGGACTAGGGACCAGCTAACAGCAAACAGCTGACAGCTAATAGATTGGGATCATTGAGGTTATCGGCGGAGATGATGACATCCGGGACATTGGTGGAGAAGCCGAAGACGCTGAAGGAACTGCGGGCGGGGATCAAGTCGGGCGCGACAAAAGCCGCGGACTTGGCCGAGAGCTACTATGCGCGCATCGCGGAGGTGAACCCGCGACTGAACGCGTACCTGAGCCTGGCACGGGAGCGCGCGATGGAGCAGGCCGCGCGCGTGGACGCGCAGGCGGCCAAGGGAGACCCGCTGCCGCCGCTGGCGGGGATTCCGGTTGGAATCAAAGATGTGATGGTGATGAAGGGAGCGCCGGCCACGGCGGGATCGAAGATCCTCAAGGGGTACTGGCCGCCCTACGACTCGACCGCCGTGGCCCGGCTGGAGGCCGCCGGCGCGGTGCTGCTGGGCAAGATGAACTGCGATGAGTTTGCCATGGGCTCGTCCAACGAGAACTCGGCGTATGGGCCGGTGCGTAACCCGGTGGACCTGGAACGGGTGCCGGGCGGCTCCAGCGGGGGAAGCGCGGCGGCGGTGGCGGCCAACCTGGCCGTGGCCACGCTGGGCTCGGATACGGGCGGGTCGATCCGGCAGCCGGCCAGCTTTTGCGGAGTGGTGGGTGTGACGCCGACATGGGGGCGCGTGTCGCGCTATGGGCTGATCGCGTTTGCCTCGTCGCTGGACAGGATCGGACCGTTTGCCGGCAATGTGCGCGATGCGGCAACTGTCCTGAGCGTGATTGCGGGGCATGATGCGAAGGATGCCACCAGCTCGTCGGCACCTGTGGAGGACTACGCGGCGGAGAGCGACAAACCTGCCGCGGGGCTGAGGATCGGCGTGCCGAAGGAGTATTTCGGCGAGGGACTCGACCCGGAGGTAGGAGCGCAGATCGAGAAGGGGATTGAGGCGCTCAAAGCGGCGGGATGCACGATCAAGCCGATCTCGCTGCCGCTGACCAAGTACGCTGTCCCGACTTACTATCTGGTGGCGACGGCGGAGGCCAGCGCCAACCTGGCGCGGTTTGACGGGGTGCGTTATGGCTATCGGGCCAAACCAATTCCCGGGCAGGCGGAGACGCTGAGCGCGATGTACCGCAACTCGCGCGACGAGGGATTTGGCGCGGAGGTAAAGCGGAGGATCCTGCTGGGCACCTACGCGCTATCGGCGGGGTATTACGACGCGTTCTACGGCAAGGCGCAGCAGGTGCGGCGGCTGCTGGCCGAAGAGTTTCTGCGGGCGTTTGCGGATGTGGACGCGATTGTGACGCCTGTGTCGCCGGTTCCGGCGTTCAAGATCGGCGAGAAGGCGGACGATCCTCTGGCGATGTACCTGGCCGATATTTACACGGTGACGGCGAGCCTGGCGGGAATCTGCGGCGTGAGCGTGCCGTGCGGGACGACGACGGCGGGATTGCCGGTAGGGATGCAGGTGCTGTCGGGACATTTGCGGGAGTCGACGGCGTTCCGGGTGGCGAGGGCGGTGGAGGGAGCGGGCTTGTAGCCTTTAGCTGGTAGCTTGTCGCTTCTAGCCTCTAGCGTCCAGCCCGCATTTCTCACCAGCATTTGATTTGTGGGATGAAGAACGGTAGCGGAGCGTTGGAGGGGGTTGCGCCATCATCTGCACATTACCCGCAAGCATCGTAAGGAGAGTGCCGAAATGCGTTCCATGGTTTCAAGTAAGTTCATTTCTTCAAGTCGATCCACGGCCGCATCCTCGGATCTTTCAGATAGCGAGCGAGGCCCGACCGCCCAAGCTGGCGGTTGCAAACGAGTCTTCACGCGGCTTCCGAAACGGCATAGGACTCTTCGCCTTGGAGCCCTCCAGTTGGCTGTTTGCGCCGTTCTGGCGGCAATGTGCGCTTCCCTCTACGCGCAGTCGAAGAATGTGCCTGCCGAGTTGCAGTTCCTGTCCGCCATGGGCAAGGTGTACGATTACTCCCCTTATAAGTCCTGGGACCGAGCGAACTTTCCGCGATCGGGCGAGCACAAGGTAGAAAGACTAGGCCGTCATTGGATGGTTTTTGTTGATTTGCCAGATCCAAAGAACAGCGAAGCCATTTGGGCGAAGATGCAACCGGGAGCCATTCAAGCCGGCTGGACCGTGATTTCAGTAAATAGGGGGGGCGGGTTCGGGGTACTTCTACGCTACGAGCATAACGGCATTGAGGCGTGGGCCAACGCGATTATGGATTTTGGAAATGACCGTCCGCACGTCAATTGGGAGGAAATTGAAGTAGCGCCGCCGCCGATCTCAGTTACCCTGGTTGAACCTTCTGCCACTCCGGAGAAGATGCCTACCGGTGAGACAGGAGATATCCCGTTTCTTATGCCGATTCCTCGTTCCGTGGCACGAGGTGGACGAGACAATAACACGCCGTGGAACTTGAATTGGAAAGGCTCAAGCGAGATGCAGACGGTTTCGAGCGGCTCGCTGGACCGCTATTATGTCTATCCCGATCTCTCCCCACTCCTATTTGGCACTGTTTATCATGACGCTTTGATCAAGGCGGGTTGGGATGTTGCTCAGCAAGGACCGGATCACTCGATCATCGCGCACTACAGCAAGAATGGACGCAATCTCTGGGCTTATGCGGCTTTGGGTGGCGACAATTACACCCTAAAAGTTGGCAAGGAGGGCGCGCCAAACCAACTGAAGGCCAGTTTGGCAAGAGACTGCCATGTGGCACTCTATGGCGTGCTGTTCGACTTTAACAAGTCGACATTGCAACCAGCCTCCGATGGCGCTCTGCAGCAGGTGTCTGCTTTGATGGCCGCGAACCCATCGCTGAAGATCGAGATACAGGGCCACACGGATAACGTTGGGGGAGATGCCTACAACCAGACTCTCTCGGAGGCTCGTGCGCACTCGGTGATGACCTGGCTGATGGCAGATAACGTTGCGGCGGCACGCATGACCGCAGTGGGATACGGAAAGATGATGCCGGTGGCGGATAACAACACAGACGAAGGGCGTATGAAGAACCGGCGGGTTGAGATTGCCGATCCCAGCTGCAAGTCGCATTAAGAGCTTGTTGGAAGGTTTGGCTGTTAGCGGGGACCTCAGGGTTACGGATAGAGCGCGATCAATAGTCCTGTTTGCTCAATTCCACCCCGGAAGGTCTTTTGAGGGCGCTCCGCGATTGAGGAAGTGCCTGTCCTTCCGCAGAATGGCGCCTAGGTTCCGTTCAGCCGGGGCACATTATTGGGCGATTCCAATGGGAAAGCGTTTACGGGCAGGCGCGGGCTTCGCATTTGCGGGAGTCGACGGCGTTCCGGGTGGCGAGGGCGGTGGAAGAGACGGTAGTGTAGCCGCGATATAGAATCGAACCAAAGGAGCTTCGCGATGATCTTCCACGTGACATTGGAACAAGCGGAAGATGGCTGGGTTGTGGCTGAATGCCCCGCATTGCCTGGTTGCATCTCCCAGGGCCGCGATGAGAAGGAAGCTCTCGAGAACATCAAGGAAGCCATCACCGGCTGGCTTTGGGCCGAAGATCAGAAGGCTGTTGCCGCCATACCGCAAGAGCAAACGCCCGTTGTGGTTGCAGTCTAAAGTCGCAACCGTCCACTGCTTCGCAGTCGTCCGTTGAGCGAATAATTTCCCTGCAGGATAATCGGATTCGTGAAAGAGGAACAAGTCTTTCACGGGCTTCGGTCTTGGGGGTCAGAATTGGGGCAGCTCGGAAACATCTCTGGGAAAGAAGCCGTGCGGGCTTTCGAACGGGCAGGCTGGATCGTTCGAGGTCAGGTCGGTAGCCAGGGGATGAGCAAAGCGGAAATCCGAGCCAATCTCTCTATTCCAGGACACAAAGAGCTCTCTGTCGGAACACTGCGAAAGCTGATCCGTGTAGCGGGCCTGAGCGTGGATGAATTCCTCGAGCTTCTTTGATCCGGCGGCACTTTAGAGCAGTTCCATAGTCGCTGTGCCCAGATAGCCGCAATGGCGGAACCATGCGTTGGCGTTTGTTGGGGTGATGGTTTTCAGCGCTTCTGTGATGGCTTCGTCGAGTGCTTGAGAG
>Ga0265338_10008924_pt1 | contig 12067 bp, 9 predicted proteins | sample 42126metaG_FD_193579 | JGI IMG/M metagenome (GOLD analysis project Ga0265338, IMG submission 193579) | Rhizosphere microbial communities from Carex aquatilis grown in University of Washington, Seatle, WA, United States - 4-21-26 metaG | ecosystem: Host-associated > Plants > Roots > Rhizosphere >... | reverse complement strand
GGGTAGTCAAAGGTGGAACCGGCGCCGTTGATGAGCGTCTGGGCGTTCGCGCCGGTTTGCGTAATGAGCAAGCAACCACAGCCAAGGAAAGAGAGAATAATTTTTTTCATTTTCATTAAGGAGTTTAGTCGGTTTCGTGTGGGTTGTTCACGTTACAATCAGGTTAAAATTTCCACATCAGGTCGGCCATGGCGTGAACGGCGTGTGAACTGGCGCCGCCGGGGTTGGTGTTGCCGATCAGGCTGTTCACATAACAGGTGAACGAAAAAATCAACGCGTCCGTCAACGCGTAGTCGGCCGTGAACAGATGGCCTTTGACATTCGTACCACCGGCGAAACCGGCGTTGTAAGTCAGGTTGTCGTCATTCACGATTTGAGCAAACCAGGCATTGGCATCCAGCGATTCGTAACGATAGCCGATGTCCCACATGCCCTGCTTGGCGGCCTGACCGAAGACGATGCCGCCATAGAACCCTTCGTTACCGCTCGGCGCTCCACCCGCCGCGGGCCCGCCGGAACCGGGCGCGCCAGGGTTGTTCATGTATTCGCCGACGAGCTTGATGGGGAAAGCCCCCCGGTACAGCGGGAAGCTGTCCAGTTTGTACGTCACGCTGGCATCCACGACAATGGGATTGAGATTACACGCCGGATCGCCCGCGGCATTGACCGCGTTTCCCTTGTTGCCAGCCCCGGCGTTGGCCGTGGTGAGCAAATCGCGGTTGACGATGTCGTAGGCCGCAACCCCGAGTGAACTGGAGAGCTTGTCCGTCCAATTTGCGTTCCACAGTACCTGACCGCCGTAGAGGAACGACATGTTTTGCGCGGCCGTACCCGAATAAGCCAATACAAAGCCCGCGCCGTTGACCGCCAGTAAATTCCAGTCATTGATTTTATAGGTGGCCTGCAAGGCACCGCCTTCCGGCGTGTAATCAGCGTCAAACACCATCGGCGTCTCTTGAAACGGCTCATCCATTTTGCCGATAGTACCCGCTATCATCCAGGTTCCGTCGTTGATCGGCGTCCACTTGCCGTAAGCCTCATCGATGTATATGAATTTCTTTGTGCCGTTGCCTTGAAACGTAGAAGTGTTTGAGAGCGGATTGCCGCCCAAACCGTTTGCGGAGTTTACATCGCCGCTGCCCACGCGAAAGCCCACTTGCAAATTGTCCTTCATGTTGACCTGCAATCCCACGCGCAGGCGGTAGCGCAGCCGCGCGTTATCCTCCTGCGCCGGATTGGGCGTGGCCCGTTCATCAAACCGGCCCCGGAAATCGCCGCTCAACTTGTAACTGGTGATCCAGTCCGGCATCGCGAATTTGGAATTGAACGCCTGGTTGAAATCGGCCACGGAATTGGTGGCATTCTCTGCCTTCAATTCCTTCGCCTCGTCCACCGTCAGAATGCCTTTCTGCTCCAATTTGTTGAGCAGGTCATTCACAGTGGATTGCGCGTGAGTGTTTGGGGTCAACGCCATCAGCGCGGCCGCGCCGGCAAAGATGGCCACATTGGTGATAGTCCTTCGATTTTTGAGTTTTTTCATGATTGTGGTTTGCTGTGCGGCGGCAGATTGAAACAACTCTGTTACGAACAAGCGGAGGAAATGTTACAATTGCGTGACAAGACAACATTGTCACGGTTTTGTGGCGAAGAGGTTACAATCCGATGGCGGACCGGAACCGGGAAAAAAACCGCGCGCGAAGGAAATGTCCCGAAATTACATGGCGCGGAAGGCGGTCAATCCCAGCAACAGAATGAAAAGGGCAAACGCCAGCCTTATGGTGCTGGTCACACGGATGCGCGCTTCGGTGGCCGTGGCCCAATTCAACAAATCACGCAGCTTCCACGGCCAGACCGTGAAACACATGCCCGCGACGACCAGCAGGTAGGCCCACGCTTGAATCACCCACACCCAATGGGTTTCGCCCAGATGCGGCCGGCCCGTGTCCACCATTAATTTCGCCAGCAACAACGCGACGACGGCCAGCCCGCGCACGGCCAGAAAGTCCTGGATAAAGATACAACTCAAAACGCCCACCGCCGCAAAGCCAATCATCATCGCCGGTTTGAACGCCGCGAAATCGGAAACCGACTCGATGCTGACGTTCCACACGAACCACGCCGTGCCGAGCAGCATGAGCGCGATGCCGACGGGCAGGTTGCGGGGAAACTTGCGGACCGCCGCCGCGAATTTCTGCGGGTTGGCGATGCCATAAACCTGCGGCACGGCCACGCCCAGCCCGAGCAAAATGGACAACAAGGACAACTTCATTGCGAGAATTTAACCATGAACCCCGATAAATCGCGAGTAAATTGACACCAAAGGACACGAAAAATTCAAAATACAGCCACCGGCCTGATTGCAGCCTTTGCCCGACAAGGTTGCGTACCAACTCTCTGCGCGACTTTTTCTAGACAAGCGTTTTTGCCGGTAGCAAAGTTGAAACCATGAAACAGAATAGGCTGCAAAACCCGCCGCCCATTCTTTGTTAGGTGCATGAAGAAGCGCGTTATCATTTTCCTTTGCGTAGCTGCAGTTTTGGTTGCAATAGCTTGGGTTCCCGTTTCTCGAAGTATTGCTTGGCGCCTTGATTACTCAGAGGCCGAACCGTTCGTGCAGTTAGTATGGCCGATGGCCGATGAGATGAAGCGATTTGTAGAGCAAAACGGGAGGCTTCCGGCGACGCTTGAGGAGATTGACAGCTTTTCGAAGGATTATGATTTTTCGCATCTCAGTGCTTATCACCCCGATTTCACCCCATAAGGCGAACGAATCTTTTATCTCAAGGTAAACAGCCGATTTGCTTTCGAGATCGACAAGAAATTTACGCCGAAGTGGGCGCGCTTCACTGGTGTACTTGACAAACCATAGGACAGCAGCGCACACAATGCACCTAATACGAGGATAGGCTGCACTTTTCAAAATTTCACAGATTCACTATCGCCGGACGCCGTAGAGTGAAGGAGCCGGTACCCTACACAGATTCGTAGCGCCATAGGCGCGACATCTTTGTAGGTCACAGCCCAAAAACAATTTAAGCTCCGTCAGGAGCGACATCAATAGAGTTTCGCGGAATATGCCGCTCCTGACGGAGCTTGTTATTTTTTAAATTGCGGGTCTACAAAGATGTCAGCCCTGACGGGCTTGCAGAAAATGACTGGAAACTTTGCCGCAATTTTCTTCGTTTCCTTCGCGTGAGAAAACTCACAGATTCACAATTGCCGGATCGCCGTAGAGCGTGAAGGAACCGGCACGGGTAATTTTCACGTCCATCAGTTGCCCGCGATGCCGGTCAGAGCCATCGAACACCACAATCTTGTTGCAGCGCGTCCGGCCGGCCATTCGCGCCGGATTTTTCCTGCTCGGCCCTTCCACCAGAATCTGCGTCTCACGCCCGACAAAGTTTTTGTATTTGTGCCCGGCAATTTCGTTGATGACTTCCAGCAGCCGCAGGTTGCGTTCCTCGCGGATTGGTTGCGGCACCTGGTCCGGCATGTCGGCGGCGGGTGTGGCGCGGCGTTGCGAATATTTGAAGGTGTAGGCGTTGTCGAATTGCACTTCACGCGCGAGCGACAGGGTCTGCTCAAAGTCATCCTCGGTTTCGCCGGGAAACCCGACGATGATGTCGGTGGTGATGCCGATTTCCGGCCGGGCGCGGCGCAATTTTTCGATGATGCCGACGTACCGTTCGCGTGTGTAGCCGCGGTGCATCAATTTCAGCACGCGGTTGCTGCCGCTCTGGACGGGCAGATGCGCGCTCTCGACCAGCTTCGGCAACCGCGCGTAGGCCTCAATCAAATCGTCGCCATAACCCTTCGGATGCGGCGAAGTGAACCGGATGCGTTCCAGCCCTTCGATTTCATGGATCGCATCGAGGAGTTGGACGAAAGGAGATTTGACGAGGCCCTCACCCCGCCCCTCTCCCATCAGATGGGAGAGGGTGGCCGAAGGTCGGGTGAGGGGTTGTCGTTTTCCGTAACTCGTCACAATCTGGCCGAGCAGCGTAATTTCCTTCACACCCCGCGCCACCAGTTCACGACATTCATTCACAATGTCGGAAATACTGCGGCTGCGTTCTTCGCCGCGCGTATAAGGCACAATGCAAAACGTGCAGTATTGATTGCAGCCCTGCATGATACTGACGAACGCGGTAACGGATTTTTGCGAGTTGCCGTTGAGCAGATGCTCGCGAATGGTCGCTTCGCTCCCCTGCTCTTCCGCGACGTCCACAATCTTGTCCCGGCGCCCGGCGAGGATTTCGTCGAGGCAATCCGCGGCACGATGAAATTTCTGTGTGCCGAGGACCAAATCCACGTCCGGCAACCGGTCGATCAATTCCTGCCCGCGGCTTTGCGCCATGCAACCCATGAACCCGAGCACGACATTCGGACGGTTTTTCCGGACATCCGCGGCGATATTCTGCATCTTGCCGATGGCTTTTTGTTCCGCGAAGTCGCGCACGCTGCAGGTGTTGAGCAAAATCACGTCCGCCGCGGTTTCGGACGGCGCGAGGGTGTAGCCTTTGGCGACGAGCTGAGCGGCGACGGCTTCGCTGTCGCGCTCGTTCATCTGGCAACCGTAGGTTTTGATGTAAACGCTCGGCATGGGACGACAATAGCGACAATTTAGGTCATTCCACCGGGCTTGAAAAGGCGGAAAGACGCCAGTTAACGAACTGTCGGACAATTCCGATAAAAAAATAAAAAATTTCACTAGCCAGTTCGGGCAAGTTGGGCTTTATTACATACAGGTCATGGGAACGAAAAAAGCAGTTCGACGACCGCTCGCTTTCGCCGCCGTTCGGCGCAGCCAGCCAAACCTTCAACCGGAGGACCTCCAATGGACATTCATCATCCCTTCGTGACGGAATTCCCCGAACATCGCGAAACCATCCGTTCGCTCAAGCTGGCGGATGCCAGGTTCCGCGCGATGTACGAGGAATATCACCAGCTCGACGACGAAATCTGCCGCATCGAGGAAGACATCGAGTACGCCACCGATCAGCAGATTGACGAACTCAAGTTCAAGCGCGCCAAATTGAAGGACGCGCTTTATTCCGCCGTCCGCAAAAGCGAAGCGGCGCTCGTGCATTAAAAGCAAGTGTGGCGTTGAGCCGGTGGCTCAACCTGTCGGGGCACAGCCTCGAATTAACATGCCGCCATGCCGGTCAATGGGCTTCGGCAGCGGCTTTTCGTTTCTTCGCCTCTTCAATCACCTTTTCCGCCGTTTCGCGCGGCATTTCAAAAATGGTCAAGGGAAGTAACGGTAGATTTCTTTGCGGTTGAGGCAGCGAATGAACGTCACCGTGCCGGACTCAAATACAAAGCCGGCCCGGTAATCGCCAACCCGAATGCGATAGTATTTGCCGGTGGCTTCGAGGCGCTTGAGATTGGGAATCTGTTGAAAGGTTCTAGCGGCTTCGACCTGCTCAATGACTTTCCTGATCCGGCGGAGCAATGCCGCGTCTATGATAGCGGACAGATCCGTGTCAAATGATTCACGGAAGGCTGTATTCACACCATGCGGGTGAGTCGTTGGAAGATTTTCTTGCGGCTCGTGAGCCGGGTTTTTTCGCCGTTCTGAATGGCCTTAAGCATGGCCATGTCCTCCAGACTTTCTTGCAATGCTCCTCGCAGAAGGTCCTGCCGCTCCTCAAGAACTTCCACTACGGCGTTCTTAAGAAGGATTTTGATGCGGCGTTCTTCAACAGCGGTCATGGAAAAACACTAGGCAATATACCGTAATAAGTCAAATGAAGGACACACGAAATTCGCCTTAATGCGTTTCCGCAGCGGCTTTCCGTTTCTTCGCCTCTTCAATCACCTTTTCCGCCGTTTCGCGCGGCATTTCCTCATAGTGACTGAATTCTTCCATGTGCACGCCGCGACCGCCGGTCAGCGACCGCAAGGTACTGGAGTAGTGGTAAAGTTCCTTGGTCGGCACGCTGGCCTTGATGACCTGAAACCCGCCGTCGGTGTCCATGCCGATGATTCTTCCGCGCCGGGACGACAAATCACCCATCACCTTGCCCATGCAATCGTCCGGAATGCGAATCTCGACCGTCTCAATCGGCTCGAGCAGACACGGCTTGGCGGCCGTGAACGCCTCCTTGAACGCGAAGTAACCGGCGATCTGAAACGCAATGTCCTTCGAATCCACCGGATGCATCTTGCCGTCATAAAAATCAATTTTCACATCCGTCACGCGGCAGCCGGCGAGAATGCCTTCGGTGCAGGCCTGATGCACGCCCTTCTCCACTGACGGCACAAACACGCGGTCCACGTTCTGACCCACGAGCGAGTTGGTGAACTCAACGCCGCTGTCGCGCGGCTTCGGCTCGAGGCGCATCCAGACCTCGGCGAACTGTCCGGCGCCACCGGTCTGTTTCTTGTGGCGATACTTTGAATCGCCCTTGCCCTTGATGGTTTCGCGATATTTCACGCGCGGCTCGCCCAGTTCAACGTGAACGTTATGCCGGCGGCGCAAACGGTCGGCGACGACCTCCAGATGCAATTCGCCCTGCGCGGAAATGATGGTCTGATGCAGTTCCGGGTCCACGACGTAAAGAAACGTCGGGTCTTCCTGATGCAACGCGGCGAGGCCGGAGGCGATTTTGTCCTCCTCGCCCTTGGCCTTGGCGACGAGCGACGCGTGGATGTTCGGCTTGGGATAAACCACCTTGGGCAGCGACACGGGCTTTTTGGGGTTGCACAGCGTATTGCCGGTGTGGGTGACCTTGAGTTTGACCACCGCGCCGACGTCGCCGGGACCGAGGGTGTTGACCGCCTCGCGGTTCTGGCCGTTGAGCACAAAAATCTGCCCGACGCGTTCATTGGCCTTGCGGTCGGTGTTGAACAAATCCATGCCCGGCGAGACCGAGCCGGCATAGATGCGGAAAAACGACAGTTCGCCGAAATGCGCCTCGGACATCGTCTTGAAAATGTAAAGCACCGGATCGGGAGACATCAGCGCCACCTCCACCTCCTTGCCGTCGCCGTTGAACGCCTGGACTTTCTGCCGGTCCACCGGTGACGAGCCGTATTTGGCGATGAAATCCATCAGCCGCGCCACGCCGATGTTGTTTTCCGCCGAAGCGCAGAACAGCGGGATAAACAATTGTTTCTGCACCGCCGAATGAATGCCGGCCCGAAATTCCTCCTCCGAGAGGCTGCCCTGCTCAAAAAACTTGTTCATCAGTTCGTCATCCGACTCGGCGATGTGCTCGATAAGCTGGCCATGCATCACCTTGCCCCTGGCCTCCCACTCGCCGGCGGCCGGTTCCTCCGTGTATTTGCCGCTGTAATCGGTCGCGTAGGTCACGATTTCGCTGCGCAACACATCCAGCACGCGGTTGAACCCGGGACCGGGATTCACCGGATAGTTCAACGGAAAAACGTGCCGGCCAAACCGTTCCTGCAACTGTTTGACCACGGCGTCGAAATCCACGTGCTCCTTGTCCATCGCGTTAACGACGATCATTTTCGGGATGCCGTAGTTCGTCGCGTAATTCCAAACCCGTTCCGTGCCCACCCCGAGGCCGTGCTGGGCGTGAACGACCACCAGCGCGAAATCGCCGACGCGCAGCGCGCCCAAACCCTCGCTGATGAAATCGAGATAGCCCGGGGTGTCGAGGATGTTGAATTTCTTCCCTGCCCATTCCGTGTGCAACAGGGACGCCGAAACCGAAATCTGCCGGTTCTTTTCGCTCACATGATAGTCCGACACCGTGGAACCGTCCGCGATGCGGCCCATGCGGGAGATGACGCCACCGCACGCGAGCATCGCCTCGCCGAGCATCGTCTTGCCGGACGAAGCGTGACCGACGATGGCGAAGTTTCGGATATCTGCTGGTTGATAGGTTTTCATAAATCCAAATCACACATTGAGGTTTGACCAGGAACCACCGGCGACGCGGTCCTTTTGGGTGGGAGCATCAAAAAAATTGAAAAGAGTTGCCCCGGGAAGTTCAGGTCGCCTGTTCATTCAACCCGATTGAACCAAAAATCCGTCCGGCGCGCAACTCACTTGCGGTGACGCGTTAAACCCGTATGTTCATGGCCGGACAGGTTGAACTGAACCGGCCCGGGCGTGTGGCGTGGGACCGGTTCACACTATGGAATCTGAATTATTGAAAGTGCTGTTGATTGCCGGCGACGAGCGTTTCGGGAGCGCCGTGGCCGGCAAGCTCCGCGACGAGGGACAACCCGTTGAAATCGTTACTGTGCGGGCATTGGATGCCGGGCTGGCCAGACTGTCGGCCAATCCGTTCGACGTCGTTCTGTTCGAACTCCCCTCCGCGAACGCCGCCGGCCTGTTTCAAGTCACGTTTTTCACGGCCAAGGCGCCGACCGTGCCGATGGTGGTTTTTGGTCCGGCCCATGACGAAGCGTTCACCGTGGAGGTGATCCGGGCCGGCGCGCAGGAGTATTTTGCCAAGGAACAATTCGGCGAGCGCGCGCTGGAACCGGTGATTCGCTGCGCCATGGAACGCCAGCACGAGCAGGCCGCCCTGCTCAAGGAACGGGAAAATTACTACGGCCTGTTCGACCACCTCGTGGAAGGCATCTTCCGCACCACGCCGGACGGGCATTATCTGCTGGCGAACGTGGCCCTCGCGCGCATTTATGGTTACGACTCGCCGGTGGAATTGATGGCCAGCATCAAGGACATCGGCCGCAGCCTGTACGTCGAACCGGCGCGGCGCGAGGAGTTCGTCCGGCTGATGCAGACCAGCGACACCATCACCGGCTTCGAATCGCAGATTTACCGCAAGGACGGCTCCACCATCTGGATTTCGGAGAATTGCCGCGCCGTCCGCGACGCGCAGGGCAAATTGCTTTACTACGAAGGTTCGGTCGAGGACATCACCCAGGGCCGGCAAACCGAGATGAACCTGCGGAACTCGGAATCCCTTTACCATTCGCTGGTCGAGACGATGCCCCAAAACGTGTTCCGGAAAGACCTGACCGGACGGTTCACCTTTGCCAATCAACAATACTGCAAACATTACAAATGCAGCCTCGAGGACATCCTCGGCAAAACGGATTTCGATTTTTTCCCGAAGGAACTGGCCGAGAAATATGAGAAGGATGACCGGCGCGTCATGGAAACCGGCCAGACTTACGAAATCATTGAGGAACATCAACCGTTGGGACAGGAGAAGACCATCATTCAGGTGGTCAAAACACCTCTGTACAGCGCGGATGGCAGCATCATTGGTTTGCAGGGGATTTTCTGGGACATCACGGCGCAAAAGCTCGCCGAGGAACAAACCCGCCGCGCGAACACCGAACTGGCCCGCAGCCGCGAGGAGTTGCGCACCAAAAACCTGTTGATGGAGGAAAGCCTCCACATGGCGCGCGAAATCCAGTTTGCCATGCTGCCGCAGCAATATCCGACCTTCCCCCGCATCGTCCCGGCGGAACAAAGCGCCCTGCAGTTCGTATACCGCTATCAGCCCGCGGAAACGGTCAGCGGCGATTTCTTCAGCGTCTCGGCGCTTTCGGAGGATGAAGCCGGGGTTTTCATCTGCGACGTGACCGGACACGGCATGCGCGCGGCGCTCGTCACCGCCATGATTCGCGCGCTGGTGGAGGAATTGAAACCCATCGCCCACGATCCGGGCATGTTTTTGCGCAAACTCAATGCTGATTTGTTTACCATCCTTAAAACCACCGGCTCGCCGATGCTCACCACCGCGTTCTACCTCGTCGCCAACTGGCGCACCGGTGTCATGCGCTTCGCCAACGCCGGCCATCCCAAACCCCTGCTCGTGCGCCGCCCGGACCGCCGCGTTGAACCACTCGTCAATGCCGCCGGCAAAAGCCAGCCCGCCCTCGGCCTGTTCGAAGACCCGCCGTATCAAACCACCGAAACCACCATCAAGCCCGGTGATCTGGTGATGCTGTTCACCGATGGCCTTTACGAGGTGCAGGGGCCGAACGAGGAATTGTATTCACAGGAACGGCTGATCATGGACGTGAAAACCCGCCTGCAACAGCCGGCCGCGCAGTTGTTCGACGAATTGCTGGCCGCCATCAGCGACTTCTCCGTAGACCATGAATTTGCCGATGACGTCTGCCTCGTCGGTCTGGAATACACCGGAAAGCCCGTTTGAAAAGCTGACGCGAATTGCTACTCCGTCAGGATTTTTATCACGCGGGATTTTTCCGAGCGCTTGCGCTGGGTCTCGTCGAGGATTTTCTTTCGCAACCGCAGATTCTTTGGCGTGGCCTCGACATATTCGTCTGAACCGATGTATTCCAACGCGCGTTCGAGCGAGAGCTTGAACGGCGGACTGAGCTGGATGCCCTTGCCATCGCCGACTGAACGCATATTGGTCAGCCGTTTCGCTTTGCAGGGATTCACGGGAATGTCGTTTTCCCGCGCGTTTTCGCCCACAATCATCCCGGCGTAAATCGCTTCGCCCGGCTCCACCATCAGGCGTCCACGCTCCTGAATCATGTTCAGGGCGTAGGCCATGGCTGGGCCGTTTTCCATGCTGACGAGCGAGCCGTTCTTGCGCGCGGCAATTTCCCCGCGGTCGGCGCCGTATTCGTGGAACAGATGGCTCATCACACCCAGGCCGCGTGTCTGGTTCACCAGGTCAGTCTCAAATCCAATCAACCCGCGCATGGGAACCAGCGCCTCAATCGTCACCTGGTCGCCATGATGGTTCATGGTCGTGATTTCAGCCTTGCGGCCGGAAAGATTTTCCATGATGGCACCCATGAATTCCTGCGGGATTTCGAGGAACAACTTTTCAATCGGCTCCTGCATGTCGCCGTTGGCGTCCTTTTTGTAAAGGACTTCGGGACGTGACACCAGCACCTCGTGGCCCTCGCGCCGCATCTGTTCAACCAGGATGGCAATCTGCATTTCACCGCGGCCTTCGACCTCGAAAATTTTTGGGTCACTGGTCTGCTTGATGCGCAACGCAACGTTGGTGCGGATTTCCTTTTGCAGCCGTTCCCAAATGTGCCGCGCGGTGACCAGCTTGCCGTCCTGGCCGGCCAGCGGGCCGTCGTTCACGGCAAATTCCATCTGGATCGTCGGCGGATCAATCGGGATGTACGGCAACGCCCCGCGTTCCGGCTTGTCCGCGATGGTCTCGCCAATAAATACCTCCTCGAACCCGGTGACGCCGACGATGTCGCCCGCGTGCGCTTCCTGCACTTCGATGCGCTTCAAGCCTTCGAAGTGATAAATCATCGTGATTTTGCCCTGCGAGATTTTGCCGTGGCCGTGCAGGCAGCACGCCGCGTCGCCCACCTTCACCTTGCCCGCCATGATTTTGCCAAATGCGATCCGGCCCAGGTAATCCGAGTAATCGAGGTTCGCCACCAGGACCTGGAACCCGTCGCCGGCCTTGGCGCGCGGAGACGGAATGTGTTTCACAATCGCGTCGAACAACGGCTCCATCGTCCCGCTGACATGACTCAAATCCATCTTCGCATAGCCGTCCTTGGCCGAACAATAGATGAACGGGAAATCCAGTTGTTCGTCCGTGGCGTTGAGCGAAATGAACAGCTCGAAAACCTCATCGAGCACCTTCTTCGGATTGGCGTTTTCACGGTCAATCTTGTTGATGACCACAATCGGCTTGGCGCCGGCTTCCAGCGCCTTGCGAAGGACAAAACGCGTCTGCGCCTGCGGACCCTCGGCGGCGTCCACGACGAGCAGCACGCCGTCAATCATGTTCATGATGCGCTCGACTTCGCCGCCGAAATCGGCGTGGCCGGGCGTATCCACGATGTTGATGTGGTAATCCTTGTATTTGAACGCGGCGTTCTTGGCGCGGATGGTGATGCCCTTTTCCTTTTCCAAATCCATCGAATCCATCAGGCGCTCGTCCGAAGACTCATGCTGATTGGCGCGGAAGGTGCCGGATTGCTTGAGCAGGCAATCCACGAGCGTCGTCTTGCCGTGGTCCACGTGGGCGATGATGGCGATGTTTCTAATGTGCTGCATTTTCTTAAATTGTTAATTTTAAATTATAAGTTCTGAACTGAATTTGTATCGCCGGTTTTTCGGCAACTCAAAATCATCCCGCACTGCGGGACAAAACTC
>Ga0265338_10008922_pt1 | contig 12071 bp, 15 predicted proteins | sample 42126metaG_FD_193579 | JGI IMG/M metagenome (GOLD analysis project Ga0265338, IMG submission 193579) | Rhizosphere microbial communities from Carex aquatilis grown in University of Washington, Seatle, WA, United States - 4-21-26 metaG | ecosystem: Host-associated > Plants > Roots > Rhizosphere... | reverse complement strand
CCATTCCGCCACTCCATCTATTATGCTGAAAATTCCGAAGCCGGTGTGGCGAAATGGCAGACGCACAGGACTTAAAATCCTGGGACCCTAAAAAGTCGTGTCGGTTCGAGTCCGACCACCGGCACCAACTCCAACTGCGGGAGCAGCAAGGAGTTCGGGTTTGTGGGTCCGCAACGGACACCAAAACGGACACCAGTTTTCCAACTCCGTAAGAATTCAGCGGAACGGGCTTTAACTCCCCCGTTACTCGCTAATGCTTCGGACTCAGCTTCGTTTATCCTCGCGGTTGCGTGAGAAAATTATGAAAGCACGTTACCGTTTAATTCGTCGCGGCGTTCGTGGCGGAGCCTTTTATTGCGTGGACACCGGAACAGGCAAACGCACTAGTCTCGGCACAAACGATGAGGACACCGCACGGCAAATCATCGAAGCTAAGAACAACGCTGTGCGACAGCCGGCGATTAATCTGCAAATTGCCAAAGCGTATATCGCTGGCAGCGACAACGGCATCAATACACGCACGTGGCGGCACGCCATTGAGGCCTTGATCAAGACAAAGCAGGACTCAAACCGAGAACGTTGGTTGCGCGTGACGAAAGACAAAGCCCTATGTGACGGTCTCGCCAAGTGGACGCGTCGAGGTGTTCATTTACCAACCTCCTCGGGTTCTGGAGCGTCATCCGCATTGGCAGTGCTTTCGCCAACGAAACAACGGTTGGTTTTTCGTCCATCCGGTTAAGGCTGTCACAGATGTATCCGCCGGTATCCTCAGCATAGATAAAACTCTAGGAGAAGCATATGAGATATAAATTGGTTCGTTTTTTAGCCAAGTGTTTGTTGAAAGAGGCCAGGAGGCTGAAACAAAAGCAAACCCGGCGCAATAAAGTCAAAGGCGCGGCGCCGCTCGATCCATTCCCGCAAACGTTCATTATCGAATCTTTCTTCGCGCGTGAATTGATACAGATGCTCACTCCCGGCGCTAACGAAGAGATGCATTTTCTGACTGGGCCAAAAATCGGGCCAATTAGGATCGTTTCTCGCTGGGCCAAACCCGTCGCGCTCGATAAACAGACGCCGGTCTTCGTGCGCGCCTCCGCGAAATCCGTTGCGGACATTCTCATACCGATCATCGAGCAGGGAGCAGAGCTGCACATCTGCGCGCACAGCCACCCAGGGCAAGGTGTCGGCGCCACCACACCATCAGGCACAGACATCCAGTGCTTGGGCAAACTGCAAAAGGCTGGATCGCAGGCAATCGGCTGCATCGTCACTCGCGATGGTTGCGTCCGCTTCTTTTCAATTTTGACAAATTTTCACGTCATGGTTTTAGGGACTGGCGTGAAGGAGGTATCCAAAAATGTTTTCAACATCGCCCCTCAAGATTGATACTGAAAAACTGTCGTCGCCCGATCCACGCTTTGCGGTTACGCACCGGCAGGAGCTTATCACTGGATTTGATCAGGCGAGCCTCACCAAAGCTTCTGGGGTCTTAATTGGTGCCGGCGGAATCGGCAGCGAGATCGGTGAAGGTCTATGCCGCAAAGGTGTCGGCCATCTCCGTATCTTTGACCATGACGTTGTCGAGGCCACGAACCTTAATCGGCAACACTTTTTCACCGAGGATATCGGCGAGAATAAAGCACGGTGCTTGGCTCACAACTTGGCACCTCACTGCCACGCCGGGACAACTCTCGAAGGCCATCCTCTCTCTTTCCAAGATGCGGTGGCCCTGGACAAGGATATGTCTGCGACTTTCGTCGTTTGCGGTGTGGATAATAGCGAAACCCGAGTCGCAGTATCCGAACATTACCGACGCCTTGCCATCCCGGTGATTTTCATCGCGGTCGATCTTTTGGCAGAGTGCGGTCATGTCTTCGTGCAGGAGAGCACGCCGACAGCGCCGTGCTTTGGGTGCGCGTTTCCAAGGTCACTCGCGGCCATCAAGGCGCCATGCTTTGTGCCCTCTTCCAAGGACATCCTAAAAGTTACTGCCGGCCTCGCGCTTTACGCCGTCGATTCCGTGCTCATGGAGCGAAAGCGCAATTGGAATTACCGGCGCGTTCATCTCGCCGGCTATGCGCCTGACGTGCTCATTCACGTTGAGCGAAATCAAAAGTGTCCACTCTGTTTTCTTGACACAACAAGGCTCCCCGGTGGAGGCACAGCCTCACAACCGGGTTTCTGCGGGGAGTGACTCCCCTTCCCCCTCATGAACCGCACAAAGAGCATCAAGATCCGGTTGACGGACGACGAGCTTCGCCAACTGAAAACCGCGGCAGGCACCCGCGGAATTTCGGCGCTTCTGCGAAGGCGAGGGCTGGGCCTGAACCGGCAACAGGATCGAATTGAATGGTTCACCGTTCTGGCGGAACTCGTCCGTGCCAGAAATCTCCTCAATCAGATCGCCCGGAGTTCCGAGCGGCGAACGCCGTCGGAGCAAATTCAGATCGTCGCTCAGCTCATTGCAGTCGAACGGCAACTTTCAAATTTCAAAATGCGATGATAATCGGATTCTCACATTACGGAAGCGGCGGGAGCGGACCTGCCCTCGATTATTTGACCGGATACCTGGTCAATGGCGAGGCGCGCGATCCCAAACCGGAAGTCGTGCGCGGCGACCCGAATGTCGTTGCCGAAATCATCGACTCTCTTCCCTTCCAACGCCGCTATAGCAGTGGAGTGTTGAGCTTTGCCGCCGAAGACCGGGTAACGCCCGAGATTCAAGAGGATATAATGAACCACTTTGAGTGCGCCGTTTTCGCCGGCCTTCCCGCCGACCGCCGCAGCATCGTCTGGATTAAACACCGGGACAAAGGCAGGACAGAACTGCATTTCGTTGTTCCGAGGGTTGATTTGGGCACCGGCAAATCCCTGAACATCGCCCCGCCAACACCGGCGAGCCGGCATCTTTTCGACACGCTCCGCGAAGGCATCAACAGCCGTTACGGCTTTCAAGATCCGAGCGACCCCGCTCGCGCGCAATCGGTGTCGGTGCCTAGTTACGTTACCAAGCTCGCAGCCCAAGCCAAACGAGTCGGACGGTCGGCAAAGTCCGATACCTGACCCAAACTCTTCCGAACTTCCGTTCGGCACTCGGCAAAGCCGAAACCGCTGCGCTCATCAGCAATCTGGTGACTCGTATTCACCACCAGAACGTTTGCACCGAAACGAATATTTGGGCAAGCGAGAGTATCAGCAAATGTTGGCGCTTGCGAACCAGTTCGGGTACGAGCCACAGCGATGATTCAGACGGTCGGGAACGTATGTCTCATAATGCTAATCTTAGCGACTCCCACGAATATCGGGTGCCGCCAGAAGCATTTCTCCATTTGCGGCGAGGCGGACCAGGTAACGATCACTGCGTCGATGCTGTCATTTCGCGTCCTTGGCCGAACGGTCGGAGTTTTTTGCGCGTCACCTTCAGACAATCATGAAACTCCCCCCTGCATTAAATCCGCTCCGACGCACAAAGCTCTCTTGGCTGCTCCCTTTTGCTTGGGCGATCGTGAGATGCGCGGCTATTGCGGCGCCCACTACAATTGAAGTTTTCCTTCATCATCGTTTTGGCGCCCGCTCAGGCAAGGCTCTGCTAAAAGGCTTTCTGGTTCTCCTTGTTGTGTTTGCGGCGGCGCGGCACGACGGCGCGCCGGCCACAGTTCCCCTTTTTCCAGGCTTTCTTTTTGGTTACATGATCCTCGCCATCGGTCACTGGCTTACCGGCCGGATCCGACCGACTGAGCAAATTCATAGTTACTCAGCGGGTGAACCTTGGCCTCTGTGGCGGCAAGTCCCGGTGGACACCACGACAGTTCAGCGATATCTCGAACCTGCTCTTTGCTGCCTAATCGCGTGCGTTGTGTTACTCCTCGATTCCGCGCTGGCGCATTGGCTGTTCCTCGCGGCACTCGCGCTCTTCATCAAAGAGCAAGTGTTGCGTTCTCAAATACGCACCCGCCAGCTCGACGCATTTGATAACAGAGCCGAAACACAACGGCTCGCCCCACGGGTTCGTGCAGAGAATGAAACCTTCGTTGAAGCTCGCCCTGCGCCGCCGCGACCAACTCGCCCTGAGAGGGGGCCTACTTGAATGAATCGAATCGCCTATTTCAATTATTTTTCTGTCAACAACCGTTAACAACCTTATGAAAACAAAACCGACACATGAAATCAGACTCGGCTCGATTAAAGCCGCGATCTGGAAGAACGAAACCGAAGCAGGAACCCACTACAACACCAGCTTCAGCCGTCTTTACAAAAGCGGCGACAAGTGGGAATCCGCCGAAAGCTTCGGTCGCGATGACCTGCTGGTGCTGGCGAAAGTGGCAGATCAAGCGCATTCCTGGATTTGTAACCAACCCCAAGAGTCGCAAGCTGCCACGCAGTCACAGCAGCGTGCACCACGAGACCAGAGCCAATAAGCCGTGTCCGCTTTACGCAACATCTTCCACTTCCTTGGGGAAACCCGAAAAGAAACGTAAGCCAAGGAGGTGGTGGGTGGGGCGGGGTTCGGGGCGGAGCCCCGCCAGATTGCAATCAGATACCATTTGAACCACAAAACGCAGGTTTGACACATGGATCAGCAACGCGAACAATTTCTAAATTTGAAGACTCCGCCGGCGCGTCTGAACGTGGAAGAGACGGCTTGGTTCTTGGGGTTTTCGCCGCATGATATTCCCGTTCTTGTTTCCAATGGCTTACTTAAACCTCTGGGGCATCCGACTGATAGTACGGTTAAGTTTTTTGCTTTTGTTACTCTGCAAGAACTCCGTACCGATCCAAAATGGCTCGCTCGTGCTACTGATAAGATGATTGAACATTGGCGAGGAAAGAATGCCCGGAAAACAAAAAACGGAGGAATTGTTCATCTCTCCGAGTGAAGTGATCGAATTCCGTTTTATTCATGTTGTGAACGGAAATTGGGAATTTTCACCCCATTGGAAGCACTGCTCTGAGCAGTGCTTCCAATGGGGTCGCGCGCGCGAGGGGAGTCAAATAGACCGGCTTCGGAAGCCGGTCTATTTGACTAGGACCGTCCAGTCTGTCAAGAAAAAAAGCGAATTTGTGCTTGTAACTCGCTCTATTTTGTCAGAAATAGTAGCCAGTATTTCTGACAGAATGATTAATATTTATTGAATGCAAACCATTGATGCTAAGTTAAAAAGCCGTATTTACGGTAGTGGGAGGGGTTCAGCCTTCACCCCGAATGATTTTTTGGACATTGGAGGACGGGCTAACGTGGACAAAGTGCTATCGCGTCTGGCGCTCAAGGGAACGATTCGCCGATTGGCGTGGGGGCTTTATGATTACCCACGGAAGCATCCGGAATTGGGAATGTTGTCGCCAGATATTGAGAAGGTGGCGAAGGCATTGGCCGGAAAAGATCGGATACGACTGCAACCCACCGGAGCTTACGCGACAAATTTGTTGGGATTGTCCGAGCAAGTGCCGGCCAAGGTGGTGTTTTTGACGGACGGGCCGTCACGCACGGTGAAGATTAAGATTGGGCGACAGGAAATCCAATTGCGCCATACAACTCCGAAAAATATGGCGGCGGCGGGACGATTGAGCGGGCTGTTGATACAGGCGCTCCGGCATTTAGGCAAAGGACACATTACGTCACCGCGAGTGGAGCATTTGAAACGCACGCTACCCGCCAAGCAACGGCAGGATTTGTTGAAGGATCTTTCACTGGCACCCGCGTGGATGCATCCGTTCTTTCGCGAACTAGCCGAGAGTTGATTTGTGAAACTTGAATTCTTCAAACGACCTGCGACGGATCAGGCTCTGATCATCCGCGAAACGGCGGCGCGACGCGGATTACTACCAGTGATGGTGGAAAAAGATTTCTGGGTTTCGTGGACTTTGGCGGTGTTGTTTGCGCATCCAGAATTTGGAAGTCAACTGGTGTTTAAAGGCGGCACTTCATTATCGAAGGTGTTCGGTGTGATTGAACGTTTTTCTGAAGACATTGATTTGTCTGTCAGCCCAGCGTTCCTAGGCATCAGCGAAGAATCGGTGGAACAGGCTGACAGTCGTAATAAACGGACGGAGTGGATGAAGGAGCTAGAAGAGGCATGCACCGAACGCGTGCGTGATCGGTTTTTACCGGAGCTTGAGCGGATCGCCATCGAAGCTCTCGACAATCGCCGTGACGGAACCGCATGGATGGAATTTCAGGTGGATGCCGCGACTCATTCCCCAGTGGTACTTTTTCATTATCCTTCCAACGAACCATCTGGCTTCGAATATCTAGGGCGCTTCGTGAAGATGGAATTTGGGTCGCTAACAGATCAAAAGCCGGTTGGAACTCACTCCGTTCGCCCATGGCTGGCAGAGGAATTTTCGAAACATTTCGAAGATTTCCAGTGCAAACTTGTGGCGCTGGAACTGGAACGAACCTTCTGGGAGAAGGCCACCATCTTGCACTCGGAACATCATCGCGATCCGGAGAAGCTAATCCGCGCACACTTCTCGCGTCATTATTCCGACATGGCTGCGCTGGCCAGACATGCCGTCGTTGAACGCGCACTAGCTTGTGACGATTTGCGGCAGCGAGTAGCGAATTGGAAAAGTCGGTTCTTCGCCGCAAGTTGGGCACGTTATGACTTGGCCAGACCTGGAACATTTCGCCTTGTGCCGCCGGAATTCCGCCTGGGGGAACTGAAGAAGGATTACCAAGCAATGCGAGATATGTTTCTCGCCACGCCGCCGCCATTTGAGAATATTTTGGAGACAGTGCGCGACTTGGAAAACCGCATCAATCGAGTTGCCTGAGCAACTTCACCTTTATAAAAATGCGAACACCACATTCAATCTGTCAAAATGTCGGCCAAGTCTCCCCTGTCGATAAATCGGAGTCCATCCAAGAGAGCCTCTAATTTCCTTCGTAGCTCCAGCCATTCCCAAATGCCTTGGCATTCCCGCCCTTGCTTGAATCGAGCACGCTCCCATGGCGGAATCTCAAAATAGTCAGCAAGGTCTTCCCAGCTATTACCCAAGCGCCGACACAATTCGATTTTATTTCGTCCTGAAAACGGCTTTCTATCCGTCTTGTGCGGCTGTTTTTCAGGACCAGGCGGGGGATCGAAACTAAATCGCTGAATCAAACGTCGAAGAAATGATGCCGAAGCACTGCATGCATATTCTCTCCATCGGTCATCCTTCTTTGAATTAGACCAGTCGGACAAAGATTTGGCCATTAAGAAGCCAGTACGCGATGCTGACGTGTAGGACGCAAAAGCAGAACCATATCCTTCCATTTCCACTGCAGCCAATTTCGACCAAACCGATTTTAGGTCTTTGATGGTATCAGCAGAAGCAATGACCTTTTCGCCTGAAGCGACGACTCCAAAATGAGCCTTCGGGGGTCTGCTCGTGCCGCCAGATGGTCTTGGTTTCGAAATGATCTTCCACCAATCCTGCTGCGATATTTCGCGGGCAGCAGTAAGGAGTGGATATGTGGGGCGAAAAACTTCCCATCGGTGCTCGAGACCTGAATTGCGCACCTTACCCGGCTCGTAGCCCACGATTTGGTCCGCAATGACAACGTCCCCCAAAGAATCAATATCCTTGGATTTTACCCCGCCGGCAATTCCAGCAAGAATGAGGTGTGAAGGATTCCAGACGTCAATTGCCCGGGCGACAGTTTGAGCAGCAGCAACATTGCCCATGCCTGGGGCTTGAATGGCGACGATTTCAATAGGTCGATCTAAAACTTCATTCTGAATTCTCCCGCGGAATGCAGAAAGCGGACCTTTCTGTTCGATGCTTGGGGTTTTCTCGTCAAAAACAGCCAAAACAGCGTTCAACTCGTCTTTGAGTGCCGTGATAATTACAATATCTACGGGAGCATATTCCTTCATAACATCCATAGAGATAAGCGATGCCTCGTGCCACGCATTGGGCGGGTTCAGGCGAACAGGCGCAGATTGCTATGAGCAGCGTCCAAATGCGAGGAAAATAACACTTCACTCATATCGTTACGCTTGGGCCGAACGAGCGAAAACCGCAGGGTATACAGAGCCGACGTCAGGCAGAGGGTTTTCGCAAGATCATTTCCCGACATGCCAGGGGTACCAAACCAGGGCTGACGCATCTTAAATTGTGAGCAGGTGGCGAAGGTATGCAATCCGATCTTCACGAATCCACCGATGCTTCCGGCTGGACGCAACTTGTCCCGTTGCTCGACGAGGCGATGGCGCGGCTTGGAAAAAGGGATCGCGAAGCGGTGGTCCTGCGCTTTTTCAGTGGCAAGAACATGGGCGAAATCGCGGTGGCAATGCAGACAACCGAGGCGGCGGCGCAAAGCCGGGTGCATCGGGCCGTGGGCAAACTACAGAAATTCTTTTTCAAACGGGGCGTAAATTCCTCGGCGGCGGCGATTGCGGAAAACATTTCTGCGCATTCGGTTCACGCCGCGCCCGTGGCGCTGGCGAAGGCTGTGACTGCCGTGGCGATTGTGAAAGGTACGACGGCTTCAGTTTCAACCTTAACCCTTATCAACGGAGCATTGAAACTTATGGCATGGACTAAAATGAAAACAGCGGTTGTGGTCGGCGTGGCCGGTTTATTCGTGATTGGGGTTACGTCTATAACCGTGACAATGCGTTATCCCAACGAACCGCGCTATCAAGGCAAGCCACTGAGTGAATGGTTGAAGCAATATCAGTCCATATCTGAAACTACGCCACCAATAACTTCCAAAGAAAGCGACAGGCGGATTGTCATGCAAAAGCGGATCGCAATCAAAAATCAGGCCAAAGATGCAATTCACCAGATAGGGGCTGAAGCGGTTCCAATTCTGTTGAAGTGGGCAAATACCACCAATGCTATTGGCCGAAAAGAACCTTTCGTCACCGGTTATGACCTTGGGCGGATTGGATTTTCTGTTCTTGGGCCGACCGCCAAATCAGCCGTTCCTGCTTTGACTGGAATGCTTACAAACGAGGATTTTAATATACGCGGGTGTGCTTTGCTTGATTTAGGTGAGGTTGGGACGAACGCGGCGGACGCGCTTCCCGCCATAATTGAGCTTATGAAAAGCGACAAGGTATATTACATCCATGGCTGGGCCGCAGCCGGTGTTGCGGATATCGGAGCAAATGACCCGGATCGAATCATTCCTCTTTTGATTGAATCACTGAATGACACGAATGATGCAACCCTGCGTATTAACAGCATGGAGGGTCTTGCCAAATTTGGCGAAAAAGCCAAAACTTCCATTCCATTCCTTATTCCTTATTTGAAAGACAAAGATTCGTTGGTAAGTGGCACCGCGGCCAATGCAATTAAACAAATAGATCGTTAAGACGAAAAGGGACTGGTTTTATCAAAAAACGAGCGGCAACGCGGTGATCAGGACCTCGTCCACCTCTGCAACGCCGATTACATTTCAAAATAATGAGGACATGAGCTACTCCATAAAATTCGGCGGAACAAAACAACGGCGCGCATTCACATTGATTGAACTACTCGTCGTCATCACAATCATTGCCATTCTCGCCGCGCTTCTGCTTCCGGCATTGAGTTCAGCCAAACGGCGGGCGCTGACCGTTCAGTGTTTGAATAACGTGCGGCAGTTGACGATCGCCAGCGCCATTTATGCCAGCGACACCGGCAAGATTGCCAAGTACGATTTCGTCAATAACGCCGGCTCCCTGTGGATGGGCATGGAGAATTATGGAACGCTACGGAATATTTTGGTTTGTCCGATGACGCACCCGCCACCGCCGGACGCGGTGGATATTTACCGCGGCGCGGCGGACCTGACCTGGGACTGGAAGGACAATGACAGTTCTTACGTTGGCAGCTATGCGTTCAACGGCTGGCTCTATGACCAGGCCTCGTACGGTGGCAGAGACCATCCCGAGTTCATGATTTCCAGGGAAGCGAAGATTCAGCATCCGTCACAGACTCCCGTTTTTTTGGATTCCATCTGGGTGGATTTATGGCCGTTGGAAACCGATCCGCCCTCGGAAGACCTTTACTATGGCACCTGGGAGAACGGCGGAATGCCTCGCTGCACCATTGCCCGCCATGGCACCAGCAATCCCGCGAAAGCGCCGCGAGTCTTCGACACCAGCCAACGTCTGCCCGGCGCACTCAACATTGGCATGGCCGACGGCCATGTCGAATTGGTGAAGCTCGAAAATCTTTGGCAATGTTACTGGCATTGGGAGTGGGCAGCGCCGGCCATGCGTCCGCAATAGTTTTGTTGCAGGTACTCCTTCGAAAAAGGAGCATCTGCAACCTGGAAAAAGACTTGCAAACCCATGGAGCGTGACGAGAATCACAAAAAACGCCACGTTGGCCAGGGACAAAAATCCAGATGGGAAATCCCGACAAGGGTGGATGATGGGCCAAAGGAAGCAGATCGAACCGGAGAGAAAGGAGCATTGAAATTATGGCTTGGACGAACGCAAAAACCACGACCGCCGTTGCGGTCGGTGCCATTCTCGTGTGCGGCGCAACTTATATGCTTTTCAAGGCGAGAGCACGGGCCGCAAAATATCACGCGCTCGTGGCCCACGCTTACACGCGCGATCACGTGTCCAGCCCGGCGTATGGAGCGGTGCTGGATGATCTGCGGGCAAATGTCTGGCCAAAAGAAAGAAAATTGGCCGAGGCAAAAATTGCGGCGCGCCAGCGGACAAACGACACCGTCAGCGCAACGACCATAGACTTGAAACCCTATATCAACGCCGCGCTGACGGATTCGCCCGCGTCTCCGGCTGGCAATAACGACAATAACCTGGCCGACTTGCCTTCCGGCGTGAATGTTTATGGCGGCGTTCCGTTTGACGTAGAGGGGTTTGTCCAGTTGAGCGGCCAGAACCTGGTATCTGCTTTTCACAGAAACTTTCCCGCGAAAGTGGATGGCATCGCCATCCACAAACGCTGCGCGAAAATCTACCTGCTGCACGCCGGGCATTGGGTTAATGCTGGATATGGCACAGTCGCCAGGCTGGTCCTGCATTACGAGGATGGCAGCCAGAAGCAGATTGACATTGTGGCCGGGAGAGACATTTTTGAATTCTGGAGTCCGCTTTTCACCACCGGCGCGCCGCGCGAATATTCCCGGATGTCCCGGGACACGGAACTGGCATGGACAGGATCCAATAGTTTCATCAAACAACTATGGCCCGATGAATCGCTCGTCCTCTACAAATCCGGGTTCGCCAATCCACAACCCGATCTGACGATTTCAACCGTGGACTACGTTTCCACAATGACCGGAGCCGCGCCGTTTATGGTGGGGCTGACTGTGGAGTGATTTAGCAAGCCTTTAAAAGGGGTCCCGCATAATCGCATATTTTATTGAGAAGAGATTTGGGGCGCGCAGAGTGTTCGTCGTGGCTAAAATGAACAAACTCCCCGAAATCTTGTCCAATGGGAATCGGCTTGATCGTGCATCCAGCCGAAGACCAGTGACAATGCCCGTTCCTTATTCTCCCAGAACGGCCGCAAGGCTTCGCTCAAGCCCCGCCTTCCAAATCGTCTAAGGTCGGGAATCCTGCAAATCGCCGGCGAATGCGCCGACGCCTTGGGACGCTTCGTCCCGGATGCCGCCAGGGGGCGCCCGTGCTGAAAAAAAGTTGAAAATTTTGTGCCTGATTTCGTTTCCATCGGCAATAAATAGTCAGATGCCCGAAGTGAGCGACATGGATTTGTTGCAGGAATACGCCCGGCAAGGCTCTGAAGCCGCCTTTGCCGCGTTCGTGGACCGGCATATCGCCCTCGTCTATTCTGCGGCGCTGCGTCACGTGGGGATTGCTGCCCATGCCGAGGAAATCACCCAGGGCGTCTTCATAATCCTCGCCCGGAAAGCCGCCGCGCTGAGGCCGAACACGATTCTCGACGCCTGGCTCTATGAAACCACACGGCTGACCGCGTTGAGCTTTTTGCGCGGCGAACGCCGGCGACAATTCCGCGAACAGGAGGCCTTTATGCAATCCGATCTTCACGAATCCACCGATGCTTCCGGCTGGACGCAACTTGTCCCGTTGCTCGACGAGGCGATGGCGCGGCTTGGAAAAAGGGATCGCGAAGCGGTGGTCCTGCGCTTTTTCAGT
>Ga0265338_10008921_pt1 | contig 12073 bp, 12 predicted proteins | sample 42126metaG_FD_193579 | JGI IMG/M metagenome (GOLD analysis project Ga0265338, IMG submission 193579) | Rhizosphere microbial communities from Carex aquatilis grown in University of Washington, Seatle, WA, United States - 4-21-26 metaG | ecosystem: Host-associated > Plants > Roots > Rhizosphere... | reverse complement strand
AAAATCAATGATTCCTGAGATCTTTTTGTCTTTGATAATAATATTTTCTGGATGACCGTCATTATGTATGAATTGGAATATGACCCTGTCAGTCGTCCCATCAAATATCCTCTTTGCTTCTTTCGCTAGAATCTTAAATTTATCAGGGACGTCTATATCTACAATCAACTTATTATACTGATCTTCAATAATTTTAGGGCGAAGACCCAGTGATTCACTTATATCCACTCCGATCGCCTGTGACATTTCTCTGGTGAACTTTTTCCCGATCTCCGCATGAAACTGACCGAGTGAGCGGCATATATCGATCTTTTCTTCTTGCGGAAGCGATTCCCATACTCCTCGCAATAATTCACCTTCAATATAATCATAAGCGTAAGACTTCGGATTATCCGAAATTAATACAATATGAGGTATTGGAATTTTCAGGCCCCTAGCGCGCAAACTCCTAATAAGATTTCCCTCTACAACCAAATCATTCTGGTCTTCTGTTTCTTTTTGCTCCCTTTCAAACTTGACGATAAATTTCCCACCATCGCTCGTTTCGACATAATATGCGTAATTGCAGTCTCCCTTTCCCTTTAATGAAAAATGTATGATTTCTTTGGCTAATAACTTTTCTACTTTTACCTTGATGTCATTATCGCTCGTTTGTTCCATGTAATAAATCTATCAGGTTAGAGCATAAAAGTCATTTGGTATGCTTTCTGCTCTACCCATAAATTTACTATAAAAAGCTAAACCGCAGATTTTACTCTTTGGCACCTAAAAACAACGATTTAACACAGATGCGGAGGGTAAGGGATTCGAACCCTTGGTGGGTTGCCCCACACACGCTTTCCAAGCGTGCGCACTAGACCGCTATGCGAACCCTCCGTGTGTGGTCTAGAGTACCAGAAACCGCCTCCATCTGCCAGTTAAAATCCGATTTTAACTTTTCTTAACGAAAATTTAAACTTTTCTTATTCCGTCTAGTGAGCAGCGCCGTGAACACCAAGGGTGGGCATGGCGTGCGAACGAAGACGGAACAAAGGGCGTAGCCCTTTATAGGTTTCTTTAACACGCCTCTGGTATGGTGACCGGATGGCGAACTATTGGAAACTGTACAAGGAGGTCAGGCTATTCTTCCAGACTTCGTGGGAGATCATTTGTCCTGTCCATAAGATACGGATCCGATTGAGCCGACATGGTCTCAGACACATGCTTCAGAAGAAGCGTGCCCAGAGGCATATCCCCGACCAGATTCGGCGATTCAAGCTATTCCTGTCCATGACCGAGATCCTGCATGACCCCGGGCTGAAGATGGCGCAGAACAACAGTTTTACAATTCTTTCGTTAGCCACTGATCAAAGATTTATCAAAATAGTCCTCGCGCAAGACGGCATCGGAATATATAGATTCATAAGCATCATGGAACACAAAGCGAGAAGAGCCCCGAAGGGCTCCTCTTGATGCTTGCCTCAGCTACTGTGCCGAACGACCAGCTTGGAACGCTCCAATGGCCGCAAGCGATACGATAAGGTTAGCAAAACAAGAGCGATTGTCAATCTTGACCACAGGCAATAACCAGTTCACAAATCCGATTTTAACTTTTCTTAACGAAAATTTTAACTTTTCTTATAGGTTTCTTTAACTGGTGAGGAGTATGATGCGGCGTCATGCTCATACCCGTCATCCCTAATCTCGACCATTTCCAGGCGCATCCGCCCATCCATATCATGGCCGGAACGACTGCCGGCCCGCATGGATTGACGCCATCGCAGGTCAAGGCGGCGTACAACCTTCCCCCGACCGGCGGCTCCGGCACGATTGCCATCGTCAGTGCCTATCACCATCCGGACATAGCGACTGATCTGGCCGGATTCGACGCACAGTTCGGCCTGCCGGCCTGCACCGTCAAAAATAAGTGCCTGAATATTCACGCAATTAAATCGGGCACCAAAGACGACTCCGGCTGGGATATGGAGACCGCGCTCGACGCCGAATGGGCTCATGCCATCGCGCCCCAGGCCAAGCTCCTCATCGTCGAGGCCGGAAGTGACGGGGGCGCTGACCTCGTCAAGGCCGTCGACTATGCCCGCGGAGTCAAGGACGTCGTGGCGGTCTCGATGAGCTGGGGCGGCGGTGAATTCCCCGACGAAGTTAAACTTGAATCGCATTTCACTGCGACGCATCCCGTGGCATTCTTCGCTTCGTCGGGCGATGACGGCGCGGGCGCTTCATGGCCAGCCGTGTCGCCCGGTGTGATCGCGGTCGGCGGGACTTCTCTGTCTGTCGATGCCGGCGGGCGATTCCTGTCGGAAAAGGCTTGGACCGGAAGCGGTGGCGGCATCTCGGCATACGAAAAAGAGCCCTCCTGGCAGATGGCATATTCTATCCCACGGACTGGCAGCAAGCGCGCCATACCTGACGTGGCCTATGCAGCCGATCCGGCCCACGGCTTCTCGGTCTATCACAAGCCCGGCGGCCCAAATAAGCCCGGCGGCGGCTGGTACGTGGTCGGCGGCACCTCAGCCGGCGCTCCGCAATGGGCGGCCATCCAAGCCTTGGGACATGCCGCCACACCTGCCAACCTCTATGATGACAAGTCGAGCGTGGCCGCGGAGGCCTACTTCCGCGACATCATAAGCGGCACGAACGGCTCATGCGCCTACTATTGCACGGCGCGCAAGCGCTATGACTATGTGACAGGCTTGGGCGCGCCGCTTACGTATAGATTTTGATATGCACAATGACATATCCATACAAAAAGCCGAGGCTGAATACAAGAAGATCAAAGACACCATGTGCCCGGCCATAGAGAATGTGATGGTCAGATTCAACGCGATCGGTTTCAAGCATCTGATACGCAAAGAAAAAAGACGCACGCCCTCCGAACAGATCGGGAGATTTAAATTGATCAAATATGCGCCAGTCATCATCGGCGATCCCGATGTTTCTGTGACATATCGCCAAAATATCCGTGCCGACGGAAGGATCGTGCGTTATTGGGGCTTGAATAAAGCGATCGAAGACAAAAGGCTACGTGTCGTGATAAGACAAGTCGGGAATGGCCTGAAACATTTCTACTCGATCATGGAGCACACATCAAAAAATCCCGCGTAATGCGGGATCCTTTGACATGCTCGTTGCCAACTACATTGTTGAACAGAGCTTGCGCTCCACGAGCACAGGTTAATTCTATCAGAACGGTTTTAAGAAAGTCAAGCGGCCGCGGACCCAAAAAGAAAAAGCCCTCGATGGGGACAGAACCCCATAAAGGTCTTTTTCATGTGCGACAATTATAGCAATGTGTATGTCCTCGTTAAGTCCTATATGTTCTAAACCTCCATTCCCCGCAACGCCGCGATCCTTTCTTCTGTCGGCGGGTGGGTCATGAAGAGCTTGGCGATGCCGGAAGCAGCCTTGGCGCCGAAGGGATTCGAGATGAAGAGGTGCGCCGTGGCATTGTTGGCGTGGATCATGGGCGCTCCGTAGGCTTCGATCTTGGTGAGCGCGCTGGCCAGGCCTTCGGGATAGCGGGTCAGGAGCGCACCGTCGGCATCGGCCAGGAATTCGCGCTTGCGGGATATGGCCAGCTGGATGAGCTGGGCGATGACCGGCGAGAGGATAGCGAAGATGACGCCGACCACCATGATGATGGCCCCGGCTTCCCCGCCGCCCTCGCGATTATTGCCGCGCCGTCCACCGCCGAGCCACATCGAGCGCGTGAATATATTCGCCATGATGGCGATGAAGCCGACCAAGACGACCACCACGGTCATAAGGAGCGTGTCGCGATTGCCGATGTGCGACAATTCATGCGCGAGGACGCCCGACAATTCATTCTTGTCCATCATGCCGAGAAGCCCAGTGGTCACCGCCACGGCGGCATGCTCCTTGTCGCGGCCGGTCGCAAAGGCGTTCGGTGCAGGATCGTCAATCACGAATATGCGCGGCATCGGCAGGCCGGCGGTGATCGAGAGATTCTCGACGACGCGGAATAATTCGATGTTGTCTGCCCTATCGGCCGGCTTGGCTGCGGCCAGGGCCAGCGAGATCTTGTCCGAATACCAGTATCCGGCCACATTCATGCCGAGCGCGAATATGACTGCAACGACCAGGATGACCGGATTGCCATAGTAGTATGAGATGAACCAGCCGAGCGCGATCGCGATGCACAGGAATACAGCCATCAGGAGCCAGGTCCTGCGGACATTCTTGCCTTGCTGGGTATACAAAGTGGCCATACGGGCATTCTACCACCCGCCGCCTCCGCCGCCACCTCCGCCGCCACCAGAGAATCCCCCGCCGCCGCTGCCTCCGCCGCCCGGAGCCGAGCCGAGCGACGTGGATGCAGCCGTATTGAAGCTCGAGAGCGAGCTATTGAAGGCGACCGCGTTGAAGACGCCGCCATGATATCCCTCATACCACGAAGGCGGGACTGTGTAGATGTCCTCGAATTCCTTGGCCCAGGCCTGATCGACGCCGAGGACCATAGCGAACGGCAAGAGCTTCTCGAAGACCTCAGGCTTCTTGGCCGGCGCATCATGGAAGGCCAGGCGGTCCTTCTCGGCGATCTGCAGATATTGTTTGAGGCCGAGGATGTAGTCCTTGGCCGCGACGCCCTTCACGGTCTTGGCCGGCATGTGGAAGTCGAAGACCACGAAAACCACGATCGCGAGCACGATGCCGATGAAGATCGGGAGCGGGCTTACGTCGAAGACCGAGAGCACGGACATGAAGAAGGCCATTCCGAACCATATCAGAGCAAAGGCGACTCCAAAGAAGGCCGAAGCGGCTCGGGCGGCCGAGGCCTTGGGCAAGTTGCTGTAATAGCCTTTGGCGAGCATGGCATCGACGACGCTGTCGGTGATCGCCGGGATCTGCGCATAGAATTTATTCTTGAGGTCGGACAAGAGCCGCGCGGTCCCGACATTGGTGCGGCCCTCGAAGAGCTTGCTTAAGAGGAACTGATCGGCCATGCCGAGGGCATTCCCGCCATCCTCCATGTCGCCGTACGTCTTGAGCAGCACGAACTGGTAATCCGTGGATTTGATGAAGCCGAGCGTCACCTTCTCGGTCTGGCAGATCTTGAGATAGCCGATCGTGGCCAGGTAGACCAGCTCCGCTGAGATGTCCTTCGCCCCGACGTGCTGGCGCACGATGCAAGCGACCTCGAGCGGCGTGAGCCCGTCCGGCACATCGTATTCCGGGATGATGACCTTGGCGTCTTTGGGATCGCGTCCGCGTTTGCGCCAACGCACGAACATCACGACAAAGACGAGGAGCGGGATGAGGAGGCCGACTGCCCAGGAAAGGTATAGATGGAAGAAAGCTGCTGCGGCAGAGACTGGCGGGTAGGCGGGCTCGAATCCTTGCGGAAAGCCGGCTGCGATGGTCAGACCGTCGCCGGGATAGAGGGGGCTCGGCGAGCGGTACGCGACAGCGCTCGACGGGATCGCCTGACATCGCTCGGTGCTGCCCTTTGGGCCGTAATAGCAGGCGCTCTGTGTGCTCGAAGCGCCAACCGGCGGATAGACGATAGCCTGCGCATTGTAGACTGGGATGACCCAATCGTTGCCCGTGGCGTTCCAGTAGATCTCGTCGCCGCTCTCCAGGTGCGCCACGGCGTTCGTGGCGGTGTAATGGATGAGATAGGTGCGCTCCCCGGTGAACGTCGAGTTGGGATCGCCGATCTTCAGGCGGACATCCTGGCCGGACGACTGCCTCTGCCACTCATACGGGTGGCCGTTGCCGTCATCGACGGAGACGTTCTCGATGTCCATATAGCGCCCTTCGGAAGAATACGGGTTGATGTCGCGGTACATGCCATGCCGTTCCTGCGGACCGGTCTCATAGGTGACGAGCTCGGTCACATTCACCGAATTGTCGGCGTTGACATAGACGGCTGACTGGAACGCGGCGACTGCCTCTTCATACGGCACTGGCGACTGGGCGTGGACGATGGCAGAACACCAGGCTACAGCCAGGATGAGAGACGCTAGAAAGCAGATTTTGGGGACATTCTTGCCTTGCCGAACATAGAGGGCGGACATGGAATTATAGTATCATATATAGCCAAAATTTCAGTGTTGATTAAGCGTAGGAGGCAAGACACCTCCGCAGGCGATGCTTTACTTAACGGAAGCGCGCTTTCCTCAAGTAAAGCAGCATCGGCGAGACAACTGTACCGACGGCCCTATCTCTCAAACACGAGAAGATGGTGCCTATCTTGGATAGTCGGCTGATCAAAACCTAGATCCTCTGAATGGGCACATTTCCAGCCATACTTCTCGAAACGCTTTATCCACGCAGACGGGATCTCATATGTCCCCGGAACGGGGATATTGGCGTAGTTGAAGAACCGATTCCACAGAGCGTCGTTCAGGATCATTCTTCCCCAATCCTTTCTGGCAGCTTCTTCAGTATCGGCTTCTGGAACAGTTTCGATGACGACCAGTTTCTTTGATGTGATCCTGTCTAATTCGGCCAAGATCTTCTCATTATCGAATTCGTGATGGATCACGTTGGTCAGCACTGAACACGCATAATATTTGTCGGGTACGGGCACGGTATAGCCATCGAATACTTTCACAGGAACAGTGACGTCAGGAGACCTAAAATCTCTGACATCGACGCCTTCGATATCGAGCCCTGATTGGTCATGAAGGATCTGCGTCAACGACCCGCTCCCACAGCCATAGTCGATCGCCTTGCCTTTGACATCCTTCACGTACGGCTTCAATTGCTGATATATGATGCGGAAACGCTCTGCAAGTCCTTCCTTGATGAGCTCAAATATAGTCTTCCCCGCAATCTTCTGGCACTCAAAAAAGTTTTTTATCTCAGACTCTGTCTGCTCAAGCGTTGAAGCTTTGAGCACAGATGCGAGGATGAAGTCGGCAAACCGGCTCGCTTCTCTTTTCTCGACGCCAAGGCGCTCAAAGGTCTTCGCAAAATCGGCCTGCGACCTCTTGTGCGTCACGGGATCTTTAGCCGAACGCTGTAAATCAGCCAATATCTTTTTATTTGATTCCATGAGGCTTACGAACGAACCGTGCTCATCCGTTAGAACTTCACCTGGACCGGCTCCTTGGCGGCCGCGTCGGCGGCATCGAGCTGGAAGAATTCCATGACAGTGAAGTGGGCCATGCCGGCGATGATGTTGCCCGGGAAGGCCTGGATGGACGTGTTGAGGTCGCGGACATTGCCGTTGTAGAAGCGGCGGGCGGCCTGGATCTTGTCTTCGGTGTCGGTCAATTCGCCCTGGAGCGCCATGAAGTTCTGATTGGCCTTGAGGTCGGGATAGGCTTCGGCGATGGCAAAGACGGACTTGAGCGAGGCGGCCAGCGTGGTCTCAGCCTGGCCTTTGTCGGCAAGCGAGGTCGCGCCCATAGCCGCGGCGCGCGCCTTGGTCACGTTCTCAAAGGCCGAGCTCTCGTGCGTGGCGTAGCCTTTGACGGTATTGACCAGGTTCGGGATGAGGTCGTAGCGGCGCTTGAGCTGGACGTCGATGTCGGACCAGGCTTCCTGCGCGCGGTTGCGCTTACCGACCAAGCCGTTGTAGGACAGGATGGCCCAGAGGACGACCAGGACGACGATGACGACGAGTGTGATGAGCATGATGTTATTTCTTCGGGGCGGCCTGGGTCTCGCTCTCGCCGGCCGGCGTCGAGACGAAGGCGAAGCTCTTGACCAGGGTCGTGAAGGCGGCATCGGCCGTATTCATGATGGCCTTGTTGTTATTCTGAGCCTGCGTGACATTCGAGCCGGTCAGGCCCTTGGTGGCCGGATCGAGCGCGATATAGGAGAAGCTAAAGAGGTAGCAGGTCGAGCCGTTCTGGAGCGAGTACATGCGGTTGAAATAGGAGCGTCCTTGGACGGTGTTCGACATGGAGACCATGTTCAGATTGGAGGTTCCTACGGTGAGCGTGCCGCGATCCTGGACGGTCGTGACCGGCGGGAACGTGCATGCCGTGCCGAAGACCGTGATATCGGCCTCGAGCTTGGCTACGGTCGAGACCTGCGACTTGTCGATGGGGATGACGAAGATCACGCCGTTGCCGAGCGAGCCCTCATCCTTCTCCCACGAGCTGGGATATTTGACCGAGAAGCCGAGCTCGGCGTTCTGATAGAGCGAAGATGAGCCGGAGACCTTGGTAGTCTCGGAGACGTCGGCTGAGACGCTCGGGTTGGAAGGAGCCGCGCCGAGGGCAGACTGGGATCCGGAGCCGGAACCCGAGCGGCTGACCATCCAGATGACGAGGATGATGACGATAACGACGACGATGGCGATGACGCTGTTCTTGGAGCTCTTATTCATGGCGATTGATGTTGATTATATGGGTATAAAACGAGCGATAAATATGACCAGGAAACGACGATGAGAGGTATCGTACCACGACTAATGAGCTGGGGCAAGAAGGCGGAAGCTCCCGACGATGCCGTTCAGGGCCGACAGCACTGCCGTTTGATCGACTGCATGCTGCGCGTCATAGCGCTTGATCAGGGCCGCGTCGTCCACGTAGAATCCGGCGCCGTTGGTGCCGTGATCGAGGAAGTCGACATGATAGCAGACGCCATTAGCTTTGGTGTCATAAGCGACTTCGAGGTAGCGCTGGCCTGCGCCGACGTCCGTGCCGACCGTGCGCGTGAATGCATAGCCGTTCAGGCTGAATGAGGCCGGGCCGTTTCCGGTGTCGCCAGCCGTGATCGCCGGACATGAAGGCCCGACGGTGACGGTGATGCGCGCGTCATCGAGGAGCGGCCAGTGGAAATAGCTGTTTTTCGGGAATAGGAATGTCTGGTTCCCATCGATGACGTTCTGCGTCATGCCCGCCGGGCGCGAGAGAGAGTATCCTCCGGCAGCATCCGTGTAGGTCACCCATGAAGCCATGGCGATCGTGCTCGAGCCCGGGAATGGGATGCTCGAGGCCAGCGATGCCGCGGAGCCATTCGAGCCGTTCGAAGACGCGGGGTTAGCCGAGCTTGATGAAGGAGAGCTGTTTGCAGATGAATCGGTAGTCGACGTCGATTGATAGAAGGTCGGCGAGACGTTGTCTGGTGCGCTCGAGCTGGCAGAGCTTGAGCCTGAATCAGCCGTATTTGAATCTGTCGGAGCCGTCGACGCTTGATTCCCGCGGCCATTCACAAGATAACCTGCCGCCGCGATGATAGCGATGACGATGATGATCACCCCGAGTATGACGAGCGGACGAGAGGACATTGGAATGCCATTATAGCAAATAGGCCGTGAATATGGTGCTTTTGACAGGGATTGACATTATGATACTATATATGGTACAATAGAAAAAGGTAGTAGCTTGCCATGCTATTTCGATCACGACCTTAATTAAGGTACTCGCACAGACTTATGGTTTGAGAGCGAGTCGGGCTGACCCCGCTGATCGTCGAACGGCAATGAGAGAACATTACAATGAAAAGCAAAGAAGTTACGTACAGTATCAATCCTACGATCTTGATAAACATCACAGAAGGGATGCCGTACGGAGATCGCTACACTATGGAATATCGCAATCAACATAAACATGGTGATGCGTTCCCCGCACTTATTCTCGCCACGATTCTCTTCTGGAGCTTTAATACCCCATATCCGGTCCGCCATGAGAATGGCCGGCTCCTTCTTTCTTCTCTTCTGGCTCGTCGGCCACAGCTGCTTCGGTGGTAAGGAGGATTGCCGCAGCCGAGCAGGCGTTCTCGACGCCCAGGCGGGTGACTTTGACGGGGTCGACGATGCCAGCGGCGATCATGTCGGCAATGAATTCATCCTGGAGCGCGTCGAAGCCGGCATTGCCGCGGCCGTTCTTGACCTTGTCGACGACGACCGAGCCGTCGTCGCGCCCGGCATTGACAGCGATCTGCTTCAAGGGCGCCTCCATGGCCTTGAGGACGATCTGATAGCCGAGCTCCTGCTCCTTGGTCAGCGTCTTCTTGGTGAATGACTTCTCGACCTCGGCGGCGGCATTGATGAGCGCGACTCCCCCGCCGGCGACGATGCCTTCCTCGATGGCCGCCTTGGTGGCGTTGACCGCATCCTCGATCTTGAGCTTCAAGTACTTCATCTCGGTCTCGGTGGCTGCGCCAACGCGGATGACGGCCACGCCGCCCGAGAGCTTGGCGATGCGCTCATCGAGCTTCTCCTTGTCGTATTTCGAATCCAAGGCGTCGCGCTGGGTCTTCAACTGGGCGACGCGCTCCTCGATGTCGGTCTTCTTGCCCTTGCCGCCGACGATGACCGTGTTGTCCTTGGTGGCGATGACGCGGCGGGCCTTGCCGAGCATAGCCAATGTCGCATTGTCGAACTTGATGCCGACATCCTCGGTGATGACGGTGGCGCCGATAGTGACCGCGATGTCCTGGAGGACCTCCTTCTTGCGATCGCCATAGCCGGGTGCCTTCACGGCCAGCACGTTGAATGTGCCGCGCAGCTTATTGACGATGAATGTAGACAAGGCCTCGCCATCGACATCCTCGGCGATGATGACCAGGTCTTTCTTGCCTGATTGCGCCAGCTGCTCTAAGAGAGGCAGGACTTCCTTGATGCCGGATATCTTCTTGTCAGTGACCAAAATGGCCGGGTCGGTGAATTCGGCCTCCATGCGCTCCGGGTTGGTGATCATGTAGGCGGAGACGTAGCCCTTGTCGAACTGGATACCTTCGACGATCTCGGATTCGAGCGAGGTCGACTGCTATTCCTCGACGGTGACGACGCCGTCCTTGCCGACCTTCTTGATGGTGTCAGCGATGATCGAGCCCAGGACCGGCGATTCGGCAGAGATGGTCGCGACCTGCTTGATCTCCTCGTCGCTCTTGATCGGAGTGGCGATCTTGCGGAGAGCGGCCACGATGTCCTTGGCCGCAGCCTCGATGCCGAAGCGGATGCCCATGGCATTCATGCCCATGGTCGTCTGGCGGAGACCTTCGGCTACGATAGCCTGGACCAGAATGGTCGCTGTCGTGGTACCGTCGCCGGCCACGTCATTGGTCTTTGAGGCGACTTCCTTGGCGATCTCAGCGCCCATGTTCTCGAATTTATCTTTCAAGGTGATTTCCTTGGCGATCGAGACGCCATCGTTGGTGATAGTCGGAGAGCCGTAGCCCTTGTCGAGAACGACATTCCTGCCGCGAGGGCCGATCGTGATCTTGACCGCGTCAGCTACAGCGTCGATGCCGGCTTTGAGAGCTTTGCGCGCCGCTTCGTTATAGAGGATTTTCTTTGCCATGTTTTTAGTAGATTTAGGATGTAAGATTTAGGATTTACGAATAATCGCAAGGATCTCGGATTCGCGGACGATGAAATATTCCTCGTCGCCGATCTTGACCTTATCGCCCCACTGGAAGAGGACTTTGTCGCCAGCTTTGACCGACAGCGCCACGAGCGCGCCGTCCTCGATGCGACCAGGGCCGACAGCGACCACTTCGCCGCGCTTGGAGCCTTTGTCATCGGCGACCGTGACCGGGATGATGATGCCGGATGAGGTTTTCTTCTCCTTGCTGTCATCAGCTTCGCGGATGATCACGCGGTCGGCGAGCGGACGGATCTTCTTTGAGAGGTCCTGCGCTGAGGTCTTTTCTTTTGCGGTTTCTTTCATGTGGGTATGAGATTAGGCTTTTAATAAGGGTTTTATAAGGTGCTGGCAATTATAGTCAGGAGTGAGAATAGAGCAAGTTGACAGAAAAGATACGCAAATGCCTTGTGAAGTATCACCTAAAATGTCGATTGGCCTACAAAAACTCCCCCCGGAGGGGAGGGGGCGTATATGTCCTCCGCATCACTTTGCAAAAGTGTCGAGAATCTCGACGAATTTCAAAAGTGGCACAACCTGCATGTTCACCCCCTCCAACCATTTAATTTTAGGACTATTCGTAAATGTTTATTAGCCCCACACGGCGAGATCATGATGCTTTATCGCGACGCCTTATTCACAGTTTATCTCCCAGCTTATACGCTTCTGCTGTAAGGCTTCTCTTAAAAGGTCGACTATAATCTTACGATGTCCATGGCAGTGACGAACCCAACCAAATCAGTGATCTTGGAAACTCTCGACCTCACAAGAGCAGAGCGAGCAGT
>Ga0265338_10008920_pt1 | contig 12073 bp, 14 predicted proteins | sample 42126metaG_FD_193579 | JGI IMG/M metagenome (GOLD analysis project Ga0265338, IMG submission 193579) | Rhizosphere microbial communities from Carex aquatilis grown in University of Washington, Seatle, WA, United States - 4-21-26 metaG | ecosystem: Host-associated > Plants > Roots > Rhizosphere... | reverse complement strand
GCACCGTTCTAAACCCGGGCGCTGGAGCTTTAGTGGGAGACACTACGTTTGTGCCGGGGCCGTTCTTGTCCCCGACGCCGAATTTCACCTGTGTTGCAGGAAGCACCGGTTTCTGCCCAGACCTGCGAAAAGACGAGGGAACCCTCAGACTGGCCATCATGGTCAAGTTCTGATTCCCTGCACCATTGGTTTCGGTTGTTTGAGGAAGCATGAAGCACGACCGAACGGGGCAGCGTGCGGAGCCGGTTTTCAGCTCTAACGCTGCCTCTCGATCCTCCCCCGATAGTGCTGTTCGGGTAGCGCAATTGCAGTTTTATGGGACGTTGCCCGGAATGCATTTAACCCGCTTAGGCAAATGAATTACACATGGAAAACAAGGGTCTGGAAATTGGTTTCGTCTTGATCGCTGCCCTGCTCCTTCTGAGCGGCTGCAACAGCGCGCACGGCGATCCGCGGACTGAGGCGCCGCCTCCTTCTACGGTGGTAGCCGACACGGACGTCAACCTCTTCTCGGTTGACCACCCGGAGCAGTTTCCGCTGGCCGCGGCGGTTGCTTACACTGCAGCGCCAAAACTGGTCGTCACGGGCACAGTGAACCCTGATATCTCCCGGAACGTCCCTGTCATCTCGCTGGCTACAGGACGTGTGGTCGCGATTCACGCGCGGCTGGGCGATACCGTCAAGAAGGGACAGGCGCTGTTGAGCGTTCGCAGCGACGATGTCGCCGGAGGCTTCTCTGATTACCGCAAAGCCGTGGCTGATGAGACGCTGGCGCGCACGCAACTGGAGCGTGCGAAGGAACTGTACGACCACGGCGCCATCTCGATGAATGATTTTCAAGTCGCTCAGGACGCGGAAGAAAAAACCAAAGTAGATGTCGAAACGATGGCGGAACATCTCCGGTTACTGGGCAATGATCCCGACAAGCCAAGTAGTGTCGTGGAGGTGTACGCGCCGATTGCGGGAGTGATCACCGATCAGCAGGTGACAAATGCTGCCGGTGTGCAGGCTTTAGGTTCAAACCCCTTCACGATTTCGGACCTTTCTTATGTTTGGGTAGTTTGCGACGTCTATGAAAACGATCTACCCAACGTCAGCGTCGGCGAAGCCGCCGAGGTTCGGCTGAATGCATATCCCGACAAAGTGATCACCGGCCGCATCAGCAACATTGGCGCCATTCTCGATCCCAACATACGGACAGCGAAAGTGCGCATCGAGGTGTCGAATCCGGGAATGATCCGCCTCGGCATGTTTGCGACCGCCACCTTCCACCGCCAGAAGAAAGAGACGTACACCGTAGTTCCGGCCAGCGCGATATTGCATATTCACGACCGCGACTGGGCGTACCTGCCTGCGCCAGGTCAGAAGTTTCGGCGGGTGGAAGTTGTTGGGGGAGACCTCCAACCCAACAGCATGGTGGAGATCAAATCAGGGTTAGCGCAAGGTCAGCAAGTGGTCGCGAACGCATTGCTCCTCGAGCACACGATTGAGCAGTAAAGAAGCAATTTCATGCCCGCCAGGGAACAAGCATAGAAAATGATTCGCGCCCTCGTAGATTTTGCACTGAACAATCGATTCGTAGTACTGGCGATCGCGATTCTGGCACTCGGCTGGGGAGCGGTGTCGTTTCACAACCTGCCGGTGGAGGCGTATCCGGATATTGCGGACAACTACGCGACCATCATCACCCAATGGCCCGGCAGAGCGGCCGAGGAGGTGGAACAACAGGTCACCGTTCCAATCGAAATCCAGATGAATGGGATTCCTCATCTCACACATCTCCGGTCCGAATCGATTTTCGGTTTGTCCTTCGTCCTGATGATCTTCGACGACGCCTCGGACAACGATTGGAACCGTCAGAAGGTCATGGAGCGGATGGCTCAGGCTGATTTACCCACGGGCCTTCAGCCCTCCATGGGAACCGACTGGAGCACGACGGGGCAGATCTATTGGTATGTGCTGAAGAGTACCAACCCTCAGATTGACGTCATGGATCTTCGGTCGATCCAGGATTGGACCGTGGTCAAGGAACTCAAGTCCGTTCCGGACATCGTTGACGTCAGCACCTTCGGGGGAACGACACGGGAATACCAGGTACGCGTGGATCCCAACAAACTGGTGTCCTACGGACTGAACGTTGGGCAGGTGGAACAGCAGCTTGCGAACAACAACGTCAACGCAGGCGGCAACTTCGTGGAGACCGGCGTACAGCAGATGAATGTCCGCACGCTCGGGCTCTTCAACAATGTGAAAGACATCGAGCAGACCGTTTTGACAACCAAGTCCGGGACGCCTCTGCGGGTCAAAGACATCGCGGAAGTCAGCCAGGGGGCAAAGGTCCGCCTCGGCCACGAAGGCAGGTCCATTCGCCGGGAAGACGGCAAGATCATCGACAATGACGACGTCATCTTCGCGCAGGTGATGATGCGCAAGGGCGCCGACTCTGGACCGACACTGGAGAAACTTCACGCCAAGGTGGAGCAGCTCAACCATGGCGGTCTCCCACCGGGCGTGAGACTGGAACGGATGATCGACCGCAGTGATCTGCTGGCCTTCACCCTGGAAACTGTGCTGCACAACCTTGGAGAAGGAATGGTTCTGGTCACCATCATCCTTTTCCTGTTTCTCCTCGACACTCGTGCTGCCCTCATCGTTTCGCTGACGATACCGTTCGCTCTCTTCTTTGCTTCGATTCTGCTCGACCTGACGAAAGTTCCGGTCAACTTGCTCTCGCTGGGCGCACTGGATTTCGGAATGGTAGTGGACGGCGCGGTGGTGATGGTGGAAAACATTGTGCGCCACATGAGCCGCCGCAAGAATGATTCCACCACTTCCAGGCGCACCACGATGATTGTGCAGACGCCGGAACGAATCATTCGCGATGCTTCTCACGAAGTCCAACGGCCGGTGTTCTATGCCATCCTCATCATCATCACAGCTTACATGCCGATCTTCACACTGCAACGTGTGGAGGGACGGCTGTTCCGGCCCATGGCGTGGACCGTGGCCTTTGCACTCTTGGGCGCGATGACGTTCTCGATTCTGGTTGCTCCGGTTCTTGCGAGCTTTTTGTTCCGCCGTGGCGTCAAGGAAACGCACAACCCGGTCCTGGCGTTTCTAACCGAAAGCTATCGGCGGCGCCTCCGCTGGTGCGTGGGGCACCGCACTCTTACCGTCGGCGTCGGTGTGGCTTGTCTGCTGGTCACGATGTTCCTGGGCTTCACCGGTGTTATAGGCTCGGAATTTCTGCCCCACCTGGACGAAGGTTCGATCTGGGCCCGCGGCACCTTGGCGCAAAGCACAAGTCTTACCGAAGGCACGCGCTTCATGAACCAGGCGCGCCTGATCTTCGCGGCATTCCCTGAAGCCCGGCAAGTCATCTCCGAAATCGGCCGGCCCGATGACGGAACTGACACCGGCGGATTCGGAAATACGGAATACTTCATCGACCTCAAGCCCAAGGCGGAATGGCGGCCCGTATTCCGGGAAGACAAAGAGGAACTCATCGCCGCCATGAATCGAGAGATCACAAAGGTTCCGGGAGCTACCTGGAATTTTTCTCAACCCATTGAAGATAACGTCGGAGAAACGCTTACGGGTACCAAGGGTCAGTTGGCCCTGAAAGTCTTTGGGAATGACTTGCGGCTCATCGAACAGAAGGGCGACGAGATAGCGGACACGATGCAACGAGTGCCCGGCATCACCGATGTCAAGCTTTACCGGGACACCGGCCAGCCGAATCTCAACTTCACCATCGACCGGCAGCAAGCGGCCCGTTTCGGAATCAATGTCGCCGACATACAGGACGTGATCGAAACGGCCGTAGGTGGCAAGGCGGTGAGTCAGGTACTGCCTGCAGGTACTCCCGAACGCTATGACGTAGTGGTGCGTTACCAGGAGCCTTATCGCAAGGATTCCAAGGCCATCAGCAACATTCGTCTGCTCTCTCCTTCCGGCGAGCGGGTCTCCCTGGCACAGCTAACCACCATGGATGTTCGCGACGGAGCTTACGACATCTACCGCGAAGGAAACAGCCGCTATGTCAGCGTGACATTTAATGTGCGCGGGAGGGATCTGAATAGCTCGGTCGAAGACGCGATGGCCCAGATCGGCCAGAAGGTGAAATTGCCGCCGGGCTATCACCTTGAATGGTCGGGGGAATACGAGAGTTCGAAGCGGGCCTCAGCGCGCCTTGCGGTGATCGTGCCGCTGACTGTGCTCGTGATTTTCATTCTGCTCTACACCATGTTCCGCTCAGCGAAGTGGGCGCTGCTCATTCTTACGGTCGTGACCATGGCTCCAATCGGTGGATTGCTCGCGCTGTTGCTCACTGGCACGCACTTCAGCGTGTCGTCTGGAATCGGATTCCTGGCGCTCTTCGGCGTGTCTGTGCAGACGGGAGTCATCATGCTCGAATACATCAACCAACTCCGCGCCCGTGGCTACACCATCGTGGATGCGGCCATCGAAGGCGCTGTGCTCAGGCTTCGCCCCATCATGATGACCATGCTGGTGGCGACGTTCGGACTGGTTCCGGCCGCGCTCTCGCATGCGATCGGTTCCGATTCGCAGCGTCCTTTTGCGATCGTTATTGTTGGCGGGCTGGTGGCAGCGCTGGCCATGAGCCTGGTTCTGTTACCAACTCTCTATGTATGGATCGCCAGGGACAACGACAAGCTCCCAGAAACGGAGGAGTCGGTTGAGAGTTAGGATCTTGAACTCCGAGTCGAAGACGGGATACCCATTCGGTCTGCTCGCGATGCTGCTGTCCGGCTTCTTGCTCACGCTGCCGGCACGAGCCCAAACACATGGGCCGGTGCGGATCTCGCTCGACGAAGCCATTCAGATGGCCCTGCAGCACAACCACAATCTGCTGGCGGCTCGAACCACGATTCAGCAGAGCGAGGCAGACGAAAAGACAGCCAACCTGCGGCCAAATCCTTCCTTGTTTGCAGATTGGGAATACCTGCCGCTGGGTTCGCCAGCCCGCCAGAATCCGAGCGTTTATGGCGGCCAGTCCATCGGCGACTACCTGCACAACAATTCAGAAGCCGACATTGGCCTCAGCTATCTGTTGGAGCGCGGGAAAAAGCGGCAGCATCGCCTGCAAGCTGCCAGAGACATCACGGCGCAGACGCGCTCGCTGGTGACCGACAACGAGCGCGTTCTCACGTTCAATGTCGCCTCCCTGTTTGTAAACGTGCAACTCGCTGAATCTACGCTCGAACTCGCCGACACGGATCTGAAGAGCTTTCAAAAGACAGTGGAACTCGGCGAACTGCGCTACAACAAGGGTGCGATCAGCGAAGACGATTTCCTGAAAATCAAACTGCAGCTTCTGCAGTTTGAAACCGACTATCAACAGGCTGAACTCGCCAAGGTTCAGGCGCTCTCTGATTTGCGGCCGTTGCTCGGCTACGAATCCGTCGCTCCGGACTACGATGTGACAGGTGTTTTCGACTACCAGCCGCTCAAGGGCAACCTGGAAGACTTCCAATTGAAAGCTCTGCAAAACCGCCCCGATCTGCGAGCGGCGCAACAAGGAGTAACAGCGGCACGGAGCCAGTACGAGGTGCAGAAGACAATCGGCAAGCCGGACGTGACCGTGCAGGGGAATTATTCTCATGTCAACGCCATCAACACCGTCACGTTCTATGGAAGCGTTCCCCTTCCAATCTTCAATCGCAATCAAGGCCAAATCGAACACGCGCGCATTTCCATCACCCAGGCGCAAGAGCAGGAGAAAGCGACCAACGGCCAGACCCTCACTGACGTGCGCGATGCCTACGAAGGGCTTCGGGCGAGCGACCACGTGATCCAACTCTATCGCTCCGGCTACCTCGACGTAGCCCAGAAGGACCGCGACATCAGTGAATACGCATACAAGCGTGGCGCAGCCAGCTTGCTTGATTTTCTCGAGGCTGAGCGCAGCTATCGCGCCACTCAACTGGCTTACCGGCAGGCACTCGCGTCCTACTTGCTGGCCCTTGAGCAGCTTCGAGAATCGGTGGGCGTGAGAAATCTGAAGTGAAATGATCGAGTGCACAACAACTCGCCGAAGGAGCGAGACCTGTGAACAAGCAAGAGCTACGAAGTCGCATCGAGGATGTTGGAATCATTCCTGCGGTTCGTGTGTCTTCGAGCGAAGACGCACTGTTCGCCGCGGAGGCAGTTTCCCGTGGCGGCATCCCCATAGTGGAGGTCACGTTGACCGTGCCCGATGCGCACAAAGTGATCTCCCACCTCGTGAAGAATGCTCCCGAAGTGATTGTCGGCGCAGGAGGCGTCTCGGATGTGGAAACAGCACGTCGCTGTTTGGATGCCGGGGCCATGTTCCTGGCCAGCGACGGGCTCGATCCCGATCTCGTGAACTTCGCCGCAAAAGAGGATGCAGTCATGATCCCAGGAACACTCACTCCGAGCGAGGTGCTGAAGGCTTGGCAATTGGGTCCCGACTTCGTGAAAGTCGTTCCCTGCGCGCAAGTGAGCGGCGACAGCTACATCCGGGCGTTAAAGGCGATGTTTCCAAACGTCCCCCTCATCGCCGCAGGCGGAGTGAATCAGCAGACGGCATCCGGTTTCATTCTTGCAGGCGCGATCGCACTAGGAATCGGCACCCAGCTAGTCCCGAGGGAAGCTATCCGGCTACGGCAAGCGGACCGCATCACAGAGTTGGCGCGGAGGTTTGCCGGCTTTGTCAGCAGCGCCCGCCCGCATTCATCGGGCGGCTGAGATTCTGCCTGGAGACGGCGGTAAGACTCGATTGTGGTGCAAGTTGAGAGGCTGGAATTGGCAACAAGGCAACTTCACGGATGAGAAGCATTAGAAGGAGGCGTCAGATGCAACAAGAATCGAATAACGGGCCACTACAGGCGGGAACTCACGACGCGCCGGAAGACTCTTTGTTTGCGACTCTGGCACACGTCGAGCACGACGTAGAAGATTTGGTTGCTGCCCTGGCCTTGCTCGGCGTCAAGCGCTGTTCTCGGTGCAGGCAATTTTTTCGCTGCGCGGATCCCGGTGCCCTCTTCGATTTTGGCCAACTGGTCTGTTACAACTGCATTCCAGCTTGGTGGTCATCCATGTCGACGCAAATCGGTGTCGCGGACCGAGAACGGATTGAAGGGAAGCTGGCATCCTGGCTGCGAAAGTATCACGGCGCCGAAGTCATAAAGGTAACGCCCGGCAATGCGCCTGATGCCAGTGCGTCCGAATTCCAGATCGTAGCGAAATGCGTCGAGTGCGCCGGCTCTGGAAAGCTCATGGAGGGCGAACGCTGTCGGTTCTGCAATGGATTTGGAACGGTGCGGATCGTGATGCCGAAGTAGGGCTGGACATTTTTCGGCATTACTTCAGATAGTTGCGGGCTAGCTTCAGGCGCTGCCCCACGGGGACTCTCCCTGAAGGATAGAGCCGTCGGTTCTGTAGCGGGCTCGGCACTGGGTGCGTCGTCGTAGGAGGATTGGAGCGGCGCTGGTCTCAAGGCGGAACTGCTTAGAAGGGCCATCGGAAACGGGCTTGTCCAGACCCGCCATGTCATTGGCGGAGGCGCTCAACATCGGAGCCAATGCCTCTTCCAACGACGTCTGTACACTCCGCGACACGCCCGAGGCCGATCGAAACATTCCGAACTCGACCACGGGCGCGCGCGGGAGTGCGATCGCGTTGAAGCGGCTCAGAGCGGAGCGCCGAATCGCTGCAACTGGCAAAGCTGCGATCCCGAGCCCCGATTGCACCGCCGCGAGGATTGCGTCCAGACTCGCGCTTTCGAATGTTACTCGGTAATCCCGTCCGGCTCTGTGCAAGGAGTCCAGCATCGCGTCTTGCCAAGGCGCTGCGCCCTCAAACAGCACAAGAGGTATCGGGCGGGATCTGTCGAATTCAAAGTTGTCACATGCTGCCCATTCCAGTCGCAACGACCACTTCTCCGCTGGTGTTCCGGTCATCAAATGCAAATCGCCAATCGCACAGTCAAGCTTTCCCGCCTTCAACAGCGCGTCGAGCTTATTAGGAGCTGTAACGATCACGCTCAGTTCGAGCTCAGGGTGAAGCGACTGAAAACGCTTCATCGCAGCGGCCAATCCAACAATGGCAACATCTGCGCTCATGCCCACTGCCGTCCGACGGCCAGTGGTCTCTCCTCTCAACTTTTGAAGGATCTCCTCGTTGAGCTCTACTACACGATGAGCATACGTCGCGAGCAGCCGCCCATGCTGGGTCAACGTGATGCCGTTTCTGCCGCGAGTGAACAGCTTCTGGCGTAGGATCTTCTCCAGCCGAAGCATCTGTTGACTGATTGCTGGCTGCGTCTTGTCAACGGCTGCCGCGGTCTTTCCTAGACTCCCATACTCCGCAACAGCCAAGAACGTGCGCAACAGACCCACTTCCACATTGTCGGATTCCGTCTGTTTGCCCATCGGATATGCCTCGCAAGTGACGGGTTGTCGCCTCAACATGCTAACCGAGAAGCGCAACCACTACTCGCACTTGGACCATAGAACGCAGCGCGTGAAAAAGCCGTGAAGAATGGCATCAATAATTTGACTGAGTCACATGAAACGTTTTGATGTAGAGGACTGGGTGGCGATCCCGACGGCTGTTCAACCTCAAGGCCCCGATTCGAGGCGAATGGTTAAAGTCAGTTGAGAATAGTTCGCGCGTAACGGTACTCTTGTTTTCCCGAAGCCGAAGACTATGAGCATGTCCATAAACACCTGTTTTCGGGCAGCCGACAGACCCAATCTGCGATTTCGTAGATTCAGGCACTTGCAAGCCTGGGGGAAACGGGGATTTTGGGCAGCTTCGGCCGGCGCACCCACGTAAGCCAACACGAAATGTGATCTCCTGGACTCGCGGGCGCCCCACACCGCTCCGAAGCTGACTTCTGGCCCGGAATCTAGTTTCGGCATGGTCCCTGTCATCCTGGGGTCAGTTTCTAGATCAAGCCGTCTTCTTTGCACCCCTCACCTTCGCCCAGCGGGCCCGTTGAGCGGCAGCGATCTTCTTACGGGCGGCGGCAGACATCGTCCGTTTCTTGGGAGCAACGCCCTTTGTCTGACCGCTATTGCGCTTCAGTTTCGCCCATCGCTGACGCTGGGCCTCAGCTATGCGTGCCCTCCCGGCAACTGAGATCTTGCGGCGGACCGAGGTACGTTTACCATAAGTGGCGCCAAACGCCGAAAGTGCCGCAGCGATTCCCCGCATCTGCTTGGTCAACCGATCGTGTTCCGCCTTCAACAGCCGAAGCGCACCGTCTAACTGTGTCATGGGCTCCCTTTGCTTTTGCGAAATTGGACGTTCTCGTACTGGACCCACACTGACTTACTGTTCCAGGGTTCCGGCGAGTTGGAATCAGTATAGCGACTATTCAGAGTCTCAATCGAGCGGCGTGAGCGAGCAGACGATGATCGCACGAATGTGGTCTCAACGCAGAATCGCAGCCGCACAGCGGGCCAGACCAAAGCTGCAGCTACAGAAGGCGGCATGAGTCGACTCCGGCACGCGGGTTAACAGGAGTAGTCTCTCGCTGAAGAAACAAAGGAGGGAGTCCTTCAGTGCCCAGAGAACCACGCGCGAGAGCATGGGATGGAAAGTGTCAAGAGCTTAGGGTCCCTCGCGTGAGGTGTTCCATTAGGTCCTGCACCTGGCTACGGCACTCAAAATCTTCCGCCAACTCCGAGCGCTGACCCGCTACCCATGATAGAGCTTGGCTAATTCCAAAGATGTGATTCACAGGGCCGTCGAACCCGGGAACTCGGGCAACGGTTCTGGTTCTGATTTCGCTCGGCCGCTTGTTTCTCACATCGCCCGTAGGTTCTACGTCGCATCCACTCGTAGCAATTCCCAGCACTCTCACAGCAGCTTTAGTGCCCCATTGCTTATAAACGTCTTCGTCGATCCAGCGGATAAGAACGTTTGGCTTCACAGGTGTCGAGATCCACGACCTAAAGGTGTCTTTGTCGTTCTTGGTGGTCTGTAGAACCTCTCTGACAAGCCGACCTAATTCCTCCACTTGTAGTTGTTGCCGGTGTTGCTGCTGGAGCTGTAGCAGCGCAGTGCCGACGATCAAACCGTGAGCAAACGAACCGCAACCCGTCGCGCATCCGACTCTAATTCCGCTCCGCGCACCTAGAGACACGAGATGAGATAGAGCCGCAAAGGCAACCCGAAAAGCCGCCCATTCCAGGGCGGCTTTTTTGCGCACCAAAGTGCGGCGACGAACGATTTGGGAACAGTGAGAAAAGCGCATCAGTCGCCGCAGTGACAACCGTTTGGTCCGAATCACTTCCCTACCAGACACAAGAAACCAGACGAGAATGACCAGAACCAGCATTTCCCGGCGAGGGCCGAAAACTCCGTGCTGAGTAGCGCACGATGTCGGGCCTTGCTCGGCCCAGACTACCGCCTCACTGAGGCTCAACTCGAGCAGCTAAGACAGGATCTTTACGCCTTGGCGGAGGTCGCCGTTGAAAGCGTCCCTCGGTACCAAGCTGCACCTGCAACTAAAGCTGAGCGCAGAGCAGGCGCAGCATCCTTGGACGAAGGATACGAGGCAGCCGAGCGAGCTGCAATTTTGGAGTTTGACGCCGGCCTGTGTCGGTCTGAAGCAGAGGACAAAGTGAAATTGAGATCTAAGAAGCGCGTTGGAAGCTCGAACAAAACACGTCTGTGAAAAACCGTCGACAGAATTCCACACAAATCCTTCCCTTTCGCGGCAAAGTTCCTATTTCGGATGCGCGGATGCGTGCTGTCATCTATTGCCGAGTCTCCACCAAAGATCAGGTCAAGAACCTGAGTCTCGCCACCCAGCAAAAAGCGTGTGAAGACTTCTGCGAGCGCAATGCGTGGCAGGTTCAACACGTCTTCGTGGAGGAGGGTGAATCGGCGAAGACAGCTGATCGTACAGAACTTCAGCCGCCAGTGCGGACGACCTCTTACCGGCAGTTGGTCCCGAGGAAGGCGAGGCGGAAAATACGCTTACTATCGCTGTCCCAGCACCGGTTGCGGCTCCGTGAATGTGCGCAAGGAACAGCTCGAGAAGGTGTTCATAGAGCTGCTTGAAGGATTGAAGCCACGCCCCGAGGTGCTCAAGCTCTTCCACGCAGTCATCCTCGACGTTTGGAAACAGCGCCAGCGAAACTCCGCGGAGCTTCGTCTGCTGGCCCAGCGACGACTGGATGAACTAAAGCAACGAAAGCGCCGATTGGTAGAAGCGTTTGTTTACAAGGACGCGATCGACGAAAGCACTTACCAAGAAGAGCGGCTGAGCCTTGATCAACAAATAGCCCTCGCCGAACTTGAACATCTTGAGGCTCGAGAGGATGAGATCGATGTCCAAGGCGCTCTCGCCTTCTCGGAGTACGTGCTCTCCAACGCGGGGCGCCTTTGGGTTGAGTCCGATCTGAACGGAAAGCAACGGTTGCAACAGGCTTTGTTTCCGCAGGGCATGACCTTCGACAACCGCTGTATTGCAACCCCGCTCACGAGTAGCATTTTCTACGCTATAGAGGATGTTGTTGAACGAAAAAGAGAGTTTGGCTGCCCCCCAGGGATTCGAACCCCGATAACCTGCTCCAGAGGCAGGTGTCCTAGCCGTTGAACGAGGGGGCAAGAGTGCGTCTCGTCACTTTAGATTTTATGGATGTACGCGGTTGCGGTCAACCTGCGTTCGGTGGCAGACTGGAAAGCTCGCAGGCAACCAATGTTCGATGATCTTTACGACGGTATTTCGCGACTGTGGTCGTGGAGGTGGCCTTGCGCCGACGGCAAGATAACGGAGGTTCTGGGCGAGCACATTGAGTTTCGTTCGGGAGAGAAGAGAGCCCGTCTTGCCGTTGCCTACGAATTCTCGGTTGGCGCGGACGGTCCCTACACCGGGGAATGCTTCTGGTCCCCCATCCTTCTATCGATTCGGCGGGTAGCCCAGGCCCGCCGAAAGATACATCGCCATCAGCGAGTACGCGTGCGTTATCGCGGGGACGATACGAGCGTGAACATGCTTGATGGCGGGGTATCTACGCTGCTGAAGAATCGCGACTGATCTTGCTTTAGCTTTCTAGTTTCCATTCGCTCC
>Ga0265338_10008919_pt1 | contig 12075 bp, 12 predicted proteins | sample 42126metaG_FD_193579 | JGI IMG/M metagenome (GOLD analysis project Ga0265338, IMG submission 193579) | Rhizosphere microbial communities from Carex aquatilis grown in University of Washington, Seatle, WA, United States - 4-21-26 metaG | ecosystem: Host-associated > Plants > Roots > Rhizosphere... | reverse complement strand
TCGATCAACCACGTAGTCACCCAGTACGTGTACCCGGGTGGCCCGGCGGTTTGCGCCGAAGGTGGCTGGCTGCTCACCAAAGGGTTCAACATGGGTTATACGATTCACTGTCAGCGCGCCACTCTGGATTTTGATCTCGCTCGCGGGGCCAATGCCATGCAGGTAATCGAAGAAGGCAAAGACCCGCGATTTGTTACCTGCGATGGAAACGATGGCTACGGCGAGGAGGTGCGATATGTGGTCGAGTGTGCCAGGCTCGGAAAATCTCCGGCGACCGTTACAGCCATTGATGGTCTTACCGCATTGGAGATCTGCGAGGCTGAGGAGAAATCTCTGAAAACAGGGGAACTTGTTAAGCTTTAAACCGTGAGAAATATGAAACAACTTCGCGCTACTGCTGCTGTCTATGCCGTTTTGCTGATCTCGACCGCACCTTCCCAAGCTCAACCCGATCCCAACTTTCTTGATCACGACCGTAATCGTCCCCAACCACCCATCGTTACCGGTGCTACCGCCAGCACTCAGGAACAACCGGGCAAACCTCCATCCGACGCCCTGGTGTTGTTTGACGGGAAGGACATCTCGCAATGGGTCGCTATGGACGGCACTCCGACCAAGTGGATCACCCGCGATGGCTACATGGAATGTGTTCGGGGCAGTGGTTATGTTCGGACGCTTCAAAACTTTGGCGATTGCCAGCTCCACGTCGAATGGGTGACTCCTGTTCCACCGCACGGAGAAGGTCAGGGCCGCGGCAATAGCGGTGTTTTCCTTGGACTCGACCGCTACGAAATTCAGGTTCTCGACTCGTTCGGAAGCCAGACCTACGCTGACGGCGGCGCCTCGGCCATCTACGGCCAGTACCCACCCCTCGTCAATGCCAGCCGTCCGCCGGGTGAATGGCAGAATTACGACATCGTCTACACCGCACCGAGATTCGATTCGGAAGGAAAGCTGATTTCTCCAGTTCGTCTGACCGTTTTTCACAATGGCGTTCTCGTTCAAAACAACGTCAAATTGACGGGGCCGACCAGTTGGCTTGAGCGTGCTCCTTACCAAGCGCATCTTGAGAAGCAGCCGATTTCACTTCAAGATCATGGCAATCCAGTCCGCTTTCGGAATATCTGGGTGCGCGAATTGGGGCGGGCTGGAAAAAAGGAGTTCACCTTGGCTCAGTCAGTGCTGAACTCCTACACCGGCTCCTACGTTTCCTCTGACCGCAACCGTATCCAGATTGACCGCGAGGGTGACCAGCTCGTCGCTCGCCTCAGTGGGGTCAAGTTTGTCCTTTTCGCAGAATCCCCGACGAAATTTTTTGCGAAAACAACCGACGTGCAAATCGAGTTTCCTGCAACCACTCAGGGCAAAGCGGATCGTCTTATCTGGTCGGTCGGCGAAGGCGCGAATGAAGCGAAACGGGAACAATAGTGGCCGCGGCGGTTTGACAAGTCTGGTGGATTCTTTAATGTGATGGCCCGAATCTAATTAAGGTTCCGAATCAATCATTTTGAATCATATGCCTGCTAAAGTTGCTGAAAAATCATCCGAAAAACCCCCGGAGCGAAATGGGGATGCCAAAGCCGCCGAGGCGGCCAAAGCTTCCGCGACGCGGTTGCGCGAGCTGGATGCGGCCATTTCCACGATCACCAAGACTTACGGCGAAGGCAGCATCATGCGCCTGGGCGACGCCCGCGCGCTTCAGCAAATCGAAGTCATTCCCACTGGCGCTCTCTCGGTGGATTTGGCTTTGGGTGTCGGCGGCTTGCCCCGTGGGCGGGTAGTCGAGATTTTTGGCCCTGAATCCTCGGGCAAGACCACGCTGATGCTGCACGTGATTGCCAATGCGCAAAAGGCAGGGGGTTTGGCGGCTTTCATCGATGCCGAGCACGCGCTGGATCCGGGCTATGCCAAGCGGCTCGGTGTGAACCTGACTGACTTGCTGGTCTCCCAACCAGATAGCGGAGAGGAAGCGCTATCGATCTGCGAAACGCTGGCTCGCTCTAACGCTCTCGATGTGATCGTTATCGATTCGGTGGCCGCGTTAGTCCCCAAAGCCGAGCTGGAAGGTGAGATGGGCATGGCCACCATGGGCATGCAAGCCCGCCTCATGAGTCAGGCCCTCCGCAAGCTCACTGCAGTGCTGGCTAGAGCCAAAACGACCTGCGTTTTCACCAACCAGATGCGCGAAAAGGTCGGCGTAATGTTTGGCAATCCTGAAACCACCCCAGGCGGCAAGGCGCTCAAGTTTTACGCGAGCGTTCGGCTTGATATCCGGCGCAAAGAAACCATCAAGGACGCAGCCGGCAATGCCGTTGGGAATCACGTTAAAGTTAAGATCGTCAAGAACAAGGTCGCTCCTCCATTCGCCGAAGCGGAATTCGACATCATTTACAACCACGGAATTAATAAAGAAGGCAGTATCCTTGAGGTCGGCATTGAGAGCGGCGTGGTCGATAAAAAAGGTGCGTGGCTTCAATTTAATGGAGAATTGATTGGCCAAGGCAAGGACGCAGCCCAAAAGGCAATGACCGAAAGGCCTGAACTTGGGATCAAAATCGTCGAAGCCATTATGGCTAAGCGTAATGTGGCTCCCATCGCCTGAATGGGTGAAACCCAGAGGGGCACACCCTTGGAGAAACCCAAGGGCCGTGTCCAAACAATGGAGCCGTTTCAAACTCGGATTTCGGATTTGGGCAAAAATGGCTGAATTCGAACCGCCAACCGGGGGTCCCGGGACGAGAATCTTCCCGCATTTTGCTCACAAAATTTGCTTGCGTCTGGCAAAGTTGGGTGGATAGTCTTGGTATATTAGAAGCAAGAGCTTCAGTGTTTGGAACATTCGTAAATGAGTGCATGAATAAGTTTCAACCGTCGAGGGTGTCTTGAGTCGCCCTTTTGTTCCACGTAATTCTTCTCCTTCCGCTCCGTTCGTCAGGGTAAACGGGAAAATCCGCGCTCGCGAAGTGCGCGTGATTGGAGTGGATGGCAAACAACTCGGGGTTCTCTCGCTTGGCGATGCCCTGACAATGGCACGCACTGCTGGCGTAGACTTGGTTGAGATTGCTCCCAATGCCACTCCACCGGTTTGTCGTCTCGTCGATTTCGGCAAATATCGTTACGAGCAAGCCAAGCGTGACAAGGAATCCAAAAAGCATCAGCACGCTAATAAGGTCAAAGAGGTTCAGCTAAGCCCGAAAATTGATCCACATGATCTCGGAGTAAAAATTGGTCATGCCATCGATTTTCTCTGCGAAGACATGAAGGTCAAGGTGACGTTGAAATTCCGCGGCCGAGAAAATGCGCATACGGAGTTTGGTTTCCAGGTAATCCAAAGATTTCTTACCGAAATTGTTTCGTACGGTCATCCTGATTTTCAGCCTAAATTGAATGGCCGCGCCATCAATGTCATGATTAGTCCGCTGCCACGGAACAAACGCGCCAAGCATCCAGGCCACCTCGAAGGCGGAGTGCCGCCGCCGAGCCCGCCACGAGAGGAGGCTAACCATCGTCCGAGTCCCAGTCCTTTTCACGAACAACCCCTTGATAAGTCAGAGGAAGCTCAGCCCGTCAGTGGTTTCAGCAACAATCCCTTTGCGCAATTGGAAGTCAAGCGCTGACGGCTTCTACTCCTTAGACCGCTTAAACCGCTACGACAGCTGTCCAGTTCGATTTTCCGAACGTGGCCTTAAATCTCTCGACCAGGCTCTCCGCGGCGGCCGGGCTTTCCAAGAGTGCGAACGTAGTCGAACCGCTCCCTGACATGAGTGTCCCGGCGGCGCCGTGTTCCCGGAAGAACTCTTGAAACAACGCCAGTACGGGGTACTTCTCGAGAGCGGGGAATTCCAAAGCGTTATAGAGCTTTTGGCCTGCAGTTCTTAGGTCTTTGGTTCGAAGCAACGAGACAAGTTCCTGCGCTCGCCCGGGCCGGCCGGCAACAGCCTCAGGAAACCGCTTAAGTTGTTGATACGCCCAAGCCGAAGCGATTCCGAAACCCGGATGGACCAGCAGGAATGCCGCTCCGTGCAGCGCTGGAAAAAAATCAAGAGAATGGATCTTATCACCCCTTCCGGTCGCCAAGGCTGGCTTGTCTTGCAGGAAAAATGGAACATCAGATCCAAGAGATGCGGCCAGAAGCGAAAGATCTGCTCCCCCGAGCGGCTGCCCGAACAATTCGTTTAGGCCGAGCAGCGCGATAGCGGCATTGCCGCTGCCACCGCCCAGTCCTGCCGCCAAGGGAATCCTTTTCTCCAGATGCATGCGGACGCCCTCACCAATCTTCGCTTTTTCAAGGAACAAAGCCGCGGCTCGATAGACGAGATTCCCCTGGTCGGTTGGCAAATTGGCATCGCTGCAGGTCAGTTGGATGCCTGCGCTCGCGGATGAGAAAGAAAGCTCGTCATAAATTCGGATTGGGTGCATCACCGTTTCCAATTCATGGAAGCCGTCACTCCGCCGTGCGAGGATATTCAGGAGCAGGTTCACCTTGCAGGGTGAACGCTTCGCTAACGTCATACGCGGATGCTATCGAAACCATTCTCGGCGTTAAACCCTAAACGTTGCGATCGAGGTAATGAGGCGGCTTCGCTACTCGCGGTTACGTTTCCAAGGACAACTTTAATAAAAAAGCGCCAGCACTTGCGTGTTGGCGCTTTGGTGAAAGTGTTCGGCAATCAGTGAGTATCGAAAATGCGGAAACGGCTCCCTGGCATAAAGGGCATGACGTCGCCGCCGCTGAACCCTAGATTGATGTCCGTTGCGAAGGTGGAATCCTCCACGAGATTCGGAGTGTAGTTATCAGGATAAGCGGGATTGGGAGTCAGATAATCCGTCCAAACGGGATCATAAGGCGGTATTGGTGCGGTGACGATTTCATAAATCCCCACTCCGGTCCGAGCCAGGGTGCGGTTTAGACCCCGCATAAACCCTACTCCGTAGGCCGCATCCGGACCGTCAGCCAACCCCATCTGTTCCATTGACCGCCGCATCTCGCCCAGGCGCAACGGCTCAACGAAATTGGTCATGCCGCGCCCGAATTTTCTTTCAGTATTGGCGCAGCCTGTGGCCATAATGCTCGCAATCGCCATCGCGGCCAGGAGGGGAAGTGTCTTACGCATAAATCTTGGATGGTTAATGCAAAATATCTTTCTACTCAGCACAGTAGTCCCTCCCAGGCCGAGTTGTAAAGAGATTTTCGACTTAGTCGACTTAGTTTGCTGGCCAGGTCTCATCTGAAGGCAACGTCAGGGTTCGAGGAGAGAGCCGTTATTTGTCCGGGGCAGCCTTGAGTTCCTCGGGTGAATAGTAGGTGGTCTTAATCTTAATTTCGACGCGCACGGCCGCTACTTGCTCGGGGGTGACGAGGCTGGCGTTATTGCCGAAGGTTTTGCGAATGTAGGAAATAATGGCGGCTATGTTTTCGGCTTTCTGGTTTTCATCGCCGGGCATTTGATCGCCAATGGCGAGCATTGTCCCGGTGGTCCAAACCTTGCCGTTTACCTCGATCGGACCGGTGGCACCCTTGGAAACGATGCGAATAATTCGGCCGGGCCCAGGTGCTGACACCCACTCTGAGCCAGCCAGGTTGGGACAACCGTTTGCTGGATTGCCGGTGCCGCCTTCCATGTGACAGACAGCGCAGTTTGCGGAATAAAGCAGCCGCCCCTTCTGGATGAAATCCGCGTCGCCGCTGGGGGGTTGAAAAGCGACAACCTCGTCAAAGGAATGATAAGGAGCATACACACGCTCGTTAAACCAGGCGCCGTGCAAGTCGAAGTAGACCATCGCCCAGTAGAGCAACAAGAAAAGCAGTACGAGGAGCCAAACTGGCACGGGCCTTTTCGACTCCATTGGCTGGTCGGTGTCGGTCGTTGGCTGTGTCAATTCAGCGCTCATTTGACGGGCGGAGCGTTGGTTGCGGAATTGACTGCGCCGGGCGCGGCATTCGTGTCCGTTGTTGCAGGCGCCGCAGAGGCTACGGAGACAGGAGCGGAAAAGAGCGGTTCATTGGCGCGCAAACTGAGAAGATAAGCAACCAAGGCAGTCGCTTCTTCCTTGGTCACAATCTCGTAACCAGGTTCAGGTGCGAGCTCGGACGGGAGCAAGAGAGCATCCGGCGAACGCGCGTGTTCGATTCGGCGTTTTTCAAACAAAAACCGATAGGGCGGCATGGTGGAATCCTTCACCTGAGATCGCGGCGCGTAAAGATGAGACAGGTGCCAGTTGGGATCAGCGAGACGCACGCCGACGTTGGCAAGATCGGGGCCCACTCGCTGAGAGCCTAACATAACAGGATAATCGAATAGAAAATCCTCCGCAACAGTGCGGCGGATACCCCAGCCGCGGCTCAGATCGGGTCCAACGGGCACGATCCAAACGGACGCTTTGGCGCCACTGGCGATGAGTGTTTTTACCATGGCCTGGGCCTCATCTTTGGCAAGCCCTTGTCGGACCGTTTTCGGCAACCCGGTGATCAAGTCCTTGTCCTCGGCCTCCGAAAGCGAGGGCCGGAGCTTGCGCAGGGCAACCAGCAACGGTTCTTGATTGGTGCCCGCATCTGTCAGGACAACGTCACAAACGGTGCCGGTCTGGACGACCTGCTGGCTATGGCAATAAGCGCAGCCGTTGGCGCGATAAATTCCTAATCCCTGGCGAGCCAGGCCGGGGCGGTTGACGGGATAAAGAGTTCCTGAGGGAACAGTATTTGTCTGCTCGAGACGGCCGATCTGAAATTGTGGCGTGAGGACGAAGCCGAACCAGGAGCAGGTTAATCCAAAAAAAGCCGCCAGGAAAATGAGTGGGCCGAAATTCATGACCTGGCCCCCGCAGTTTTGAAGAGGTCGGCGGTCAGATCGACATAGGTGGCTTGAGCGCGAGCGCGATAAAAGCCAACTACCAGCCCGGTCATATTTGCAAGAAAAAGCACGTGTCCAATCAAAAGCAACAAATCGCCCATAGTGCTTACCCGCAGGAAAGGCAATGTCGAGCGCATCACAGCGAGGAAGGGCTGGTTCGTATTCTCGAGTTTCAGTTCCTCGACGAACCCGCTGAGCAAAAGCGGTAACACTAGAAGCACGACACCGGCGGCTGAAAGCCAAAAATGAGCTCGCACGAGTTTGGGCCAGGGGAGAGCCACTCCCAACAACCGCGGCATGATGAAGTAAATCGCGCCAAACATTGCCATGGCAAAGAACCCGTAGAGATTAAGCTCCTTCAATGCAGGCCCAAACCAGGTGAAGTGGAGACTCTGGTTGACATCGAACAACGCGAGGCCGGCTCGCAAAAAGCCCGCCAGCGCAAAAGCCAACAAACCAGAAATGAAAAACGGCAAAAAGGTATTACCTCGCGCCACGCTGAGCGAGCACCCTGTGGTTTCGCACAGGTTCAGGGCAACCGCGACAACGCCCAACAAGAAAAGGACTGTTCCTATGGTGCTCAGCGCCGGCATCCAGGCGGGCAAGGGCGCGGAATTGGGAATGCCGCCCCAACCGGCGAAAAGGATGAGCATCCAATAAGCAAAAAGAGCCAGGTAGTGGCTGTGCAACTCCCGGCCGGTAAGTTTAGGGATAAAATAGAAAAGCGCACCGAGCCCGACTAAGGCAAGCCAGACGACCAGGAGATTATCTGAGAACCACCAAGCCACCACAGCTTGGGCGACGCCGCGCACCGGGAAAACCAATAATAGCAGGTTAGCGCTGGAATAAATCCAGGGAAACCAAAAGAGGGCCGTAAACAGGAACCAGTGAGCGGCACAGAGGCGACGTCTACGCCGCTGGTGGAAGGTAACCACACCCCAGAGGGCTATTAAAAGATATCCAATAAAAACGAGCACTGCGGAATAACCAGGCATCTCGAGGTCTACAAATCCGGTGCTGTCACCTATAAGGATACCAATCACACCAACAGTGACTCCCAGGTTCCAAAGGATTGCGCCGACCGTCACAAGCCAGCGTTGCGCCAATTTTGTGGAGCCTAATTGAGCCAGCAACCAAAGAACCACACCCAATCCGGCCTGGATGCAGAAGCCGTACGTGAGCGAGTTGGCAAACGCCGCGTGCACACGACCGTAAGTGAGCCATGAGTAGTCAGCGAGGAAAGCCGGCGAATGAAACTTGATGGAAGCAATCAGCTCAAACACCCAGCCGATGACCAGCCATTTGGCGGCGCTGATAAAAAGGACCAAGAGCGGAAGCCGGCAGGAAAAATCGATTTCTGAGACCGTCGTGGCCAGGTTGGCCGGGACTGGCGCCGAAGCCGCCGGTTGAGTGGATGGCGAAGTCATGGGATCAACTTCCTATCCGCTGCGCTAACGCACTGGCCATAAGGTTGAAGAAGCGAAAGCCTCGAAGCCCTAACCTCGAAGGGGCATTGCTGCGGACAGGAATGTCCGCGCGCCGAGGGTCAAGTTGACGAGATATGATCATCTGCGGAGAGCTGAGCTATTCGAAAGCGCTGGGCTTTTCCGGCTGCCGCGGCGGAGGCGCAGTCGCTTTTTCGACTCGGCTGGTGAGGTTGGAGCGAGCGGCGATAGGATCACGAGCCCATTCCTGTTCGACCCACTTCATGGCATCTTCGATATGCAAGCGAACAAGTCCTTTTGTGGGATCAACAAACCCAGTCGTGTTGAGTGCCTCGGTTTCGGCGGCGCGCAATTCGGCCAGAGCCTTGGCTCGGACCGCGGCGCGGTCTTCGCCAAGCGGCGGGGGTTGAGCAAAATGACGCATGGCCCACACCAGGCCCGCGACAATAAGGAAGGCCCCCAGGACGGCGATGAAATAAGCAAGACCGCTACGCTCGGATTGGGCGTCAGAATTCACTGGATACCTCCTCGAAATTGTGGAGGCGCATCGCGCAGTTCCTGTGCTTCACCCAGTTCACCGCCAGAAATCTGAGTTGGCACGGGATGATACAGCCCCATGGCCTCAATCAGGCGAGGATCTTTGATTGGGAAAGGCGGATGGGCAGCGTATTTCTTCAAGAAAACCATGGTCAACCCACCGCCAAGGCAAGCCCAGCAACCAAGAGGCAGCCAAAGCCAGAGCAACGGAAAGCCATCGGGGTGCAGTACCGGCATAATATTGAAAGAAAGGTCGATCCAATGCATTAGCCACGCCCAAGCACACAACGGGACCATGAAGGCAAAAATGTTTTTAACATCGATCCGGAGCAGGGCCAGAAACGGAATGAAAAAGTGACCGAAGATAATGATCATCCCGACCCACCACCAGGTGCCTTTCTCGCGCACGACGTACCAGAATGTTTCCTCGGGCATATTGCCGTTCCAGATAATGAAGTACTGAGCAAAATGGATATACGCGTAGAAAACAGTGAACGCGAACAGCAGGGAACCGATGAAATAATACTGATGCTCGTGGAGCACTTCGGTGAGCACCCCCAGGCGATCCAAAACCATAGTGATGACATAGGCCGTGGCGAGAGCCGTCCAAACGCTGCCAGCGAAGTAATACACACCATACATCGTGGAGAACCATTGGTACTGGAGAGCTTTCATCCACATGACTACTCCTAGCGTCAGCGTGAGGGCGAAAAGGACAATTCCGATGCTCGAATAGAACCGCATCCGATAGGTGGGCTGGGCGTCGCCTGTCTGATCCTGCTTAAGCGACCAGTACCGCAAACGGTTGGAGAGCAACCACCAGACCGCGAAGCAAAACGCCGCCGAGACATAGAACATCGGAATGGTAAACAGCGGCTGCTTGGCAGCGAGAGCGTGATCCTTTGCCGGAGTCGAACTCATCCAACTGTAAATGCTCTTGGCCATGAGCGCGACGGGAACGAACGCCAAAGCCATCCAGGGAAATAAAATGGTGGCAATGTGCTCGCAGAAACGACGGATCGGCACGGACCAACCGGCATCGAACAGATGGTGCGCGAGCACCAGGAACAGGGAACCAAGGCAAATGCTCAAGTAAAACATGAAGGCCAAGAGCCAGGAATAAGCGAATTCCTTTGGCGCTGCGATCCAGCCGATAATCGACAGAACACCACCTGCTACCAGGAGAATCAGAGGCACGTTACGCCACCTGGATAAATCCAGCGGCGCATTCGTAGCCATGGGTTTGTGTGCCATATCTATTTCTTCAAAGTCGCGCGCAGTGCTTCAGGCACGTCGTCGATGGAAGCTAACTGACTGAATTGAAGCGCGCGGAGATAAGATACAATCGCCCAACGATCCTCAACGGTGACATTAGCCCCATAAGCGCCCATCAGGTTGCGGCCATTGGTAATGACGTAAAACAGCTCGCCGTCGGTCATCTTGACGATCCGGGCATCGTGCAGATTGGCGACGACAGCCATGGCGGCGATTTTCTTGGTAATGCCGGTGCCATCGGCTAGTTGGCCGTGACAGGGTGAGCAATTGATGGTGAAGCGTTGCTGGCCGCGTTTGAGCAGGGCAGCGGTGATCGGCATCGGATTGATCTCAACGTAATTGGTGGTCCCGGTAATACGGCCCGTATTCACCGGAGAGTCTTCGTAGGGAAACACGGCGCCGGCAATGGTCTGGATGGGAACACCGCGGGCAATCGTGCCGGGGACCGGAAGCTGCGAGGTGCGCCCGTTGGCGAAGAACCCGCTCGGCTTTTGCGGCCGCAACTTGAGCTGCCATTCCATGTCAGGGAAGATGTAGAGAGGCGGCTTGCGAAAATGAGTGCCCTGAAACCCGAGGACACCGACGACTGCGACGATGCAAACAACCAGGATGGCGAGGAAATAGCGCATTACTCCTCCACCACTTCGATGTGCCGGCTGCCCAGAGCTTCAAGCAGCTTGCGGGTTTCAGTTTCGGAGTACTTGGGATCGTCGCACTCAACCACCACGAAGAACCGGTCGTGGGTGACGAGCGAAAAGCGTTTATTTTTCAGCAAAGGATGATGGAGCCGCGGCAGACGATTTAAGAAGAGCATCCCAAAGAGCGAACCGAAAGCGCCAAAAAGAATCGTCAGCTCATACGATGGCGGGAACGCGGAAAATGGACTGAACAACGGTTTGCCGCCGATAACGATGGGATAATCGAAGGTGTTCATGTACCAGATCATCAGCATGCCCGTCGTGTACCCGGTGACGCCGCCAATGAAAGCAAACCAACCGACTTTCGAATTCTTCAATCCCATGGCGCGGTCCATGCCGTGAACGGGGAAAGGGGTGAAGACATCCCACTTGCGGAAACCGGCATCACGGACCTTCTCGGCAGCGTGCAAGACACCAGCGGCCGTCGTGAACTCGGCAACGATCCCGTAACCTTTAGAAGCCGCGTTCATTCGGGAACAACCTCCACGACTTTGGCACCGCCCAGCGGATGATGTGGGTCAGATTGGGGGGTGACACCTTTGACTTCTGAAATGGCGATCATTGGCAGGAACCTGATAAACAGCAGAAACATGGTGAAAAACAACCCGAACGTGCCGATGTACGTCCCGATGTCCACCCAAGTCGGATGGTAGTAACCCCAGTTTGAGGGTAGGAAATCACGGTGCAATCCAATGACAATGATAACGAACCGCTCGAACCACATGCCGATATTGACCAGAATGGACATGATAAACACCACGACGAGGTTATGTCGGATCGCGCGGAACCAGAATAACTGCGGCACCAGCACGTTGCAGGTCACCATTGGAATCCATGCCCACTGGTACGGACCCAGAGCACGATTCATAAAATGGAACTGTTCGTTGGGATTGCCGCTATACCAGGCGATGAAGAACTCCATACCGTAGGCGTACCCGACAATCGAACCGGTGGCGAGCGTGACCTTACACATCAAATCGATGTGCCGCATCGTAATGAGATCCTCGAGCTTGAAAATAGATCGCAGCGGAATTAAAAGCGTCAAAACCATGCCGAAGCCGGAAAAGACAGCGCCGGCGACGAAATAAGGAGGAAAGATCGTGGTATGCCATCCGGGCAGCTGTGATACGGAGAAGTCGAGGGACACGATCGAGTGCACTGAGAGAACGAGCGGCGTCGATAGGCCGGCCAGGATAAGGTATGCCTTTTCGTAATTACTCCAATGCCGGTTCGACCCGGTCCAGCCCAACGCAAACAATCCGTATAGGA
>Ga0265338_10008918_pt1 | contig 12077 bp, 13 predicted proteins | sample 42126metaG_FD_193579 | JGI IMG/M metagenome (GOLD analysis project Ga0265338, IMG submission 193579) | Rhizosphere microbial communities from Carex aquatilis grown in University of Washington, Seatle, WA, United States - 4-21-26 metaG | ecosystem: Host-associated > Plants > Roots > Rhizosphere... | reverse complement strand
GCGTCCGTGTTCAGAATAATGGCGTTCGAGGAAATCACAATGCGACACTCGGGATTTTTCTCACGCAACAATGCCAATTCCTTGCCGATGTTCGGCGATAGAAACGGCTCGCCGAGGTTCAAATAAAACAATTGTTGCAGCCCAAGGTCCTTAACCAGGTCCGCCATCTGCGCCAGCTTGTCCAACTCCATCTGCTTCGTCTTGCGCAACCCCGCCGCCTGGATGCGATCACACCCGACACAATCAATATTGCAACGCACGGTATTCTCCAACAAGAGGCCGCGATACGGCAGCCGCGGTTTGATTTCGTGCAACTTGGATTTTTTGATGCGCCTTAGATCGCCGCAGTGCGCGCACGTGCGAATGGGCAGCTTCCCTTTGGCGAGCGACTCCCGGAAGCTCTGCGCCTTCGGGCCGTAAAACACGTCCTTGAAACTCTGCTGGTTGAGGTCGCCGAGATTTCCCGAGCCGTCGTAGTCATGGCAATTGCACGTCAACGTGCCGTCGCAATTGATCGTGATATTGTAATCCGATTCGCCGGAAAGCGCCCCACAATAGAAACGTTCGCCGCGCAACCGCGCCTGCCATTCGTATTTGACCCCTAAGATCCAACGGGCAATATCGCTGAAAACCCAATTTATTCTACGGCGTTTCGGCATGGAATTTGATACTGATATATTATAACCATCGCAATAAAGTGGCAAGCGGTTTAGTTATTACCGCGTGAAATTCCTGTTCTTTTTGCCCAGGCGCTAACCAATTACCCTTCCACCACCCGCACTACCCCTTTGCCTTTCACCACCTCGCCGATCACCCAGGCCTTGTGCTTTTGCGTCTCGATAAATTTCAAAACCTTCGGCGCCTGCTCCGCCGCGACGACTGCCACCATGCCGATGCCCATGTTGAACACCTGGTAAAGTTCATCATCCGGCACGCCGCTCTTTTGCTCGATCATTTTGAAAATCGGCAGCATGTCCCACGAATTTTTCCGTATCACGACGTCGCAATTATCCGGCAGCACGCGGGGAATATTGTCCACGAACCCGCCCCCGGTGATGTGCGCGAACGCCTTTACCGGCAATTTCGAAGTTTGAACTTTGGATTTCGAATTGAATTTCTTGAGCAACGCCTGCACCAGGGGGCCGTAGCTCACGTGAACTTTCAGCAACTCCGCGCCAATCGTGTTTTTAAGTTCCGCCACGTAACTGTTCGGTTTCAACCTCAATTGCTCGAAGAAAATTTTTCGTCCCAGCGAATAACCGTTCGTGTGCAGACCACTCGACTCAATGCCGATGACCACGTCGCCCCGCTTCACGGTTTTTTGGCCGTTTAACATCCTGGATTTTTCAACCACTCCTACAATCGTGCCACTCACGTCATATTCGCCCGCCTGGTAAAAGCCCGGCATCTGCGCCGTTTCGCCGCCGATGAGCGTGCAGCGGTTTTCCGCGCAGGCGCGCGCAAAACCCTTGATGATTTCCGTGAACACCCGCGGCTCGAGTTTCCCGGTCCCCAGATAATCCAGAAAAAACAGCGGCTCCGCGCCCAGCACCGCGATGTCGTTCACGCAATGATTCACGAGATCGGCGCCGATGGTATCGTGCCGGTCCATGGCGAACGCGATTTTTAATTTCGTGCCCACGCCATCCACGCTGGAGACGAGCACCGGCTGTTTGTATTTGCGCACGTCCAGCGCGAACAACCCGCCAAAACCGCCGACCTTGCCCAGCACCTCGGGCCGATGCGTGGCTGCGAGCAATTGCGGCAACGTGGACTTCACTTGGTTGCCGAGATCAATATCCACGCCCGCGCGGGCATAAGCTTTTTGTTTCATGCGGTGGGAAGTAAACCGGGAACCAGCCACCCGGGCGAGAAAATTTGTCAGGCTAGCAGCCGATGTGAGTCGGCCCTGGCTCTCAGATGGAGGGCACTCACGCCTGCTGCCACAACATTTTAGGCTGCCACCGCAACTTTTTGGTCGTTGCATTTTTTAAGGTAGTGTGGCACGCATTGCATTGAAACTATTTATGCGCTGGCGCGTCCTGTTGATTTTATCCCTGCTGGCCAACGTCCTCCTTGCCGCCGGACTGGCCCTTTCCGCTCGCCACGGATCATCTGTTTCCAGCATCGCCTCCGCCGAAGAAACGAATCCGCCGGTGATAAAAACCAACGTCGAGGTGCGCAGCCGGTTCCTTTCCTGGGCCCACGTCGAATCAGCGGATTACTCCGTTTACATCGCCAACCTGCGCAATATCGGCTGCCCGGAACAAACCATTCGCGATATTATCATCGCTGACGTCAACGCCCTGTATGCCAGGCGACGCGCCACTGAAATCATCACCCCGCAACAGGAATGGTGGCGCACCGAACCCAGCCCGCAGGTCGTCAAGCTTGCCGCTGATAAATACATCGCCCTCGATAAGGAACGCCGCGCCCTCCTGGTGAAGCTGCTCGGCTCAGACTGGGAAGGCGGCGATTTGGCCAGCCTGCCTCGTCCCACCCGCCCGGGCATTGCCCTCGATGGCCCGATCCTCGGCGCTCTCTCCACTGAAACAAGGCAAGCCGTCGAAACCGTCAGTGCCGGCGCGCAGGACCGCATGGATGCGTATATGCAGCAGATGCGCGAAGCCGGAAAAAATCCCGACCCCGCCGAACTCGCGCGTATGCGCCAGGACACCCGCAATCAACTCGCGGGCGTGCTCTCGCCCGCTCAAATGGAAGAATACCTGCTGCGTTACTCGCAAACCGCATACGATCTCCGCGCAGACCTGGGCAAAATCAAATACTTCAACGCCACGCCGGATGAATTTCGCGCCATGTTTCGCGCCACCGATTCCATCGATCAACAGATTCAACTTCTCGGCACCGCGAACGATCCCATCACCGTCGCGCAACGGAGTTCGCTGGAACAACAACGCGACGCCGCGCTCCGGCTCACCCTCGGCCAGGGGCGCTTTCTGCAATATCAAAAATTGCAGGATCCGCTCTACCAGCAGGCCATGGCCACGGCGATCCAGAACGGCGATCCGAATTCGGCCGACGCCATTTACGGAATCAACCTCGCCGCTCAATCCGAACAGAGCGCGATTCAATTGAATCCCAATCTCACCGATGCGCAAAAAGCGCTCGCCTCGAAACAACTGGAGATGGATCAACTCGCCGCCAGCACCGGCCAGACATCACCCGACGCCCCGCCCGCTCCGACGCCGACGCGAACGCCGACCCAGCCGCATGTGATGGGCAAAACTGAAACTGCGGCCGGCCTGTCCAAGCTCTACGGAATTTCACTGAACGCCATCCAGGCCGCGAATCCAGCCATTGATGTGAACAACCTCAAACCCGGCGACGTCATCCGGCTCCCGGCTCCTCCTCGCACGTTCAGGCCCCCCCAAATGATCGTGCCGCCCGGTTCCCAATAGATCTGGCCTCGGCTGTTCAACGTCCGGCGTTCGATGTTCAATATTAAACCTCAGGTCCGCACCCCATAGGATTTTGCCGGGGAAATGTTGATATTGTTCCATGAACAAGATTTCCATTTCACTCTTTAGAAGCCGCTCCGATGCCGAGCCCTTCCAAAGGCGATTAAGAGAAGTCAACGTTGCCACGGAACTCCACGATTGTTCAAACATTACCGGCGCGCGCCTCGACGTGCCCGGGGATAAATTCGAGGAAGCTTACGCACTGCTGCAAAAATGGGATGCGGACGAGGGCGGAATCCGTGGGGCGATTCGTTGCCCGGAGTGCCATTCGTTCCGGATCGATTTCCCCCAATACACGCACAAGTCCGCTCTGCCCAACCTGCTCGTGGGTTTCCTGGCGAATATTGGCGCGATGCCCAAGGAATTTTATTGTCACGACTGCCATTTCACCTGGCCAAAAGAAGGAACGCGGCCATCACGCGTGCGACCGCACATGGCGCCCTATTATTTCATCGACGGCGTTCCTCAACCGCAACCTTCCGAACATCGCCACGCCGCCTAGCGCGCCACGGTAGGATAGCGCAACGCACAGTTCCCCACTAAGAGGGCAATTCCAATGCTCGCCACAAGTACCACGCGGCGGTGCTGCGATGCGGGCGCCAGCGTTCGCCGTATTCCAGGAGTTCCTTGGGCGTGGGCAGGTCTTTCCAACCGAAGGTGACCGCGAAGCCTTTGCGCACGCCGTAATCGGTGGACGGGAGCACATCCAGCCGGCCCAGCGTGAACATCAGCAACATCTCGACCGTCCACGGTCCCACGCCGCGCACGCTCGTCAATCGCTCAAGAATTTCTTCATTGCTCAATTTTACGATCGCGCGCGAGCCGGGTACGATGCCTTCGACGGTTTTAGCGGCAATATCTTTGATCGACACGGTTTTTGCCCGCGAAAGCCCGGCGGTGCGCATGCGATCTTCCGGCGTCGCCAGCACGTCTTCCGGAGTGGGAAATCGTTTGCCGGGATACAGTGCAAGGAAGCGTTTCAATATGGTCTTCGCCGCCGTGCCGTTGAGTTGCTGATGCGTGACCGCAGTAACGAGCGCGACAAATGGAGTGCGCCGGCTATGCGGTTTCAGGGTGCAGGGGCCGACTCGTTTTATCAGGCGCGCGAGTGTCCGGTCGGCGCGGCAAAGATGTTCAACGGCTTCGGGAGTCATACTGGCGCGGCAATGGCGAGATCACGATGAAGGACGGCCTGACCGCTCCACCTTGCCATTTCGACCGAATTGGCAGCAAGTGTCCTGACGGTTTCAATCCGGTAAATCAACCATTTGCCATCCACTTTTTTTAATAGAAAATTAAATTCCTGGGCGGAGATATCGCGCTCGCCGGGGACGATTGCTTTTCCCGTGAGGTTTACTTTGGCCGTTTGGCCATCGGCGCCAAAGGTGATGTTCATATCGGGGAACTCGACTTTGAGGGAGGTCAGTCGCGAGCGGGCAGCCATCGCAATTTGAAGCACCTCATCGCGGCCGTGGAGCGAAATGGGTTCGACGCCCGAGAGATTTATTTCCAGGTCCACGTCGGTGGTGAAAAAATCCGAGGCTTTTTGGGCGCTGTAAGCGCGGGCCAGCGTTCCCGCGCTGGCTTTGAAGGAGACTTCTTTCGCCAGTGCTTGCAGGCGAGAGCGGATGACTTTTTCCGGGCTGGGAAACAACGCGGTCCAAAGCCAAAAGCCCGCGCCGATAACGGCCAGGGCAAGGCCGATTTGGATGGCTCGTTTCATAAGAGAATTTTGCCCATGATGCGGGCGCGATCGATCCGGCCCGCATCGGAATTCATCCGGTTATCGCCGATCACGTAATATTGGTCGGGGCCCAGCTTTACCGGAGGCGTGTACGGCGCGGGGGAGCGATGCTTGAGATACGGCTCGGACATTTCCTCGCCATTGATGATAAGTTCGCCATGCTCAAAGGCAATCGTTTCACCCGGCAAACCGACGATGCGCTTCATTAACATGACGCTCGGGCCGGCCATCCGGATGCCGACGATGTCTCCGCGTTGAGGTTGGGTATGGCGATAAGCCAGCCGATTTACAAAATTGACCCCCCGATCCCGGTAAGTCGGGAACATGCTGTATCCCTCGATCCGAACCGGCAAAATGATATAGCTAAAGAAAAAGAATTTAAAAAAAACGAAACAGAATACAGCGAGAATGATTGCCCGAATGAGCGTCCGTTTGGGCTTGCGCCCAATTAACATCACGCGCAGCCACCCCGGGACTCGGGCAGCGGAAGCTCCAGGTTCCATAATGTTCATTTAAACCGCCGACACCGATAAGTTTCTCCGTAGTTTAGAATTCATCAAGCAAAGAGTTGATTTATTCCGCCAATTACCGCGCTCCAGTGTATTTGCCGAGCTGGGGGTTTGCGACGGGTTTCCTGAATTGGCCTTGTTTCCGCGAAAATTCAGGCGTAAAAAAACTGTATGCCAATTACTTTGCCACCGATTTCCCGCCGCGGGTTCCTTCGTCGAACTTTTTTGACAGCCGCCGGGCTCGCAGTGGCGCCGCATATCTTTGCCGCGGAAAAACCGACTGAGAAAGACTTCTGGGCGCTGTTTTCGGATCCGCACATCGCCGCCGATCGCACGCTGATCCATAGTGAGGTCAACATGGCCGCTCATCTGGAAAGCGTGGCGCGGGAAGTGGCGGCGTTGCCCGTGAATCCGGCGGGGATTTTCGTGAACGGCGATTGCGCGTTCACCAGCGGCGAATTGAGCGATTACAAGACCTTTGCGGGCTTGTTGGACCCGTTGCGCCAAGCGCCCATCCACCTGACGCTTGGCAACCACGATAATCGCGAACATTTCCGGGATGCATTGAAATCCAAAGGAGCCGTGAAATCACCGGTGGCGGACAAGCAAACGTTGATGGTTGCCGCGCCGAGAGTGAATTGGTTCGTGCTCGACTCGCTGGACCAAACTCTGGTCACGCCCGGCGTTTTAGGGAAGCCGCAATTGGATTGGTTGGCCAAGACGCTGGACGCGAATGCCGATAAGCCAGCGCTGGTCATGCTGCACCACAATCCGGGCATGACGGAGAACGTGCCGGGCATCAAAGACACCGCGGCTTTTTTGGAGGTCATTCGCCCGCGCAAGCAGGTCAAAGCGTATTTCTTTGGCCACACCCATTCGTGGAGCATTACCAAGGACGACAGCGGGATTCACTTCATCAACCTGCCGCCGACGGGTTACGTGTTCAAACCCGGCAAACCCAGTGGTTGGGTGCGCGCGACCGTTTCAGACGATGGCATGAAGCTCGAATTGCGCTGCCTGGATACGACTCACAAACAGCATGGCGAAGTAACGGAATTGAAATGGCGCGTGTAGATGTTCACCCAAATTCCGACCTTCGAATTTCGGGCTCCAGGGACGGCCGGTTTCGTCAATCCTCGACGATTTTCGCGCCTTCATTCATCGCCACGCGATGAAAATGCACCGATTGCGATTTGGTTTTGATGTGAGTTGGATCCAGCAGCTTGCGCCCCTGGAAATCGCCGTTTGATAGCGTGCTGAACCAAACGCCATCGGCCACGCGCGTCCGTTCGAGGGTGTAAGTGAATTTCTTGAGCGAGCCAATCAAACCGCCGAGCAAATTGACTTCCGACTGGAGCGAGACCTCCGCGCGCGCGACTTCAAATTCCTCCACATCGATCCACACGGTGCCGGAAATCTGATTCAACAGACGGTCCACGATTCGGTGGACGGGCGGTTTCGGGTTTTTTGGCTGGAATGAAATTTGGTAGGCGCCCCGGCCATTGATATTGGTGATCGCGGTCAAGGTGAAATCAAAGCGGGCGGCCAAATCGGCCGTCAGAAAATTTTCGCGATTGTCACCTTTGGCCTGCTTGGTTTCGCCGGTAATTTGGCGCACGCTCGTTTCGTTGTCCGATTTCTGCTTTAGATCGGAATCCGAGGGGGCATGGCCATTGACTTGAAGCAGGGTCGAATGCGAGAGGCCGTCGCGATAGGAAACTTCGAAAAGTTTTTCCCGGTGTTCTTTCACCTTGCCGGAGTTGTCGAGTTCCTCGGTGACGGTCACTTTTCGGTAAATGAAATGAGGCACCGAACCTTGCTGGTCTTGCTGGCCGCGCGACACGGCTTTTTGGACGACTTCATCGGCGGTCAATGGCGTTTCGGCGCGCAAACGGGATTGCCCCATCGGCGCCAACATCAGCGTCAAACTGCATAAAGCGATCAGCGAACGAACTTTCATGGCCTGTGATCCATAATCCTATATTTTCGGGAGGTTGCAACTCAGCAAAACTCGGATATTTGACTCGGTTTTTGTCTGACAAACGCCCCGCGAGAGTAAGCGGTTTGGCCCGAACCAGTTGAGAAAATCGGACGACGTTCAAAGGTGCATTTTGTTGAAAAATGGGGTTATCAGCGTATTTGAAAGTAAGCCGCCGGAGGGGTTTATTACCACAGAAGCTAAATTGATTGAACGAGTTAGAAGAAAAAATCACGGGAGGGCTCGCTCGCCATTTAGTGGGATTAACAATTTTTACGACGATGCCAAATGAAATCTTCATCCCGCTTAAGGAGGTAAAGCTGGGGGGCGAGTTGCACCTGCCGCCGGACGCATCAAGCCTTGTGCTTTTTGCGCACGGCAGCGGGAGCAGCCGTCGCAGCCCGCGCAACCAGTCTGTGGCGAGAACCTTGCGCAAAGAAGGGAAAATCGGGACTCTTTTGTTTGATTTGATTACCGCCGAGGAGGAAAATGCCGAGACTGATACACGTCATCTTCGCTTCAATATTCCGTTTTTAGCCGAACGTTTGGTCGAGGTGACGCGTTGGGTTTTGGACACGGTAACGACGCGAGATATGAACGTGGGTTATTTCGGGTCGAGCACAGGGGCGGCGGCGGCGCTGGTCGCTGCCGCCGAGCTGCGCGAAATTGTCGGCGCCGTCGTCTCGCGGGGCGGCCGACCGGATCTCGCGGGTGACGCGCTGGGCCATGTAAAAGCGGCCACGCTGTTGATTGTGGGGAGCAACGACAAACAAGTTATCCCATTGAACGAAGAAGCGTATTACCTGCTGCACTGCGAAAGGGCCCTGCGAATTGTGCCGGGCGCTTCGCATTTATTCGAGGAGGAGGGCACGCTCGAGAAAGCGGCCTTGATGGCCGCGGAATGGTTTGCGGGTCACCTGCAACCAATTCACGTTTAGAGTATTTCGGCAAATATAGAGCGATGCGCCGGGGTTGCAGTGGTAGGAACGGTCGGGACTAAATCCGAATGTCGAATGTCGAAATCGGCCAGCCGGGTGTTCGTGGCGGAGTATTGTCTTGAAACACGCGCAAAAAACGGAGGTTCCGCTAGTTTGTTTGAACGGCGATCGGTTCGAACTTCGGATTTCTTTCGGCGCTCGGATTTGGGCCTTCGGATTTTTCAGTGCCTTAGCCGCGCGCACATTTCAGTCGAGAGGCAAATCCTCGTCCTCGATGACGTGCGTGAAGTTCCCGTTGCTTTCCAGAATCTTCTTCATTTGAGGCGAGATCCAGTGCCGCGGCTTGGTCTCCTTCTTGATGATCAGCCGGTAATTGTGGGCGGAATCGGTTTCAATCACCTTTTTCTCCATCAATTGCGCGATGACCGGAACGGCCCAATGAGGGTTTTCACGATAGCGCCATTTGCCGCCGGCGCGCCGGGCAATTTCGCGCGCTGAGACAAACACCGAGGGCATCGATTTCAGGTAGGCGCAAATTTCCCTTTCTTCTGGTAGCATGGCGATACCTGTTTGCGTCCGAAAGAGCTATTGGATTTGGCGCGAGATGAATTCCTCGAGCTTCACGGCGTCGGCGTTGAAGAGCCGAATGCCTTCCGAGGTCTTCTCGGTGCCCATGGCATTTTCGTTGAGCAACCAGCGGAATTTTTTCTCGTCCAACTGCAGGCGCTCGATCTTGTCCTGTTTCGCGGCTTGCGGGTCCAGTTTGCGGGCGACGGTTTCGTTGCTGCTAATCAGTTCGCCGAGCAATTGCGGGCTGATGGTTAACAAATCGCAGCCGGCGAGTTCCAGGATTTCGCCTTTGTTCCGGAAGCTGGCGCCCATGACTTCGGTCTCGTAACCGAACTTTTTGTAATAGGCGTAAATTTCCTTTACGGACAACACGCCGGGATCTTCCGCGGGCGCAAAATCCTTTTTCTCCTTCGCTTTATACCAATCCATGATCCGACCAACGAATGGCGAGATGAGTTTCACTTTGGCTTCGGCGCAGGCGACGGCTTGTGGGAGGGAGAAGAGCAGGGTCAGATTGCATTGAATGCCTTCCTTCTGGAGGATTTCGGCGGCGCGAATGCCTTCCCAGGTGCTGGCGATTTTGATGAGCACGCGCTCGCGCGGAATGCCGTTTTGCTTGTAAAGCTCGATGAACCGGTGCGCCTTGTTCACCAGCGCCCCGGTATCGAAGGAAAGATTGGCGTCGGTTTCGGTGGAGACGCGGCCGGGCACAATTTTCAGAATTTCCATGCCGAACAGCACGAGCACGTAATCCATGACCTGGCTGACCAGGGCTTTGCCGCTGGCGCCGGATTTGCGCGTGTCGGTGATGGCCCTCTCGACGATGCCTTTGTAGGCGGGCATTTGCGCGGCTTTAAAAATCAGCGAGGGGTTGGTGGTGGCATCCTGCGGCGCATATTGTTTCAGCGTCGCGAAATCGCCGCTGTCGGCGACGACCCTGGTAAATTTTTTGAGTTGATCCAGTTGAGAAAGAGCGGCCTGCGTTCCGGGCTTTTGTGATTCAGTCGATGTGCTCATAAAATCATTCAATTTTGAAACTCGCCTATGAGTTTAGGATGCAACGATTTCGGGGAAAGAGCAAACAGGAATGCGTATCTGAGGCAATCTTCATGCGAAACGGCAGCGCGGTTGCTTTGTCCAATCATCATGCGCCGGAAGAATGGATTTCGGACGGGATTCACGCTGATCGAATTACTCGTGGTGATTGCGATCATCGGCATCCTGGCTTCAATGACGGTGGTGGTGATTGCGAAGGTTCGCGAACGCGGGCGGAAGGCGGAAGCGCAGCGGGAAATCCGCGCGTTGTTCAATGCGATCACCGAATATCACGCGGATACCGGCTCCTACCCGGTTTCCAGCGAGGTGCTGGCGCTGGCGACTGCGGCGCATGGTGATTTCACGTTTGGCGGCGCGGCGCTCGATGGCGTCTTTGGCGCGCCGGGACCTCATTCGACCAGTCATTCCGAGGTGATGGCGATTTTGATGGACCGCCAGAGGTATCCGGCCGGTGCGCCGACGGTCAATTTCGGGCACGCAAAAAACACGCGGCAAAAAAATTATTTAACCGACCTCATCACGGCGGACGCCACGAATCTGCCGGGGTTAGGCCCGGATCTGGTATTCCGGGACCCGTGGGGAAATCCGTATGTCATCACCTTCGATCTGAATTTCGACGAAAATTGCCAGGATGTCCTTTACGCGAGGGCGAGTGTGTCGCGGGAGAAGGCGGCGACGGGGTTTAATGGATTGTTCAATGCTGGTGACGCAACGGGGAATTCCGATGAATTTCGGTATCGTGGCGGCGTGATGATCTGGTCGCTCGGGCCGGACAAAAAGGCCGATACAAATGCGGCGAATGCGGGGGTTAACAAAGACAATGTCTTGAGTTGGAAATAAGGCCCGGCCTCCTCGCGACGAGCAAGGGGAATTGATTGTCGTTATTTGTCAAAATTGCGCCGCCGAACGCGGCGCGGACGGTGGAAGCGCGCCCTCCCCACCAACAATGGATTGCATCGCAACAAGGAGTATCACTTCAGGCGCACGTCCAGCGTCAGCGATTCCAAACCCGGCTTAAGCAGCACCGAAATTGGGCACTGCTCCTTGGCCTGGGCGGCGGTGCGATTCAAGGTCTCCGCATCCAACCCTGCACCGTTCACCTCGGTGTCCAAATGAATTTTTGAAATTTTCCAGCCGCCGCTCGCATTGCTCAGGGTCAAGGTGGCCTTCGTTCGAATGTCGCCGACGGTTTTTTTGGCGTCGCCCAAAAGTTTTGCGAGCATCATGCTGAAACACGAAGCGTGCGCCGCCGCAATCAGTTCCTCCGGGTTCGTGCCCTTGCCGTTTTCGAAACGCGATGGAACCGAATACGGCACCTCGTGCAGCACGCCGCTGCCCGTGGAAGTCTTACCTGAGCCGCGCAACAAATCGCCGCTCCAATGCGCCGTCGCCTGACGTTGAATATCCGCCATAATTTTCCTTTCGTTGGTTGGCCGAAACCTAGCGGTTGATCGGGGAAAGTCAAATGATGGAATTCGATGACACCCGTTCAATTCGTGCGGCCAACGTGGAACCTATTCCGCTCTCCAACGCATTCATTCACCGCAATTTTTGCAACGAACACGCCAAGAAAAGTGTGATAGAACCGCCCGCAACCGTCCGTATTGCCTATGTGAATACGACACGAGCAATGGCGAAGGCGGAAACCGCCGGCATGGGCGAAGATTCCGAGGGTGGGAAACCGGTTTGGGTTCAGTGTCCCGGGTATCGGTGCCTGGCGTACCAGGATCTTCAAGGGAAGTGGCGGACGTTTTTCCGGGGCGAGATTCTTTCAAACGCCATTTCGATGGCTGAAACTATGTG
>Ga0265338_10008916_pt1 | contig 12080 bp, 6 predicted proteins | sample 42126metaG_FD_193579 | JGI IMG/M metagenome (GOLD analysis project Ga0265338, IMG submission 193579) | Rhizosphere microbial communities from Carex aquatilis grown in University of Washington, Seatle, WA, United States - 4-21-26 metaG | ecosystem: Host-associated > Plants > Roots > Rhizosphere >... | reverse complement strand
TTTGTGACATCGAGTCTCTGGCGCGGAAATTTTCGACCGCGGATTGATACGGACAACGACGCACAAACCGCATCGCCAGCCAGGAGCGCCGGGCGTCGCAGGTTGGAATCGCGATTGGACGACCAAAAATTGGACTGAGATGGCAGCTCTAGGCGTCCCTTTCGCAAAACATCTAGGAAGCCTGGTGCCGGTGGTGGGACTCGAACGAAGATAGCGGTCTTTTTCAAAACTCACTACTCATCTACTACCACCCTACCACCAGAGGCGTACCGCCTCATAACCGACGAACACCAATAGAATCAAGCAGTTTTGAGTGCGTGTCAAGAACTCGGCATTACGGGTTTATTACTAACCAACTACTGATCAATTACCGATTTACTACGAGTTCACTGGCACTTTCACTGGCACTTTTCCGACGCGAAGTCGAGAGTCGGTTCGCAACAACCACTAGAAATTTGCCGAAACGGGCAATCACGCAGAAAGCCTCCTTTTTACCCTGTACAAGTCAGGTTTCGTTCAGTGCTCGAAAGCCAGCAGGAGAGACGGGCGTATTTAAGACGGCAAATCCTCAACTTATTTGTCTCTCGGCAATCTCGGCGGGAATGGAAAGCCATTCTCCCTGTCCAGCTTGCTCTGTGGCACATTTGTTTCGGCCAGAGGACGAAGGACGTTAAACGCGTTATTGGCCGCTTCCCGAATGTTTGCATCCGGGCTGTTGGTGAATTGCGCAGCCGTCTCCGCTGCGGCAACAAAATCACCCTTTGCGTAGGTGCGAGCTCCCACTCGTGACAGCCTCATATTATATTCGACACGAAGACGCTGGAACCCGGGGGCGTTGGTTACATTTTTATCCTTGGAATACTTCCGAAAATCCGGGTCCAACGCACCGGCTGCACTGGCGCGAACAATCCTTGTTTCGTTCGTCAGCATCATCAGCAGCAGCGGCACTCCGGCATCTCCCAATCGCCCCAGCGCGTAGGCGGCGCCGATGGCGCTATTGCCAGCGGCGGTGGTGGTATCCGATACATGCAACGCCAACAATGGAAGGATCACCGCTTGGTTCGTTTCAATTTCTACCAGCGCCTGCATGGCTGGCCATGCCAAGGGCGAATCACTTCGAATGATCTCAGTCAGAAGAGGAACCGCCGAACTGGCAGACGGCCCGTACTCGGCAAGAATGTCGATTGCCCTTCCCCGTCTGAGACTCGTTGACGTTTCTATGAATCCCATCACAGCCGGAATTGCCGCCGGTCCAATGGCAACCAAACCCCTGGCCGCACCATTACCTGCACGATTGTCCAACATACTGACCAGTGTTGGGATTGTCGATGTTGCCGATGGTCCAAGAATCACGATCGCCTGTTCACCCCAATACTTTCGCAACTGATCATCTGAATCTGTCATCAATTTCAAATAATAAGGAATCCCGTTCGTTCCAACGGCCTGCACCACATTCGTCCACGTCCCTTCTCGCGCCCAACCTTGATCTGGCGACGTCTCTTCCGGGTGCTCCTTGGACAATTCTGCCACCCAAACACTCAACGTCTTACCTTGGTACAGCGGCTCATGGGATTTCAATGACGAGCAGGCCGGAACAAAAACGAATGCCACCATTAACCCGCACACGACTAAAACAAACTTGGTTTTCATAATGCCTTCACTTGTCGCCCACATTGGTAGCGGTCTGGTCCGCCAACAACCTCGCTATATCGGACTGGAGAAAAGGAGCAAAAATCCGGACAGTCTGGTTGGAACTCCCGAAATCGGCTACGGCTTCCAGCTCTGCAACTGGAACAATAAATTTCGACGGTAGGTTATTCGTTGGCGCTTCTCCATAAACACCCTCGTTGTAATTGGGGGTGATCTTGGTGATGGTGAACATCTTGGCAGTCGCCAGGGCTTCGACCCTCTCAAAATATTTTTCTTCGTCGCCATTGGGAACCACGATAATTTTTTGCGCCCGGATGCAGGCAATGATTTGCTGCGGGCTGGCAGTTGGCTGGTTTTCGTGCCGCTTAAGATTCGGCCAATTGAGGAAATATGAACGAATTGCTCCATGACTGCCAAATTCGATCCACAAACCTTCACTGGCATTGTCATCCCCACTGCCCCAAAAACAAATTCCATCGAGCTGACGGGACAAACATTCGCCGCGACCACCGATGTGATTGGTGGTGGCTCGCCCGATTTCGTCTGAGTCACAAAAATGGGAAGTCAGGGGTATTTGCTGGAGTTGTTTGGGATCAAGGCCCAACTGGACAGCACATTCCCACGCCCGCCTCACAACCGTTTCATCGCTGGGAATGTCATTCCCGGAACCCCGTTCAGTATGCCGAATCGAATAAGATATGGTGGCAAAGTCAGGATTGATGCAGAAAACACAGGGATGCCCGCAGGGGCAATCGGCATCCTCATCAGCCGTGACGCTGGTCTGGTTGGTCGAGGGCTGTGGAAAACCTTTGCTCTGAAGCGAAGCCAGAACAATCGCATTGGAAATCACCGTTGCTGGAAAGATACGCGGACCAAGCCGCCGGTAAACCCAGGCGGTTTTTGGCAGGTGATTCGTCGCAGCAGTCCAGAGGATCGGCGTATTCGTGGAGAAATGAGGAGAAAACTTTTCCAGTGAGGACGTGCTGGCCGGTGATGAACTGACCGCTATCACAAGCGTCGCCAATATGGCGAAGGTTTTCATAGCTCGCATCCGGTTACTGATCGGAACCACGCGATTGTGGCCGTGAACCAACGCGTCGAGTCAGCAACCAGAAGAGACCCACAAGGCCAAAGACGAATAGCACAATTAAAGCAATCAATTCGTGTCGAAGCTGCGAAACGTGCTGGGCGTGACGTGGTTGGACGACAATCGCGATACTGCTCAGGCCTCCGGCGGCAATCGCGACGACATTACTGAGCCCCGGCGGAATCGTAGCTTGGCCTGCATTATTTGCACCCCAAGCAACCACTGTCCCATCTTTGCGGAGGGCCAAACTGTGATTAGCACCAGCTGCGACGGCTATGACATTGGTCAAACCTGCGGGCACATTCGTTTGTCCTGAGCCGTTGCTTCCCCATACGGTTACGGTGCCATCACGTTTCAGAGCCAAGTCATGATCACCTGCATATTCGCCTCCTGCCGCGATTGCTATCACATCGGTTAAATTGTCAGGGACATTATTTTTTAGAAATGAGCCATTTTGCCCCCAAGAGATAACCGTCCCGTCGTGTTTTAAAGCGAGGCTGTGCGACGTTGCGGCTGCAATTGCAACAACGTTGCTAAGGGATGCTGGCACGGATGATGAATTTCCCCAGCCGATGACAATGCCGTCCTCTTTGAGTGCCAGGCTATGGCTATACCCTGCCGCAACAGCTATGACACCGCTCAAATTGCCCGGCGGATCGGTCTGACCGAATGCGTGGAACCCCCAGCCTGCCACGGTTCCATCACTGCGCACTGCCAGGCTGTGATACCAGCCACCGGCGGCCTGCGATACAGGTCCCAGTCCTGCCGGCACCCAGGCTTGACCGTCTCCCTGATGTTCTCCCGTACCCAGACCAATTGCTGTGCCATCATTTCTGATAGCAATGTAGTGAAGCAAGCCCGCGGCAATCGAAACAATATTGGTGAGTTCAACAGGCGAGATGGCTTGACAACAATTGTTAAGTCCCCAGCACACCAGCGTGCCGTCACTTCTTAAGGCCAAGCTATGACCTGCATTGTCCTCGCCACCTCCACTGATAGACACAACGTTGCTCAGCCCCGGTGGAACTTGTGTCTCTCCCAACAGACTTCTTCCCCACGCAACAACCGTTCCATCACGTTTTAACGCCATCCCATGCCACGGACCAGCGGCAATGGCGGTTACATTAGTTAAACCTTTGGGGACGTTCGATTCGTTATTAAATGTGCCGCCCCAGCCAACAACCGTGCCGTCCTTTTTCAGTGCCAGGTTAAAATAGGACCCGGAGCATATCGAAACGACATTGCTCAAACCTTCAGGGACATTTGCCTGGCCATGCTGATTCCGTCCCCAGGCGACGATGGTTCCATCACTTTTAAGCGCAACACTGTGTTCCTCTCCCGCTGAAATCGCCATCACGTTGCTCAATCCGACAGGTGAGTGCGTCATGCCTTCCTCGTCAATACCCCAACCAATTATGGTTCCGTCTTTCTTGAGCGCAAGGCAGTGATCTACCCCTGCAGCAAATGATACGACATTGCTTAAACCGGCAGGCACTGAAGTTTGCAGGTGAGCATTATCCCCCCAAGCAACGACCCGTCCATCCCTTCTCAAAGCCAAACTGAATCCGCTACCGGAACGCCCACCTGCAGCAATTGCAATCACATTGCTCAAGCCCGCCGGCACCGTCGCCTCGCCGGAAAGATTTCGCCCCCAGGCGACAACTGTCCCATCAGCTTTTAGTGCCAGACTATGTTCGCCCCCAGCAGCGACGGCAATGAAACGGGTTCGGGGATCAACCAGTGGCAACACCATTGAGCCCCAACTGACGATTTGGCCGCTTATGTTTGTTGATATAATTCTCGGCGGCTTGGGGACCACAGGTGCAAGTGGAGAAGCAACGGTCTCCACTTTTGGGGTATATTCAGTTTGTTTTGCAGGATCGAATTCCAGGTTCCGTGAACCAGCCGGGTTGACATAAGATTCAATTTCCAAAGAAGAACCATCCCGGGAAACCGGGTCTATCCGGATATGGAAATGCCCATAGACCTTGCCGCCCCGGCTTTTGAGGTAAAAAGTCGCTTCTCCATTCCAGCCGTGCCATTTTGGGTTTGCCGGGGTCATGCTGAGTTTGTATTGCGGTTGATAACCTTTTGCCGGCGCCTCATTCAGATAATCATCATTTGTGACTTCAATCACACCACCACCGATCGCGGTCATGGTAAACGACCACTCAAAATCTTCACGGGGCTTGATCTGTGATGGCCGCTGAAACTGAACGAGCAAATCCCCAACATCATTTGTGCCTTCAGCCATTTTCTTGGACAACAAATCAATCGTATAAATCCGGTCGTCCGGTTTGAAACTGTATCGTTTTTGGTCGTGGATCATCGGCTCTGGCCCTGTCAACTTCCACATGGTGAAAACCGCACGATTGTTTGGATCGGTATCAGTGCCGTTATGCTGGCCTACACCGTGTCCTTCAATTTTAAACCCTTTCTTTTCTGGAATTATGTTCAAGGACTGGCCCCTTAACCCCGTGAATTGAAACAATCCTGCTGCGTCTGTCTGTGTTTGTTGGGAGTTGCCTCGGCCAATGACCAGATTAGCTGCGGCACTGACATCTGCCCCGGCGACTGCATGGCCATTTTGATCAATCACCTTTCCGTAAAAATCTTGGGATTGGTTGTCTTGCAATGCCATCGATTCCCCCATTAATTCGCTCTGGTCTATATCGTCCTGACGAAAAGCATGATCAATGGACGCCATGTAGTTAGTCATGTCTTTATGCGAAAGTGGTGGCTTGGCTGCCAGACTGGCCCTGAAAGTTTCAACTACTTGAACGTCCGCCTTGTTCTCCAAGGAGGCAAGCGTCAGGAATGAGGTTGGCATTCCCGGATACGAACCGCTCATTGTTGCAATAATGTTCGGGTCTGGATATCGCCAGGTTACTAGCAAATCGAAATTGCGGCGTTCATTGCGTTGACGGGGATGCGTAATCCGGTGAATCATTGAGGGAGCTTGGTCGATCGGCTGGTAGCTGTCGCTGCCAGCAACTCGGACTTCGAGCTTTACGTCAAAGGGTAAATCGCTTTTTGGCGCAAGTGCCTGCCATATTTCCATGTCGTTCGGTTTGATTAGTTCGACCTTTGCCGGGGGCTGTGCTTTCCGAGTAGGATCGGCACGCCAACGGAATTTTTCCGAATTGTTCCAACCGTCGCCCGACATATCTTTGTCGCCGTCCAGTGTTCCCGTGTCACCGGTATCAGCGTTATCGGGTCCGGTGTGCGTGACGAGGACTTCGTAAATATCTGGCAGACCATCACCGTCGCTGTCTTCGCCCCAACCGGCTGTAAACTCCGGCTCAACAACATCGGGCAGAAATTTTACTTCGGGCATGGCTATTGGACTTTGTCCGCTGGACATCATTCCCTTTTTATCAACTTGAATGTAAATCGGATCTCGGTTGGTGCCGGAGGAGAAATACCCACTGGCCCGCCATTGCGGATCATTTTTGTCATGCACCAAGAGCAAATACCGAGCGTAAGGAATGGGATTCCGCGCAGTCAAAGCGTAGCCGTTGGTAGTTTGCTGCGCGGCAACCGAAAGAATCGTCCTGCGGATTCCGGCCGCATCCACCTGTTTGAGACGCGCATGAAATGGGGGAGTATTATGCGGTTGTATTCGATAAATGGGTTGAAACAAGGTGTCCACATTGGTGTCGACATAACGATAATCACTGACACCTACGCGGCCCGGAACTCGTGCAACCACGACAAATGGCCCCGTCACGAGAGGGTCTTCACGCGGCCCTCCCGGACGATTGAAGGAGGGACGAAAATTGGGCGGAAGATTATTTCCATTGGCACCATACCGCGCCCCGGGAGGCAGGCGGTTTGTCCCAAACGCGCCAAAGCGCGGATCGAAAGGAGGACGATTGGTTCCAAACGCGCCGAAGCGCGCGCCGGGAGGCGGTTGTTGCATATACGGATTGTTCGTAATGGGGCGCAGGGTGCGATTGGCTCGTTCGATGAGGAAATAGTCTGGCACTGGGCCGCCTGAAAGCTGCCAGCTAAGAATGGCGCTGCCATGATGAGCATTTATGTTATCTTCGTGAAACTGTATACTCGACCGTGGACTGGGTGGCGGATAGCAGGCCAACGGGTCCATGTTGTTTTGGAACTTCTGGATATTATTCCAGCCGTCACCTTCGGGATTGCCGTAAGGATCAATGCCCACGATGCCGAAGTGTTTCAATTGCCACCAGTCAGGTATTCCGACGCCCTGACTGTCTATCCAGGATCGGACACGAATCATTTTGCTATTGACGGCGTTGGTGGTTCTAAAATCAAACGCCGTCCAATTCGTCAATTCTGAACCGTAAATAAAACCCATTGAAATCCAATTTGTCTTATCCTGTTTGCGTTGAATTTCATATGAAATATCCGGTTGGGTATTGGAAATAATCCCTGAAAAATTAGTCTCCGAAAGGTAGATCCTCAAATACCTGTCACTTGGGATTTGGGCAAAAGCATAGAAGTTCAGCAAGAAAAGCACACTGACAACAGCGCAGAACTTTTTCATGTGGGCTTTTTTTATATCAGCTTCGCTCCGCTCAGATAGAAAAATCAGTCGGTTTGCAGGGAATTGGCTTAGCTGGTTCATGGCTGGCTCACGCGGAAAAAGCCAGCTGGACTGTTGGGCTGGATGGACACGTTCACTTGGTCGGTCAGGCTATCGCCGGTTAAATTAGTGACGACCGTCCAGCTTGATGTGGCCAGATTTGTCTTACCCCAAATCGTGTAGCCCTGGCCGGCCGTGGTCGTGAAGCAGAAACTGAAATTTGTGCCCGACAATTGTGGCGATAGGACTTGCAATGATAAAGGGGCGGAGATGACACTCAATGTTCCATTCGTCGGATTCCAATTCCACGCCAGCCCGGCGCTCAGCGCGGGTAGATTGAATGTTCTGAATGCGCCTGAGTAATTGGTGGCGGAAAACAACTGGTAACTGGCGCCGTTGGTTGGTGACACCGCCGAAAGGTTGGTCACCATCAGCGTGCTACCGTAGGTAATGCTATTGCTGGCAATGAGTTGATCGCCATCTGCATTGATGGAAGTAATTTTCATCATCGCCGTGCCCTGCAGCATCACGTCGCCGGAGACCGTCAAGGTAGCGATGTTAGTCATGCCAGGCGCAATGGTGCTGGCAGGTTTGATGAGAACCGAGCCATCGATGGTGCCGCCACCGCCCAGGGTTCCCCCATTGTCCACCGTCAGTAGCGGCGTGGTTAGTACGCCGTTGATACACAGCAAACCACTTTGCACTTCGGTAGCGGTGGAAAATATGTTTGCGCCGGCTAGAAACCAGCCGGTCGCGTCCGCCTGTACGGTCAAGGTTTCAAAGTTCAGGAAATTGTCGCTGTAAATACCGTTTCCCTGAAGGTAGGCCACGTCGTTGCCGTTGCCGCCGACAATGTCGCCTCGAACATCTGAACGAGCCTGCAGCGTCACTGTGCTGCTGTCAGATTCGGACAGTTGAATAGCCGTGCCCGCTTGACCGAAAATTGTGCCGGCATTGGTCAAAACAGCGGCTCCAGCTCTGATTTCCACCCCGAAAATGCCTCCTACAATGATCCCACCCGACTGATTGTTCAGGCTGCCACCATGAGACAAGAGTACGCCATCGTAGTTGAAGCATATGATGAAACCGGCATTGTCTACCGAACCGCCGTTGAAGATAGATATGCCATATTGCCCTCCCGTAATGATTGCATCGGTTGTTGAGTTGTTAACACTGCCTCCGACCAGGTCAACCCCAGCATTGCCGCCATTGATCGAACCTGCATTGGTCACGTATCCCAATCCGGCTTGAAAATCGACGCCGCTGGTACCGCCCGAAATCGTTCCACTCCGCTGATTGTTCACGCTGCCGCCGTCACTCAAAACACCATTGGCGTTGGTGCCAAAAATCGTGCCAGCATTGTCCACAGAACCGCCAAAGTTGATCCATACGCCATATTGCCCTCCCGCAATGTTGCCGTTGGTCAGATTGTTCACGTTACCACCTGAAAATAGAGTAACACCGGCGTAGTCGCCCAAAATCAAGCCGGCGTTGGTCACGTAACAAAAGCCGCCATTGAGAAATACACCCGTATATCCCTCCATGAATCCACCAGCCAGATTATTAACGCTACCACCAGCGCCATATAGAACTGCGGTATTGTTGGTGCCAATGATTGTGCCTGCGTTGACAATGGTTTGGGGACCGCCGAAACCATAGATTCCATCACCCTGCGCAGTGATGGTTCCGCCGGGGAGGTTGTTCAGAGTTCCGCTATGATTGACAGCAATGCCGATACTTTCACCCGTAATCGAGCCGGCATTGTTGACGGTCAGATCACCATTGTAGACAGCCAAGCCGTATCCTCCCGTAATGCTTCCGCCCGGCTGATTATTCACGGTACCGCCTGCTCCGAGATAGGCGCCCATGTCCTTCCCGGTGAGCGTGGCGGCATTGGTCAGACCCCAAGCCCGGGAACTGCCGAAGACAGCAATGCCGCCAGTGACGCTGGTATCGATAGTCACGCCAGCAATTACAGTCACGGTATTGGTTGGCAGGTTAAAAAGAGAATCCAAATCGTCACTATTGGTGGAGGATTGGTTAATTACACCTTGGCCCAAGACCCAATTGGGATACCCGACCCATAAACCCAATGCCACTAATGCCGGGATGAATTGAACCCATTTGTAGTGTTGATAGCTAAAAATCGTCTTCACACTTTTGGAGGATTTCTCAGTTCGGTTTTTGCCCACGACCAGTATAACTTTTTCATGTTCTTCCGCTCTCCATAAAATTCATTTTTCTTCAGCATCGACTACGGATGCCACAGGCGGAAAAATTGATTTCCCGTGGGTGATGAAATAGTGAGACGCTTGTTCGTCCCATAATTGATAATGCCACCGCTGTTCGCCCAGTTCGTTGTCGTTAAATTGAAATTTTGTTGTAACGTCCAATTCGTCCAAAACGACGGCCATGACACGTTCACACCACCGCTCGCAGCGTTGATGGTCAGCGTTGGCACACTGACCAGCACCGACAGCGTGTTGTCCAAATGATTGGCGGTTATTAAATCCGGCATGCCGTCCTCATTGACATCCGCTACCACAACCCAATCTGGGCCAGCACCTACATCAGGTGAAGAGGAGATCGTGAAAGCACCAGTGCCATCGTTGGTCAACACGGTCAAAATGCCAGGCGTGTAAAAATCACTAAAATCTACAAAGATCAGATCAGCCTTGCCGTCTCCATTGACATCCGCCGCCGTGACTGATTGAGGCCCAAAGTCCACATTTGCCACGCCCGTCGAGATCGCAGAAGCGAGGACGAATACGCCGTTGCCACTGTTGGTTAACACCGTAAGCGTATCATCGTCGCTATTTGCACAAATCAAATCCATTTTACCATCGCCATTAATATCCGCCGCCGCCAGGGACACTGGAAAACTGCCTACATGGTACGTCGCATTGGAACCAAACGTGCCAAATCCGTTATTGGTCAGCACTGTCAAGGTGTTGGCGCCCCAATTCGCGCTGATCAGATCGACTTTGCCATCCCCGTTCACGTCCGTCGCCACGACGAAATCAGGAAACCGTCCTACTGCATCGGTGGAGGAAACCGCAAACATGCCGTTCCCGTTGTTAGTCAACACCGTCAACGTATTATCATCAAAATTCGGACAGATTAAATCCATCTTGCCATCACCATTCACATCTGCCGCAGCGATGGGACCGGCGCCATTCCCAACGGTGTAGGTGGCGTTGGAGCCAAAGATGCCGTTGCCGTTGTTGGTCAGTACCGACAGGGTATTGTCGCCGCCATTCGCACAGACCAAATCCAATTTGCCATCCTGATTTACATCCACAGCTACAACTGAGTTGGGATAACTTCCCACTGCAAGCGTAGCAGATAAAATAAAGGTACCGTTCCCATCATTGGTCAGCACAGTCAAACTGGCATCGTCAAGATTCGCGCTAACCAAATCTACTTTGCCGTCCCCATTTAAATCTGCGGCGGTTACGCAGATTGGAATACTTCCAACGCTGGGCGAAGAGGCCAGCGTGAAGTTTTGGGCAGTTGCCTGACGTCCCACAGCGGGCAGCAACAGGGCAATTAACAGAGAGATGCGCAAATTCACAGATGTTTCCAGAGAGAATAATGCAGGATGCGTCGCTTTTGACAATCGAATTGCAACTTCGTGGGAACTGTCCTCAATAAGACGCCGAAATCACCAGAATCAGCTTCGCTCCGCTCAGACAGAAAAAATCAGTTCGCGCTGCATTGCTCAAAAGCTGAAGTAGTTCACCGACAAGGCAATCTTCGGGAATAAAAGCCCTTGGGCTGGAAGCGTGTGCAGGATTGCTTCAACCGCCGGACCGAAATGAATAAACGCAGGACTGCCCGTTTTTCTGCGGGCATAAGCAATAACCCGGTCGGACCAGTCAATATTCTCAGCCGTCAGGTTGGCCACGTCGGTTTGTGAACCGCCCAAGTGCCAGCAAAGTTCATATAACGCCCGAAGTTCCGAATTCCTTTCCCGTCCGATAATCATGCGGTGTTCGTCCGCTGTGATTGCCCGGTTGGGTTTGTATTCAATTTTGGGCCAAAGCCGTTTTGGAATGATCGGCCATGCCAGCCAGTTCATTGAAATGCAAAAGTTGTGCAGTTCGCGCAGAAGAACATTTGTGCTGACGGTGCCTGCTTTGAGACAGGCTAAAAGTTGTTCCGCCTGCGTCTCGACGATGACCAAAGGATGAATCAGATCAAATGCCGCCTGTCTGGAGCCACGTTGCCAGCGATCCTTGGTCGTTCCTCTTTTATGTTCAATGATGGCGTTGAAGGCGTCTCGCCAGGTTCGGGTTGAAACCCCGGAATCGGTTCCCGCCAGATATGCCTTGGCGATCTGGAGATTCAGTTGCGGTTGACGGGCAGATTCATTGCGGGCGTTGAGCAGGGAGGTAGCCTCGGCGCGGTCCTTGGTGCCCAGGCTCTCCTGTTTGCGGGTTACGGTATCTTCGACATAGAACATGCCGCCGAGCTTGCGGCGGTAGAGGATGAAACGACTTTTCATAATTTCGGATTTTTTGTCCGAAAGTTATGAAACAGTGCGTGGCTTTTGGTGTATCAGCTACACCAGACGGGCTGCGAATCCCGTCATTCCCAGTAGTTGACCAGTATTGGCCCGGTTGCAAACCAGTTGTAACCCGGTAGTCATTTCACTGGCACTTTCACTGGCACCGCCTTCCTCTGGTAGCACCATCCTGTTGAAAAACAACAAGTTAAAATTGGTGCCGGTGGTGGGACTCGAACCCACACGACTTTTTACGGTCCCAGGATTTTAAGTCC